>Ga0209467_1000194_pt1 | contig 110154 bp, 113 predicted proteins | sample Higcelwee11metaG_FD_187175 | JGI IMG/M metagenome (GOLD analysis project Ga0209467, IMG submission 187175) | Freshwater pond sediment microbial communities from the University of Edinburgh, under environmental carbon perturbations - High... | ecosystem: Environmental > Aquatic > Freshwater >...
CATGCCAGTCGAAAAGCCCGGTCTGCATCATCGTTTATTCCTCCTTAACGCCTTTGGTTATTGAGAAGGAGTATATCACATGATGCCTTAGTAGAACATGGTTAATGATCAATTTTTAGAGAAACCCTTAACTTATGTAAAGAGACTGTGCTCTGTGCAAGTTTCTGCAAAATGATTCGGCCTTCGATTTCCCCATTATTTTTAAACTATTTTCTTCAGGCCTATTATGATTGTGGGGCAGTGAGCACATTTCAGATACAATCAACAGGTATTAGCAATTATCAATTTGAATCGTTTCTTAAATATCAGACACTTCCTATACCATCCAATTCCGTTCTCGATCAGTTTGATTCTATTGTTATGAATATTATCTCAAAAAAAGGTTCTCTTGCAAAAATGAATCAGTATTTAAGGGAATCCCGCGACCGCCTCCTCACCCGCCTGATGTCCGGCAAGATCGATGTGGCGCAAATGGATATCCAATTCCCCCCGAGCATGAAAGAAGCGGAGACAAGCGCCGATGCCTGAAATTGTGAGAGTGATCACCTTTCCGGCCGTGGGAGCGGGCCATGCCCGCGATTGCCGGAATAATCGCGGGCATGGCCCGCTCCTACGGACAAAATGTTAAGGCCCTGCACGATGCCTGATTTTATCGCCGCAACACTGGGCTATGGGACCAAAATCCCGTTGGGATTCTACGACGATGCGCGGCAAGAATAAAAGTCATGTCGCGTAGGAAACGAGACCTACAGCCAATCCATGATATCGTTTTACCGTAGGCCGGGTTTCCATACCCGGCAGGCATGAAAGAAGCGGAGGCAGTCGTTTTATGGAGTGCGAGGGCTTGCCCTCGCAATTTCGGCGGCAAGCCGCCGCACTCCATATCAACCATTTCCCTTTAAAGGAGTGAATAAAAAAAATTCCCAAATTGTGCCACAAGCTGTGGCACAATTCCCCTGGGAGCAACACCGGCTGATCATCAGTAAGTTTAAGGATTTCCAAAAAGCGCTATAACAATAGAGGGAAATACCGATGCCTAATTTTATCTCCGAAGACCAGATTGAAAAAGCGGCCGTCTCTCTTCTTAAAAACACCTACGGCTACCGCACCCTCAACTGCTACACTTCTGATGTGGAAAACCTGAATGATAAATCCGGCCGCGCCGACAAGCAGGAAGTGGTGTTTTTTCATATTCTCAAAACCTGGGCCGTCAAATTCAATCCCGCCATTCCCGAACCGGTCATTGAACAGGCCATTGAAAAACTGACCGCCCGCCGCTTTGCCATGTCCCCCATTCTTGCCAGCAAAGAGGTCTATGGGTTTATCCGTGACGGGATTCCGGTCCAATATGAAAACGCGGAAGGCAAAACGGAACACGGCATTGTTGCCGTTATCGACTTTAACCATCCGGAAGAAAACGATTTTCTCGCGGTGACCCAACTCTGGATACGAGGCGACCGGTATCCCCGGCGGCCGGATATCCTGGTTTATGTCAATGGTCTGCCCCTGGTGTTTATGGAACTGAAAAACTCCAATGTCAACGTCCGGAACGCTTATGACGACAATCTGACCAACTATAAAAACGATATCCCGCTGCTGTTTCATTACAACGCCTTCTGTGTGCTCTCGAACGCCCTTGAAACCAGGATAGGCAGTTCCACAGCAGGCTTTGAGCATTTTTTCAAATGGCTCCGGCCCGATGACGAGACGGAAAAAGTGGACCGAAAGTCCATTGAAGCCCAAGGCGCCAGCCTGGAACGGCTGATTCACGGCCTTTTCTCAAAAGGACGGTTACTCGATTACGTTGAGAATTTTGTCCTGTATTATAAGGACAGCACCAAAATCATCGCCCAGAACCACCAGTTCATCGGGGTGAATAAGGCGATTGAATCGTTTCGAGAGCGCGACGGGAAAAAAGGAAGGCTCGGGGTTTTCTGGCACACCCAGGGATCGGGAAAAAGTTTTTCCATGATATTCCTGTCCCGCAAGATTTTTCATAAATTCACCGGCAATTATACCTTTGTCATCATCACCGACCGGGAAGACCTGGACGGCCAGATTTACCGCAACTTTCTGGAAACCGGCGCGGTGAACAAAAACGAAGCCGCACAGCCAAAGAATTCCGCCGAAATGCGGGATTTTCTGGGCCGGAACATGCGCCTGGTGTTTACGCTGATTCATAAATTCCGGTATGATAAGGGCAAGGCGTACCCGCTGCTTTCGGACCGGAACGACATTATCGTGATTGTGGACGAGGCCCACCGCACCCAATACGCCTCCCTTGCGGAAAATATGCGAAAAGGGCTCCCGAACGCCCAGTATTTCGCATTCACCGGCACGCCGCTCCTGGGACAGGACCGCAAAACAAACGCCTGGTTCGGGGATTATGTCAGCGAATACAATTTTGTCCAGTCCATTGACGACGGGGCCACGGTTCCGCTCTTTTACCAGAAACGGGTGCCGGAAGTCCTGATTCAGAATGAGAATCTGAGCGACGAGTTTTACCAGATCCTGGAAGATGAAAACCTGGATGAAAAAGCCCAGGAAAAGCTCGAAAAAGAATTCTCCACCGAGATGGAGGTCATCAAGCGGGACGACCGTCTGGAAACCATCGCCAAAGACATGGTGGCGCATTTTCCGGGTCGCGGATATCTGGGCAAAGGCATGATGATCGCCATTGACAAGTTTACCTGCGTCAAGATGTTCGATAAAGTCCAGTTTTTCTGGAAAGCGGAGATCAAAAAGCTGGTGGGCCAGATCAGCCGGACCGCAAACGAAGCCCAGAAACAGCGGTTGCAGAAAAAGCTGGATTACATGCGGTCGGTGGAAATGGCGGTGGTCATCAGTGAAGACGCCGGGGAAGAGGAACGGTTCACAAAACAGGGGCTGGATATCAAACCCCACCGCAAAAAGATCAATGAAATCGACGTGAATGGTCATGATATCGAATACCGCTTCAAAGACCCCTTTGATCCCCTCCAACTGGTGTTTGTCTGCGCCATGTGGCTCACCGGGTTTGATGCGCCCACGGTCTCAACGCTATACATCGACAAGCCCATGAAAGACCATACCCTCATGCAGACCATCGCCAGGGCCAACCGGGTGACATCGTATACGGTTGGCGGCGTTTCCAAGGCCAACGGCGAAGTGGTGGATTATTACGGCGTTTTCCGAAATATGAAAAAAGCGCTGTCGGATTACGCTCTTGGGGATGATAAAGAGACGGAAACGCCGGTTCAGGACAAATCAAACCTGTTCACCCTGCTGGATGACGCGATTCTTCAAGGCGAATCCTTCTGCAATGGGATCGGGATCAACCCGAGGGACGTGCTGGAAAGTGGGACAACCTTTAACAAGGTCCAACTTTTTGAGTCTTTTGCAAATACGCTGCTGGAAAAAGATACCTACTGGAAAGAATTCAAAGTATATGAAAACACAATATCTTCGCTCTACGAAGCATGCAAACCGGAGATACTGGAAGGAAATTTCCGGCCGCTCATCGCTGTGTTTCAATATTTGCGCGGCGTGGTGGAAGCCCATATCGGCCAGGCGGATATTGATGCGGTCAAACAAAAAATCGGCGACCTGCTGGATCAAAGTATTGTTACCGCTAATGGAGAGATGTTTGTCGCTGATCCAAGGACGGAATTTCAGATTGTTAAAAAAGGAAAAATCCTGAACTTGAGCCAGATCGATTTCGGGAAGCTGAAGGAAGAATTCAAGGAAAAGGAATTCAAGCATATTGAAATCGCAAGCTTGCGGGAGTTCATCGAAAAAAAGTTGGGAGACATGCTGAAAGAAAACAGCACCCGCGCCAATTTCGCCGAAAAACTCCAGGAAATCATCAACCGGTACAACGCCGGGGGCATGACCACGGGAATGCATTATGATAAGATGATAGATTTCCTCGAAGACCTTAAAGCCGAGGATGAGCGTCATATCCGGGAAGGCCTGACCCCGGACGAGCTGGAACTCTTTGATATTTTAAAGAAAGAAAAGATGACCAGGGCGGAGGAAATCAAGGTCAAAAATGCGGCCCGGCATTTGTTGAAACGGCTGATCGAGGAACAGCCGAAAGTGCTGGTTCAGGACTGGTTCAAGGACATGCAGAGCCGGATGCGCGTGAAAACCGCCATCGAGGAAGTTCTGGATAAAGACCTGCCCGAGACCTATAAAAAGGTTCTGTTTAAGAAAAAAAGCCAGAAACTTTATGAACTGGTCTTTGAATATGCCGCAAAAGGGTCCAAATGGGCCGCATAGCGGGGGACTCCAAGGCATTGGAAAAGGAGTACATACCAAGAATGATCACGCTAAAACATTTTTTATCAAGTCTTGAAGCCATTCCTGTTACCACATCATGGTATCTGACCGATATAAGCGAGGCAAAAGGCAGGCAGGCGCTTTTCAAAAGCCAGTCGCCGCAAAAATTAAAAGCCCTTCGAGAACATGCCTTGATTGAAAGCGCGCTTTCATCCAACCGCATCGAAGGGATTGAGGTTGATAAAAAACGTATCGGCACGATCATTTTCGGAAAATCACTGCTTCATGACCGGTCCGAGGAAGAGGTTCGGGGCTATCGGGAGGCGCTGAATATCATTCATGATCAGGGATCGAGCCTGGCGGTTTCGGAAAATACCTGTAAAAATCTGCACCGGTTGACGCGCGGCGAAATCTGGGACGCCGGTCAGTACAAAACAAAAGAGGTCGATATCATTGAAAAACAAAATGATGGAGCATCCAGTATCCGGTTTAAAACCGTTCCGGCGGCCCGGACTGCCGACTGCATGAACCATCTGATGGCATCATGGCATGAATGTATCCGTGAAACAAAGATTCCGCCGCTGGTGGCCCTGGCGGCATTCAATTTGGATTTTCTGTGCATCCATCCGTTTCGTGACGGCAACGGGAGGGTCTCCCGGCTCCTGATGCTGTTGCAATGCTATCACCTGGGAATCGAGGTCGGAAGATATATCAGCATCGAACGGCTGATTGAGCAGAACAAGGAACGATATTACGAAACATTGAAGCTCAGTTCAGATGGATGGCACACGGGCATACATGACCCCTGGCATTATATCAATTTTGTCTGTTTTATACTCAAAACCGCTTACCGGGAATTTGAAGAAAGATTGGGCCGTCTGAATCAGCCTCGTGGCGTGAAAACGGCAATAATTCATGATGCCGTAAATGATTTTTCCGGTGATTTCAGCGTGGCCGACATACTGGGCAAATGCCCCGGCGTCGGCATTGACATGATCCGCCGGGTTCTTAAAGAACTTCAGAGTCAAGGCAACATTGAATGTCTTGGCCGTGGCAGATATGCACGATGGAAACGAAAGTTAATTAGGTAATAAGATTTTATATGGGTAATCAATTGGGTAATAAGCTATGAAGCGGCCCTGCGGTTCGATCATATCCGGCTGGGTGTTTTCGGTGACCACAAAAGCCTTGGGAACGGTCTGATTGAACTGCGGTTTTTTTTTGCCCCGGATTCCGGGTGTATTAGACCATCAGGAAACGCCAGGTGGTTTTCCTTCTGGCAGGCGGCGACAAGATCACCCAGACGAAAGATGTTGAAAAAGCAAGGGCCATCATGGCCGCAATGGAGCAATAAACCATGAAGATTACAACCCGCAAGTGGGACACCAGCGAATATCTTGACAGTCCGGAGATGGTCCGGGAATATCTGAATGCCGCTTTTGAGGAAGGGGACAGCGAGTTGATTCTTGCGGCTATCGGCAATGTGGCGAAGTCGCGCGGAATGACTGAGATCGCCGCTAAAACAGGCCTTAGCCGACAGAATCTATACAAGGCATTGACTTCCGGCGCTTCTCCGAAATTCGATACCATCAACAAAGTCGTGTCCGCCCTCGGGTGCAAGCTGTCTGTTTCCGTTTAAATCTCGTCATATTCAGGCGCGTTGGATGAAATACAGACACAATCCATTGGTGGATTACGCTTCGCTAATCCCCCCTACGGGTTACGAAGTGCGACTTATGGGCATGCCGCACCTGGAGCAAATCCAAAATCCAAAATCGGAAATCCTTCGATCCCCTGCGTTGTCCTGCTGTTGCGCGGGACTTAAAGCAATGCATTTTTTTCTTTCAACCTCACCTAAAAATATGTCATAAGCATTAATTAATTCAAAAAGTCGTGCTATCGGGGTGAATATCGTTTTTAGGTTCTTTCCGAAAGCCGGATAATAAAGAGCGGGGATGGGCTTCATCCGTCCATACCGCGTCACTCAGGGACACAAGGCATTGGCATGGCGTTTAAAAGACATCAGATAAACAGGCGGGTAATCGACGATCTTAAAAACCGGTCCACCATCGGCATGTATTTTTATCTGGCCGTCGCCATCGCCGTGCTGAATACCGACGGATTTTACAAAAGGCATGTTTTGTTTTCGACGTTTTTTCTGGCGGCCATGACCTTTATCGCCGTCTTCCGGATTACCCATTATTATTTGTTTGATAAAATCGAAAAAACAAACCGCCGGTTTAACTATATCGTTTTTTTTACAAGCGTTTACGCCACATCCCTGACCTGGGGAGCGGGATTCGCCTATTTTATGGTTCAGCCCGAAGAACTATCGTCAAAAATTATTATGCTGGCAAGCACCGTGGGTTTAAATTCCGGCGGCGTCGTTGCCTTTATTCCGTCGTGGCGCACTTCCGCCTGGTATACGACCCTTATGCTGCTGCCAGCGGCTGTTTTGATTTTTTACTTCGGGATTCATCTGACGCTGGGTTTTTTAATTATTTTGTTTATTCTCTATATGATGATGATCGCCTTGCGGGGAAACCGCGAATACTGGGACGCTCTGGAAAATGAGCACCTCCTCAAGCTTAAATCCGAGGAAATCGAAAAAATCAGCCGGGTGGATGTGTTGACCGGCTTATACAACCGGCGATATTTTGATACCATTTTCAATATTAAATGGAAGACTGCGGTTCGAAACAGCACCCCGCTGATTATTATGATCGCGGATATCGACAATTTCAAACCCATCAACGATATCCATGGCCATCTTGCAGGGGATGCGTATCTGAAAAAAATTGCGGAAATATTTTCCGCCACATTCAGGCGTGAAACGGATTTTGTCGCAAGGTATGGCGGGGAAGAGTTTGTTTTTCTACTGGACAATCTTGACAAGAAAGCCGTTATGTCCCTCGCGGAGGAAGTCCGTTCCGAGATCGAGAAGATGACGCTGCGCCATTACAATCATCCGATTCAAACCACCATCAGTCTGGGCATTGCCTCCATCACTCCCCGGATGGATGACCAGAAAGAGCATTTTTTTGAAAAAGCGGACAAAGCCTTGTATCGGGCTAAAAACAACGGCAGAAACCAGGTGGTTTTTTATGAGGATAAGGACGCGGGGTAATTTTTTGCGGTTCATTCCTTCGGCCATTGCAAAACAGTCAATTGATATTTCAGGAGGACGTTATGCCCTATATCCGTATTGAAACCAGCCAGATCCTGGACCCGGCCAAAACCGCAACCGTTTTAAAGGAAACATCATCGTTTATGAGCAGACTGCTGGGCAAGCCGGAAAAGGTGATCATGGTATCGGTTTGCGGGAACGTGCCCATGCTGTTTAACGGCGACACCAAACCCGCCGCCTGTGTGGTCATCAAGAGCATCGGGCTCACCGCCGACAAATGCGGCGCGTATGCCCAGGCGATCTGCGATTTTGTTGAGTCCTCGCTTCAGGTGCCGCCGGAACGGACATATATCGATTTTGCCGCCATTGACGGGAAGATGTTCGGGTGGAATGGCCAGACGTTTTAATCCCGGCTTAATCGAAGATTTTTATATGAAAATACAGTCTGTTCAAAAAATAACCGATCTCCGGTATCTGAATATGTTTGAAATAGCGTATCAGGATGCGGAGGGCCGGAACCGGGTCTGGTGTTTCGCTTCCCGAAATGATCCGCCCCAGTGTGCGAAGGAACTTCCGATGTCGCCGGATGCGGTGGTGATTGTTCCCTTTCACGCGGGAAAAAAACGGCTGGTGATTATCCGGGAATTCCGTTTGCCTCTGGGGGATTATCAGTATGGGTTTCCTGCCGGTCTGGTGGAGAAGGGGGAAACCGTGGAAACGTCCGCTATACGGGAGCTGCGGGAAGAAACCGGGTTGACGGTCACAAAATGGCTCAAAACCAGTCCGCCGGTCTATTCGTCTTCCGGCATGACCGATGAATCCATTGTGATGGCTTATGTGGAATGCGATGGCGAGCCGTCCCGCCAGGGCAATACGGCGTCCGAGGATATTGAAACCCTGATGGTCACGCCGGAGGAAGCAGCGGTTTTGTGCCGGAATGAATCTGTCAAATTTGATGTCAAAACCTGGCTGGTGCTCTCAATCTTTGGGGCCACGGGAAAAATATAAGGAGTTTAGTTTTTTCGGGCTTTCAGCAGGGCCAGGGTCTCCACATGCGGGGTGTTGGGGAAAAAATCAAAGGGAATGATCCGGTCAATCCGGTATCCGGCGGCTTCAAGCAGGGTTAAATCCCGGCAAAGGGTACCGGCGCTGCATGAAAGGTAGGCCATGCGCAGGGGTTTATAATGGGCCGTGACCCAGTTCAGGATTTCGGGCTCAAGGCCTGTTCTGGGGGGATTGACATAGAGCAGGCGTTTTAAACCTACCGGCTGTGCATCGCCAAATTCACGCAACTGGGGAATTCTTGTCCGGCAAGCGCCCCGCAGAACCATTGCACCTGGGGCGTTGATCCGGGCATTCGTGACCGCCTCCCCGTCCAGTTCCACACCCATGACATGATCGCACTTGCGTCGCCAGCGTGCCAGCCCGGCCCCGATGCCGCAATACAGGTCCACCATGCAGGCATCGGTATCCGGGGCGAGAAAGGCTTCAGCGATATCTATGGAGTGTTCATACAGCCGGGGAATGAGCTGCTGAAAAGACCGGGGACCGTATACAAACCCATTGTCATCCCTTGACTGGGGCGTTCCGTGCAGAAGATGCCAGGAGTTTTTGGCAAATACCTTTTTCCCGCAAGACGGGTGCAGATGCATCCACAACCCTTCAATTCCGATTTCTTTCAACCGCCTTTTCAAATCCTCATCCAGCCACGTCAAATCGGGCATTTTTGCGGATTTCACCACCAGGGTGACCTGGCCCCCGGAATGGGCGTAATAGGCCAGGGGAAAACACGAGACTGGGGGCAGGGCCTCGGAAAACAGGGCAATGGCCTGACCAATGGGGAGGGTGTGGATGGGACAGTCGTGAATGGGAATCAGGGTTTCCCTGCGGATAAGACCAAACCGCCAGGCGCCCTGATCCCACCGGGTGGACAGGCAGACTTTTTTGCGGTAATGCCATCGAAGGTTTTCAGGCACGGTCTGGATGGGCTCCATCCGGGCCTTCCATTGACTTAGCCGGGCGTTCAGCCAGGTTTCTTTTTGCCTCAGCCGGGTTTTGGAAGGCATCTTCTGGCGGCCGCACCCAGGGCAATCCTCCGGGCAGGCGGGTTGATAATCAACCTCGGATTTCGTCCTAGAAAATGTCAAAAATTGGAACCCGATTTCTGAGGCAATTTGTCGTCGGCCACCAGCGGCAGAACCAGGCGGAAGGTGGACCCCCGGCCTTCTCTGGATTCAAATTCGATTCTCCCGCCGTGGGCTTCAATGATTTTTTTGGCGATGGCCAGACCCAGTCCGGTGCTGGTTTCTCCGCCGGTGGGGCGAACGCTCAACCGATGGAATTCGCTGAAAAGAAGGTGCTGTTCTTCCTGGGGGATGCCCGGCCCTTCATCCGTGACCTCAAATGCGACCCATTCCTTTATCTGACTCAGTTTTAAATACATATTGGACCCGCTGGGGGAAAATTTAATGGCATTGGTGATGAGATTGTCCACCGCCTGGCTCATGCGCTGCTGGTCAAAAATAATTTCCGGAATGGTCGATATGTCTTTGTGAATGGTGATATGTTTTTTGGCCGCCTGGAGGCTGATGATTTGCAGTCTCTCCAGAATCAGCATCTTCAGGGAGCCAGGTTTCAGGTCAAGGCGCATATTGCCGCTTTCAATTTGGGAAATATCCAGAAGTCCGTTGATCATGGCCAGCATATTTTTGCTGGTGGCATGGATAATTCCTAAAAATTCATTCTGTTCTTCATTGAATGTTTTGGCGTCTTTGAGCAGCAGTTCGCTGAATCCCCTGATGGAAATTAAGGGGTTTCGGAGGTCATGGGCCACGATGCCGATAAATTTGTTTTTCAACTGGTTATTTTCGGACAATTCCCTCTGTTTTTCCAGAAGCTTTCGCTCCAGCCCAACAATCCGGGTTCCCACGTTAATGCGCGCCATCATTTCTTGAAGGTTCACCGGCTTTTGGAGATATTCATCCACGCCGGCAGTAAAACCCTCGATTAATTCATCTTTTTCTGATTTGGCCGTCAGCATGATGATGAAAATATAAGGGCCTTTTTGATTGTCGCGGATTTTCCGGCAGAGTTCAATGCCGCTCATGCCGGGCATCATCCAGTCGATAACGGCGATATTGATGGTCTGATGAAGAATGGTGGTGAAGGCTTTAAAGCCGTCTTCGGCTTCAAAAACCGTATGCCCTTTTTTTTTCAGGTATTGGGATATCATGCGCCGGGTGGCCGCATCATCATCGGCGACCAGGATATTGATCTCGGTGTTTGTATTCATGGCGGGTATGGTGTTCCAGTTAGTCTATTGGAATCAGGAGCTGCGCAGCGTTTCCAGTTCCTTCAACGTTGTTAATCCCCTGAGCGCTTTTTTAATGCCGTCGTGGGTTTTGTCTTTAAACCCGAACTGCCGGCTTTTTAATTGGATATCCTGAAGGGACGCATTGCCAGTAATAATTTCCCGCAATTCAGGGGGGATGGCCAGCACTTCATAAATATTGATGTGGCCGGAAAACCCGGTGTGTTTGCAATACGTGCAGCCGGTTTCCCGCCAGGCGAATACTTTTGGGGCGCCTTTGTAAATGAACAGGTTATCCATCTCCCTGAAGGACAACGGGTATTTTTCCTTGCAGTGGTCGCATAGCCGCCGCACCGGCTGCAGATTCACAATCAGGGAAAGGGCAGGGCCGAGAGCCGGTCTTGTGATATTCAGCGCTTCAAACACGTCCGCCGCCTCAATGCCGGCAAGGAAGCACTGGCCGGCATCCGTGGCCTGCCGGATTTCAGCGGGAATGCCCGGATCCGTGATATTTTGCATATAAATCATGTCCGGATGATGGTTCAGGCAGGATGTAAGCGCATTCCCATACGTGACGCCGGCTTTGGGATTTATCTGGTATTGTTCACTGTCTTTAAACAGCCATTGGATGGAAGCTTCCGCAGTCATTATCCTGCCCGCGCCGGAAGACTGGGCTTCATTGATGAGGGCATACGCCAGTTTCTTGAATTGCAACTGCTCAGGCGCGGACACCAGCATGACGCCGGTGCGTTTATGGGTGGCGTTTGAGAGAGACAAGGCATGTTTTCCGGAGACATACAGATCGGATAATTTTGGCAGCCGTTTGAATGGCGTGCGATCCATGAATTTGAGAAATATTTTTTTCCCAAAATCATCAGGAAGGCTCAAAAACTGGATATCGAATTTTTTGCCGGGCGAGGGAAAAAGGATTCGGCTGTACTGAGGGTCGCTGCTTTTGGGGTCATGCACATGGGCCATGGTATGCAGTTGGGCCAGCAGCCGCTCGTATACGGGTTTTTCAATGCGCAGACGTTCTTGAAAGGTATTGTTAATGACAAAATTGATAGTTGCCGCTTCTTTTTCAGGAACAATCTGGATTTCACTGGCGGTTTCGGTAATGGCCAGCAGGATAAGGCATATATGAAACTGCTGGATGGCATCCTTGCCCGCGACCTCTTCGAATGTCTTTTCACTGATGGTGCCGGTTTCCCCGAAAACCCGGCTGGCGGCGATTTTGGTAAAAAATTCACATAACGTCGTATTGGTTTGATATTCATTTTCAATGGCCCATTCCACATCCGCCGGAAGGGCAAACACCAGGTTTACCGGGGATTGGACCAATTGTTCGATTTGTTTTGCCAGCACGATATTGTCCGGGGTGGGCGTGGCCACGGTAATCGTGTTATCCATCTGATACAACGGGATGGCATAATGTTGTCTGGCGAACCGTTCGGGAAGCTTGCGCACCACGTGGGGCTGGAACAGGGATTTTTCAAGATCCACGTGGGCGATGCCAATGGAATCGCACCAGAGCTGGCAAAGGCTTCTTTTGGTGCCGGCCCCGCTCTGGATGAGCGTGGCGAGCACATCCAGGGCATTGCCATCCAGCTCATCCAGCAGATCTTTTACAAACTCGGCGGGAATGATCTGGTTTTGTTCCAGTAAGTTAAAAAACCGGGGGTTTTCAATTTTGGGGGAAGCCATTGGGTTTGTAATCGTTCCTGTTTTTTTCAGGTGATATTGTTTTTCTTTTTCCAGAGACTGGCCAGCATCAGCTCGGTGATGGTGTCCTGGGGAATGTCCTTTTCCTGGGTCAGGTCTCTGGTCTGCTCCTCTTCGTCTTCCTCAATTTCCTCTAGCAGTTTTGCCAGGTCGTATTTTTCTTTAGCGATCATGGGATGATGGCCTATGCGCCGGGGTTATTGGTCGGTAATCAGGGTTTCGCGATACGCTTTCCATGTTTTTTTAATTACTCCCCGCATTTCATCAATGGACAGGTCTTTCCGGATAAACCCGGAAGCGCCCAGTTCAATGCAGTCCTCGATGGTTTCGCGGTCGGTGAGGGACGTGAGCATAATGATACAGGCGCTGGGATATTTTTGTTTGATGTCAGCCAGCGCCTGTTTCCCGGATTTGAGCGGCATGTTGATGTCCAGCAGCATGATGTGCGGCTTTTGTTTATCAAATAATGAGACGGCATCCCGGCCGTTTCCGGCCTCTCCCACAACATCACAGTTCATGCCGCTGACGACGGATTTGATAAGCGTCCTTACATGGGTTTCGTCATCCACCACAATGACCCGTATTTTTTTTTTCGGCGGTGTCCGGTCTTGTGCCTCGGGCATACTCTGTTTCCTTTTTTTCTGGATACCGGAAGAACCTCTGGTTTGATTGTATTTTTATTATTAGTAGTGCAATTGCATGGGAATTGCAATGAAGAAACATGAAGAAACAAGGGAACAAGCCGTTAAAATCGTCTGATGCGCGCTAATCCGCTGATGAATGTAGGGGAGGGCTTTACGCCCTCCCGTTTCGGGCGGAGAAGACGGGACGATGAGGCAAAAATCCCGTCAAACCTTATCCCAACGCTTTTGCCATGAGTTCCCCGATCAATCGGCTGAACCGGGCCGGATTTTCAATTTTTCCGCCTTCGCTCACCAGGGCCAGGTCATAGAGGAGAAGGCTGTAGTCCTTTAATGCCGCGTCACCCTGATTTTTTTCAAAAATGGATTGAATTTTTTCCATGACCGGATGGCTGATATTAAGCTCCAGAATCCGCTTGGACGGCGGCATGGGCTGGCCCGATGCCTTGAGCAGTTTTTCCATATAGGCGCTCACATCATAATTGTCGCCCGACAAGCAGGAAACCGAATCCCGCAGATGAGACGAGGGTTTGACTTCTTTCACCTGATCGTCCAGCAGGGATTTGATCTTTTCAAACAGGGAGGAATAGGCCGCTTTTTTGGTTTCATCCACCTTGTCAATGTCCAGATCGCCTTTTTCCGCGCTTTTGAATTTCTTTTTTTCAAATTCCGGCATGCTTTGGATAATAAATTCATCCACCGGATCGGTCATCAAAAGGACTTCAAAGTCCTTTTCCTTGAGGGCTTCCAGGTGCGGGCTGTTGATGATGCTGGTAAGGCTGTCGCCGGTCATGTAATAGATATCGTTCTGATCGGGTTTCATGCTGTTTACATAATCGTTCAGCGATACCCATTTTCCGTCGGATTTGGTGGTTTTAAACCGGGCCAGTTTGGCGAGTTTGTCCCGGTTGCCCCAGTCCGAATGAATCCCTTCTTTTAACACCGCGCCGAATTCATTGTAAAATTTTTCATACTCCTCCACCGGCATCTGTTCCAGGGCGTCCAGGATTTTTTTGATGAGGTTTTTATGGATATTTCGCACCAAAGCGTCCTGCTGAAGGATTTCCCGGCTGATGTTCAGGTTCAGGTCTGGAGCGTCCACCACGCCTTTGATAAACCGGAGGTAAGGCGGAATCAGCTCCTTGCAGTCATCCATGATAAAGACGCGGCGGCAGTAAAGCTGGACCCCGTGTTTTCTTTCCGGCATGAACAGATCAAAAGGGGCCTGGGACGGGACATACAGGAGCGCGTTGTATTCCGTGACGCCTTCGAGCTTCCAGTGGAACCAGGTCAGCGGCGGGTTCCAGTCGTGGCTGAGATGGGAATAAAAGTCCTTGTATTCATCAATGGTGACGTCTTTTTTGTCTTTTGCCCAGATGGCCTTCATGGAGTTTAAGGTTTCTTCCTCAATGACCGGCGGTTTTTTCACGGGCTTGCCGTCCGGGCCCAGGATGGGCTTGCCGTCATCGCCGGTTTCGGTTTCCACCCGCTCCACATCCATGACCACCGGGTAGTTGACAAAATCCGAATGTTTTTTCACCACCTGGCGCAAGGTCCATTCCTCCGTGAAATCCTGTTCGTCCTTTTCCACGGGTTTTAATTTGAGGATAATGTCCGTGCCTCGGGAGGCTTTTTCCGCCGGTTCAATGGTGTATTCGCCGTCTCCAGTGGATTCCCATCGGGTTGCGGCGGTTTCTCCGGCGGCCCGGGTCACGATGGTGATTTTGTCCGCCACAATAAACGCGCTGTAAAACCCCACGCCGAACTGGCCGATGAGCTCGGGGGCTAAAGCGTTCTGGTTTTTGGCGTTTTCAATGGCCTGCATAAAGGCGGCGGTGCCGCTCTTGGCGATGGTGCCAATATTTTCCACCACTTCCTCGAAGGTCATGCCCATGCCGTTGTCCGACAGGGTCAGGGTCCGGGCGGCTTTGTCCGGCGTGATTTTAATTTTAAAATTCGCGCCTTCTTCCAATAGTTTTGCGTCGGTCTGGGCCTTGAAGCTGAGACGGTCAATGGCGTCCGAGGCATTGGAAATCAGTTCCCGAAGGAAAATTTCCTTGTTGGAATACAGGGAATTGATGATGAGATGCATGAATTGCTTGACTTCGGTTTTAAATTGGTGGGTTTCTTTTTTGTGTTCCATTTTGACGTTTGCTCCTTTATGATCTGTATTAACGATGCGGATAGAATCCGTTTAATGAAAAATTATTTTGATTTATAATGGGTTCGCTTTCCGGTTTGTCAAGCCCCAGGCCGGGAAATGAGCCTGAGATTTTCTTTCTTTCGTTTTTCTGGAATTGGCAATCCGGATGTATCTTCTTTTTGAAAAGTTGACCCAAAAACAGGCGCGCACCTGCGGTCTGGTTCTGTCCTCCGCCGGATTGGCCCATCGAATCCAAAGGGAAAAAGATTCCGGATGGGGGGTATGGGTGCGAGAATCCCAGTATGAACAGGCGAGGGATGTCATGGACCGGTATTTTGCGGAAAATCGGCCGGTGCTTCCCATTCATGCGAAAAAGGCCCCGGTGGTTACGACCGGTATCCTCATTTCAGGGGCACTGGTTTGCCTGGTACTTCTGATGAGCCATGTCGGGGTCAATAACGCGGGGGAAAAACAAGAAACCGTCAACCGGTTTGGCGCGTCCGCGTCCCATATTCTTGACGGGGAATATTACCGGGTGGTGACGGCGCTTTTTCTTCATTCGGACGATGTGCATCTGGCGGGAAATATGATGGGGCTGTTTGTTTTCGGCACGGCCGTGTGCGCGGTGACCGGATGGGGTGTGGGCTGGCTCATGATACTTTTGTGCGGGGCGTGCGGCAATCTGGTGAATGCGTGGATGCATGAATCCGCCCATGTCTCCATTGGCGCGTCCACGGCGGTGTTCGGCGCAGTGGGAATTTTAACCGGTTATCAGATTTTGTCCCACAGCAGGCTATCCGCACGATTGGGGGCAGCCCTGGCGCCGCTGGCATGTGGATTGGCGCTTCTCGGAATGCTGGGTTCCGCGGGCGTTCGGGTGGATATCATGGCGCATTTGTTCGGATTTTTTTGCGGACTGGCCGCCGGATTGTTTTACGCAAAGGTTGTTCCGCATGAGCCGGGCATGACGGCGCAATGGGTGTCTGTGATGATTGTGGCCGGGATTATTTTTTTTTCATGGGTTGCCGGGTAACCGGAATAAATGACGTTAGTTTTAAGGGAAAGGAAGATTTGATGAAGCAAGCAGCGGCATTGTTGTTTGAAGCGAAAATATTAAAAAACATCCCCAGGGCCGGGTTCCATTTTCTGGGGGTCGGCAAAGAATCGGTGGCGGAACATTCCTTTTGCGCCACGTTTATCGCCTATGTCATGGCGAGTATGGAGCCGAAGTGCGACGCCCTGAAACTGATTTCCATGTGTCTGGTGCATGATTTGCCGGAAGCCAGGACAGGGGACCATAATTATGTGCAGAAAAAATATGTCACCATTGATGAGGCCCGGGCGGTGGCGGACGCCACCCGGAACCTGCCGTTTGGCGGAGCGCTGACAGACCTGATTAATGAATTTAACGAAAAAAAGACCTACGAATCAAAACTCGCCCATGATGCGGATCAGTTGTCCTTTCTGCTGGACTTAAAATCCGTGTCCGATATTGGCAACAACAGCCCGGATCAGTGGCTGCCGGTGGTGCATAAACGCTTGAAAACAGAGATCGGAAAACAACTTGCCCTGGAAATCCTGTCCACCCGGTGGGACGCCTGGTGGATGGATGATTATAATGAATAGGCCTGGAGAACGGTTGATATGGAACTTGAACTGGAAGAACTGGCGGCAAGTTTGAACCTGACCCCGGCGACCGTGGAGCGGTGGATCCGGCAGGGACGGCTGCCGGTGATGCAAAAGGGAAACCATTGTATTTTCAGCCGGTCGTCCCTCAAAAAATGGGCGGAAACCAATCATTTGACCTTTGCGCCAAAGGGGCAGGGGCATCCCGCAGAACCGGAAAATGGGGTGGATGCCCTGTTTGGCGTTATAAAGCGCGGTGGCGTCTTTTATGATATCCAAGGCTTTGACATGGAAGCGGTCCTCCAGTCCGTCGTCCGCCGCATCAGCCAGTTCGAAACCCAGGATTTGAAACAGCGCCTTTTTGAAAGTCTTCTGGCGCGGGAACAATTAATGTCCACAGGCATTGGCCGCGGCGTGGCCATCCCCCATCCCCGAACGCCCCTGGGTGAGATTGACATTCCCGCGCTTATTTCCGTCTGTTTTTTAAAAAATCCCATCGATTATAAAGCGCTGGACCATCGGCCCGTATTTGTCCTGTTTGTGCTGGTGTGCCCGTCGTCCAAAATCCATCTCCGGATGCTGGCCCGACTGTCCTATTGCCTGAGGGAGGAATCATTTGTTGAATTTTTGCGCGGCATCCCGGATCGGGATTCTTTTTATGAAAAAATCAAAGCCTTTGACTTGCGGTTTGACGGGCCGGAATCGTCATCGTGAATGATACAACATCCATACGGCGGAGATCGTCCCGGTTGTATTCATGGTATATGTTTCTTTCCCGGTTTGATGATCGCCTGATACTCATTATTCTTGGCGTGGTGGTGGGGTCATGCAGCGGGCTTGCCGCCCTGGCTCTCCATTACGGCATTGTCGCCCTGTCCGGACTGGTTCGCGGCTACCGGCCTTTCTGGTGGGCCTTTATTCTGCCCGGTTTGGGGGCTGCGCTGTCCGCTTTATTTGTGGATAAATTATTCAGGGAAGGGAATGCCGGACACGGGGTGCCGGAAGTCGTCTACAGCGTGTCGCGGTTTGGCGGACTCATGCGGTTCCGGTCTTGTTTTTCGCCGCTTATTTCCAGTTGTTTGACCATTGGCAGCGGCGGCTCGGCTGGCCCGGAAGCGCCGGTGGTGATGAGCGGCGCGGCCATTGGTTCAAATATCGCCCAGCTTTTTTCACTCAATGAGCGCCAGCGGGTCACCCTTTTGGGATGCGGCACCGCCGGGGCCATTGCTGCTATTTTTAACGCGCCCATCGCCGGGCTGGTGTTTACCATCGAAGTGATTGTGGGTGAATGGTCCGCGGTGAATATTGTTCCCATCGCCGTGGCCGCGGTGTCCGGCGCCCAGGTCTGCCGACTGCTTCAGGGCAATCAGATCGCCTTTACCAGTTTTCAGTTTGCGACGGATATTGTGGATACCCTGGGCGCTGTTGGGCTGGCCGTGGTCACGGCCGCCGCGTGTATTCTGCTGACCCGGGCACTGCGGCTGTCGCACCGGATTTCCCTGACGGTTCCGGTTCCGGTCTGGCTGCGGGCAGCGATGGGCGGTTGTGTGGTAGGCGGCATGGGCCTTTTTTTACCGGATGTTCTGGGCCAGGGATATCATTCCATTCAGACGGTGGTGGAAGGCGGGTTTTCAAACGGTCTGGCGCTTGTTGCGCTTGTTGTGCTGGGAAAAATTCTGGCCACCGCCGTTACGCTTGGCTGGGGCGGCTCCGGCGGGATATTTGCGCCGTCCCTGGTGATCGGCAGCTTCAGCGGCCTGATGTTTTTTAGAATAATCGATTGGATATGGCCGGAGATTGCTTGGGCGGACGAAGGCTGTTTTGCGCTTCTGGGCATGGCGGGCATGATCAGCGGCATGCTTCAGGCACCCCTCACCGGGATTTTTTTAATCGTCGAGATCACCGGCGGGTATGCGGTCATTTTGCCGCTGATGCTGGTTTCCGTTATTTCCACCACCTTGTGCCACGCCTTTGAGCCCGCATCGTTTTATATGAAGGATCTGGTGGAAAAAGGCCGGGTTCTCCGGCCCCGGACCGACGCCAGGGTGCTTGCGGATCTTCGGGTGGCGGAGCTGGTGGAGACTGATTGTCTGACGGTAACCAAAGAAATGCGCCTGGGGGATTTCGTGAAAATCATGCAAAAATCCCGCCGGAATTTTTTCCCTGTGGAAGATGAGACCACCGGCGCGTTTCTGGGGATGGTCCGTCTGGATGATATTCGGGAGTATTTGTTTGACCCGATGCTTTATAAGACGGTTTTTGTGGAGCAGATTATGGACAGCCAGGTTGAAACAGTGGGGCTGGATGATGATGTGTCGAAAATCCTTGCGCGCATGGATGCCGGGGGATTGTTTTCCATGCCCGTGGTGGCGGACGGCCGGTTTGTGGGCATGATATCAAAGGCGACGCTGCTGGATAAATACCGGTATGAACTCATGGTGCAGACCGATCAATGATGAATACTAAAGATTCACCTGTTTAAGGTCAATATGCTGGCGGATGACGGATTTGGCGATTTTTTCAAACTGGGGCGTGATGTCGGAGACAAAGAATTCGGTGTGGCCGGTTTTGGACAATTCCCCGTCCAGTTCCGGAGAAGCGGCGAGAAAGGATTGAATTTGCTCGGCCACCGCGGTGGAAGAGCTGATCACCCGCACCCGTTTTCCGATTTTATGCTCGATAATGGGAATTAAGAGGGGATAATGGGTGCAGCCCAGGATCAAGGTGTCGATTTGCTTCATTTTTAAAGGGTGAAGGTATTTTTTTACAATCATGCGTGTTTCCGGCCGTGTCAGCCATCCTTCTTCCACCAGGGGCACCAGCAGCGGGCAGGCTGCGGAATATACCGCTGATTCAGGCTTTTTTTCTTTTATTTTTTTCTCATAAATGCCGCTTGCAATGGTGGCCCGCGTGCCGATGACCCCGATAATGGATTTTTTTGTCATTTTCAGGGAGTGATTCACGGCAGGGGTGATGACCTCAAAAATGGGCAGGGAAAACCTTGCTTTCAGGGCTTCCGTGGCGACACTGGAGGCGGTATTGCAGGCCATGACGATCATTTTCGCCCCTTGTTTGATGAGGAATTCCGTGTTCTGGAGCGAATAGTCAATAACGGTTTTGCTGCTCTTATTTCCGTATGGCGTGCGGGCCGTGTCCCCGAAATAAATCATGTCATATCCGGGGAGCCTGTCCATAATGGCCCGGACAACCGTGAGCCCGCCGATGCCTGAATCAAAAATACCAATCATGACAATAAATTATTCCTTGATCTCGCGATTATCCGCCATAAGCATTTTTTGAATGACCCCCTGCACCACTGGCAGCGGAAAATCCGTTCGAATCCCAGGGCAGGCCCCGGACATGATTTCCCAGTTGGCCGGGTCTACCGCCACACTTTCGATAAAGGGCCATGCTTTGCACATGCGGGGTTTGACCGGATGAATCGTGCACAGCTTCACGTCATCCCAGAAAACGCAATACTGGTCTTTTTTCTGGGCAAGCACTGGTTTTCCGCCGGACATCTGGCAGTAGTCCCGCACAAAGGTGTCCGGTGATGTGCCAATAAACCGTGCAATATTTTGAATATCCGCGGGCGTGACATAGGTGCCGCCGAATCCTTTGCAGCAATCCCCGCATTTGCGGCATTCGAATAAATCTTCAGGTGTAATGGAATCAAACGGCATGCCTCGCCTCCATGGCTTTTTTTAAGGTTACCTGGTCCACATACTGCAATTCGCCGCCCACCGGAACGCCGGATGCAATGCGGGTGGTCGCCACCTGATAGGGGGCGAGACGTTCGGAGATATAGTTTGCGGTGGCTTCGCCTTCCACATTGGTGCTGATGGCGAGGATGATTTCCTTCACCGTTCCGGCCCCTGCTTTTTCCAGGAGCTCTTTGATGCGGATGTCACCCGGGCCGATATTGTCCATGGGGGACAGCAGGCCCTGCAAGAGATGGTAGGTGCCGGTATACGCGCCTGATTTTTCAATGGCCACCATGTCGGCCTGGTTTTCCACCACGCACACTATGGCGGCATCCCGCGCCGGATTACCGCAAATGCCGCAAAGATCCTCATCGCTTAAGGCAAAACACCGGGCGCAGAGCCGGACGTTTTTTTTCAGGTCAATGAGGTTCCGGGCCAGGTCGAGAACGTCGGATCCCGGGGCATTCAGCAAATGCATGGCCAGCCGTTCGGCGGTTTTGGAGCCGATGCCGGGGAGCCGGCTTAAGCCGTGGATGACTTTTTTGATGGAAGAGGGATAGTGATTCATAAATATGTGACTGTAATTATTACATTAAACCGGGGATATTCAAGCCCCCGGTCAGTTTGCTCATTTCAGCGGACACCATCTTCTGGGATTGCGCGAGCGCTTCATTGACGGCTGCGAGGATTAAGTCCTGAAGCATTTCAACATCTTCCGGGTCCACCACCTCTTTTTCAATATGAATGGAAACGACTTCCTGCTTGCCGTTGGCGACCACCTTGACCATGCCGCCGCCAGCAGATGCTTCAATGGTTTTTAAGGCCATTTCTTCCTGCATTCTGGCCATTTTATTTTGCATCTGCTGCGCCTGCTTCATTAATTGTTTCATATTATTCATTTTAAGCCTCCTGTAAGAGTTTAATTTCAACGATTTTGCCGTTACATAATTTCATGGCCGCATCAACCAGGGGGTGGCTGAGCGCTTCCGTTTCCAAGCGTCTGGCTTCCTGCTTTTTCATCCGGGACGCGCCGGAATCCAGGAGCCGGGGGGAGAGTGAAATTTTGATCTCACACCCGAAATAATCATTGCAAAGGGCTTGCAATAGGTCGCGATTGCCTGGTTTTTGCGCAAAGTGGATATTGTATTGACTGGCCGTAAAGGTGATGTCCAGCCCGTCTGACGGGGATTTTGTTGCCGTGCTGTCCGAAAAACAGGCTTTTAATGCGGGCTGGCTTTCGGCCATGATCGCCAGAATGTTTTCCCAGGACGCGGCCACAGGTTCATCTGGAGCAGCGATTGCCGTGTTTTTTGTGTGCTGGGGCGGCGGAGATGAAAACAGGGGCTGGGTAGGAATTTCCTTTACTTCATCCGGAAGTGTCTGTTGTTCCATGGCCGGGGCTGAATACTCCGGAGCTGGCGGTTTTGTGTCATGGGATACGGGCATGTCCGCCTGCGGGCTTGACGGTATATCCCGGTTGATGACCGGGGCCTCTTGGATGGAAGCGGAAACGGGCAATGATTGTTGGGACGCGGCCGCTTCCTGGAATCCTTTTTTCAGCGCGTCCATTTTTTCAATCAAGGTGTCGATGGATACCGCCGGCGGCATCTGAAGAATTCTGAAAAACGCCATTTCCATGGCCAGCCTGGGCTGGGCGGAAAAACGGACGCTGGCCTCTTCCTTAAAAAGCATGTCCAGTATCTGGTTGATGCGTGTTTTGGGGATGTCCCGGACCTGGTCGCGCATGGCCTGCTGTTCAAATTCCGCCACATTTGCGAGCGCCCTGGGGCCGCCGTCCAGTTTGATTACCAGCAGATTTCTGAAATGCTCAATAAATTCGGAAAACAGCTTGACCATGTGATGACCCCGGTCATAGAGCCGGTCGATAATGCCGATGATTTTTCCGGCATCCCTGTCAAATACGGCCTGGGACATCTCAAACAAACTCTGCTGGTCCAGGCCGCCTAAAACATTCACTATCTGTTCCGTGCCGATGGGGCCGGAAGAGCTGGTGATAATCAGGTCCAAAAGGCTTAAGGCGTCCCGGATGCTGCCGTCGGCTTCCCGGCCGATGAGGGTGAGACCTTCCCGGCTGATATCCATATTTTCTTTCTGGCAGAGGGCCGCCATGTGGTTAATGATGGCGTCGATGTCCACCCGCCGGCAGTCATGGCGCTGGCACCGGGAAAGAATGGTGATGGGGATTTTATTGGGTTCCGTGGTGGCGAAAAAGAATTTGACGTGGCTGGGCGGTTCCTCCAGGATTTTGAGCAGCGCATTGAAGGCGGAATCGCTGAGCATGTGCACTTCATCAATAATATAAATCTTATACGGGCTGTGGGCCGGCATATAATGGGCGTTTTCGCGGATTTCGCGGACATTGTCGACTTTATTGTTGGATGCGCCGTCGATTTCAAATACATCCGCCGCGTGGCTGGAAGTGATTTCCATGCAGGAACGGCAGGTATTGCAGGGGGTGGCGGTGGGTCCGGATTCGCAGTTAACGCACTTGGCCAGAATCCGGGCGATGGTGGTCTTGCCGGTGCCCCTGGGGCCGGATAAAAGAATGGCGTGGGCCAGCCTGCCCGAGGTGAGGGCGTTGCCCAGGGCTTTGGTGATATGCTCCTGGCCGACGACATCTTCGAATCGCTGGGGCCGGTATTTTCGAGCAAGAACCAGATAGGTCATGAATGTCTTTCCGATGGCAATGTTTTCATGCGTGATGGCTAAAAAAGGCGTTTATCTATCCCGGCGGCGTTTCCCGGCTTGGTGCCTGTCGGGCGGATGCGCAAACAGCAGGAGCGGATTTTTACTGACAGATTGCGGGGGAAGGGGATGGATGCCGGCTAAACTGGCGGAGAGAGAGGGATTCGAACCCTCGGTACCCTTTCGAGCACACACGCTTTCCAGGCGTGCACCTTCAGCCGCTCGGCCATCTCTCCGTAAATTTATAAAATCATCTGCTATGTGTAAACTGGCGGAGAGGGTGGGATTTGAACCCACGATCCCGGTTACAGGATACCGCTTTTCGAGAGCGGCGCCTTCAGCCGCTCGGCCACCTCTCCAACGCTCGGACGCTCAGAGATTCACTATTCGTATGCAAACCCGCTACGCACGAAAACCCGCTATTGATTTCAGAACGCCTTTTATAAAAAAGGCAAAATAGCCATTTTGTTAATGGGTGTCAAATAAAAAGTAACGGCAGATATCAATTGGCTCATTTTAAATGATTCCATCAGCCTTGATCCTCGTTTCAGCCATTGCAGGGGAGGGCTTTACGCCCTCCCATTCCGGGCGGGGATAAACCCCGCTTCCTACGGGTGCATTGGCTGAAACATTGATAATAGCCGATCCTTCAGCCGCAAGTTCGCCGGTTTTATCCCTTTGAGGTCAGGAGTCAATGAACAGCGGCGGGGTGATGGTCATTTCCGCGCCGCCGCCGCTCACGCCTTCAATGAGAATGCGCCGGGCCGGCGCACCTATTCTGGTATACATGATGCTTAGGGTTTTGGGCTCAATTTTTGCCTGCCGCATCCCGGCCATGACATCCGCCATCCGGCCCGCCGGATAGATCATATAAAGTCTGCCTGACGGACGAAGCATTCGCCTGGCCGCATCCATGATGTCTTTTAACGTGACATGAATTTCATGCCTGGCCGCGGCGATATGGGGATTCGGGTTTATCCGGCCCGAAGCCTTTTGAATATGCGGCGGATTGGATATCACCACGTCCATCAGGCCGGATGTCATGGCCGGCATGAGAGTCTTGATATCCTGATGAAGCAGGGTCACGCGGTCCGCCATGCCGTTGTCCACAATATTTTGTCTTCCGATATCAACCTGTTCTTGTATTATTTCAACGCCGTAAAGGACGGCATCCGGATGCCGGGTGGCCAGAATCATGGAAATAATACCGCACCCGGCGCCGAGGTCAAGCACCCGGTCTTCGGGATTAATTTTTGCAAAATCGGCGATGGCCAGCGCATCCAGTGAATAGCGATAACCCGATGGGGATTGGGTGATTTTCAGGCGGCCGTTCAACAGCAAGTCGGAGGAGGATATTGTCATGGCCCGAAAATTTAAAAATTTCCTGTTTTCAATTTTATTTCATGGATGCGGTCGCTCCCGGCTGCTTGGTTGATTTTTTTGATCATGTCCCGGAGCTGGAAACGAAGCTGATGGATCACTGTGGAGCTTTTGACCGTGACCAGCAGGATATTCTCTTTCAGGGCAGTGGGGTGAGCATTGTCGGTGATGGTCGGCGGGAATGCCGCGCGCCAGATACGCTGAATGCCTTCCAGTTCCGTATGGGTCTCCTTGCGGCAACTGTCGATAATGGCCTGGATAACCTCTTTGATATGAACCGATTGGGCATTTTTATAAGGATGCCGGTTTTGCATGTTTGTTTTGTCCATGGATGGGGGTTTTTCGGGCATCTGACGCATTGTCATGTTTTGCATAGAGATTATGGCTGAACCCCTGAATATGCAATCATAAAATCAACCATGGGAAATAACCGGATGTCTAATGGTTTCCGATTTTTCCTTGACTTGAAAGGTGGTGTTTATTAACTATTGTAAATTATTCAAACCTTTTGATGATATAGGAATGCGTTATGAACTGGGATTGGGAAAAACTGCAGCAAAAGCAGAAGGAACGCAGCGCTGGCAGCGGGGGCGATGGCGGTTTAAGACCTCCGCAAATGGATGAAATGATCAATAAACTTAAAGGCTATAAATTCCCTGGCGGTTATTTGCTGCTGATTGTGGCGGGCATTGTGCTGTTTTTCGGGACATCCATGATCTATACCGTGGATGTGAATGAAGTCGGGGTGGTCCAGCGATTTGGAAAATATATCCGGACGGAAATGCCGGGACTCAATTTCAAGCTGCCGGCCGGTGTTGAAAAGGTGACAAAGGTTAAAACCCGGCGGGTATATAAGGAAGAATTTGGATTTACATCAAATCCGTCCGGCCTTTCCCGGCTGGACGCAAGTGGTCAGGGCATTAATGAATCGCTGATGCTGACGGGTGATTTAAATGTCGGGGTGGTTCCCTGGATTGTGCAATACCGCATCAAGGATCCGTATGATTATTTATTTAAGGTCAAAAATGTCACCCAGTATTTGCGGGATTTATCCGAGGCGTCCATGCGTCTGGTGGTGGGAGACAGAAGTATCAATGAAGTCATCAGTAACCGGGAGGAAATTGCCGATACCGCCAAGCTTTGGCTCCAGAAAGAGTTGGACATCGCGGAGACCGGGATTGAAATCGATGCGGTGGAACTGGGCAATACCAACGTTCCGGAACCGGTGCAGGATTCTTTCAATAAGGTGAACCAGGCGGTTCAGGAAAAAGAGAAGCTGATTTATGAGGCCAGGGAAGAATATAACCGGGTCATTCCAAAGGCCAAGGGTGAGGCGGAACAGGCCGTCAAATCCGCCGAAGGCTATGCCACGGAGCGGGTGAATGAAGCAAAGGGTGATGCGTCACGGTTTATTGCCCAGTATGAAGAATACGCCAAAGCCAAGGATGTGACCCGCCGCCGGCTGTATCTGGAAATGGTGAGTCTGGTATTCCCGAATTTGGGAGAACTCTATGTGATTGATTCGGACCAGAAGAATGTGCTGCCGCTTCTCAACCTCGGGGAAAAATGGGGATTACAAAAATGAAGACTCAAACAATCGCGTCATTAATCGTTGTTGCGGCTGTGTGCCTGGGGTTTGCCACATCAGCCTTTGTTGTGGATGAAACGGAAATCGTGGTGGTGACCCAGTTTAACCGGGTGATTGGAAAACCCATCACCACCCCGGGTTTGAATTTCAGAATTCCCTTTATTCAGCGGCCGAATTATTTTTTAAAAAATATTCAGGAATGGGATGGCGAGCCAGGGCAGATCCCGACTTTGGATAAAACCTATATCTGGGTGGATTCTTTCGCAAGGTGGCATATCACCGATCCCATCGCCTTTTTTGAAACCGTCACGGACCGGGAAACCGCGATGAAACGACTGGATGACATTATCAATCCGGCCGTCCGAAATGCCGTGACCTCCCATCATTTGATCGAAACGGTGCGAAATAGCAACCGCCAGATGACCAGTCTGGAACAGGTTGACACCGGCGAGACGGAAGCCCTTGACCCCAATGCCTATCGCATCAAAACCGGAAGGGAAAAGCTTTCCAAGGAGATACTGAAAGCCTCTCAGCCCAAGCTGAGGAAATTCGGGATTGAATTGATTGATGTGAAGATCAAGCGCGTGAATTATATCCAGAAAGTCCAGGAATCGGTTTATGGCCGGATGATCGCCGAACGAAACCAGATGGCTGAGCGGATTCGATCCGAGGGCAGGGGGGAAGCTTTCAGGATCGAAGGTGACAAGGAAAAAGATTTGCGGGGCATTCAGTCCACAGCTTATCGGACAGCCCAGGAAATTAAAGGCAAGGCGGATGCCGAAGCCACAAAAATATACGCGGCGGCATACAACCAGGATCCTGAATATTATTCTTTCACAAAAGCCCTGGAAGTATATAAAACGGCATTTGATCAAAAAAGCCGGATCATGTTGTCTACCGATTCCGAGTTTCTGGGTTATTTAAAGGATTTTTCCCTTCCGGCAGGAGAATAGCCGGGAAAAAAGAAGGACACAAAAGGCGGGGAAAATTTAATTTAATTTTTCCCGCCTTTTGTGTCTGCCGGAAACGCGACAACCTTCCATTTTTAATTCTTTCAGCTATATTCTCTGATTCGGTCCGTCGAATATGCGGACTCATGCCTTATGCGCTTTCGAAATAACCAATATTCCGGTAAACGACGGAGATTTTATGTCATTTATTTTATTTGAGATTTTGATTATTTTACTGCTCGTGGCCATTAACGGCATTTTTTCCATGTCCGAAATGGCGGTTGTGTCATCCCGCAAGGCAAGGCTGCGGCATTTGGCAGATTCAGGACACAAAAGCGTCCTTGCCGCCCTGGATCTGGCCAATAACCCCGACCGTTTTCTTTCCACCGTTCAGATTGGCATAACGCTTGTGGGCATTCTGGCGGGTGCATTCGGCGGGGCCGATATCGCAGGGGAAATCAGCGCCCGGCTGAACCACGTTCCTCTGGTGTCTGCGTATGCCGAAGGGCTGGGGCTGGGTATCGTGGTGCTGGCGATCACGTACCTGTCTCTGGTTTTCGGCGAACTGATTCCAAAGCGTCTGGCCCTGAATAATCCCGAACGGATCGCTTTTTTGGTGGCCATTCCCATGAAAATAATCTCGGCATTTGCTGCCCCGCTTGTGTGGGTGCTGAGTTTTTCCACAGGAACCATACTCCAATTGCTGGGTGTCCACCAATCCCCAGATTCGCCGGTAACCGAAGAAGAAATCAAGGTGATGATTGATCAAGGCACCCAGGCAGGGATTTTTGAAGAGGCGGAGCAGGATATGGTGGAAAATGTGTTCCGTCTGGGAGACCAGCGTGTGAAATCCTTGATGACGCCCCGTTTTGACATTGTCTGGCTGGATATTGAAGATACGGAGGAAACCATTTTTACGAAGATATCCGAAAGCCACTTGTCCCGTTTTCCGGTATGCAGGGGCGATATTGATCATGTTATCGGTATTGTTAAAGCCAAGGAATATCTGGCGTCCAAATTGACGAATCCCGGCGCTTCCTTAAATGATCACATAAAGCAGCCGATTATCGTGCCTGAAAACAGTTTTGTGCTGAATATTCTGAAATTGTTTAAACTATCCAAAACGCACATGTCGCTTGTCGTTGATGAATATGGTTCTGTGAGGGGATTGTTTACGACAAATGACATTCTGGAGGCCATTGTCGGGGATTTGCTCCTGGCTTCCGGTCATGCCGATGATTATACTGCCGTTCAGCGGGAAGACGGCTCCTGGCTGGTAGACGGCGCACTTCCCATCGATGAGTTCAAATATCTGTTTTCTATCGGGGAGATTGCCGGAGAAGAAAGCGGCGGGTTTCAAACGCTGGCGGGCTTCATTTTCATGCACCTGGGCGCAATTCCATCAGTAACCGATCATTTTGAATGGAACGGGCTGCGCTTTGAAATTATGGATATGGATGGCAACAGAATTGATAAGGTGCTGGTCACGCGTCTGGCGTGATAAATCAAAAAGGCATTGATCATCGTGTGGGGGAAACCGTGATCAATGCCTTCGGGCTGTCTATTTTTTGCTGCGTTGATGCCTTGTTCGCGCCAGCAGCTTGCGATGCTTATGTTTGCTCATTTTTTTTTTTCTTTTTTTAATAACGCTGCCCAAAAGATCACCTCCCAAGTTATGAATGTAAAAATAAACTAAAAAATTATAACTTTTTTATATAACATAATGGAATTTTATTTGTCCATATTTTTTCTTTTAAAAAATAAATTTTGGGTATATTTATCTTCAGATAAGACAAAGCTCAAGCATTATTTTTTTGTGCCATCATCCAGTTAATTGTATTTCACGGATAAACAGCAACTGGTGAAAATGAAATCATTAGAATACTTCAGTCCTAAAAATATCGGAATCGTTAATAATTCCGTAGCGATGGCTGAAGAGCTGGTCAGTAACCATTTTAAACTGTCGGCATCTCAGTTGATGGGTTTAAATTATGATATCAAGACATTGGCGGATTTGGCAGACGAAGAAATCGTTTCCAATCATTTCGCGCAAGTGATCCGGTATGCGGTGAAGAAAAAGAATGATTTTCTGGGGACGTCCGTGAAGGATTTTTATAAAATCTGCCTTCAGGATCATTCCATTATTCACGCCATGAAGCGGAACCGGGATTTGGATCTGTTTGCGTTTGCCCTGTATATTGTGACCCACGAACTGATTCATGTGATTCGTTTTCAACGGTTTCTTCAGCATTTTGACGCCCCCTGCCACGAGAAAAATGATGAAGAGGTCCGGGTCCATCACCAAACCCATGAAATCTTAAGCAAATCTCGCATGGTCAGTTTGCATCCGGTATTTGAATTTTATGAAAAATGGCGGACGGAACCCGCTGAATTAGAAAATTGGTAAAAAAATATTCACCCCCTTGACATCATGCAAAAATTAACTATCTTTCGATTGATTTAAAATGGTGATGCAAGGCAGATACTTGTTATTACGTTGAAAACAGGAGATGTTGAAAAATGCCGATTTATGAATATGAATGTACCCAGTGTGGACATGTTCATGAAATGATGCAGAAAATGTCGGACAAGCCGCTTACCCGGTGTCCGCAATGCTCAGGAAAGCTTCAAAAGATAATTTCACAAAGCGCGTTTCATTTAAAGGGGTCTGGATGGTATGTGACTGATTATGCCAATAAATCAGGCGCCTCTTCAGAGCCGGCAAAAAAGAAAAAAAATGATAAAACCGATTCATCATCGAAAATCAAATCCGACACCAAAGAAACAACTTCTGAATAACTTGAAATTTTATCATATTTGACTGTTTAACGGTAAACTCTAAACAAAAAAAAGGAGAAGCGGCAACATGAAAATCAGACCTTTACAAGATCGGATCCTGGTTAAACGGGTTGAAGAGGAAGCAAAGACCAAAGGGGGAATCATTATTCCTGATAGCGCAAAAGAAAAGCCGGCGGAAGGTGTTGTGGTGGCGGTAGGCAAGGGGAAACGGGGTGATGACGGTAAATTGATTGAGCTGGATGTTAAAAAAGGCGACCGGGTATTGTTCGCCAAATATGCGGGCACGGAAGTGAAAATCAATGGCGAAGAGAATCTGATCATGCGTGAAGATGATATATTAGGAATAATTGAATAATAGACTTGGAGGAAGATGATTATGGCTGCAAAAGAAATAAAGTATGGGGCAAAAGCCCGCGAAAAAATGCTTAATGGCGTAAACCAGTTGGCTGACGCCGTAGCGGTAACCCTTGGGCCCAGAGGCAGAAATGTGGTTATCGACAAATCCTGGGGTTCCCCCACGGTCACCAAAGACGGCGTAACCGTTGCCAAGGAAATGGAATTAGAGGACAAGTTTGAGAACATGGGCGCCCAGATGGTGAAGGAAGTGGCCAGCAAAACCAGTGATATGGCTGGCGATGGCACCACCACCGCGACGGTTCTGGCCCGTGCGATTTATTCCGAAGGCCTGAAACTGGTGGCTGCGGGCAATAATCCCATGTCCATTAAACGCGGGATTGACAAAGCCATTGAAGTGGCTGTCAAGGAACTGGCCAAAATCAGCAAGTCCGCCACCGATCAGCGCGAAATCGCCCAGATCGGAACCATTTCCGCCAATAACGATGAAACCATCGGAAATATTATCGCCGAAGCCATGGATAAAGTCGGCAAGGAAGGCGTTATCACCGTTGAAGAAGCCAAATCCATGGAAACCAGCCTGGATGTGGTGGAAGGCATGCAGTTTGACCGCGGGTACATTTCTCCGTATTTTGTGACGGATTCTGAAAAAATGACGGTAAACTTAAGTGATCCGTACATTTTGATTCATGAAAAGAAAATCAGCAATATGAAAGACATGCTGCCGATTCTGGAGCAGATTTCCAAAATGGGCAGACCGCTTCTGATCATCGCCGAAGACATTGAAGGCGAAGCACTGGCCACCCTGGTTGTCAATAAGTTGCGGGGCACATTGAACGTTGCTGCGGTGAAGGCTCCGGGTTTCGGCGATCGCAGAAAAGCCATGCTGGAAGATATTGCTGTTCTGACCGGCGGTCAGGTGATTTCCGAAGACGTGGGCATTAAGCTGGAAAATATCACGGTGAACGATCTGGGACACGCCAAGAGCATCACCATCGATAAAGACAATACCACCATTGTTGACGGCGCTGGCGCCAGGGCGGCCCTGGAAGGCCGCGTCAAACAGATTCGTGCCCAGATTGAAGAAACTTCTTCCGATTATGATAAGGAAAAATTGCAGGAACGTCTGGCCAAGCTCATTGGCGGCGTTGCGGTCATTAATGTGGGCGCGGCCACCGAAACCGAGATGAAGGAAAAGAAGGCCAGAGTGGAAGACGCCTTGAACGCCACCCGCGCCGCGGTGGAAGAAGGCATCGTCCCCGGCGGCGGGGTCGCCCTGATTCGCTGCCTTGACGCCCTGGAAAAAATTAAAATCAAATCCGAACAGAAACTGGGCGTGAAAGTGGTCATGAAGGCCATTGAAGCCCCGTTGCGTCAGATTGCCGACAATGCCGGTTTTGAAGGCTCGGTTGTTATTGACAAGGTCAAATCCCAGGAAGGCGCGTTCGGTTATAATGCCGACACCAATACCTATGAGGATCTGATTGCCGCTGGCGTTATCGATCCCACGAAAGTGGTGCGCTTTGCGTTGCAGAACGCAGGCAGCGTCGCTTCCATGATGCTGACCACGGAAGCCATGATTGCGGAAAAACCAGCTCCGGAACCGGCCATGCCTGGCGGCGGCGGTGGCATGGGCGGCATGGGTGGCATGGGTGGCATGGGCGGCATGATGTAATAAATTGATATTAAAGTAATTATTATAAAATAGAAACTGTGTTAGTGAAAGTGCCTTCAAGAGTCCATGCTGAAGGCACTTTTTTTTCAGGCGCCCGAATTCAATGTATTTAACTTGACACGCGCAAAGTTAATGGATAATTATCGGCAATAATTTTAAACCCATGAGCGCAAGTGCGGTTTAAGAATGTGAACAGATAGATAAACATCGTTTTATCGATACTATATTTCACCTGCAGGGAGATGGTTTGTCATGGTTTCGGAAAAGCTCGATATCATTCATATGGTATTAAATGCCAGTTTAATGGTCCAGTTTGTGATGCTGCTGCTGTTTTTATTTTCAGTGGCGTCATGGGCGATTATTCTGATCAAATATTCCCAGATAAGAAAAGCTTATAAGGAATCCGCTTTTTTTGTTGAGCTTTTCTGGAAAACAAAAGATTTTTCCGAAGCGTTCGCCCATGCCAAGGAATTGGAATTCAGCCCTATTGCCCGCGCTTTTCGTATCGCATATCTGGAGCTTAGAAAAATTTATGCGGATACGGTTTCAAGGGATGCGGCAAACGGTCACCGGCAGTTGACGCGAAATGAAGGAGCGAAAGGGTTTGAGAGCGTTAAACGGGCGTTGCACCGCTCCAGTAACACCGAAAGCATCCGGTTGCTTCAAATGGTGCCTTTTCTGGCCACCGCCGGCAACACCGCCCCGTTCATCGGGCTTTTCGGAACCGTCTGGGGCATTATGAATTCATTTCATGGCCTGGCCTATCAGAAGGGCGCCGCCACCATTGCTGCCGTCGCCCCTGGTATTTCCGAAGCGCTTATTGCCACCGCCACGGGTCTGGCCGTCGCGATTCCGTCGGTGATTGCATTTAATTATTTTATCCAGAAAATAAAAATTATTGAGGCTGAGCTGGACAGTTTTTCATCCGATTTTTTAAATATTATTGAAAGAGATCTGATTTTCTCCCGGGAGGCGTAAGCATGGGACCCACTCGCGGCAATAGCGATTTAGTGTCTGATATCAACGTGACGCCATTTGTTGACGTGATGCTGGTGCTGCTGATTATTTTTATGGTCACCGCGCCCATGATGGTTCAGGGCGTGAATGTCTCCCTGCCGGAAACAAAAAATACGGATTCCATTGCAACGGATGAAGAAGATCCGTTAATTGTCACCATAGATAAAAACAATAAAATCATGGTAAATGATTTTGAGGTGGGCATCGATTTTTTACAGGAAAAGCTGGTCAAGGTTTTTGAGACGCGTTCCAATAAAAGCGTTTTTCTGAAAGCCGATAAAGATATGCCATACGGCACTGTGGTGCGGGTAATGTCTGAGATTAAAGGCGCCGGTGTTGAAAAGCTCGGCATGGTGACCATGCCCCTGGAAGAAAAAAAAGCAACACGGTAAGTGTCATGCTGGGGAAAATTTTATAATCCATGATACAGCAAGATCCCTCTGCCGGTTTTGGGGCTGATGAACAGATTAGACGATTTCTGATTTTTATCGGGATTTCATTTTTTGCCCATGTCTCTGTATTTGCATTTATTTTGTTTGTGAATCTTCCGGGCAATTATCGTTTGCGGCCTGTTGAACCGGCGGCAATCAGTGTCGATTTGATGGGCTTTAATCCGGAAACGCCTTCGCCGCCCTCCAAAGGGGAAATTCCCGCTGCAATGATGGAGGCGCCGAAGGAGAAAACAGATTCATCTGTTGAAAGCCTGCCGGAGAAAGCGGAAAAATTGCCGGAGCATAGTGAGCCGGAACCGATTCCCGTGAAAGAAGCCCTGAAAAAGAAAGTTCCGGATGCCGTTGAAGTGGAAAAGCCGGAAAAAGAGGCGTTTGTTGAAAGCCCTCAAAAAATAAAAGCCACCAAAAAACCGCTGGTTAAAAAAAATATCGATCCGTCCAAAGTGCTTGAAAGCGCGGTTAAGCGGATGGAAAAACAGGCAGGGGCATCCGATGGAACGTCTCAGTCGAAATCCCTTGCGGACCGGCTTGCGAGTTTGAAAAAAGAGGTCGGCGCAGGTGATCAGCCGGTAGGAACATCCTATGGCATCGGTAACGCCGGGTCTTTGGGAGCAGGAGGCACGCCGGGGAATTATACACCGATTCAGATTTTTCAGGCGCAAGTGTCAGTGCTCATGAAAAATAACTGGGTTTTTTCTGAAAAGCTGGCTGGCGAAACCAAAGGGCTGGAAAGCCGTCTGGTAATTAAAATAATGTCGGATGGCACCATTACCGACGTGTGGTTTGAAAAACGTTCCGGTAACAGCTATTTAGATAATTCGGCCTATAAAACAGTGATGAAATCAAATCCGCTGCCGCCGTTGCCGGATAATATGCCGTTTTACCATCTGGTTCTGGGATTCACCCCCTCAGGATTGAATTAATTAAATGATAGCAATATTAGCAAAAACGACGCATTCATGAAAATAAAAAGATTCCTTAATATTATTATAATTGCTTGTTTCCTTTTGATATCAGTGTGTTTTACGCCAGGATTCAGCCATGCGGAATATGATTATATTAAAATCAGTGATCCGTTTTTAAATAAAATACCGGTGGCGATTCCCGAATTTGTCGGCCAGTCGGGGAATCCGGCTGAAACGGATGCCGGGGTGAAATTGTCTGATCTCACTTCTGAAACCCTGGCGTTTACCGGTTATTTTAAGATGATCGATCGGGGCGCGTTTCTGGAGGATCTTCGCACCAAAGGCATCACCGCCAGCCAGATCAGCTTTAAAAACTGGACGGATATTGGCACGGAACTTTTGATTACCGGCGGCCTTACCTTGGAAGGCGATGTCTTGATGGTGGAATTCCGGCTATTTGACGCCTATAAAGGGGAGCTGATTTTTGGAAAACGGTATAAAGGCCGGCTGGATGACCAACGCGCCATTGTTCACCGGTTCTGCAGCGAAATGATGTTCCGATTAACCGGGAAGCGTGGGCTTTTTGACAGTAAAATTGCTTTTGTGTCCACCACAACCGGGAGCAAGGAAGTTTTTATCTCCGAATTTGATGGCTATGGCGCAAAACAGGCGACTCAGTCAAAATCCCTGACCCTTTTCCCTTCCTGGTCACCGGACGGCGCATCCATCGCCTATACGTCATATAAAAAAGGACAGCCGGATATTTATATAAAGCGCTTGAACGATCAATCGGAGAAAAGAATTTCTTTTGCCGGTATTAATATAACGCCCGTGTTTGTTCCGGGAACGGCCCAGCTCGCCGCAACACTTTCTTTTGAAGGCGATCAGGAGCTTTATCTTTTGACCCAAGGCGGAAAAATTGCTAAACGCTTGACAAGAAGCTGGAATATTGATGTTCATCCGACTTTTTCGCCGGATGGCCAAAGGATGGCCTTTGTGTCCAAGCGATTTGGCAACCCCCAGGTTTTTGTTCAGGATATAAACAGCGGCAGCGCCAGGCGGCTGACCTATGAAGGAAAATACAATACGCAGCCAAACTGGTCGCCTGCCGGAGATCGTATCGCTTTTTCATCAATGAGCGGAGGGAGGTGTGATATTTTTGCCATCAATCCAGATGGCGGCGGGCTTACCCAATTGACCCATGGCGCGGGCAGCAATGAATCCCCGGCCTGGTCGCCGGATGGCAGTATGATCGCGTTCTCTTCCAACAGGCTCGGGCGGGCTCGTATTTTTGTCATGACCGCGTCCGGAACCGATCAGCGGGTTTTGGTGGAGCTTCCTGGAGAACAGACATCGCCGGCCTGGTCCCTGGCTTTAAAAAATTATTAGTATTTATTTGCAAAAAAGATAAAAAAGAGTAAAGAAGATCATATTAGGTCATAGGTGGGGTTAACAATTTAAAAACAATCAGTTATTAGGAGGAGAAAAAAATGAAAAAAGGTAATTTGGTTTGGAAAATTGGAATGGTTGTTCTCATGATCGGTCTTTTGGTCACCGCATCCGCTTGTTCAAAAAAAGCAAAAGTGGATACCACGGATCAGTATCCTCAGGCTGCCGCAGGTCCTTCTGATGAAGAATTAGCAGCACAGCGGGCTGCGGAAGAAGCGCTTCGTCTGAAACAGGCTGCCATGCAGGCGTTTGAAAACGAAGATGTGTATTTTAATTTTGATGACGCCACCTTAACTGACGAAGCCGTTGCCATCCTGAATCAGAAAGTCGCATTCCTTAGAGACAATGCGGGCGTTTCCGTTACCGTTGAAGGCCATTGCGATGAACGCGGCACCAACGAATACAATATTGCCCTTGGCGAACGGCGCGCTCAGAGCGTTGTGTCCTTCCTGGTCAATGCCGGCGTTCCTGCTGATATGGTGAAAGCCGTTAGCTACGGCGAAGAAAAACCGGCTGTGATGGGTAGCGATGAAAGCGCCTGGGCCCAGAATCGTCGTGGCCATTTCGTGCTGAACAACTAGTATCCGTAGCAGCTTTTTATTGTTGTTAATGAATATCCGGTGATTCTGCAGCACATCAGTTGCAGAATCACCATGCTTATTTTTAGCGCCTGATATATTACAAGCGAGTCTGCCATGCGAATGAATTTATTTTTAGTGATATGCGGTTTTATTTTTTTTTCCGGATGCGCGCTCAATCAGGATGTGAAAAATCTTGAAAGACGGGTGCTGCAGCAGGAGATCAAAATGCAGCAGCTAAAGGACGATATCACCAGCCGACAGACCAAGGAAAACCGGTTAAGAGATCAATACGCAGGCCAGAATGCGGAAGTTTACCAAGTGAGAGAGGATGTCGCAAAACTGAATGGCCGTTTGGATGAACTCGAACATAATATGGACCAGGCCATTAAAAAGAACGCCGATGCCATTGCCCAGTTGGCGCAGGGCTCCATGGGCGGCCAGCCCCAGTTAAACCTTCCGGCAAGCACGGAAGGGCTTGAACCCATGGCGCCCCCAAGTCCCCCGGGGGGCGCGTTTGGCTACGGCCAAGGCATGGGAGGTAGCGCGCCGGGTTCCGGCAATTTGTCTGAAAAAGATTTGTATGATGTCGCCAAGCAGGCCTATGATCGTGAGGATTATGAAACCGCGAGGCAGGGTTTTGAAACTTTTTTGAAAAATTTCCCAAAATCCGATGAAGCGGACAACGCCCGGTTCTGGATTGGAGAGAGTTATTTCAAAGAAGGCTGGTTCCAGAAAGCGATTCTGGAATATCAAGAAGTGATTGAAAAATATCCCAATGACAACAAAGTTCCATCCGCTTACCTGAAACAGGGGCTTTCCTTTGATAAGCTGGGTGAAAAAGCCAACGCACGCCTGGTGTTTCAGGAATTAATCAAAAAATTTCCCAATTCAAGTGAAGCCAAAACCGCCCGTCAGAAGATGAATCAGTTATAACCAGGTCCGATGGAGCGCCGCGAAAACAGCATCATTACAATTGTCGGCATTGATCCCGGTCTGGCGGCGACCGGTGTCGCGCTTGTCAGGGGCACAGGCCTGCGTGTCAGCAGTTTTTCCTATGGCGCCATCAAAACAACCCCGTGCCAGACACTTCCGGAACGGTTGAATGCTGTTTATTCCGGCCTTTTATCTGTGCTGGAGACGGAGCATCCGCATTTGATAGTGGTGGAGGATGTTTTTTCTTCTCCCGAATTTCCTCAGTCAGGCATTACCCTAGGCAAGGTTATTGGCGTGATCCTGCTGGCTGGTTACCGGAAAAATATCCCCGTCATGGAAGTTTCCGTGCGCGAGGCAAAACAGGTTTTGACAGGGAACGGACGCGCGGGGAAAAAACAGCTCGAAGAGAGCGTCCGGCGCCGTTTGAACCATTCCATGCCCATAAAGCCCGATCATGCATCCGATGCCATGGCTCTGGCAATGATCGGGCTTTTTAGATGGGGCAATCCACTATGTGAAACAGGCAAATGATTATGATTGCGTATCTTGAGGGAACCCTAAAAAAAAAAGAATCCGATCGCATTATCCTGCTCGTGGGTCAGGTTGGTTATGAGGTGTTGATTCCTTTATTTGTAATGGAAACACTGAGCGCAAAAGCCATCGGCGATGCGATCGCCCTGTATATTTATTACCACCAGACGGATCGGCAGCCAAAGCCTGTGCTCATAGGGTTTCATCTGGAGGCGGAGCGGGAATTCTTCCAGCAGTTTATTTCTGTTGAGGCCATCGGCCCTCTGAAAGCTGTCAAGGCGTTAAACGTATCGGTTCGGGATATTGCCCGGGCCATTGAATCCAAAAATATTGACGTTTTAAAAAAACTCAACGGGATTGGCGAGCGAACGGCAGGGAAAATTATTGCGACCCTTCAGGGCAAGATGGGAAAATTTGCTTTAATCCGGGAGGGAGCCGTTGATGGATCCTCTCTTGAACCCATCATTACGGGTGATTTTGCCGACCAAGTGATCAGCGTGCTGGTGGACCAATTGGGGCATAAACCCGCTGAAGCAAAGCACATGGTGACTGCCGCAATGAAACGGAAACCGCTCATTGCCAACCCGGAAGACTTGTTTGACGAGGTCTACCGCGGGGAGATGAAAAATGACGGATGATATTTTTTCATATACCTCGGAACAGCAGGGAATATTGACCTGCACGGCCCTGCCTGTCGATCAGGATCCGGATATTATTTCTTTAAGGCCGGAACGGTTAAAGGATTATATCGGTCAGACGGAAGTGCTGGAAACGCTGGAAATCGCCATCAAGGCGGCAAAACAGCGGGGCGAAGCCCTGGATCATGTGCTGCTGCATGGCCCGCCGGGGCTTGGGAAGACAACCCTTTCCCATATTATCGCCAATGAGATGGGCACGAAACTCGTTCTCACTTCCGGTCCGGCCCTTGAAAAGGGGGGGGATCTTATCGGTATGCTGACCCACCTGGAGACCGGCGACGTGCTGTTTATTGATGAGATTCACCGGACTCCCAGAGCGGTTGAAGAATTATTGTATCCGGCAATGGAAGACTTTTCCATTGATTTTATTTTTGACAAGGGCGTTAACGCACGCTCCCACCGTTTTCAGTTGAAACCCTTTACACTGGTGGGCGCCACCACCCGGGTAGGGTTGCTGTCCGCGCCTTTGCGGGATCGGTTTGGGCTTTTTCGGAGTCTGGATTTTTATACAACGGATGATCTTGAAAAAATTGTGCGCCGGTCTGCGGCCCTGCTGAATCTGACCATTACGCCGGATGGGGCAGGCGAACTTTCCAGGCGTTCCCGTGGGACGCCCCGGATTATTAACCGGCTGCTCAAACGGGTTCGGGATTATGCCCAGGTGCGCGCTGACGGGAAAATCACCCGGGAAACCGTGGAGCAGGCCCTTGTACTGGAAGGCGTGGACCATGCGGGGTTGACCCCCCTGGACCGCCGGTATATCGAGACCATTATCAATTATTACAACGGCGGACCGGTGGGCATTGAAGCCGTGGCCGCGACGCTTCAGGAAGAGACGGATACCCTGGTGGATGTGGTGGAGCCGTTTCTATTAAAAACCGGACTCATCATGAGAACGTCCACGGGCCGGAAAGCCTCGGATATTGCTTATCAACATCTCGGGCTGCGCCGCACTCCCTTATGAATGATACGCCATTCATGAAAAATATTTTCGTTTTTACTTGACATAAAAGTGATTCTCAAATAATTATCATGAATTAATTTTTTTGACAGGAGAGTCAGACAGTGAAGAAATATACATACAGTGCCAAACAGAATGATATTGAAAAAAAATGGCTGCTTGTGGACGCGGAAGGCATGGTTCTCGGCAGACTGGCCAGTGAAATTGCGGCGAGATTGCGGGGTAAGCACAATCCGATGTTCACCCCTCACGTGGATTGCGGTGATTTTGTGGTTGTTATCAATGCGGATAAAATTGTATTGACAGGCCGCAAACATCAGCAAAAGATGTATTATCGATACAGCGGTTATATCGGCGGTTTGAAGGAAATCAACGCCGAAAATCTGCTTAAAAAAAGACCTGAAGACCTGATTCGTTTTGCAGTCAAAGGCATGCTGCCGAAAAATTCCCTGGGAAGTTCCATGTTTAAAAAGCTGAAGGTCTATGCCGGCGGCGCGCATCCCCATGAAGCCCAGCAGCCGCAGATACTGGCCATGAAGGCGCAGTCATTGACGTAAAAAGAAAAAGATATTTATTAATCATAATGATTGGAGCAAAGCGTTTATAATGGGACAAGAAACAATATATTATGCAACCGGCAAACGGAAAACCGCGATTGCCAGAACATGGCTGAAACCCGGTACGGGTGTATTTATTGTCAACAATAAACCGATGGACGAATATTTCAGGGTGGACGCCGCAAAACAGATTACCGCGCAACCCTTTGAATTGACCAATACATTGGGTGCGTTTGATATTACAGTCAATGTGAAGGGCGGGGGAACGGTGGGACAGGCGGGCGCTGTCAGGCATGGTATTACCCAGGCCCTTTTTCAATTCAATCCGGATTTCCGGCATGTGCTGAAAAAGGCTGGGTTTGTGACGCGGGATCCCAGAAAGAAAGAACGTAAGAAATACGGTCAAAAAGGCGCACGGGCAAGGTTCCAGTTCTCCAAGCGTTAGATTTATTATATATTTTTACAAAAAAGGGAATGCGGCATTTGCCGTGTTCCCTTTTTTTGTGGGAGTATAAAAGGCGTTCCCTTACGTCCCGTCCCGGCGGAATCGTTAGCGCGCTGGAATGAGAATGGTGATGAATTTAGGGGCCGTTACGAAATAACCGTTATATTTTTCACCATTTCGTTACGGCCCCTTATGCCGGAAAGGTATTTCTGCGTAACGGTTATTGTTTGACGACGGCTTAGTATGAGAGTTTAAGGGTAGCCACACCTGCCACTATTAGTGCCACGCCAAGGTAACGCCCCAAGCTGCTCGGGTCACCATAAAAGAGCACGCCGACAATGAAGGTTCCCGCAGCACCAATGCCTGTCCATACAGCGTAAGAGGTGCCAATCGGAATTTCTTTCTGGGCAAGCCATAGGAGAAAGCCGCTAAGGGCCATGAATGCCACGGCAACAAATATGCCAATGATCCTTGTTTCGGATTCTTGAGCCATCTTAAGGCCGATTGGCCAGCCAATTTCAAAGGTTCCAGCAAGAAGCAAATAGACCCAGGCCATAAATTTCCTTTCTTCGGGAGTATGGAGGGAGCGCCTTTTCCCCCCGGTTTAGGCGAATGCCGCGCTCACAATGGCCTGAGCCTCTTCCTGAATTTTTTTCAAATGATGCTTATCAATAAAGCTTTCCGCGTAAATTTTATAAATGTCCTCGGTGCCGGAGGGCCGGGCCGCGAACCAGCCGTTTTTGGTGACCACTTTCAGACCCCCGATGGCGGCTCCGTTTCCGGGCGCATGGGTGAGGGTTGCCGTAATCGTCTCGCCAGCAAGGGTTTTGGCTGTCACCTGGTCTCCGGACAGTTTGATTAATGTCTGTTTTTGGGCGAGGGTGGCGGGGGCGTCCATGCGGTCATAGAAAGACCGGCCGAACCGGTTTTCCAGATCCGCGTAAATTTCGCCGGGGTCTTTTCCTGTTTTTGCCAGCATTTCGGCGGCCAGCAGATCCATGATGATGCCGTCCTTGTCCGTGGTCCAGGCCGTGCCGTCCGTGCGTAAAAAAGAGGCCCCGGCGCTTTCCTCCCCGCCGAATCCGTAAGCGCCGGAAAGCAGACCATCCACAAACCATTTGAATCCCACCGGCACTTCGGTGACGGCTTTGCCCAATGAACCCGCCACCCGGTCGATCATTCCGGTGGAAACCAGGGTCTTGCCGATGGATGCATGGGCTGGCCATCCCGGCCGGTTCTGAAACAGATACCAGACCGCCGCCGCCAGATAATGATTGGGATTCATGAGCCCGCCGCCCCTGGTCACGATGCCGTGCCGGTCCACGTCCGTATCGTTGCCGAAGGCAATATCGTATTTGTCCTTGAGCCCAATCAGCCCCTGCATGGCATAGGAGGATGAGCAGTCCATGCGGATTTTGCCGTCCTTGTCCAGGCTCATAAAGGCGAAAGTGGGATCCACAGCCGGGTTGACCACGTCAATTTTGATGCCGTAGCGCTCCGCAATGGGTTCCCAGTAGTTCACGGCGGCGCCGCCCAGGGGGTCCACCCCAAGCTTTAGGCCGGATGCGGCAATGGCCCGCATATCCACCACATTTTTCAGGTCCGCGATGTATGGGGTGATATAATCGAACATTTTTGTGGTGTCCGCTTTTAATGCCCTTTCAAACCCCATTCGCTGGATCCGGTCAACCCCTTCGCGCAGGAGCTCGTTGGCCCGTGCCGCGATGGCGTTTGTGGCCCCCGTGTCCGCAGGGCCGCCATTTGGGGGATTGTATTTAAACCCGCCGTCTTCCGGGGGATTGTGGGACGGGGTTATGACCACGCCATCGGCAAGACCGTCGGCTTTTCCCTTGTTGTATGTCAGGATGGCATGGGAAATGACCGGGGTGGGCGTGTATCCCAGGCCCTCCTGAATCATGACCGTAACGCCTGATGCCGCAAACACCTCAAGGGCCGATGCCAGGGCCGCCTCGGACAGCGCGTGGGTGTCCATGCCTAAAAACAAAGGCCCGGTGATGTTCTGGCCTGCCCGGTATTCGCAGATGGCTTTGGTGATTGCCAGAATATGGGCTTCGTTGAAGCTGTTTTTGAGTGAGGAGCCACGGTGTCCCGATGTTCCGAACGCCACCCGTTGCGCAGGGTCATCCATGTCAGGTTTTCGGGTGTAATACGCGGACACCAGCCGGGGGATATTGGCAAGTATGTGGGCCGGGGCCTTTTTGCCGGCCAAGGGGTGAATGGTCATGGGCGTCTCCTTATTCCTCCTGATAATCTGGGTATGGGTTGAGTTTGATGCTATGATCTAATTTTTTTTTGCCGCCAGTATCGCATCAATATCCAGGGGCAGCAGTTTGTCCGGATCCACATATAGGGACATGGCCGTGGAAGAACAATTTCCCACGCACAATCCGCAGCCCAGACATATTTTCCTGTTATAATGCCGTATTTCATCGACAAAAGCAATTGTGCATTCGATGGATAGCGTGTATAAATAAAAAAATGACTTCGGACATCGCGCCGAGGCCTGCATTTCGATATTGGAGAACGCTGATGAATGCCATCCATGATCAAAACCGGCCGGAATCATCCCTGGACGCCTCTCATTTGGCCGAACTTCACCGGATTTTGTTTGAAGAAGCCGCTGACGGCATGTTTATGACCGACCCCCAGGGAAGATGCATCGCCATGAACCCGAGAATCACCGTCCTGCTTGGCTATTCCCGCGAGGAAATTCTTGGCATGGTGGTTACCGATCTGATCCCTCCCGAGGATGTGGCCGCTGAACCGATTCGCATGGACAGCCTGCGGCAGGGCAAAACCATCGTAACGGAGCGTCGTCTTCGCTGTAAGGACGGGGGGCTGGTTTTGGCGGAAATTACGACCCGGATGCTTCCGGCCGGTAATATGCTGGGGATTGTGCGCGACATTGCCGAGCGCAAGCGCGCCGAGGAAGCCGTCCGGCGTGAAGTCTCCTTTTCTGACAATATCATCAACGCCCTGCCCGGTGTTTTTTATATGTACGACGACAAGTCAAGTCTCGTGCGGTGGAACCAGAAACTTGAGAAGGAAACGGGTTACGCCGGGTCGGAACTCCTCGGCAAGGATGTTCTGGAATTTTTTACCGAAACCCACAAGCCGGATATCATCGCCGGGGTGCAGGCGGCGTTCGCCCAAGGCGAGGCTTTTGCGGAAGCCCCGCTGCTGACCAAGGACGGCCGGTTGATACCCTATTTCTGGACCGGTCGCATCGTGACATTGGACGAAAATCAATATATGATCGGGCTGGGGCTGGACATTACCGGTTTCAAACAAGCTGAGGCCGAAAAGGCGGCGCTTCATGAACAGCTCATACAGGCCCGGAAAATGGAGTCGGTGGGGCGGCTGGCCGGGGGCGTGGCCCACGATTTCAATAATATGCTGGCCGCCATCATGGGGCATGCCGAACTGGCCCGCAGGCGGGCCGGCCTGCCGGAAAGCATTCAGGGGGATTTAAAAGTGATTGAGGACGCGGCCCAGCGTTCCGCCGACCTGGTCCGCCAGCTTCTGGCCTTTGCCAGCAAGCAAGCGGCCGCCCCCGTGCTCATGAACTTGAACGATGGCGTGACGGGGATACTCAAGATGCTGCGGCGGCTGATCGGGGAGAATATCGACCTGGCCTGGAATCCGGGAGCGGACCTGTGGGCGGTGAAAATGGATCCGTCCCAGGTGGACCAGGTGCTGGTGAATCTCTGCGTCAATGCCAGGGATGCCATTGCCGGCGTGGGCAGGATAACCATCGAAACCGGTAACAGGGTTTTCGGTAAAGCCGGCGAAAGTCCCAGTCCCGGCGGCCCGCGCGGGGAATATGTGATGCTCGCCGTTAGCGATGATGGGTCCGGTATGAGCCCGGAGGTCATGGAACATCTGTTCGAGCCGTTTTACACCACCAAGGAAATGGGGAAGGGCACCGGACTGGGGCTTGCCACCGTGTACGGCATTGTTAAACAAAACGGCGGGTTTGTCGATGTAGCCAGCGAGCCGGGCAAGGGATCGATTTTGAAAGTCTTCCTTCCCCGGTTTTCCGAAATGGTGGCGCATGCCCTGACCGTCAAATCCGAGGCTATGCCCAGAGGGCATGGCGAGACGGTGATGCTGGTGGAAGACGAGATGATGATCCTGAATGTGAGCACGCAGATGCTGGAGACCCTGGGCTATACCGTCTTGACCGCCGCCACGCCGATGGCGGCGTTGGAAACGATTGGAAATCACAACGGCCAGATAGCGCTTCTCATCACCGACGTGATCATGCCGGAGATGAATGGCCGGGAGCTGGTAACCCTCATACGGAAACGCAAACCCGGGCTGAAATGCATGTTTATCTCGGGTTATACCGCCGATATCATCGACTGCCGGGGCATGCTGGATGAAGGGGTGCAATTCCTGCAAAAACCCTTTTCCATGAAGGAACTGGCCGTCAGGGTGCGTCAGGCGCTTGATCTATAAAACGGGGCCTGGTCACTCTTTCGGCCATTGTTTTCGGGTTTGGCGATGACCGAATCCGAGGCCGGAAGAATGCCATTTTGTATTCAAATTTGGGGCTTGTCGGTCAATGCGCCTCCGATCTGCTTTCAAACCATTCGTAAATCGTCGGCAGCACGATCAGGGTGAGGAGGCTTGACGTGACCAGCCCGCCCATGACCACCACAGCCAGCGGTTTCTGGATATCCGCGCCCGAGCCGGTGGCGTAAAGCATGGGCAAATGCCCGATAAAACTGGTAAGGGCTGTCATGAGAAGCGGCCGGAACCTCAGGTCGCAGCCTGTGCGGACCGTGTTGGCCACACTTTTCCCCTCCGCCCGGAGCTGGCGGAAAAAGGCTACCAGCACCACGCCGTTTTGAACGGCAATGCCCAGGAGAACGATAAACGCGATGGCCGCGGATACCGAGAGCGGCATGGCGAACACTTTGATGGCCAGAATTCCGCCCACCAGCGCAAAGGGGAGGTTCAGCACCACCAAAAGCGAATCCCGGATGGAACCCAAGGCCAGGTACAGCAGCAGCATGATGATGAGAATGGCGATGGGCACCACAATGGAAAGCTGCCGCATGGCCCGCTGCTGATTTTCAAACTGGCCGCCGTACTCGATAAAATACCCGGACGGCAATTCCTGTTCAATGCCGGAAAGCGCCTGTTTGGCATCGGCGACAAAGCCCCCCAGATCCCGGCCCCGGATGTTGACTTCCGCAGCCACCCGGCGCATGCCCTTTTCCCGGGTAATCTGGGCCGGACCTTCCACCAGGGAAATTTTGGCCACCCGGCCCAGGGGCACCTGCTCACCCGCCGCGCCCTCAAGCAGCAGCCGCTCAATGGCGGGGATATCGGAGCGGGCGGACTCCGGGAAACGGACCACGGTGGCAATGCGCATCTGGCCGTCAACCACCCGGGTCGCTTCTTTTCCGGCAATGGCGGTTTCAATCAGCTCATTGGCATCGGCCATGTTGATGCCGTAGCGGGCCATTTCCTGTCGGTCGAACGCCACTTTAATCTGTTCCATGCCCGACACCTGTTCCACCTTCACGTCTTCAGCGCCCCGGATTCCGGAAAGCTTTCCCGCAATCCGGTCCGCGTAATTTTTCAGCTTTTCCAGGTCATTGCCGTAAATTTTGACCGCAAGATCGCTTTTCACCCCGGAAATCAGTTCATTCACCCGAAGGGCGATGGGCTGGGAAAACGAAAGCCGGATGCCCGGAATGGCCGACAGATTTTTCCGGATATCATCCACCAGGTCTTTTTTGTCCCGGCCGGTGGCCCATTCCTTGTATGGTTTCAGCATGATAAATACATCTGTTTGCTCCGGTCCCATGGGGTCTTCGGATATTTCCGCCCGTCCGGTCTTGGAGACCACCGCCGACACTTCTGGAAAGGATGCCAGTATCCGCTTTTCCATGAATGTCGAGACATCCTTCGAGCCTTCCAGGGAGGCATTGGGCAGACGCACCACGTTGATGGCGATGGCCCCTTCATCCAAAGACGGCATGAATTCCGTGCCGATGGTCGTGGCGGCAAAACCTGCGGCAATAAGGAACGCCGCTGATATCCCCAGGGTCAGCCCTTTTCGTTTGATGGCCGCGCCCAAAAAACGGAGATAGCCTTCGTGGAATCGCCGGACAAAGCGAAATTCCTTCTCAGCGGATTGTTTCAGGAACATCTCGGAAAGCACCGGCACAATGGTTAATGCCACCACAAGGGAGGTGAGGATGGCGAAAATCATGGTGAGCGCGAGCGGCATGAACATTTTGCCTTCGATTCCCTGAAGGGAAAACAGCGGGGCCATAACAATCACAATAATAATGATGGAAAAGGCCACCGGTTTGGCCACTTCCCATACCGCCTGGGCCGTGATCTGCCGCCGCATGGAAGGATCCCGGTGCTCGGCAAAATGCCGCCGGATGTTCTCCACAATCACGATGGAGGCGTCCACCACCATGCCCACGGAAAATGCAAGGCCCCCCAGGCTCATCAGGTTGGAGCTGACCCCAAACCACCCCATGATGATAAACGTGGCCAGAAAGGTGATGGGAAGGGTGGCCACCACGATCAGGGCGGTGCGGAACTCGGCCACAAACAGAAACAGCACCAGAATGACAAAAATGCCGCCTTCCATCAGGGCGTCCATCACGGTTTTGATGCAGGCCTGAATGAGCGACGTGCGGTCATAGAACACATTGATGTGGGCTTCCTTGGGAAGGCTGTTCTGGATTGCCGGAACAGCCGCCTTGACCTGGGACACCACATCTTTGGAGTTCTCCCCCCGGAGCATGATGACCATGCCGGCCACCGCTTCGCCCTTGCCGTCCCGGGTGACCGCGCCCTGCCGGGGCTGGGGGCCGACGACGACATCCGCCACATCCTTTATATATACCGGCGAACCGTCCTGGGCTTTCAGCACGATATGATTGATGTCATCCATACTGGTTAAAAGCCCGAGCCCCCGGATATAGGTCTGCTCCCAGCCGCGCACGATCACCCCCCCGGCGGCGTTGGCGTTGTTTTTCTCCACCGCCTCCACCACGTCCCGGAGTGAAAGGTCATATTGAAGCAGCGCATCCGGCCTCACCACAATCTGGTATTGTTTGACGAATCCGCCGAAACTGTTCACCTCGTTCACGCCGGGAATCGGTTTGAGCTGGGGCGTGATCACAAAATCCTGAAGCGAGCGCAACTCCATGGGCGTTAATGTGTCGCTTTCAAGGGTATACTGAAAAATTTCTCCCAGACCCGTGCTGATGGGACCTAACTCAGGCTGGGCGCCCGGCGGAAGGGTTTCCTTGGCCGACGCAATGCGCTCAAACACCTGCTGGCGGGCGAAATAGGTGTCCGTGTCATCGTCAAAAACCACGATCACCTGGGAAAGACCGGATTTGGAAAGGGACCGCACCTGGTTGACTTTGGGGATGCCGCCCATCTGCTGTTCAATGGGAAAGGTGATCTGCTGCTCCACATCCACCGCCGACAGTCCCGGCGCTTCGGTCAGCACCATCACCTGAATGTTGCTGACATCCGGGAACGCGTCAATGGGGAGCCGCAGCCAGGCCATGACGCCCGCGACAATCACCAGAAAGGTCATGGCCAGGATAAGGAACCGCGAGCGAAGAATAAGTTCAATGATTTTATGCATTGTGCGTCCCCCCTAGTCCGCGCATCCCGCGCCCATTTTTCCGCGCAGGACATCGGATTTCAGCAAAAACGAACCATCGGCGATAATCATCTGCCCAATGGTAACTCCTTCTTTAATCTCAATAAATTCATTGAGCGGGTCTCCCGGCGTGACGGGCCGCCGCACCCAGTACTCGCCTTCCTTGTGAACGAAAACAAATGACCGGCCCGCGTCCGCAAGCACGGCTATTTTCGGCACCGCAATCACATCATCACCACCGGGCAGGAGCACCCGTACATTGACGAACATGCCGGGTTTGAGCAAACCGTCCTTGTTTTCGACCCGGATGCGTGCCTTTACTGTTCGCGTCTTTTCATTCATCTGCCCGGATATGACATCCAGCTTTCCCGGATAGGTTTCGCCGGGAGCGCCCGATGCCTCGATTTCACAAGCGATATCGGAACCTTGCTTTTGAAGCGCGGGCAAATCCGCCTCACAGATATTGGCCAACACCCACACTTCGGAGAGATCGGACAGCAGGAGAATTTCCTTCCCCGCCTCCACCCGTTCGCCCGCGCTCACATATTTTTCAATCACCGTGCCGGATATGGGGGCGTTCACGGGCAGCAGGCTGTTGATGGCGGTTGCGTCATTACCCGCCAGGAGTCTGATATCGTTCTTTGCAAAACCTAAGCGTTCCAGCCGGATACCCGCGTTTCTCAGTTCAATCGCCGCTTCGGTCAGACGGTTCTGGGCTTCCTGAACCTCCACTTCAGCGGATACCTTTTTTGCAAACAATCCGGCCTCGCGTTCGGCGGTCTTTTTCGCCAGGGCAGCCGCTGCCGCTTTTTTCATATACTCGGCTTTTGCTTCCGACACCTCATTGCTGTCCAGCGTCATCAGTACATCCCCTATAGTGAACCGGCCGCCGATATCCGCCGGAATGTTTTTAACGGTTCCTTCAAGGGGCGTTGAAATGCGGACGGTTTTTGTCTCGTTTAACTGCACCTCTCCCGTCAGGGGCAGGGGCTTTGAGAAATTCATGGAAGCGGCTTTCGTCACAGTGACGATACCCGGTTTTCCGTCACCGCCTATCACGGTATCGGAAACCTTGACAACGCCGAGTTCATACCGGCATTCATCACAGGTGTAATGAAGGATATCGTGCTCGCAACGGCCTGCCCAGAGATCGTCCACGGTGCGGTCAAGGTCCGATGACGCCTCTCCTTCCCCATCCTGATGGTCCCCGCAGGACGCGGCAGCGGAATGGCTGTCGTGATCGTGGGCGTCTTCTTCTTCCGCAGCGTGCGGCTTTGATTCTTCAGCATTACAGGTTTCGGTTTTTTCATCGATTTTTTCATCGGGGCAGGTCGATGCGCAGGTCGCCGACGCTTTGGCGGCGTCACTGGATTGCGCAGGTCGAAAATTAAACACCACTGCGATAATGACTGCGGATGCAATCGTCGCAAGAATGAGAAATATTTTTTTATTCATGACATCTCCTGGAACTTATAATTTTGGTTGTGTTACCGGCTGACCGGTGAGTCGTTCGATCGCTGTCCGCGTCTTGTGATATTCCGTTAGTGCGAGAACCTGCTGTCGCCTGACCTCGAAAAGCGTGCGCTGGGCCTCCAGAACAAACGGATAACCGAATTTGCCTTCGCGATATCCTTCCATGGTGGACTTAAAAGCTGTTTCCGCAGCGGGCATCGCCGTTTCCCTGAGGGCGGAAGCGGCCGAGAATGCTGCGGATAATTCCTGATACGCTTGCCCAAGAGCGGATCGGGTTTTTAATATTTCGGCCAGCTGCGCTTCCTTTGCTTTTGACAAATCATGGCGTGCTCCCTGTTTTTCTCCTTGGTTTTGGTTGACAAGCGGTATCGGCACGGACAGGGCCATGACAAACGCCGTATCGTCGGTTTCCGCGTAATATCTGGGACCGGCGCCAATGGTTATATCCGGGAACGCTTCCGCATCGGCCAGGGTCACGGCGGCGGACTTATTTTCGATTTCCGTCGCCCAGCGGGCCATATCCGGATTTGCGGCGATTCCTTTTTCAAGTTCCGCAATTGGCGGAACGGGCTTAATTACGTCCATTTGTCCGGTGACGGTTTCAAACATTGCATCCGCGCTTCCCCAGGTGGCGGCCAGTTTTTTCCGGGCCGATTCAAGGGCATATCCGGCCTGCTCCAGTTCAATACGGGCGGTGGTCAGGGAAATTTCGGCCTGAAGCGCCTCAACCGGCGGGACTTTACCGGCTTTGACCCGATCAAGCACTGTGTTATAAGTCGCCTCGGAGAGTTTCGCCAGTTCGCGGGAGATGGAAAGCGATTCCTGGGCCGCGAAAACATCCCAGAAAGCCCCGGATATGTCTGCCAATACATCAAGCCGTTTGCTTTCATAATCCCAGGCGGCCAGTTCCGTCTCCAGATTCGCCGCCTGCTTTCGTTTCAGGCGCTTGCCCCCCAATTCAATGGTCTGGTTTATCTGAACCGTGGTTTCCGCGCTTTTAAACCCGGACTGGTCATTTTTCCCGCCGAAGTTCTCCACGCTGGTTTCCATCTCCGGGTTTGGGAAAAGACCGGCCTGAATGGCCCTTGCCTCGGCGGACCGGATCTCCCATGAAAAAGCGGCCAGTTCCGGATTCTGGGATAGTCCCAGAGACAGGGCTTTTGAGAGTGACAGGGGCCCGGTTGGGTTTTCGTGGACCGGATTTTCAGACCCATGGGAGGCATCGGCAAAACCGGCCAGCGATAATGTAAAAAAAAGAAAGAACAGAACTTTTACAAGCATAGTATGATCCTTAGTATCTGGAATAATTATTAAAAAATAAATGAACGAAGGCTGGCGGCCGTGCAAAAGGTTTTCTTTTCACCATAGAGAACACAGAGGACACAGAGAAAAAACTTTATTTTAAAAGCGGTATCTTTTTTCTCTGTGATCTATGAGGCCTCTGTGGTGAATTTTGTTTTTTACGAAGCCGTCAAAGTTGGGGCTTAACAGGAGCGCTTCAAATGATCAGAATAACGGACCGAAGCGTTTTTTGGGTGGAAATGATGTGAGGGTTTGGAGATGGTGAAAAGAATGCTTTGTTTAAAAGGGGATGACTATCCGGCAGAGAGGGCGCAAGAACGTTCAGAGCGCCGCCGGATGTGTCATGGGGCCGGGATAAGGGCGTATTTAATTTTGTAAAGGTTGAAACAGGAATTTCAATACAGCAGAAACATGCATCCGGGGTTCGGTCCAAAATTTGCGGATTGTATCCGCATGATTTTTCGCAAACATCTTTCGCTGGCTCACAAACGGCATCCCGGCAATCGAACCCCATGCCATCGTGACAATCGGCGCATCCATCTTCAATACACAGCACCAGATTTCCGTCGTTCCATAACGGCACGGGGGCCAGCACGAGGTATATGGCGAGTATGAGCCAGACAATGCTTTTTCTGTAATGGGTATTCATGGCGCTTAAAATAAATATTTTTATGTTTATGTCAAGGAAGAAAAAATCTGTGAAAGTCGTTAATTGACTTCGCTGCCCTTGACAAAATTAATTTCCCGGCTATGGTAAAAACAAGAAATTATTAAATTCATAAATTCTTGGGGATTGGCATTAAAACGGGATGAAATATTAAACCGTGGGGCACCGGAAGGGTTCCGCGGTTTTATTTATTTATCGGGCGGGAAATTTTGATACAAGGGAGAGGATAATATGCTGATTGTTATGAAAAAAGATGCGAGTCAACAAGAGATTGATGAGGTGTTGCAGGCGGTGGAATTCAGGGGATGCAAGGCCCGGCCCATTCCGGGAGGCGAACGGGTGTCCATTGCCGTGCTGTTTAATCAAGGCGCGTTAAGCGAGGCTTGGTTCGAGGATTTGCCGGGGGTTAAGCAGACCATTGCCGTTACCCGGCCCTATAAATTGGTCAGCCGGGAAACAAAGCCCCAGGACACGGTGATCCAGGTGGGATCGGCGACTGTGGGCGGCGATCGGATGGTGATTATCGCCGGCCCCTGCGCGGTGGAAAGCGAAACCCAGGCCATGGCCATTGCGGAATGCGTGAAAAAATCCGGGGGGGATATGTTCCGGGGCGGGGCTTTTAAACCCAGAACCTCCCCGTATTCTTTTCAGGGAATGGGTGAAGCGGGTTTAAAAATTTTGGCAAAGGTCCGTGAAACCTATGATTTGCCGATCGTGACGGAGGTGATGGATCTAGCCTGTTTCGACATGGTGGAGGATTATGCGGATGTGGTGCAGATCGGCACCCGGAATATGCAGAATTTCAGTCTCCTGCGCCGGGCCGGTGAATCGCGGAAACCCGTGCTCCTGAAACGAGGCATGTCCGCGACCGTTGAAGAATGGCTCATGGCCGCTGAATACATCCTGTCCGAAGGCAATCCCAATGTGATTTTGTGCGAGCGCGGGGTACGGACCTTTGTCCGGCACAGCCGCAATACCCTGGACTTGTCCGCCGTTCCCGTGGTTCAGCGCGAAAGTCATTTGCCCATTATCGTGGACCCAAGCCATGCGGCGGGGTATCGGGACCAGGTGATGCCTTTGGCCCGTGCGGCGGCGGCAGTCAGCGCCCATGGGCTCATGATTGAGGTGCACAATGAGCCGGACAAGGCCACCAGCGACGGGGCCCAGTCCCTGTACCCAAAGCAGTTTGAGAATTTGTGCCGTCAGATCCGGGCCATTGAAGGGATCTTAAGGGCTGAGGGCTGAAGGGCCATCGGCATTGCCGCAAGGAAAGGGAAAATTTGTGAACCAGTTGGAAATAAATGGAATTACGGGTCATTCCCGCATTGTGGTGGGGGAAAGCCTGAAAAATCTGCCGGATTATCTGCCGGATACGCCCGTGGTCATTATCACCGATGAGATCGTTGCCGGGTTATATGAAAAGGATTTTCCCGACGCCCCGGTCATCAAAATCGGCATGGGGGAAGGCATTAAAACCCTGGATACCGTGGCTCGCATTTACCGTGAACTCATCCGGCTTGAGGCGGACCGGTCCGCATTTATTTTAGGCATCGGCGGCGGCATTGTTTGCGATATCACGGGATTTGTCGCTTCCACGTATTTGCGGGGGGTGCGGTTCGGGTATGCGCCCACCACCCTGCTGGCCCAGGTGGACGCCAGCGTGGGCGGTAAGACCGGGGTGAATGTGGACGGGTATAAAAACATGGCGGGCGTGTTCAGTCAGCCGGAATTTGTGATTTGCGATCCAGTGGCGCTGAAAACCCTGCCCGAACGGGAATTGTGCTGCGGGTTTGCGGAAATCGTTAAACACGGGGCCATCAGTGACGCTGGTTATTTCTCGTTTCTGGAAACAAACGCGGAAAAAGCCCTTGGCCTGGATATGGCGGTGATTGAGCAAATTATTTATGATTCCGTGGCCATCAAGGCCGGGGTGGTGAACCGGGATGAAACCGAAAAAGGGGAGCGCCGGAAACTTAATTTCGGCCATACCTTTGGGCATGCCGTGGAAAAAACAACCGGCCTGCCCCACGGCGAGGCGGTCAGCATCGGCATGGTGGTGGCCGCGAAATTATGCGCCACCAGGGGCCTGCTGGAAAAAGCGGATGTGGACCGGATGATGAGCCTGCTTTCCCGTTTTCGCCTTCCGACCCGTGTCCAGGGAGACTGCGGAAAGCTCATCGATGCCTTGGCCAGGGACAAGAAGCGGGACGGGGATGGGATTTATTTTGTGCTGCTGGCGGCCATCGGGAAGGCGGTGGTGGAAAAAATAGGGCTTTCGGAGCTGGAAGCGGTTTTAGCTATCGGATGAGATAGTTGTCTCTCTCTTGTTTTGCCATTGTAGGGGAGGGCTTTACGCCCTCCCGGTCCGGGCGGGGATAAACCCCGCTCCCTACGGGTGCAAGGCCGGAACAATGATTATAGCCTTTTTTGTGAATCCGAGATCAAAGAGAAATGCCACGTTTATTGCCCAGTCTCCGTATAGTCGCCTTGAGCGATGCGGGTTGGTTCAGAAACATCACCATATTCAAGATCATTGGCGCCACTAAATCTTCAAAGCGCCTTGCTGGTTCTCTTATTCAGTCTCCTGCATTCTGACTTCTGAATACTTGAGCAGTTACAAGTTATCAATTATTATTCTCCCCGGATGGCAAACCTCGGGGCCGTAATGCGTTCGCCCCGGCATTCCGGGCACCGGCCGGGCTTTCCGATTTTTTCCCGGTCTTTTTTCCTTCCTTCAAAGATAAATCCGCAGCTCAGGCACTCAGGGCCGGTAATGACCAGCTTTTTGCCTTCCGCCTCAACGGATCGGAGGATATGCGGAAGATGGGCGTAGACTTCCTTTTCCCGGATGGAGAGCCTTTCCGAGAGCGCCCGTGCGTCCCAGTCCTTTTGTTCCAGAAGTTCCATGATTTGTTCCCGTATGGTTTTCATGCTTTCTTCCGCCTTCTATCTTTTCATCCCCAATTTGTTCATGCGATTATACAGACTTGTCCGCTTCATTCCCAGAATGTCCGTGGCCCCGCCCGGCCCGCTGAATTTTCCCCCGGTTTTGTCCAGCACATGGGCGATATAGCGGCGCTGAAGGTCATCCAGGGTGGGCAGATCGTCAAACGGATGGCCGGTGTTTTTTCGGACGGCGTTCGGCAGATCCAAATAAAGATCGTCGCCCCCGGACATCAGGGTGGCGCGCTCCATCACGTTTTGCAGTTCCCGGATATTGCCCGGCCAGTTATAGTCAATGAGTATTTTTTCCTGTTCATCGGATAGCGTAAGAGCGGGGTGATGATGTCTTGCCGCAAATCGTTCTAAAAAGTGCCGGGCCAGGAGCGGGATGTCTTCGGGGCGTTCCCGGAGAGGCGGCAGGGTAACCGGAATGACGTTGAGCCGGTAATAAAGATCCTCCCGGAAACGGCCGGCGGCGACTTCCTCGGACAGGTTCCGGTTGGTGGCGACAACGAGACGGAAATCCGAGACAATGGGCCTGCCCCCGCCGATACGGGTCATGGTTTTTTCCTGAATGGCCCTGAGCAGCTTCACCTGAATGGATTTTGGGATTTCGCCCACTTCGTCAATAAACAAGGTGCCTTTGTGGGCCAGTTCCATTCGGCCTTTTTTCTGGCGGTCGGCCCCGGTGAAGGCTCCTTTTTCGTGGCCGAAAAGTTCGCTTTCCACGAGATTTTCCGGAAGCACCGTGGGATCCACAATAATCAGGGGCTGGTCCTTGCGGCGGCTCATCCGGTGAATCCGGCGGGCGAGCAGTTCCTTGCCGGTCCCGGTTTCACCCAGGATCAGCACCGTGCTGTCGGAAGCGGCGGCACGATCCGCCTGGGTCAGAATTTTAAGCATGCCCGGACTGATGGTGAGTATCGGCAAATGGTCTGCCGGGCCTTCCATGACAGATTCGTCGGCGGTTTTTTGCTCTATTTGTTTTGAAAATTTAAATAGATGGTTTATATACCGGGTCAACCATCGGGACATTTGGGCAAGCTGGAATGGCGCGAAATTATCAAAACAATCCTGAACATAGGAATTGTCGTGATACAATACGCCCTGAACCCGGCCGTCCACTTCAAAAGGCACCCCGATCATGGCCTTGACCCGGCTGGGATTTAAGCCGGGGGTTTCGCGACGGAGTACCTGCGGAAGGTTTGCGTGAAATGTTTTAAACACCAGGGCAAGGTTGTCCCTGAAGTCCTGAGACAGGATGTCCGACTGGGACAGGTTGCACGGCCCTCTGAGGGTTGGGCCTTTCTGCGGGGCATGATGCCCGAACCAGAAAATTCCGCCCCGTTCGGCCCCGAAATAACGGTTGGTGGATTTAACGGTGCGGGACAGGAGACGGTCGAAATCGGCGCTGGGGGAGAGTTCCTGGATGACGTCCGAAAAAAGGCCCATTAATTGATTTTCAGGTCCGGGCTCACTATTCAGATCGCTTTTGACGGTTAAGAGCGGCCGCAAATCATCGGGGAAAAACACATCCATGTAGCTGGCAAAGTCATTCCGGGCGGTTTCCGCCAGTTTTCGGGCAGCTTCCGTATCTCCCCGCCGCAATTGAAGCCTTGCCGTTTCCACCCGGGTTTTTCCTCGCTGAATCGGATCTCCAGACATCAGCAGGCAGGATTCACTCCGGCTAAGCTCGGATTCCGCAGCGGCAAGATCGCCTTTTACCATGAGCGACACCGCGTTTAACCGGCAGGCGACCCCCCGGAGATGGACGTTGGGCCCATTCATGATCCGGTTGAATTCGTCTTGATAATTGATCTGGTTGATGGTTGCCAGGCCGCTTCGGTGCAGCTCAAAGAGGGTTTCCAGCACAATCGGAGACGCATACTGGTGGACCAGGCCCGCGCCCGCAGCCTCATCCACGGTCTGCTGAATTAAATTCCGCGCTTCCGCAAGGCGGCCTTCGGTATAATGGTGAAACGCCAGCCCGCCTCTCGCGAAATAGCCCGCCAGCATGTTCTGGGTTTTTCGGGCTTCCTGAAACGCGCCGGATAAATGAAAATGGGCCTCCCTGTTTTTCTTTAATATCAAGAGGATAATGCCGAGAGCCGCGCGAAGGGTGGTTGAAAGCGGGCGGTCTCCGCCTTCCATGGCCACCCGGCGGTAATAGTCCAGCGCGCCGATGGCCCGATGGAACTGGCCTAAGAAAGCGGCGCAGTAGCTCAGCCACAGCGGGCCGGAGGGATTGGTCACGCGGTCCTGGCTACCGGATTCAAAGCTGACGGCGGCGCGTTCAAAAAAGCCGATGGCTTCCTGAAACCGTCCCTGGATGAAATAATACAGGCCGATGAATTCCGAGGCCTGGGTCAGAATGTCCTCATCCCCCAATGCTTCAGCTTCAAATTTTCCCACCTCGAAAACCGATATGGCGGTGTCCCGCTGTTCCGCGAAATAGAAAAGCCGGCCCAGGTGGAGATTAATCATGGCAAACGACCGTCGATCCCCGATTCTTTCCGCGGCATAAAGGGCCTGCTGCAGAATCCCGGTCAGGTCCGCGAACCCTTTGCCGATCACAAAACTGACATTGGCCAGTTCAAGGGCTGTGGAAACAAGCAGGGCGTCTCTTTCATGGCTTTCGGGCAGGCCTTGAAGCCGGCCGGCGACATTGCACAGATGCTGCCAGGCGGTGGTCCGGTCGCCTTTGTGGAAGGCTGTTTGCGCGAGGTTTTTTTCAATCCGAACGGCTTCTTCGCCAATATGTCCGGCAGGTTGAGCGGTTTGTGCGGGCATGTATCTCTCCTGAAAATAAAAATATCCGGCATGGATCAATGTTTCAACCAAAACGTCCGTATGTGGGCGCTTTAATGTCCATATACGGACATAATCATGGCATGTCAAATAAATAATAATTAAATATCAATGGCTTAAATTAAAATAAAGTTTGGCACACCAATTGCAAACAATGTTTTAATAATAAACCGATGTTTATTGTTTGGCTGAATACTTTCAAACTGTCGATGGTTGGATGCAAACCCTAAAGGAGGAAAAAATGGGCGTATTTAGAGACACCAATCACATGAATGAATTTCTGGAAAACCTTTGGAAGCACATTGTTTTTCAATCCGGACTGGGAGAAAAAATGCGGGGTCTGGGGGTGTCCTTAAAATATGTGATCACGGAGCCGGACGGGTATTTGCTTGTGGATTCGGACCATGTGATTACGGGAAAGGAGGCCAATCGCGACGCGGACATCACCATGGAACTCTCCGGCGACACCATACACCAGTTCTGGCTGAAAAAACTGTCCCTGCCGGTGGCGCTTGCCACCCGCAAAATCAAGTCCAAAGGCCCCATCCCCAAGGTATTGCAAATGCTCCCGGCCCTGAAGCCGATTTACGATATTTTCCCGGAATATTGTAAAAAACATGGTTTGCCCCTGGAATAATTTTTGGATTGTGAAATAAGGAGGAAACACAATGGCTGAACCAAAAATTCCCGGTCATATCGCCCATGAGCTGGATGCGCGGGCGGAAGCCAATCCGGATTTTGGGGTGGTGACCTTTGAAAACGGGGATTATCCGGCGGAGGTGGTGACGTATGCGGATATTGTTGTTTGCGGGCGAAAAGTGGCGGCCCAGCTCATCCGTTCCGGAATCGCCAAGGGAGATACCTTCGCCCTGGTCATGCGCAACCATCCGGAATATCTCTATTCCCTCTATGCGGCCACCGTTATCGGCGCGGTGATGATTCCCATTGACCCCAGGACGAAAGGGGACCGGCTCCGGTTCATGCTTAAGGATTCCAAATCCAAAGGCGTGATCTGCACGGCAGAATTCGCGGACAATGTGGCCGAAGTCCTGTCGGGGCTTCCGGATGTCAAACTGATGGGCGTATGTTACAAGCCGGGCATGGGCAAAAACGGCATGGGCATTCCTGCTTCCAGCCGATTTTCGGTGTTGAACGATATTCTGGCGGGCCCGGAAGTTCCGCCTCCGGGCAATCGCAGCAGTGATGCCGCCGCACCCATTGAAATCATCTATACTTCCGGCACCACCGGCGATCCCAAGGGCGTGGTGGTCAAGGGCAACCGCCTGGGGCAGTTTTCCCAGCTCGCCCTGTTTGTCTGGCAATATACCCCGGAAGACCGGCTTTATACCGGCCTGTCTCTTACCCACGGAAACGCCCAGGCCGTGACCCTGATTCCGTCCCTGATGCTGTCGATCCCTTCGGTGATTAGTCAGAAATTCACCAAAAGCAGGGTCTGGGACATCTGCCGGAAATTTGAATGCACGACCTTTTCCCTTCTGGGCGGCATGATGATGGGCATTTACAGCGAGCCGCCAAGGATGGATGATGCGGATAACCCCGTGCGGCTGGTATTGAGCGCGGGCACTCCGGCCCCCATCTGGGAGGATTTTGAACGCCGGTTTAACGTGATGATTCATGAATGGTACGGGGCCGTGGAAGGCGGGTTCGCCCATAAACCGCCCGGCGTCGGACCGGTGGGTTCCTTTGGCAACCCCCTGGAGGGATTGATGGAAATGCAGGTGGTGCGGGAAGACGGCAGCCAGTGCGGCCCCAATGAAACCGGCGAGCTGATTTTCCGAATGGTGGGACAGACGACCGAGGTGGAATATTTAGGGAAACAGAAGGCTTCCGAGGAAAAAACCCGGGGCGGATGGCTGCGCACCGGCGATATATGCCACGCAGACGCCTCCGGCTGGCTTTTCTTTGATTACCGTGCTGGCGGCGGACTTCGCCGGGCCGGGGATTTTATTCAGCCCCAGTATGTGGAGGCGGCCATAGCAAGCCATCCGGATGTTTCCGATGTCTGCGTATACGGCGTTCCGGCGGCATCCGGCGCGCCCGGTGAAAGCGACCTGGTGGCGGCAGTGACGCCTGTGACCGGCATAACAATTGATCCTGAATCGATTTTTAAACACTGCTTGGCCAAACTGGAAAAAAACGCTGTGCCGTCTTATTTGCAGGTGGTGGACGCCATTCCCAAATCCGCGTCCGAAAAAAATTTGGACCGTCTGCTGAAAGATGAATTTTCAAAAGATGCGGACAATGTCTTCGCGTTTGAAGACTTTAAATGAAGAGGAATCCATTATGTTTGAATCACTAAAACAGGCTTATTTGCCGGAAGCTGATTTTCCCGATCGGAAGATTAATGCGGATAAATGTATCCGATGCGGACGCTGCTATGAAACGTGCCCTGCGATTGGATTTAAGTGGGCAAAAGGGGATATCCCTCAACCCATCGGTTACGGTGGACTGAAAGAGGCCTGTTTGAACTGTGGAAACTGCACGGCCGTATGCCCGACAAATGCGATTGAGATCACGGGGAGTTATAATGTGCCTGCCGGACGATATAAGACTCAGCTTTTAAAGAAAGTAACACCTCCGGATCCTTTAAAACTGAATGGTACAAAATCCTATGATGAGTTTCGCGCGGAATTAACGTTGGTTGAGCATACCATTTATACCCGGCGATCCAACCGTCTGTTTAAGAGCCAGGAGGTTCCGCGGGCACTCATCGAACGAATTCTTGAAGCCGGGCGATTCGCACCATCCGCCGGGAACTGTCAGCCGTATAAATTTCTTGTTATCACTGACCAGAAAATGATCCATGAACTGGAAAGAAAAGCCAACATCCCCCTTCGTCTATTTAAAAATCTGTACCTTATAAAAAATGGAAAACGGCCGCTCTGGAAAAAAATTATCTTTACAGTTTTAAGCTGGTTCATGGTGAATAAGTTGGATCCCAGGCCCATGACCGCCATGGAAAAAGCCGATAAGAATTATAATATCATGTATTTTAATGCACCGGCGGCTATTTTTATTTTAAAAAACACACGTGGAATCAGCAATCCGGATCTTGATGCAGGGATTTGCTGCCAGAACATGGTTCTTGCCGCCCATTCCCTGGGCCTAGGAACCTGTATTATCAGCCTGCCCATAGAACCTTTGAATCTGCCGCTGATGGCCGGATTCAGGAGAAAAATCGGCATCCGAAAGCCGTTTGAGGCAATCGTCAGCATTGCCATCGGTTATCCCAAAGGAAAAATTGACGGGGTCGTCAAGCGAGATGCGCCGGAAGTCATATGGATCAATTAATAACTCACATATCAACTGCTTAGGAGGCAAGATGGTATCGCTGTCACGGTCAGAAAAAAAGCAGCTTTTAGCGAAAGAGCCCTTGTTTGATGATTTTACCTGTGGCTTGCGGGCCATGGGAGCTCAGCCAAAAGGGATTGTTAAAGAGTCCAGGGAAGTGATGGCCATTGGACGCAAATTTGCCGAAGAAGTGGTCAGGCCGTATGCTCGGGAGCTGGATTTGAAAATGACCGAGGATCACGATTTTCTGCCCATGGATTTTGTGAAAAAAGCCAATGAATGGGGCCTGTATACCATGTTCATCCCGAAAATATTCGGCGGCCGGGGATATAATTTTTCCGCTTTAGGGTATTTCATGGAAGAAATCGCATCGGTTTGCCTTTCCATGGGAAACCTTGTGGCTGTCCATTACCTTGGGGTGACCATGCTGGTGTCATCCTGGAATATGCGATTGATGAACAAGATTTTAAGAGAGGTTGCCGAAGGCGAGAGAACCGGCAGACCCTGTCTGTTGACCCTTGCCATGACAGAACCGGATGCGGGCACGGACGCCCAGAATACGGAATTTATGAACACCGGAAGTCTCCGCTGCCACGCCAAAAAGGTAGACGGCGGGTATGTTGTGAACGGTACGAAAATATTCATTTCCTGCGGTCATCTTTCCACATGGCACATGGTACATGCCTATACCGATATCGACCGGGCCGCGGACAACACCGTCATGCTGGCCGTCAAAACCGGGACTCAGGGGTTTTCTTTTGGAAAAACCGAAAATAAAATGGGCCAAAAAGGGTCTATTGCCAGTGAACTGATTTTTAACAACTGTTTTGTCCCGGATGATCAGGTGTGCATTGATAACCGGCAGATGACCGGCCTGAAAAGAAGCTACAAGGAGACCAATGCACAGATTTTTGCCTATATCTGGGGGGCGTCGCGGGCTGGCGTCGGCTATTTCGGAACCGCCGCGGCACGGGGAGCCTATGAACACGCCCTGCGGTTTGCGTCCGAGCAGACCGTCGACGGCAAACGGCTTATCAATCATGCGTGGTGCCAGAGTATGCTTGCCCAGATGTATACGAATGTCGCGGTGTCAAGGGTTTCCTGTCTGGAAGGGTTTCATGCCAATGCCATGCACGGGTTGTGGAAGCTGATGAACCTGAAAGTCGTTTATTACATGGTAAAATACACCCCGGCCATCGTGTTGGATAAAATTTTTATCTGGCTGAGTGAAAAACCGTTTTTAACATGGCTGTTCCGGAAAATCTGTTTTGATTTTCAGGCAGATGAAGAAATCAATCGCGTTGACGGATGGGGCTCATTAATAAAAGTTGCCGGCACGGATGCGGCCCTTAAAAATTGTCAGATGGCCCTCGAAATCATGGGCCAGGCCGGGATTCGTCATGACCAGGGAGCGGAAAAGATACTGCGGGATTCCAAACTGCTTCAGATTTATGAAGGCACGAATCAGGTGAATCGATTGAACGTATTTAAACGGCTGATATCGAAATCCGTCAGCAGTGCGGACGTTTTTTCCGCGTCCAATATTTAACTATGCCATAACGGAGTGAGTCATGATCGCAAATAATAACAAAGAATTAAAATTGTTGGGCCAGGCGGCAACCGAATTTGCCAGAAAGGAGCTGGCGCCGGGCAGGGAAGAGAATGACAAGTTTCCCTTTGGACCGTTTTTTGATTCTGTTCTTGAAAAAGCCTTTTCCCTTGATTTTTTTCACTGCATATTGCCTGAAACCTACGGGGGTATCGGGCAGGGCATCAGCGCTCTTTGTATTGTGCTGGATAACATTTGCCGGGAGGACAGCAGTCTGGGCGGAATCATTCTCACGACGTGTGCAGCCCATGAAATACTGCTGGCTGCCGGGAGTGATGAGCTGCTGAAAAATCTTACCGAACAGTCAAAAAATGTAGCTGATTTTCTGGTTGCCGCGCCGCTGTTTACTGACCCGTCTGATATTGTACCGTTAGTAAAGGCGGAAACTAACGGCGACCGGTATCTGCTGAGTGGAGCGCAGGAGTATTTAGTTCTTGGAGGGATTGCGGGACATGCTCTCATACCGGCAACAATTGGCGGCAGCAATGGTTTTTCATTTTTCCTGATAAACCTGAAAGCCGATGGGATTGAAACAAGCAAGCCGGTATACAGTCTCGGGCTTCACGCCTGTCCGGCGGTTGACCTGTCTTTGAGGAATGTGCCCGCAAGGATAGTTGGAAAAGCGGGCGAGGGGGCGCTCTATTTTGATAAAATGGCAGCAAGACTGTCTGTCGTCTCGGCTGCCATGGCACTTGGGATTATGAAAGGATCATTTAAAGAAGCCATTGATTACGCCCAAAAAAGATCCCAGGGTGGCAGGGAAATTTTCAAGTGGTCGGAAGTGCGCATGATGCTTGCCGGTATGGCAATTGACATTAAAAATGCCGAACTGACGGTATCCCGGGCCTGCCAGGCCATAGACGGAAATGAGCCGGAATGGGAGGCAGATTCAATCGCAACCGCCATCAAAATTCAGGATATGGCCTGCAATCTTACCACGGACGGCATCCAGGTGATGGGCGGCGCAGGGTATATGAAGGATTTCGGCCAGGAAAAAAGATTCCGGGATGCCAAGAACATACAGGCATTGTTTGGCATGACGCCGAGGAAAAAACTGAAGTATTTGGAAAACATAATCTGAACCGAACAAAGGAGGCACAACGAGGAGAAAAAAATGACCAATGTATACATTGCCGGTCTCGGCATGATCCGTTTCAACAAATACCCGGACCGGGGGGTCCGGGACATGGCCCAGGAAGTCATCCGGCTGGCATTGACGGATGCCGGGCTGACGCAGACGGATATTCAGGCGGCCTATTTTTCAAACACCTTCTGGGGGATGTTCGACAACCAGCATTCCATCCGGGGGCAGGTGGTGCTCCGCTCCATGGGCATCGGGGGCATTCCGGTGGTGAATGTGGAAAATGCCTGCGCGGGCGCGTCCACGGCCCTGCATCTGGCCTATACCGCCATCAGGGCCGGCATGGTGGACGTGGCCCTGGTGGTGGGGTCTGAAAAAATCACGAATCCGGACAAGCTGAAATCCCTGACCGCATACGCCACCTGCATGGATGTAGGCAATTTCGCCCAGACCCTTGAAATGATGGAAAAGGCCAATGCCATGTTTCAGATGGACATCCCTCCCGGCCAGACCCCGCCGGGCGAAGGCCGGAGCATTTTTATGGATGCTTACGCCATGGGCGCGCGGTGGCACATGACCCGGTTCGGCTCCACCCAGCGGCAACTGGCGGCGATCTGCGCGAAAAACCATTTTCACGGGTCTTTAAATCCCATGGCCCAGTATCAGGATGACATGACGGTGGAGGAAGTACTGGCCGCAAAACCCATCGCCTACCCCCTCACCCGGCCCATGTGCGCGCCCGTGGGAGATGGCGCGGCAGCGGTCATTGTCTGTTCAAGCGCCTTTCTGAAAAAGCTGAAAAATCCCCGGCCCGTCAAGATTCGGGCCTCGGTACACGGGTCCGGCACTGACCGGGATTTTGACGGGGAGGACATCGGAGAGCGTCTGGTGAAGCAGGCATACACCATGGCAGGGGTCGGGCCGTCAGACATCAGCCTGGCGGAGCTGCACGACGCCACGGCCTACGGCGAGCTGCATCAGGTGGAAGCCATGGGATTCTGCCCCATCGGCCAGGGCGGGCCTTATTCGGAAACCGGGGCCACAAAATTGGGCGGCAAGCAGCCGGTAAACACCTCCGGCGGGCTGGAATGCCGCGGCCATCCTATCGGTGCCTCGGGGCTGGCCCAGATTTATGAGCTGGGGGTACAGCTTCGGGGAGAAGCCGGAAAACGGCAGGTGGAAGGCGCGCGCCTGGGCCTTGCGGAAAACGGCGGCGGCAATATCGGTGTGGAAGAAGCGGCCATGTGTATCCATATTCTGGAAAAAGGGTAACGATGAATCAGAAAACCATATTCATTACCGGCGCGGCCTCGGGGATTGGCCGGGAAACCTCCCTGTTTTTCGCCAGACAGGGCTGGTTTGCCGGATTATTTGATGTGAATGAAGACGGATTACAACAGCTTGTGTCTGAAATCGGTTCAGCCAACTGCTGTTCAGGCATCATGGACGTGACCGATCCGGGCAGTGTCCGGAAGGGAATCGATTCGTTTGCGTCAAAAACCGGGGGCCGGATGGACGTGCTGCTCAACAATGCCGGCATATTGTCGTTCGGCCTTTTTGAAAAAGTGCCATTGGACATCCATCTCCGGATTGTGGATGTGAATCTCAAGGGATGCTTGACCGTCATTCACTTCGCCATTTCCTGTTTGAAACAAACCCCCGGCGCACGGATCATCAACATGTCCTCCGCCTCATCCATTTACGGCGTGCCGGACCTTTCAGTCTATTCCGCCACCAAGCACGCCCTTTCCGCCATGACGGAGTCCTTGAATATCGAGCTGGAAAGGCACGGGATTTTTGTTTGTGATATCCGGCCTCCCTATGTGAAAACACCGCTCCTGGATTCCGCCGCGCCCGTCCATAGCATCCGGATGATGGGTGTCCATCTGGGGCCTGGAAAGGTTGCCAGGGCGGTATGGAAGGCGGCCCATGGGAAAAAGCTGCACTGGGATATCAGCACCACATGGGCGCTGAACGCATTTTTTCACGTCATGCCGTTTGCCGGTCGGCTTGTGGTTAAGGCCTTGGCCATGCCTTCAGAATAAATCGTTTTATGGGATTAAAGGATACAGCGTATGAATATCCTGGTCACGGGCGCAGCCGGTTATATCGGCGGAAAAATGGTGAAAAGTCTTTGCAAAAAAAGCTGGGTGAAGACGGTGGTGGGCATGGATATTCAGGAGCCGGACTTCCATCATCCGAAATACAAATTCGATATCCGGGATATCCGTCATTCCGTGGATGATCTGTTTGAAAGCCATGCCATCGATACGGTTGTTCATGCCGCCTACGTGCTGCCGCCCATCCACGACAAGGGGTTGATGGAAGACATTAACAAGGGCGGCACCCGGAACATTCTGGAAGCTTCATTGAGAGCGGGCGTCAAACAGATCCTCTTCACCAGTTCCGCCACGGCTTACGGGTTTTATGCCGACAATGACAACCCGCTGACCGAGGACAGCCCCTTGAGAGGCAATGATGATCTGACCTATGCCAAAAATAAACGCGAGATTGAAGCGATTCTGCAGGAATTTATTTCGGTCCATCCCGATATCGCCGTCACCATTGTGCGCCCCTGTTTTGTGGTGGGCCCTGGATTTAGCAATCCCATGGCCCGGCATCTCCGGAAAAAACTGGTTATCATGCCTTCCGGCACTCAGCCCTGGCAGTTTGTTCATGAGGATGACCTGATCCAGGTGATGGCGTTGCTGCTGGAAAGGTGCATCGCCGGTGCATTCAATGTCACGGGGAAAGGCACGATAACATTCCCTGAAATGATTAACATGCTGGGGAATATCCGGATTCCCGTACCCTGGCCGGTGATTTACCCGCTCAATAACCTGTTCTGGTTTTTGCGCCTGTCCTTTATGACGGAATTCCCATCTCCGGCCATGCGGATGATGGTACACCCGTGGATTGCAAGCTCCAAAAAACTCTACAAAGCAACCGGGTATCAATTTAAATACGATTCAAAAAGCGCGTTTGCGGATTTTGTGCGGGTGGTAAAGCGAAAAAAACTCCCGGCCTCATGAGGGGATGATCCTCTTTTATTGTTCTATAATGCTTTGAATAAGCATTTGTTATCGTTTTTGCCCTATAATTTGTAGGTAAACACTGACAAGAAAACAGCTTAAAATCCTACAAAAAAATCAGGCAGGGACGGATATCTTTTCTCTTTTAACTGGATTAACGTCTTAACCGCTAATTGTTTTCATGGCGGTCTCCTTTGTCTTGACGCCGCAAATCCGCAGCGTCAAGACATTGCCCACCTGTTGCGATATCATTGTATCCATGACACCCATTATATCCGATATTTTCATCTTTCAATTTTTTACGTTCCTCTATATCGTCTGAATATTTGGCGCTCAAACAGATCCTTCTTTCAAAAACAGCAGGAGCTTTTGTGTATGCGACCGCGAACCGTTGATAACAATTCGGAATATTGGCATTTTGCGTTTTTAAACGCAAATATCGGCATTTGGGATTGCAATATTCAAACCGGTGAGATCCAGTTTGATCCTTATTGGGCGGAACAATTCGGGCACACCGATGCAAATACCCTTCCCACGCTTACTTACTGGGAAAGCCTGATTCATCCGGATGACCAGCCCAAAACCAGAGAGAAGTTAATGGCGAATCTGGAGGGAAAGACGGAATTATTTGAAAGCGAACATCGTTTGAAAAACAGCGAGGGGGTATGGCGATGGTTCCATGCCAGGGGCAGGGTTGTCAGCCGCGACGACTCGGGATCCCCGCTGCGTCATGTGGGGGCTTTTTGGGACATCACGGAGCATAAAAAAGCCCAGAAAGCATTGGAAGACGATTTATGGAAAAGCAAAGTAAAGCGCGGTGTGAAAACTATGCCCCAAAAGATGCAATAACTTGCCCAAAAAATCGTCTTGATCTGTTCAAAGATTTCTTGATCGCTATGCAGAGTGAGGGGTGATTTTAAAAGTTTTTTTGCGGGTTTTTTTATCCAATATAAACTTTGCCATGTTGTTCATACACCTCGCTTATATAGGCTTCATCAAACTCAGAGTCTTCCACCATAACCTCTGCTGATTCTTCAAACTGTTGTAACAACTCAATAAGCTCTTTAACGGTCATTCCCGGACCTCGCTCGCCTTATCCTTTTCCGGTTCCTTTTTCACCGCCTCCAGCACCGCAGCTTGTTCCGCCAGTTGATGACGAAAAACCCTGTTTTCCACCGTCAACTCCCCGATAATTTTTAGTAAGTCCTCAATATTCACTTGTTGCATGATATTGTTCCCCTTCCTGGTGGTTTGTTTATACATCTTCAGCTTCTGCCCATTCGTTGGTCTCAACGCCGTCCGCGTCTTTCCGGCTTTCCTTTATTTTGCCGTACATAGCGCCCCTGGCCATGTTCTCTCCGGCCATTTGGATTACTGCCGTATAGATATATTCATCCGGCCTCTCCAGCCGCACGGCTCCGGACAGATACAAGCCCAGGATTACGCTGGTGATGCCGCCGAGGTGGTCGGTGCGGCTGTGGATGATTTTCCAGTAATCGCCGGTGATGCCGCCCTGGATGGTTTTTTGCCGTTTAAGCGCCATTTTTACCTCTTTTTTTATGGTCAATCCGTGTCTGCAAATATTCCGGCATGGGTTCATAAGGTAAGGGCTCAGGCCGTTTTCCGCGCGCCTTGTCTTTTTCTGGCAGCGCGTCAAACTCCGCTATTTGCGCCTTTCGTTTATCAGCCTGCCGGGCCTGCTCCGTATCCCAATCAAGCAGTTCATCCTCCGCCATTTCCTCAATATGAATAAATTTCTTGCCGGTCAACGCCTCAATAGCAGCGATGGCCCCGTACATATCCACATTGATACGGCGGCCCAGGAAGCTGTTTTCGCTATAATAAGACCACGGGAACAAATAGGCTTCGTCCGGTGTGAACATGGAAAAATGGTGGGGTGAAATGGTGGTTTTATTGCCTGCGGAATCCTGAACCCGGACTTCGACATTGGTATTCAGGAACCCGTAAATCAGCGCGCGGCCAGTTACGGCGGCGGGGTCTGCGATGTCGTCGAGGATGATCTTTCCGTTCATAAAGAGATCTCGCCATTCATTGGTGCTTTTGCCAAGATCGCCTGTTCCAAGGGTATTATAAAAATCGTATCCGTCCCAACCGACCGGAGCCTCAATAGAACCTCCAACCATAAAAACCGTGTCCGCTGCCAAAACTATGTTATCAAATCTTCTAACAGAAGCATCACCGATATAAAAGGCTCCGGTGCTATCCGTATCAGGCATTATTGATACAGTATCAGCCCAATTCGGCCCCAGTGTAAAGACTCTGTTTTGAGTAACAAACTTTATAACACCTTGATCAAGATACGATGTTGTGTTTAATGTTATATCCCCGCCAGCCTTTATCGTAATTCCGGCCCCTGAATTAATCACCAGGCCGGCACCAGAGGCCATATCTATGGTCAGGCTGCTTCCGTCCCATTTCAGGGCGCTTGACGCATCCCCGATATGGAATTTATAGGCCCCGGAATCATACCCCAGCCAAAACCCGGCTGTGGTGTCCGTATACGTGTCTTTCCCATCAGACCGAATACCGCCGCCGCTGCCGATGGTCAGCCATCTAAGGACTGTCGCATCTTCCGCCAGCAGAATGGCCGTGGCCACTGATGAAAACGTCGCCCCGAACGCCGCCCAGTTTCCCGCGACCCATGTTGGCTGGGTGGATGCGTCCGTGCCGGCATACAGGTAATAGGCCCCGGAATATTTGACAATGTCACGTCTGACAGCGTTGTTATAAAAAACCTTGCCGTCGCCTGGCACATACTCACCCCGATACACCACACCCGGCCCTACGGCGCCGGTAACCCCATCCGCGCCGGTTGCCCCGGTTTTGGCTTTGGTGATGGTTTGCTTGATGGTTAGGGCCACGGTTGACCCATCGAATTTCGTGATGGATATGGGATAAGAGATGGTCACCACATCCACTGCCGCGCTCATGCCGGAATGATCGGCAATAGTGCAAGTAGTTGTCCCGCTGCCGCTTCTCCCGCCAACTGTAATGCCGCCAGCGGGGTCGATTGTGGGCGTGCCAACCAGGAAGCGCCCAGCAGCAGCCACAGTGTGAAAATTCAAAAGGGTGGTGCCGTCATAAATTTGCAGGGTGGCCCTTGACCCGGCATAACTTGACGGCGTGCCGTCAACCGCGCACGGGACCGAATGGGCATGGTTGGAAAACACCGGCGTTATCGCGTCAAAGGTATAGACCGACCACAATGTCGGGGCCGCAAAAACGCCCCATAAACCATCGGCCCCCCGGTTTCTGGAGCTGATCCACTCCCAGGGATAACTGGCGCTCACCCCCGCCGAATCATCCGTCCATCCGGAGGGGACATAATCATCCGTCTGCACCGCCGTGGTGGTCAGGGATGGTGTGGCGCTGGTGGTCATGCGCCTAAAAATGTATTCCGTGGATATCCCGTCCCGCACGCAGGGCGCATAATCCGGCATGACATGCCCCCGGAAAACCATGCCCTGTTTGCCGTAGAGGGTGACGCCCGCGGTGATAGTGGCCGAATGGACCCCGAACCAGGCGTACACCGCGCCAGCCGGTATGGTGGCGGTCCGGTAGATGCGTTCATAGGCTGTCTGACCCACGGCAATCGTGGTGGCAGGCCCTGCCGTGTATGTGATGGCCGAACCGGGCGGATCACCGTAAAATGTGACAAGGCATTGTCCTGTGGCCGCATTTGTCCCGGAGAACCGGGCCAGCACGGAAAACCCGATTTCGTCGCCCACGGCAAACCCCAGATCAGATAGCCGGATAGAGGTTTGATTGCCGAACCTCGCCACACCATACAACCCGGCTCCTAAAACGCTGATCTCTCTATTCATCTGCGGGATGCCCAGATTCACCTGGCCGGTTTCGCCGTCCGCCACTTTGGCGATGGTGATTTCTCCGGAATAGGTTCCGGACAGGCACTTGACCCGGAGGGTCTGGTTTGTGCCCCAGGCTGCGTTGTTGTATGCCAGCGCGTAGGTGTTTGTGGTTTTTGGGGCTGCCAGATCCGCCCATGCGGTCCCGTTCCAGTATTGCCAGAGATACCCGGTCAGGTCCCCGGAAAGGACCGCCGTTAAGGTCACGGATGTGGGGACCGGCACGGTTTCACCCGGTCCGTATTTAAACACGGTTTCCCCGGAGATCGTGACCAGTTTGGTTAAAGACAAAAATTCAAAATCCGAGCCCAGGGACGAATCCGGCGTTATGGCGGTCTTTGAAATATCCGAGAACTGCTCCAGATGATTGTAAACCGTGCCGTCGATATCCACCGTTAAATCCGGCTTAATATGGATGGATGTAATCACCACGGGCTTTGAATCGCCGTACACCTTCAGGCCCGAGAACGCCTCATACACCGTCACCACCTGGCCGGGAATCAATGTTGCGCGGGCCGCAATTTTGCTCATTTCGGTGGAGAACCGGACCGAATATTTCTGATCAAATTTTTTCTGAAAATACAGGATGCCGAAGGCCTGGGCGTGCTGGTTATTATACCCGTATTTGTATTCAAACACACCCCCGGACGGGTCATTGATGGTCGTTTGCGCGCCATACAGCCCCACTGCCGCCTCGCCGGTCAATTCGTCCTGTGGCTCCCCGTTCCAGGCAAACCGGATGGTTCCGCCGTCCACTTCCGCCCTGCCCATGCGGGCCGGGGAAAAAGACATGCTTTTGATTTTTGCGCGGGTGAAGGTTTCCACGGACGTCTTAACAAACGGGTTTATTTTGACCGTCAAATCCATTGACAGGAAGCTGTCGCACTGGGAAAGCAGGGAGGAAAGAATGCTTTCCTTGCTTTCCGGCTTCCAAAACCCGCCTCCCCAGGAAACGCCGGATCTCGCTGTATTTACCGCCGTGAAAGACGCGGAATCCAGATACCCGGAAGCAACGCCGAACAATTGCAGAATGGCGTATATCCATGAGCCGGGGCCGGTGGCCGAACTGTAAGGCCCGGAAAACTGCACCAATGGCGGCAAGATGGCCCCGGATTTAATCCATACCCCGTTGGCGTCCACAATCCCATCGCCGTCGCTGTCCGCGATAGTCATTTGGGTCGCCTTGACGGTGATTTGCTCGCCCGCCTTGTCCGACTGGGTATAAGTGTATGAATTATCCCACTCACTCACGAAATCCCATTGCCGGGGGGACCGCACCTTATTAACGGTGTAGGTGTACCCGGTTTTACCCAGGCAATAATACCGGGAACCTGCGGACAAAAACGGGGATACCGGGATAAACGCGGTCCCCAGGGTGATGGGCACGCGGGCCTCTGTATCTTCTGGCGCGTCGTCAGATGGAAAGTTAGCGGAGACAGCCGGGGTGACCGGGAAATCACCCTTGAGATACCGGGTGATGGGGTCCACACAAGTGCAATGGATTTTCCCGTAAGCTTCCACGGCGGTCTCGATATGGAGACACCAGCGCCTGCAAAGCACCCCGTCCAGCAGCAGCCCGACACAGCACCGCACATCCTGAAAATCGGCCTCGCTTAATGCGCCGGATACGTTTGATATATCAAATTCCGCCTCATTGGGCGCGTATAGCCGGGACACAATATCAACCCGCATATGGATGCCGGAAAACGATTCCGGGATGATCTTGGCCGCGTAGTCCGTGCCGCCGTAGGTGTACGCCTCCATCCCGTAATAATACGTCCCGTCGATTTCAAACAGCCAGGTTGCTTTCATTATGCCTTGTATCCTTCAATCCGGAGTTTCACGCTATCCACGGACACAAAGCCGCCCCGGTTGCTGTATGCTGTTTTTTTAACCACATCCATAAAGCGCGCCACGTAAATATTGGTCTCGTTCGGGTGATCCCAATAAAACGTTTTGGCCCGCCCGTTGGCCTTTGACGTATTGTGCCATAAATCCAAGATAACGCCCGCGTCGGATTCGGATAGGTTGTCAAATTGCAGCTCAACATCAAAATAGGTGTCATCGGACATCCGGGCCACGACCACGGACCCATCATCGAACTCATGGACCACTTGTTTTTTATCGCCGAATTCCGGAAGCACGGACCACGGGTGTACTGACAGGGTTTCTGCCGTATAATCCGCGACTTTGGTGGCGGTGAAATAATCTTTCATGGTTTTGACTGCCATAGTTGGTCCTTTTTATATTTTTACCCAGCCGCCGCGATGCGCCGCACCTGTGCCTGTGCCTCCGGGTTGGTCCGGAGCGTCTGGACCGTGATATCCTTTAACTCCTTATCGCCCACATATACCCGCACGGTGACATTCCCGCCCGCGTACCCGTCCGCCGCCGTGATCTGACTCATGGTGGAATTCAGATTCACCATTTCCTGGTATATCTGCGCCAGGCTGGTATTGGATGTTGTGAGCTGAGAACTCAGATCGCCGATGGATGCCCCGGCGTCATAATCGATCTTGGCTTCCAGCGCGGTCAGGTCCGTGACAATCTTGCTGTTCACATCCGCATAATTGCCGTAACCCTTCAGGAAATCCACGAACTCGCCGGAAACAAAGGACGTAAACTTGTTGCTGTCGCCGGATGTCATGGCTCCCTGGTACAAGTTCTGGTACCGGGCGTTCATGGCCTCCATGCTCTGCACTGGGGCCAGGGAGCCTCCCTGCAAGTCCCAGATCAGGTCAGACACCTGTTCTTTGAGCGTGTCATAAAAATCAATGATGGTGGAATAGGCGGATTCTTTGGCGTTTTCAATTTCAATGCCCCAGGCCTGCATAAAGGTTGAACCATCGGCAACCATAGCCGGGTCAATTTCTTTTAAGGTCTCATAATTCGCCTGATATGCCTTGTTGATGCCGTAGAGGGTGGATTCCAAATCCGTCATTCCGCTGGTGGATACAACGTCCCCGGCGTTTTCGAGGATGGCCGCGCTTCTTGACTCACGGACCGCCGCTTTCATGGCAACCGCCCAATCATAGGCAGCCTGCTCGGCTTCCGCGTATGTCATGCCCTGGTCGATCAATTCCACTCGGTAGCTTTCCGCCTTATCCATGATGCCTTTGTATGCCTGATCCAGTTCCGTAAGGTTCCCGGCTGCCACGTCCATTTCGTAAGCCATAGACGCCGTTGTTTCGGCTCTCAGGTCGGCATAATGCTTTTCAATAAGGATGCGGGTTTGTTCGGCTTCCGCCAGTTTGCCGGTGGAGTCGGTCAGCACCTTGTTTAGTGCGTCGATGTTTTTAAAGTGGTCGGCAAGGGCCGCTGCGTCCATTTTATCAAGTTTTTCATCCGGCATATTCATCAGCGCGTCGCGGGTGGCCTTGATCTGGGCCAGGTAATTTTGCATACCTTCCCCGGCAAAGACGTTCATGGTTTCGTCCCAGTCCTGCTTATCCTTATCGTATGCGGTCAGGTCTTTATCTTTCCATGTCTTTGCAAACGCATCACTCGCCATGTTCATCGCGTCAATGCCTTTGGACAGCTCCATGATACCGTTCAGCATGGTTTCAAAGATGGCTTCCGCGACTTTCTCAATGCGCTTTGACTTGCTGGAGGTGCCTTCTGAATAGTGGTCAAGTACCCGCTGAGGAATTTCCGCCGCAATATCGCCGGATTTGATTAATGCCTGAATGAGCGCTCCGGCGTCATTGGACGTTTCGGCCATGAGGGAAATAAAATCCGGCACGCCTATTTCATCGACCAGGCTGGATATGATGCCAGAGGTTTCGCTTTTGCTGTAATCATAAGAGGTATAGCCTTTGTCCTTCAGTACCGTGCGGCTCATGATATTCAGCTTGTCCTCCCCGGCGATGGTGTCAACAAATGAGGAGACAAAATCAAGGGCCACGGCCTGGTAAATATCGCTGCTGTCGCTGCGTTTTCTCATCCCCTCCGGGATTTTAAATGCCCCGGCAAGGGTAGCGTTCACCCCTTCCATTTTTGTGGAAAAGATGTCCCTAATCATGGATTCCTGGGCCAGGGTCAATTCATCGGTTTTCAGGATTTGATCGGCAATGGCCCGGGTGTTTGTCTTGAGGGTTTCGATCAGGTTGTCAATGGAGTCGGCGAGCTGTTCGCCATAAGAAGGGCCGTTGTCGCCCAGCATAGAGCCAGCCGCCGCGCCCAGAATGCCGCCCACGACTGCCGCCTGCCACCCTTTTGTTGCGCCCGCCTGCGCCCCGGCAGCGCCACCAGAAATAGCACCCTGGGTTTTCGTCATTTTCGTTGTGTTGTAAAGGGTGGCGGCTACGGCCACAAGGTTGCTGATCTCAAAATTAACCCCATCGGTAAGGTCTTTAAATACCTTGCCAAGCGGCCCACCAAGTGCCTCACCGAGTTTCATGTCCGCAATCAGTTTGGGAAAATTTTCAGCGAACTTTTGAGAAGACACGTCAATCATGGTATTGCCGATGGACTCAAAGAACTCGCCAAAACTTTTTGAGTTGCCTTTCATGGTTTCAGAAAACAGGCTTGCAAAGGCGTCTTGAATCTTTTCGGCTGTGTGCTTCCAGGTGTCTTCGACTTCTTTGGCAGTATCAGACGTATTTTTAGAGTATTCCTCGTTGTATTCTTCCATTGATTTCAGGTTGGCAGCTTGCACGTCCATCATGCCTTCATGGTGTTGCGTAACCGCCGCCGCCTGGTCATCATTGCTCATGAACCCATCATATTTGGCCCATTCCGCATTCCGTTCCGCAATAGCCTTCTTTTCCATGTCAAGCTGCATCGTGAGGCCATAAATAGCCTTTTTTTGCGCGTCTGTGGCTCCGGCCCCCGCTGACCGCACCGCGTTTAATGCCGCTTGCTCGGCTTCGGATTTGCCGAGGATGGACAATTCAAAATTCAGGTTGTCGATGGTCTGGCGGATGGCGTCTGAGTGCTTTGCGGCGGCTTTGGCGGCGGATTCCTGTTCTTTGGTGAGTTCACCGGTAGCAGTGGCAACTCCTTTAATCTTAGCTATAGCGTCCCCCGCTTCTTTTGCGGCTTTCGCCTGCGCTTTCCCTTCAGCAGTCAGTGAAAATTCAAGGGCTTGATATCTTTTTTCAAGCGCTGCGGCCTCCGCATCACTCTCTTTAAACCTTTTTTCATATTCTTGATTCCGAGCCAGCGCCGCATCAAACCTTTTGGTGCTGCTTTCAGCCCCCAGCATCATTCCGGGGCCATAAAGGAGCATTTGCATCTGGGTCAAAGACCCGCCTATTTTATCAAGGCCCATTGCGATAACTCTGAATTCCTGGGATACCCTTATGGCCACCATGTGCATTTGCGTTCCCCAGTCGGCGATCTCTTCTTTGTTTTCTATCAGCCAACCGTTCATCTCTTTTGTTTTATCGATGATGCTCCTGTAAGCCGGTTGCATAAGCCCGCGAAGAACCTGTGTTGCTGTTGTGTCGATGGTGGATTTTACCGCCTGCCATTGGTTTTCAAGCAATGCCGTCGCGGGGCCGAATCCGGACAACAAACCGCCGATATTCTCCAGCACGGTGTCGCTGGTCCGCCAGGTCTTGAGGTTTTTTTCAATTTGCGGGTCAATGGCTTTTAATGTGGTCAGCAGCATGGACGTTGATTCGTTTGAGCCGGTCATGACGGCCCTGATTTCCGTGTTGATCTGCCGCATGATTTCCTGGCCATCGGTCAATAGGGGAAGGGCATTTGAAATGCGGGTGAAACTTTCCATCTGCGCCTGGTTTGTGCTTTCCAAGAATACGCCAGAACGCGCAAAAGCATTTGCAAGGGCGGTTGTTTCTTCGCCGGATAGAAGCGTTTTTGCCGCTATGTTTTCCAGAACAGGGACCATTGCGGTGGCATATTTGAGCGCATCTTTCCATTGATCTTCCAGTCCCATGCCCTTTTGACGCTCGCCGAACGTGGTGACCATCGCCGCGAGGCTGGCAATTGACTTTTGATAGGTATCAACGGCGGCAAAGCCCTTTTCAAACACGGCCTTTGCGGTCTGCACGCCAACATAGGCGGCGGCAAGCTGTTTGAGGCTGCTGAACAGCATGGCGTAACCTTCACCGGCTTTTTTTGCCGATGCCCCCATCTTATCAAACCCGCGTTTGCCTTCATCCCCGGCTTTGTTGGCGGCTTTGCCCACGGATTCCAGAACCTTGACGGTGCCGTCATCGGATACTTTGATTTTTAGTTGGAGTGTGGCGGTGTTGGTGGACATGGGGATTTACCTCTTCGTTATTTATTGTTGATTGATAAGGATTGTTGATTTTCGATTGTTGATTGTTGATTTAAAAAGGAGCGCAAAGCGCATCATTCAATCACAAATCGCCAATCAACAATCACCAATCCTTTTCAATCGCCAATCATAAATAGAGCTTCACATTAGCCTCGGCGGCTGCAACATCTGATTCACCCGTCCCAGGTCCAGCCATTCTTCATAATTCAGCATATCCGCATCCATCGGAAAGCCTGCGGCCTGAAGCGTCCGGATATTCAGCAATTTCCGGGTGTAGGGGCTGATATCCTCGGCCTTTAATTTCGGGCAATTGGCGCAGGCCCAGGCCAGTTCACGTTCGTCGTATTCTTCCAGGCACTTGGCGACCTCCGCGTCTCCGCAAAGGTCGCCTTTTTTCATGGCCTGAATGTCACGGTCGAGTATTTCGTCAAGGGTTTCGGGCGTATTGCCGTTAAAGGGCGTATTGCCATACGCCCCTACGCCCCCTCCAGGTCTTCGCCCTCATCCACGGATGCCGTCTGTTCAAAGGCATGGATGGCCAGGGCTTCAACCAAATGGGGGGCGTATTTGCAAACCAGTTGCTTCCATTCCTTATCGAAATTCGGGGAGGCAGGATCGGAACTGATCACCACGCCGCCGGGCTTTTCAAAATCCCCTTCCCGGAACCCGGTCAGGATTTCAGCGCCCATCTTCTGCCGCTGTTCGCCGGTGCAGTTCACCAGCTTGTTCCGCTCACGCCGGGTCATGCCGTTGACGTATGAGGCCTGTTCTTTGGCGGACGGGGTGCGGTAAAACAGTTCGATGGATGAATTGGAAAGGTGATCGTTTAATTTCAGTTTGTTGGGTTGATCTGTGAAAATGAAGGGCATTTTGGTCTCCTTTGGGTTTTAATATTTAATATTTATGATTGGCGATTGGTGATTTGTGATTGAATGATGCGCTACGCGCTCTGATTTTAAATCAAAAATCAACAATCGAAAATCGCCAATCCTTTTATTTACGCCGCATACGTCGCCGCCAAATCCTTGACATTGACAATAATGCTGCCGCTGGTTATGTCTTCCAAAATCTGCAAATCCCCTGCTTCCGCCAGGCGCTTGCCATTGACAGACAGCGGGGCATTCAGCACTGCGCATCTCGGAAAAATCAATTCTATCTCGTAGTTATGGCCGGTCTCATATTCTTCGCCAGTGGCCCGAACCATACAGGCGAAATAACGCCCAGCGTCAATGTGCGCCCGGAGAACATAATCCCTCGCCTCCCGATCCAGCTTCAAACTCTGTGTCCGGCCTTCCTTAAAATACCGTGCGCCATATGCGCCGGAACTTCCCACGCAAAACTCAATCTGGCCATTATTGTTCAGGTTGTGTTCCAGAGAATTTACCTCGCACCCAAAAAGCCTCGGACCAAAGACATACCCATCAGCGACGCTGTACCATCCGCCAACATGCACAGTTAAGCCAGACACCTTCAAAGGCGTTTGGGAAACGCGGGCAGGGAATGTCCGCCAGTCTGAGCCAGGCTCTTTGGCCGCATAAATTATCGTATACGGACGCACTGTAACGGCAGTGCCGGGGGCTGCGATGGTTATAACGGCTGGTTCCGCGGCTGAAACAGCGGAAAAAGCAACCTCTTTCATTCTTGATCCATCAGCCGCCGTAGACAGATCGCACATGATCTGATGAATGGAATCAAGCCGCTCATCCGCCGTTGAACCATCCACCGCATTTGCCGCCAGGGTCAGGGTGGTGGCGTTTTCTGCCGCCGACACGACCTCTTCGGTGATGGAAGTCTCACTTCGCCCGGTCCCTTTAAGCTGCGCGCTGATACCCACCCAATCGCCTTTCGCAAATTTGGATGTCACCTGGTCGACAAACATGCTCGCAAACCGTTCCTTGAACACGGTTTTCCCATACCGCTGGGCCACCGTCAGGCTCGGCAGGCTGCGGAACCGGTCAAGGTCATAGGTCGATGGCGTGATGGTTTTTTTATACCCCGAACCTGCCGCTGCGGAGGCCACGGACCCGAGGGCGTAACCGTACAGCAGCGCAAAATGCTGTGGCTGTGCTTTCGGGAAATTGAGCGACAGGGATGACGTTTTCCCCATGTCGTACACGGTATCCGGCTCTTCTCGCCCGGTCATTTCATCTGCGTTGTTTTGCCGGATATAATCATTCTGGGCAAGGTCCGAGGTCTGGGCCAGGAGGCTCAAATCAAGGGTTTTGTAAGTGTTGATGGCCGTTTCTTTCGCGTAGGCGGAAACGGCTATCTGGTTAAAATTGGCTCTGACGGATCTCATTTATCGATCTCCTTTGGAAGATTTAAGATTTAAGATTTAAGATTTAAGATTTAAGATTTAAGATTTAAGAGGAAGCGGTTAAGCTTTTGCTTAAAACTTAATCACTTAAAACTTAAATCTTAATCACTTAACACTTAAAACGTTTTACTTTCTCCCGCATCCGTAGCCGGGATTTCCGGGGCAGGTTCGCGTTTTTTTTTGATGGCCTGGAGTTCAGGCGTCAGCCTTTTATCGGCATCGTAGGCCGGATTAGGCGTTGTTTGCCGTAATCCGGCAATGGCTATTTCCTCAAACCGGTCTTCATATCCTGCCGGGGCAACGTCATAAACGCTCCCCCGCTTGAACTGTTTCCCCTCATCCGGGCCGCCCATGATTTCAAAACTTTCGCCTTTTAATTTGTATGGCATTATGGTCTGTCCTCCTTTGTATATTCGCACATAATCATTTTTCGTATAATAAACCCGTCTTTAATCACCATTAACTGAATCGGAGACTCGTTCCCCGTGGACATCTCACGCACATATCCATCCAACAGGTTATCGGACAATGCTTCCACCACGGCCTCGGCAATGTCGAAAACCGTCACTATCGTTTCTTCATCCTTTAGCAGCCGGGCATATACAATCACGGAAACCGGCAGTGTTTTTTCCGTGCACCCGCCCATCAATTCCGACCGCGTAACCTGGCCGTCCTTGATGCCGATGCAGGGCAGTTTGACATGCTCGGGGATGAGATCCGGATCAGGTGACAAAAAAACATCCCTGCCCCGGACCAGATCCACCTCCGCCTGGAGTTCGGTCTGTATTTTTTGGATCAATGTTTTCATGCGCGCCTCAAAATCAGCCAGTCCTTTACGGTTTCCGTGAATTCATTCACATCCCCATCGGAAAAGCCGAGAAATTCACGTTTCGGGATGGTCACGTTCATATTCATGCTGTGGGCCTGCACCATAACGCTCCGGGCCGGGATTTTTTTGCCAAAGGCCTGGGTCATCAACCGCCAGTGGGCCGGCACGGACACGGTTTTGTTGATGCTTCCGCCTTTCTGGTGTATGGCGGCATAAGGCCGGTCGGATGAAATGGTGACGCTGTCTTTACCGGTTTCCGCGTGGACCACCCGCAAATAGCCGTCCCGCTGAAGGATTTTCATGATCTTGCCGTGCTTTTGCTTTTCTTCCACCGTCTCATCGGATAATTTTTTCCAGCCAGCACCCTTCGGGTCCACCTGGTTCCTGAACCGATCATCCGTGGCCTTGACCATATACTCGCCAAAGGCTTTCATGGCCGGCGTCAAGTCCAAAACCCTGCCGGCCACCCCTGCCAGCATGGATTTCAATTCAGCGTCATTCACTGAAAACAATACGGTCGCGCCGGCCATGTTTAAAACCCCTCCATTTTGGTTCTGGAAAAAATCCGGGGGCTGGTGGTGATAACGGCAGGATGGGAGGCTTTTTCAGCAGGCTCATCCACCGCGCCGTCAATATTGGCCCGCTTCTCCGCCACGTCTTTTAAAAACTTCACGGCGTCGTTATAGGCGTTGCGCTCGGTTTCCCCGGCCCGGCCCCTGCGGGAAAACAGCTTGTACACCGCGATGTCCACGGACAGCATGGTGATGATTTCCGGTACCGGGTCAAAGGGCACGTCATACCGCCTGGCGCAATAGGCGTTAATCAGGGCGTCCGCCGCCGTTATGGCGGCATTCGTCCGGTTCGTGTTTACCGCGCCGAGGTTTTCGTCATCGGTCAGGCTTATGATCTCTTCTTCGTCTATTCTGTCTTTCAGATCGTCCAGATCGCAATATGACATGGCATGGCCCTACCGTTTTTTTCTTTTCTGGGGTTCCGGGGCGGCTTCGGCTTCCATCGTCGAAGCGGGTTCCCGTGCTGGTGCTGGTTCCGGTTCCGGCATGGTAACGGTCAGCATCGGTTCCGCCTTCAACGTTTCCAGCTCCGCCGCCGTAAAGTGGCCGTCCGGATAGTCCATAGGGCCTGCCGGATGGGATATCCCGCAGCGCCGGAAAAGGTGTTTTTTTGATGTGATGGTGATGGGCATGGGATCTCCTTTGGAAGTGTTAAGTGTTAAGTGTTAAGTTTTAAGTGATTAGGTGATTAAGTGATTAACCACTTAAAACTTAATCACTTAAAACTTGCTTTTTCTTTACGCGCCGCCGGTGCTTCCGTAAGAAAGCTGCCACAGCCCATATCCGCCTGCTGCTCTGGCCTCTGCGCCGAATTTGTATTTTTTGCGCATGAACACATCGTCGGCTTCCATGGACGTCTGGGACACAAACACCGGTGCCTTGCGCTCCTGATAGATAAACGGCTTGAGGGGCCGGTTGGTGACGTGAACCATCCACTGGGCCGAGTTGGACAGGCGCGGATTGATTTTGAGGGTCAGTTTCTTGTAATAGGGATTCGGGGTGTCATCCTGCAATTTCGGGTTATTGCAGAGGATTTCGCCAGCCTCCATATTATCGGTCCCCACTTCCAGCATGTCCGGCACCAGGCCAAGTTTCCGGCCTTCGTCATCGGTAAAATTCATGATGGCCTTGATGGCCGCGCCCAGGGAAGCCTGTGCCAGGATCAGGGTTGCCGCGCTTAACGCCGCCGTGCCCTTGTTTGATACGCTGGACACAATGCCGTTGGCGTTTTTCACCGGATGATCGGTATCATAAAAATACTGGCCGTCGTAACACACGTTGGCGAAAGCGCCGTCTTTTAGCTCCGTAATCAGTTCATCCGGCAATTGCCGGGACGAATAGCCAGCCTCCTGGGCCTGGGGTCCATACAGCCCGATCTGGTCGTCTTCAATATCGTTCCGGTCCACTTCCACGGTGGCCTCGAAATCATCGTTGACCACGGTGTATTTGAACGCGGACAGGGCTTTGATGACCTTATCCCCGAGCCATTTGCGCATTTTCGGGAAACGCGACAGCCAGGAATAATCGTTCTGGGATGATCCGGACGGAACCTTCATGGCCGTGTCGGTCCAATCGGACGGGGCGCCGTCAAATGCCTTGTTGAAAATGGTTTTCAAGCTGATGGAAACCGCCGTCAGATTCGCTTTGTTTACAAGCATGGGTGTTCTCCTTTTGTTTAATTTGTAGGTTTGTAGGGTGGATTAGCGTAGCGTAATCCACCGATTGACCGCGTAATCCACCGATTGAGCCATTGCCGGATTACGCCAAAAAGCGGCTAATCCGGCCTACGGGTGCGACGGTTACGACGTCAAAATTTTCTTGGTGTAAGTAATATACGCCCCCAGCAGAATGACATCATCCGTACCCAGGGTGCCGTCTTTGGGTTTGATGGTCAGCTCAATGGCGCTGCCGGCAGCCGGGAGGTCGGCAAGGGCCAGGGTCAAGGTCACTTTCTGCACAAACTTGGTGGTCAGATCCCCGGTCATGGCGCTGGAGTCCCCGCCGAAATTACTGTCCGCGTCATAAGCAGCCCCCACCACGTTGTTATAGGCCGCCACCGTGAATTTGACCGCATCGCCGATTGTGGCCCCGACTTTGGCCGCCAGGATATTCAGGACCATATTGGCCGTTACATCCGCATCCAGGGGAACAAGGACTTTCGCTCCCACAGCGCCGGGGGTTCCATGGTTATTCCACCGGATGCCGAGACCTTTGGCGGTCACGCAATAGCCTGGGACGGCTGAATCACCGTTGGAAAACGCCGCCAGGGCCACGCCTGCATCCGTGATATAGGGCATTGGAATCGGGATCATGCCCTGGGCGGAGGTGAGGCTGACATAGATTTCATCCAGGGCCGCATCCACTTCCGCAGCATTGGTCTTGTTCCCGCTGTCCGCAAAGCTGATGGCCGATGCCGCATGCGCCCCTGTGCCGTCCGCAATATGGGTGGCCACGTCCGCCTGGCGGATGGCCGGCTCAATATCAATCCAGGCTATCGTGCTGGACACATATTTGGCGATGATGCCGCAAAAGATGGCGTTGGTGACGTTGGCCGTCAGGTCAACGGTCTGATCATCCACCAGAAATACATTGTCCCCCACGTTGGCCTGGGTAATGGCCGTGCCCATGGTCACCATCACCAGGCCCCGCCGCCTCAGCACAACGGACTTGTCGCCATTGGCCCCGGCTGAATTGTCCACCTGGTTCATGGCGATGCCCTGGAAGATCAGGCCTGCTGTGTCCGATCCTTCCAGCGCGAACCCTGCCGCGTTGACGCAGACCATAGCCCCGCCAAAAATCTTCTGCGAAGCGGCCACCGGAAAATCCAGCTCCACACCGTCGCTTTTTTGAAGCACTTTGTCTTCAGTTAATGCCGGCATTTATATTTCTCCTTTTTGGTTGTTAAGCCATTTGATTAAGAATATTTTTGATTGGCGATTGATGATTGGCGATTTAAATCACCAATCAAAAATCAAAAATCGGCAATCAACTCATTCCCCGTACTTTTTCAAATCCTCCGCCGACACATCCAGCATCCCGGCCACCAGCAGAACGGCGTCATCCATGACTCTGTCCTGCACCGGCGTCTTTTTCACGTCCAGAGCGCCCACGGGGATCACCTGGGGGGCTTTGGAGGCATACAGCTTAAATCCTTCCAGATCCTGCTTGGCGTACTGCATGGCCCAGTCCTTCTGGGCGGGTGCGACCTTGCCGGCGGTCATGGCTGCCCCTACGGCATCCGATGCGTCCCTGTCGGCGATTTTGTCCTGCAACGCCTTGAAGGCCTCCGGGGTCACGCCGTTTTTCGCCGTCTGGTTCAGGGCATGGATGGAGGCGACAACCATGGTTTCCGTGTCGGTATCGCTCAGGCCCAGGGCCGCGGTCACGGATTTGGGAATCACCTCCCTGGCCTCGGGCTCCGGGGGCGTGACGCCAAGTTTTGCCACCGCCGCCAGAATGTCGGCATCCGTTGCATTTGCGGCCAGTTCAAGGGCCGCGATCAATTGTTCTTTGTTCATGGGATCTCCTTTTTGGTTTGGGTTATTTTCATCCCCGGCAAACAGCCGGGCAAGAATGGGTTGCAGGTGTGTGGTTTTGGGCCGGTTGGTCAGGGCCACGCTGTCCAGGTAGCAGACCCGGAGGTCTGATTTGCGGACGGCAAACACGGGCGAAAAATACCGGTATTCTTTTGATGCAATGAATCCGGCCGCTTTTGCCGTCCATTCCACCCTGGCCAGAATGCCCTTGCCGTCCTCCCATTTCAGTTCCTTGACCCATCCGGCTGCCGGGGCCGCCTGTTTTTCCAGGGAGGCGTGTTCATAATCAAAATGAATATCGTTGCCCCGATCGGCGATAATGGCCTGGATCATGGCAAGGGATTTATCATCCACCAGATACCGGGTGCCGTCCGCAAGCGCGCCCCAGCCCGCGGCAAACAACAGCATCCATTCCGGGGCCGCGTTTTCGGTGCGGTTGATTTTGGTGATAAGGGTTAAAAATTCTGGCATTGACTTTATATCCTACCTGTTATATTGTTTTCCCAGGCTGTTGAAACACGGTGAATCTCCCAGCCGTAGAACGTCCCTTTAGCGGGGCGGATCGCGTGGGGTTTATAGGGAGTACCCCCAGCAGCCTACTCTTCCAATCTGTCAAAAATAACGTTTCCGTTTCGCCGCTCCCTGCGCACGTCTTGCAATGATGCCCGTCTAAATGACACTAAAAACAAACCTTTTTTATCTCTGGTTGTTTTCAGCGCCGCCAGATAATATCTGCCATCCCTTTTGATGAAGACTTCCCGCGTTTCTTGTTTTTCGACCACCATATCCGGGCTGCCGATGACATCAGGAAGAAGCCTGTACTCATCAAGGCTTAATTCTGGATGCCCACTACTCCGCTCAGGGAGATCTCCCTTATTTTTGGCCAGACTGTCGTCTGAAAACCATACAACCTTGGACTCCGCCTTAATGGCGGCTCTCGCTGTTTCATCCAGAACTGCCACAGGGAAATCGCCCTTGATAGCGCCTGAAACAAACCGCTCGAATGCCGGGCCATGCACATATTCCCGCATCCACTGCAATGCGATATCGTCAGGCAATGCCTCAAACTTATTCGCCAAAATCTTGTATGACTGGTCCGCCGCTTTGCCGGGGTCATAATCAAACCCGGGGTCAATGCCTTGCGGGATTTTTTCAATCTGGCCCGTCACCCGGTTTTTATAATCCACATAATTGATTTCCGGGCTCGTATCCGGGGCGGATTTGCCCATTTTGGCCAGATCTCTTTCGGACAGGGTGAATATCTTGCATTTGCATCCCCATCCGTTTTGGGGCTTGTGGGTGTTCCAGAACGGGTCATCATGGCGCAAGACCAGGCCGTCCCAGGCAAGGTGCTGGCGGCGATAGTTTCTGGAATCCCCATGGCGGTAAAGAATATATGGCCGGAGGGCGATCACATCCGGGTCCGCCATTTGCTTATAGCGTCCGGCGTTATTTGCCTGCCGCAGGTTGGTGTCATAAATCACTTTGGTGCGCCAGTTCCGGCCCCCTTTGTAGACCCAGCCGCGCTTTGCAACGATGTCGTCAAAGCGTTTCCGGAAAGCATCCAGGGATTCGCCGTCCGTGATGGCTTTTGAAACCGCGCCCCGAAGGTCCATCAGCAGATCGGCCTTCATGGCCCCGGCCACCATAAACCCTTTGGCGTGCTGGCCTTTCCACAGTTCATCCCATTTTTCGGATGGCATGTTGACCTTTTGCTGGAAGAACTGCACCGCTTCGTCAAAGGGTTTGGCACCGTATATTTTTGTTATTTCAGCCATGCTGCTCCGTAGGCCGGGTTTCTTACCCGGCAATTGTGTCGGGATTGGAATCCCGACCTACTTCATACATTCCCATCAATTCCGCCGCTGTCATGGCCCTGGCGATCAGGTTTCCCAGATCTCCGGCGTCCATGGCCGGGTAGGCGTCAATCAGGGCGTCCCGGAAATCCTCCATGGATTCCGCTTTTGCCAGCAGGACCCGCACCGGTTTCAGCATTGCCTGGATATGGTTGTCGGATTCCCGTGAAAGGCGGTCCGCCATAAGATCAACGGCGTCGGGTTCGTCATCGGGAGGCATGGTTATTTTTGCGACATGGGTATTGCCATCGGGCGCATTGCCATACGTCCCCGCCGTTTTCGGCTTCAGCACATCCTCATCCTTTTCCCGTTCCGGGATGTCAAACACCCGGCGCACATGGGAAACCGGAATGTCCATCCGGTCCGCCATTTTATCAAATATCTCGGACATGAGCTTCATGTCCGCCGCTTCATTGAACATTCCCTCGTATTTCGGAATGGCGGCGTCCCATCCATAATTGAACCCAACCCATGGCCGGATGATCTGGTTCCGAAGGGTGGCGGCCAGCGCCCTGGCATCGGCCCGCATCAGGTCAAGCCGGACCTCGTTGTGGGTGTTTGCGGCGGCGTAACTGCCGACATCCCCCACGTCCGCAGTGAGGGTGGCCCCGAGGATGGCCTTGGAAATTTCCTTATTTCCAAAGGCCGCCAGCTTTTCGTATAAATCCGCGTTGGCCGTGCCTTTTGCGCTCTCCACAAATTCGATTTCCGTGGATTTGGAGATAATCCCCGCCGCATCGCTCCCCAGTGTGCGAACTGCGATTTCCAGGGCGTCTTTGTCCGCCTGGCTTGAGCCACTGTCGTATTTTCCCAGCCGGAGCGGCATTCCATAAACTTCCAGAAATATCAGCCAGTCTTTCACCGCGTAATTTTTGAACAGATACCACCAGGCGCAGATGCGATGGATGGCATTGCGCACGGGGTGCCCGCTCATGCCGCCATACCCGTGAAACAGGGTTTTGAAAGCCGGTATTTCCTCGCCCATGGTGTTCGCTTCCGTGAGAAGCCGCGGGATTCTGGTCAAATTGCCGTAAGGGTCTGTGAAGATGAACCGGTTTTGCTCGATAAACACCATTTTTTCGATGTTCGCCTGACCGGAGGACACGTCCCAGAACAGCTCAAACGAAGCGTACCCTTTGCCCACGGCGTCCTGGCAGGAAACCATGATATCCGGCCAGTCCATGATTCCAGCGATCATTTTTTCAACGGATTCGGCGATGTCAATGTCCCGGCGATCTTCAGAGGCGGGCGATACTTTAAACTCAGCGTCCAGAATCACATTTTTCCGTTTGCTGATCTCGCCGATAATATGGCCGTCCCGTTCCTCGATCTCGTCAAAGAGTTCCGCCTGCCGGAGCATATCGCCGTTGTCAGCATCCCTGAGCAGGGCCGCCAGACGTTCCGGGGTCAGGCCGTTTGCCACGTATTCCCGGTATGCGTTGGACAGGGGCGCGGCCGCAAGCGGTCTCCGGTCCGGTTTTGATTCCGGCCGCACAATGGGCCGGTTGAACTGGTCATACAACATTACATCACCATATCCCGTAAGGTCTTGCCATTGTTCGTGATGAAACGGATTTATACTCAATCGGTCCGGCCGGTTGATGGGCCGCGGAAAGTGCCAGAAAACAAGCCCAGGTTCGGTCCGCATGGCCCGCCGCATCGGAGTCCGCCACAAAGCGCGGGGTCCCGGTGGGGCCGGTGGTTTTGGTCAATTTGTGGAGATCCGCCCGGAGGTCCGCGTCTCCCATGGGAATGCGGATTTTCCGGTCTTCAAAGGCTTCCTTGCCGATGGTGGCCAGCACCAGCTTGGAGGCTGAGGTGAAAATCACCCCTTCCACCCTGGAGCTGCCGTGCTTTCTCTGGGCGTCTTCAACAGGTTTTTCGCCCATGCCGGTCTGATCCATGCAGCACCGGATCACCCGGTACCGGCTGAATACATCCGCCAGCAGGTCGTCTTGTTCCTTGAAGCTGATGCGCTTTTTCGCAATGATTTCCCGTGTCCAGAGCACATCCCCCACGGATTCCAGCACATAAATCACAAACAAATCGTTCCGTGCCCCGATGTCCACCCCCACAAACGCGGGGTTTTTGCCGTATAAATCAGGTATTCCGGCCTGTTCGTGCTCGCATGCGGAAATAAGTTCATAGGACAGCCAGGCAGAGGCTTCATCCAGCCATTTTAATTCAAATTCCTGCGCCCAGGCGTCTTCATCGTTTAGTGCCCGCTTAAGCTCTTCAATGTTCCGGGGCAGGCCGTCCGCCACTGCCTGATAGATATCCGTGATCTGGCGATACCACACCGGATCATCGCCGGTGATAAGATCATAAAACTTGTTGCCCTTGCCGTTCGGGGTGGAAACCACCCGGATTTTATGGCCTGCGGATATGACCGGGAAAAGCGCGGTCCAGATCTTGCGGCTGTCCTGGTGGAAGGCAAATTCGTCCAGGAACACATTGGCGGAAAATCCCCGTGCCGTGTCCGGATTGGCGGGCAGGGCCGTGATTTTGGAGCCATTGGGAAACACGGCTTCAAGGGCCTTGTAGCTGGCGTCTCCCTTGTATTCGGTTTCAACCGCCTTAATGACGGCCCCCAAGGCCTGACAGTGTCGTTTAACGCCCTCATCCATGGCTTCCCTGGCCTGGCGTTCCCCGCGGGACAGAATCACCCACCGGACCCTTCGGCCTTCGATGTCAGCAATCTGACAATCTTTGGCGATCTCAAACGTGGTGGTAAACGTCTTGCCGGTCTGCCGGGCGAACATGCCCGCCTTGAACCGTGTTTCGTTGCCCGCCCACTGGCGTTGATAGGGATAGAAAAGGGTGGTTGTCATGGGTTGGTATTCAGTTTTAAGTTTTAAGTTTTAGGTTTTAAGTTTTAGGTGGTTAAAATGGTTTTTACTTAAAACTTAACCACTTAACACTTAAAACCCTTTATACTCCGTAACTGTCCTTCACAATCTGCTTAAACCGTTCCGCCGTCATGGGTTTCCCTTCTTTTTCCGCCGCGTCAATGGCGCTTTCGGCGGATTTCGCGGCGGTCTTCAAAATTTCTTTCTCAACCCGGTCCCACCGTTCCACCAGCGCGCCGAGCTTTGATAACGTATCCATCATGGGGGCGGTAACATCGGCAGGGTCGCAGGATTCCACGTATTCAAGCTGCCGGTCGAACAGATCCCGGAGGCGCTGCATGCCGGAGGCTTTCTGGCTTCTGGCCCGGTCCCATCCGTCTACATCCTCGCCCGGAACAAGAGTATCCGCTTTCCACTGGGTCAGGGTCTGGCGGGATACGCCCAGGGCATCCCCGATGGCGGTGAGGCTGTGGCCGTCGATGTATAATTTCATGGCCGCATCGTAGAGTTTTGCTTTGTCGCCCTTGTTCGCCATTCCGGTTCGTCCCTTATTTGCCCTTGTCGTTGTTCATAAACATGTTACAAACGGACTTCATGATTTTTACGGCCCGTAGACCGTCTCTGGAAAGATCGTGCCAAATATCGCCTCTCAGGAAGAAGTGATGAGGACTAATGGCTGAGGGTAGAAGACTGAGGGCTGAAGGTCATAATGCATAAAATCATTTTTAAAAAATCCCATATTCCTTCCCCCCTTCAGCCTTTAGCCTTCAACCCTCAGCCTTGCTTTTCCCTTCAGTCTTCAGCCTTCCCACCTTCAGCCTTGTTTTTCCCATCATTTTAACGCCCTTCCCAGCCGGTCAATTTCCGACACAACCCCCTGCAATTCTCCCCAGGCCATCACCAGTTCATCCATCTGGGTGGAGAGCATGGGTACTTCCAGATCATCCGCGCGAAACAATGCCGTGTTGAGCCCGGAGCGGATGCTCCGGCAAAGGCCCTCGATCCGAAACCGGAGCCTCACGGCCATGTCCTGTTTTTCCGCCAATACGCCGCGCATGGCGGCACGTTCCATATTCATCAGTTTCTACCGGTAGCCTTTCTGGCGATGGGACACCATTGATTGTTGTCGACCCGTTGGACCAGTCCCTCCAGGGTGCGTGTGGAAAGGGTGATGATGCCGGCCAGATCGTTGGCCAGCTTGTTATAATCGTTCACCAGCTCCACGTTGTTTTCATACATGCGGACCACTTCTACAAACCGCTTTTCGTGATGCGCGGCATTTTCCATATTCCGTTTCAGTGCTTTATCCAGGTTATTGCTGTTGAAATGGGTAATAACGGCCATGCCCACCCATGGCCCTACAAAAATCAGCAGGACAATCACTCCAAGGGGCAGTGCGCCCATGGCCTTGATAATGGCGACTATGGCTGTGATGGTCTGCACCTGGTCCGGCGTCATGATGCCTCCGTATCCTTGAGACACGCAAAATACGCCAGCGGGTCTTTGGTCAGCTTCAGGGCCTCAATGCGCTCCGCCGTGATCCGGTTATCCTGGGCTGCTTTGACAGCGCCGATAATCGCCGGAAGCACCATCCAGAAAACCTGCTTGGCCACTTCGGAAATGAAATCCGCCATTGCTTCTTTGTCGTTGGTATCCATTGTTTTCTCCTTTGAGGGCTAAGGGCTGAGGGCTGAGGGCTGAGGGTCGTAAGGCATAAATCATTTTTTAAAATCCCACGCTCCGCTTTCCCTTCAGTCTTCGGCCTTCCCTCCTTCAGCCTTGTTTTATTTTACCCCAAAAACCATCCGAATATTGTCTCCGGACAAAATATCCGGGATATCGATTCCCTTGCCGGTCAATGTTTTCACGTCCCGCACCAGGTCCATGGCGGCGGCCGCCAGCCCGGTCAACTGGGAAAACACGACGGCTTTGGCCGTTTCCGTGTCCCCCCGGATCTCAATGGTCCGCATCCACCCATCCACCGCAATTTGGGCCGCATTATGGCTCAGATAGTAAATATTGGCGGCGTTCACGATTTTCCGGGCGGTTTCATCGGAAATTTTATTATTGCAATGCAGGGTTCCGGCAATGGTCAGAGAGGTGTCATAAATGGTCTGGCCAGCCTCCAGCACCTGAACCGCATAGCCCAGGCCGGGGGGAAGTTCCCGCCCGGTATCCGATACAAACCGGGTATTGCAGCCCTGGGTTCCTGTTATTATCAGCCCGCCCGCCAGGCCCGCGATCAGCCATGCGGAAAAAGACAATGCTAAGAGAATTTTTGATCGTTTGGTCATATTCTGTCTCCTTCGTAGGGTGGATTAGCGTAGCGTAATCCACCGATTGCGCCGGATTACGCCAAAAAGCGGCTAATCCGGCCTACATCTTAATTCAAACCCCGGCCAAATACTGCTTCACCTCACGAATCACCCGCTCATTGCTGACAAACATGGGTTTATCTATGATGGTGATCGTTACTTCATGCCCTACAATAGAATACCGGCCCTCAAATCCCGACCCGAAAAACCCCCGGTTCTCAACCAGGATGTCGTTTTCCGCAAACCCCTGTTTGATCTTGGCTTCCGCCGCTTCCGGGATATTGACCGTCACCTTGAAAGAGAATTGTTTCATTTCGCACTCCGTTTTTATATTCTTGTCCGCAGATTACGCAGATTACACAGATTGTTTTTCGCGCAAAGCGCGCTCTTATCTTTTATCTGCGTAATCTGCGGATTGCTTTTGTTCCACCATATTTTCCGCAAATTTCTGCATGACCTTGGGGAAAAACGCGAACCCCATAAACAGGCCCGTGATAATTAACCCGGTATCCGGGTCAACGGCCACACCGGCCAGACACAAAAACGCGGCACCCACACCGGCAACCAGCGATATCATGCTCATGAGCCGCATGAGGCTGAACACGCCCGGCACTTCCTCAAAAAAACCCACCGGTTTTATCATTCCGCATTCATCATTCATCATTGTTTCTCCAGCCTCTCCAGCCACCCGGCAATATACCTCGGGTTCCCGTCCGCATAATGCTTGTATGCTTCGCCCTTGAGGGCCGCCATGAGTGCGCCGTGATACGGGCATCCGCCAATGACTGCGAGGGTCACGGGTCCAAGGAGTCCGTCCACTTTCAATACTTTGCCGGCCAGAAGCCGGACGATTTCCTGCCGCCATGCCGCCGCCCGCCTGGGCTCCACACCCAGCCAGCACACGACGTTGACCGCCCGCTGAAGAAACTTCACGGCGGTTTGCTGCCCGCAATTCACCCCCAGATCAAAGCATTTGACGGCCAGATCCGGGGCCACATCGGCCAGGCGGTGGAATCCCGGCTTTTGCCAGTAATCCATGCGGTAAATGGTTTTTGCGCCGTCCACCGTCAGGGCTTTGATGTTTAAGCGCGGGTATTGCCGTGCGCTGATGCCGTATTTGGTTTCTCCGCCCGGATCATCCGGGTCAAAAACATAGCCTTTTTCATGGCTCAAGGTGATGCTTACGGCCCGGCCGAAATGAGACAATTTCATCGCCGCCACTCCTCAATCCCCTGACTGATCACCGCCGCAATGTCGGTCTGGTTTTCCGGGTTTGTTAAAAACGCCCGGTCTGCGTCGTTTGCCATGGACCCCAGTTCCACCAGCACGGCAGGGGCAAGGGCATAGGCCAAAAGGTAAAACCGGGAATCATTGTCCGGATTCGGATGCGGTGTAAATTTTGCCTCACCCGCCGGCGCCACATTGCCGAAAGCGGTTTTCAAGGCATTGCGGATACATGCCGCAACGTTTTTTCCGGACACTCTGCCAGGGTATGTCTGCACCGCCATGCCGCTGCCTTCAGGGGTTGCGGCATTGGCGTGCAGGCTCAGCAGCAGGTCATAACGGCCCATATGCTCCATGGCCACACGTTTCGGGGGTGTGATTTGGGTATCCCCGGACCGGGTCATCTGGCAGTGGTGCCCGGCATCTTCCAGCATGGCCCAGAGACGGCCGGCTATTTTCAGATTGATATCGGCCTCCCGGATGCCGCCGCAGGAGGCTCCGGCATCACGTCCCCCGTGTCCTGGGTCGATGAGGATGCGCAGTGTCGCGGGTGTTTTGGATTTGGTTTGGGTCATGGTGAAGTCAAGTTTGTGATTGGTGATTGATAAGGATTGGCGATTTTTGATTGGCGATTGGTGATTGAAAAGGCAGCGCGGAGCGCATCATCAAATCAAAAATCAACAATCAACAATCAAAAATCACCAATCTTAAATCCCGTTCGCTCGTTATTCCCATCCCCCGGACAATCCGGAGGATGGGGGTTTAAGAGGATCAACCGGGAAGCGATTCCGGATGATGTGCCATCATAGGGCACAAATTCACGGGTGGCGCGGCGTTTCTTCCGATTTTTGCACAGGTTGATGGGGTTTTCAGAGCCGCGACTGTCAGGGAGCGATTCCGGTCGCTTACGCTTGCGGCTCGGAAAGCAATTCGTGGACATGCACGAGATGGTTGATCTGGAATAAAAAAACCCGGTCATGCGGGATGCATGGCCGGGCGTTTTTTATTCGGGTTTTGGGGCTAACTGATTATCGGGGTTTATTTTTCATTTTTTATCAAATTGATAAATTTCTTTTTTGTAAGTGCTTGTTTTTTATACAACCGACCAAAAAAAATTTATCAAATTGATAAATTTTACCATCGGCAGGCCTCATTTTTGCCAGCCCAAAACAGGGGGTGGGCGAAAAACCTGACGATGGTCAGGGTTTATTTTTCATTTTTTGACAATTTGTCAAATTTCTTTTTTGTAAGTGCTTGTTTTTTATACAACCGACCAAAAAAAATTTGACAATTTGTCAAATTTTACTCCATCGCGGCATCAGATTTAAAGCACACAAAAATCACCCGGCCTTTCTTACCATATTTTCCTCGTTTTGACACCGCTTTGCAAACTCACCTCGGGCCTCTATTTTTTCCAGCCGGGATTCCATGTCCATCAACCGCTTTTCCACTTCAATGGCATGGGAAAAATACCGGATATTCCGTTCCAGTGCGTCATAGGCAATGGGGTTGCCGCTGGTCAGCACCCTGCGCGCACCCTCCAGCAGGTCCGCAATCATGGGGTCCGCATCCAGGGCTTGGCTTTGGGTGGGCGCGATTGTTTCGGTATCAATCAGGTAGTGGGGGCCGTGTCCGCTAACCAGCCAGTCGATATTTACATGATAATATTCGCGAATGCGTAACAAGTGTTCAAGTTTTGGCTGCCTTCCATCAACGTATGCCTGGAACGTGCTTGGCGGGATTCCGGCATTTTTGGCGAAAACAGTATGCTTTCCGCCCGCCTGCTCATTAATGATAATTTGTAGCCGGGAAATTAAATTACTCATTTGCGAATTTTTTTCTTGACACCTTTCGAGTTTGCGAATAAATGTAAAAACAAGCTATCTAAAACCTATCCAAAAATTAGACACCCAAAAACAAAGGAGAAAGACATGACCACGACCGACGCACCAGCCAAAGAATTAACAGATTTTACCAGCCTGGATCTGGCCGTCCGGATCGCCAATTTTTTAGACGGCGTTCCGATGATCGCCGCCATGGAGGCCATCGACAGCGCCAAGGCGTGGATATTATCAGCCCAGACCGTGAGCCTGGAGGCGATGTTAAAAATCGAAGCTGAAGAACTCAGGCGTGAGAGCGCGCTTCAAGCACGCGGCTCCGGTTAGCCTGGATTTCCCGGACGGCCTCATCGATACAGTCGCTGGTTGTCGTTTTTTTGGCCTTCAACTGTTTCGCAAGGCAAAGCACCTGGGCGACATACAGATCCTGAAGCATCACCCGTTCAAAATCGTCCATTTCAACCCTCATTATTATTAATTGTTAAAGGAGCAACCCATGACCCCGCGACAAATCAAAATCGAGCTCCGGGAACGCAATATTCTCCAAAAGGACCTGGCTGAAGAGCTGGGCGTATCCGACGTTTCCATCTCCCGGACCATCAACAAAAAAAACGTGTCCAGGCGGCTGATGCTGGCCATATCCGACCGGATAGACACCCCCATTAAAAAGGTGTTTCCGGAATATTTCGACCTGGAAGACCCGGATGAGCTGGATCAGGAAGCCGCGTGATTGGAAAAACGTTTTAAGTTTTAAGTGGTTAAGTTTTATGTAAAAGCCCCTTAACCCTTAAAACTTAAAACTTAACCACTTAAAACCGCATCCCTAACCAAACATTAACTTAAAATTTAAACCCGGTCAATGTCTAAATCCCCCCAAAAAATAGACGCGTCCCGTCCCAGGCAGATGACATTTGATGATATCCCGCGAAGGGTGGATCTGCTGATTGAGGAAAAACGGGAGATTCACCAGGCCATCCACAGCCGGCACAATCGGCCCAAAGTCCAATCGGAATATTATGATGAGGACTGCGTGGAGCTGGCCGCGGCCGTGAAAACCGCCATCCGCGAATCCGGCATGAGCCGCCCGGAACTGGTAGACGCCGTGAACCGGCATTATGGCTGGCCCGTGCTCGCCGAGGTGGAAAACATGGCGGAACGGCCCGAAGATCACCTGTCCCTTCACATGTTCAACCATTATTTGTCCAAACCCACAGAATACCGCATGCCCGGCGCGTTGCTGTTCGCAATTATCCGGATTACGGGGTCCATGACACCCATCCGGGCCATGGCGGAGACCGTGGGCGGAGATGTGGTGACCCGGAGTGAAAAAGACGATTTGACCCTGGGCAAGGCGGAGCAGGCGGCATACGAATTATCCAGATTGACCCGGCAGATCAAGAAGGGCCGGAGGTAGGCATAATTGGTGGATTACGCTTCGCTAATCCACCCTACGATACGGAGACAGAATGACCTCGTAGGCCGGATTAGCCGCTGTTTGGCGTAATCCGGCAAAACCGGAATCAACCACAGGGAGCACAGAGGCAAAATGGAAAAGGGTAAGTCCTACCGGCGCATTGGCGCGGTGAAAATAACGGTTGCCATCATCCGGCATCTGGCCGATCAGAGAAGGCCGGTATCCGGGCAGGAAGTGAGCGAATCTCTCGGCATCCCGCATGCCACGGTTATGTGCCATCTGGCCACATTATCCGACGAAGGGCTGATCAGGGAAGTGGGCGGGGCGGTGGAGCCGGGCATGGGTCTGGCCCTGTTCTGGGCCAGATATCGCAGTATTGCAGAGGGCAAAATAGAAACATTAAAACAACAACTTAAAGAATTGGAGATTACTGAAAATGGGAATGACTGAAATCCAGGCTGCTGATGAAATCTATGCCGTGGCAAGACAAAAAGCGGATGCGGAAATGACGGTGCTTCGCGGCGAAATGGACGCCGTTCGGGCAGAATCGTTTGCCCTGGGCGTGCTGAAAAAGATCGAATACGACCGGGCGCACAATGAAATGCTGAAATATGTGGTGCTGCACCGCATTAAACAAGCCAAGGATTACCGCAAGGGCGGCATGACCTGGGCCGGTTTCTGCGAGGCCATCGGAGAGCCGATGCATGCCGTTGACCGGATCACCAAAGACCTGCTGCCGTTATATGAGGCTTTCTCGGGGAAGCTGATGGAATTGTCCGGCGTTGGGCTGAGTAAAATCCGGTATCTGGGCCGATCGATATCATCCGAAGCCGCTGCCATTGAAGACAACCATCTGGTGATTGACGGAAACAAAATTCCCATTGACCCGGAGCACAAAGAGGAAATCGAAGCGGCCATTGACGCCATGCGGGAAACCGGCGCAGAGGCCCTCGAAGAAGCCAACGCATCCATCCGGGCAAAGGAAAAGGTTCTGGAATCCAAGGAAAAAGTGATCCAGAAGCAGGAAAAAGACCTTATGAAGCTGGAAAAAGCCATGGCCCACCAGACCAAGTCCCCGTTTTCCGAGGATGTGGAAAAATTCAACACGAACACGGAAACCCTGGCCAAAACCCTGATCGAAATGACCAGCGCCCTGGTGGAATCCGTGCCGGAAAACGCCTCCGGGTTGATGAAAAGCGCTGTTCTGGAGGCTCTGGCAACGATCCACCGGCATGTGATCGCCATGCACCGGGAGGCCATGGAACGGTATGAAGACCCGGAAGTATATAATTCCCCCCTGGATTCGGCGGATAACTTCGGGGCCAACGCGGTATATCCCGAGGACATGAAGGATTTCTGGACCGAAGGTCCGAAATATATTCCACCCCCGAGCGCGACCCCTGATCCTGATGCCAAATAATAAGGAACTCCTGCCATGCCGAGACCAACACAAACACCCGAGTGGATACCTGAAATGGTTGCACAACTGCACTCGGCCCAAAACGGGGAAAAAGCCATGGTGATCAGCAGATATGCGGCGCTGACGGGAAAATCGAGCAACACCCTTTACCGGATCGCCGGGAAAAACGGGTATTGCCCGGAACGAAAATCCCGTGTGGATAAAGGGGCCATCCGGAGCGGGCTGACGCGCGACCAACTGCAAACCGTTTCCGCCATGCTCCAGACATCGGCCCGGCAAAACAAGGGGGCCATCCTGCCGGTGACAGAGGCGCTCCGGATCTGCGAAGACAGCGGTAAAATCCAACCCGGAACCATCAGCGCCGGACGCCTGGCCGCCCATCTGCGGGACCTGGCCATGGGCGCAAAAGCCATGCGTGAGCCAAGGCCCCACATCCACATGGCCAGCCTGCACGCCAATCATGTGCATGTGTTCGACGGGTCCGTGTGCGTCCAGTATTATCTAAAAGGCGGCGGCATCGGTATTATGGACGAACGGGATTTCAACGAAAAAAAGCCCGTCAATTGCGCCAAAATGAAGAAGCAGCGGCTATTGCGCATGATGATGGTGGACCATTTTTCGCACTACATGTTTGTGAAGTATTACGCATCGGACGGCGAAAGCCAGCTCGTGATTTTTGATTTTCTGGCGGATGCGTGGCTGGGCGGGCTGCATGAAAAGCTGCCGTTCCGGGGCCTGCCCAAATTCCTGCTTATGGACGCGGGATCGGCCAACATATCCAAATCCATGATGCATATGATCAAGGAGCTGGGCATCGAAATCCCCAAAAACATGCCCCACAATCCGCGGCGCCAGGGCTCAGCGGAATGCGCCCATAATATATGGGAGACGCATTTTGAGGCCCGGATGGTGTTTGATCCGGCCTATGATGTGGACCAACTGAACGCCGCAACAAGGGATTATCTGGTGTGGTGGAACTCCACCCTTGTACACAAGCGGCACAGCGAGACCCGGACCAACTGCTGGTTGAGAAACGTGCAGGGGCATCTGATTGACTGCCCGGCGCGCGAGCTGCTCCAGGAGGCATTTGCAGCGCCTGCCAAAACCCGGAGGGTGAACGGGGATTACACCATCTCCTGGGAAAACAACGTGTACCGGCTGGCCCATATCGAGGGCATTCGGCCCGGCATGACCGTCACCGCGAAAAAGCGGCCGGTGCTGTGGCCCCAGCTTATTATCATGATGAACGATACGGAATATGCAGTGGAACCGGTGGGCAAAATGAATGGCGGATTTTTGGAAGGCTCCGCCGTCATCGGCCAGGAATACAAGGCGCAAAAAGAAACGCCCACCCAGAAAGCCATGAAGGAAAACGAACAGCTTGCATTCGGCGATGCGGCGGACCGGAAGAAAGACGCCGTGCCGTTTGCCGGGAAACTCAAGGTTTTCGGGCATCATGCGGACAAAGTGGGGGCCGTGCCCATGCCCATCAAGGGCGCGCCCATGACCGTGGAACATGCGCCGGATCTGGCTGCCCGCGAAATCCCCATCATGGAACTGTTCAAACGGCTCCGGGATGCGGGGGTTAAAATGGATGCGGCGATTAACGCTGATTTGCGGGCCGCGTTCGGCGACACGGCAACGGTGGGCATGGCGGAACATGTGGTTTGCGCCATGACGGAAGGCCGGGATTGGCGCATGGATATCCCCAGAATCGCGGCAGTAGGGTAGGAGCGGGCCACGCCCGCGAACCGGTAAACCTGATTGTTTTAAGTTTTAGGTTTTAAGTTTTAAGTGGCAGTGATTAAGCTTTTGCTTAAAACTTAATCACTTAACACTTAAAACGTACATCAACCTTGGAGGCAAACAATGGCGAAAAACGACCCAACCCCGGCAATCCGCATCAAGAAACTCTTGATCGATTGCAGCATCAACCAAACGGATCTGGCCCGGATGGTTTCCGCATGGCTGGCCCGGCCCGTAAGCCGCACCACCATGAATCTGGTCATCAACCGGGGATACGTACCGGCCACCCTGCCGGGGATCCGGAAGGCTGTGGAGGATGTGCTCATCCGGAGACCAAAGGCCCAAAAATGGCTTGCGGACCGAAAAATGAACCCAAGTGATGTGTGGCTGCCGGAAGAGAGCGAACCGGGCATTCATCATTCATCACTCATCATTCATCATTTAAAAGTGGAGGTAGAAATGATAACCCAAGAAGCGATGAAGCATTTCAAATTATTCAGGAATCCCTTTGTAAACGACATCCAGAAAGAAGCGGATATCTACATGTCCGACGAGCACCGGTATATCGAGGCCGCCATGCTGGATGCGGCCCGGCACGGGGGATTTATCGCCGTGATCGGGGAAGTGGGGTCCGGCAAAAGCGTGATGCGCCGCAAGGTCATCGATCAATTAAAAAAGGACGGCGACACCCTCGTGGTCTATCCCCAGATGATCGACAAAACCCGCCTTACCGCCGCAAGCATTTGCGACGCCATCATCCAGGACACCAGCTCCGAAAAATGCAAATGCAAGCTGGAGGACAAAACCCGGCAGGTGCAGCGCCTGCTGATGGACCGGAGCAAAGCCGGTTACCGGGCCGTGCTGATTATCGAGGAGGCCCATGATTTAAAAATCCAGACCCTCAAATATCTCAAACGATTTTACGAGCTTGAAGACGGGTTCAAAAAACTGCTGGGTATCGTTTTAATCGGTCAAACCGAACTCAACAACGTGTTTGACGAAGGCAAATATGTGGACATGCGGGAGGTGATCCGGCGCGTGCAGGTGGCCGAAATCCGGGGACTGGACGGCAACTTAAAAGATTATCTCAATCTCAAATTCAAGCGCATCGGCCGGGCTGTGGAGGATGTGTTCGCGGGCGACGTGTTCGACGCCATGGGCCGCAGACTGTCCGGCACCGGCAAAGACGGGGTGGGCAGCGTGAGCCATGCCTACCCGCTGCTGGTCAATAATTTTGTGGCGCGGGCCATGAATCTGGCCTGCGAACTCGGGGAACCGAAAATCAGCACCGATGTGGTTATGGCGGTTTAGTCCGAATTTTTCATCATTATATATAGGAGGCAAAACAAAATGGCGAAATATATCCTTTCAGATGAGCAATTGAACGAACTGGCGGACTGGTTTTTAAAAAGCCGGGCCGGAACGGTGCTGGACATCACGTTTCTGGAATACCTGGAAAACCGGGATTATTATGATGACCTGTTTGACGCCCTGCAAGACGGCGCAGCCCTTCACCGGCTCCCGGATGGCAGGCAGGAAATCATCGGCAATCATGGCATCATGCAACACGTAGGGGCGTATGGCAATACGCCCGTAGGCCGGGATTCTTTCCCGGCAATAACCCACCAAATGGAGGCAAACTAAATGGATAACAACCTGAAAAACGTAGGCTACATGAAAGACCCCCAGGGCCGCCTGGTTCCGGTGGCCATGGTGACGGAAATCGACAAAACCCGGAACGATCTGGTGCTGGAACTCGTGGAAAAAGCCCAGGACCTCTCCGTTATTCTGGCGGATTTCAAAACCGACGCCATGGCCGATATCGCCGCGTTTGTGGAATTATCGGCGGAAAAATTCGGGGTGAAACTGGGCGGGGAAAAGGGGAACGTGCAACTGGTGAGCTTTGACGGCCAGTATAAAATCATGCGGGCCGTGAGTGAAACCATCTCCTTTGATGAGCGCCTGCAAGTGGCCAAAGAACTTATCGACGGGTGCATCCACGAATGGAGCCAGGGCAGCACCGACCAGATCAAAGCCCTGGTGAATGACGCCTTTTATGTGGACAAACAGGGCAAAATCAATACCAACCGCATCCTGGGCCTCAGGCGTCTCAACATCACCGACGAAAAATGGAAACAGGCCATGGACGCCATATCCGAAAGCATCCAGGTGGGCGGCAGCAAATCATACATCCGCATCTATAAACGCCGGGAAGACGGCAGCTACCAGCAAGTAAACCTCGATATGGCAGCGCTGTAAACACAATATCGTAGGCCGGATTAGCCGCTTTTTGGCGTAATCCGGCAAATTGACCAACATCAATAATACCAACAAATTGGAGGCAATAATGAAGCACATTTTAAAAGAAGACCCAAAAAATTTTGAAGAATTATGGAATGCGCGGCGAGAATTGGAAATCCGCTTCAATGACCGGGATTTCAAGGTGGGCGACGATCTGGTAATCGCCGAAACCCGATATTCCAGCCTGGAAATGCAAGCCGGAAAGCCGCTGGAATACACCGGACGGGCCGTGACCGCGGAAATCAGCGAGATCCTCATGGATGAACATGGCGTAAAAGAAGGCTGGTGCGTCTTAAACCTCGCGATAGATAACTGGCATGAAGACTTTTCACCAGCTTCCCCGGACGCGGAGGAATAGCCCATGAATCTGGCCCTGACAAAATGGCAAACCGACATGCTCGAAGTGTTTTTTGACATCGCAAAAACCGAGCTGGATATGGGGAAACCCGGCATCCTGCTGGCCCAGATCACCAAAAATTCAGACGGCACGGCAAGCATGGCGGTCGCATACGCCGAACACGAAACCGCCATAAAATTGCAGGAAGTGACCGGCATCGATAAAGGCAAAATGACGGCGGCAGAGGTTCTTGTCTTTTACCCGCTAAACGACGAATCATAAAGCGAAACCCTGCCCCCGCAGGGTCGCCGGAACGTGGCGGTTCCGGCCTGATGAGCAGCCGTAGGCCGGGATTCCAATCCCGGCATCGTAGGAGCGGGCCATGCCCGCGAACCGGTAAAAAGGAGGCCCCAAAATGAACCCCACCTACCCATCCACCAAAAAACAGCGCCAATTAATCGCCATCGGCTGCCAGAAACTGGGCATCCCCGCCGATCTGCGCCATGACATGCTGATGGAGCGGTTTAAACAGGATTCCTCCACAAAAATCACCCACGCCCAGGCCAAACTGTTCCTAAACGAACTATCCAAAATGGGTTTCGACATCCAGCCCGGGGCAGGGGTCAACAACATCCCGAGAAACGCCGCGGCAAGCATCAAACGCGACGGCAAAACCATCCGCCTGGTCTCCCGCGCCGAAATGGATAAAATCAGCGCCCTGGCCGGCCTGATTGAATGGAAATTTGAAAACGGCCTGGAATTATGGATGAAAAAACGCCTCCATATCGACAAGGTCAGGACCGCAGGCGAGGCCTGGCTGGTCATCGAAGGCCTGAAAAAAATGTTCGAAAATCACATGAAAAAAACCCACGGCCCGGCCTGGTGGACCCAGCAGCACGATAACCCGGATGTGATGATCTACATCCATGAACATTGCCCGGAGGAATACCGGTAATGCCAGATATGGACACGGCCATCGATATGGATATCGAAACCGACACCGGCACCAATTTAAATAAGATGCTGGATGCGGCGAACCTGCCCGTGAAAGCCTCCTACACGCGGGCCGAGGTGTGCAGCATCCTGGGCGTTTCACCCCGGACGTTCTGGTCGATGGTGTGCTTGTTTGAACCCCTGCCGGAGCATGGACAGGTCCACCCGTCCACCCTGGATTCCTTCATGCTGCGCGGCCATCGCCGGGTGCCGTATCACGAACTGGTGTCCTTTTTGAAGCGAAACCGCACATACGACCGGGTCCATGCGGAAGATCCCCGGCAGATGTCGATTCCGGGGTTTTGATAGGGGGTTTATGGTTAATGGTGACTATAAACCTATACTGAATAAGTTACGTTTGAACGTAACTTATTCAGATAGAGGATAGCGGCTGAATAAGTTGTCTTTAAAGCCAACTTATTCCCAAATTTTAATCAATAATAAGGAGGCGAACATGAAAGAAATCACAACATCACCGGTAAAAGTTCAAAACGGCGAAGATGGCATCGAGATGTATGAATCCAAAGGCGGTTTCTGCATGACCACCGAGTTTCTTGGTCAGTGCGTCGGATATGCACACCCAAAAGTGAAAATGGCCCAACTCTTTAAACGTCATAAAGAGGCCCTCGAACCCCATAGGTTTATCATCAATAAAGATGACAAACCTATGGGGAATAAGTTACCTTCAAAGGTAACTTATTCCCCCATCGGGCAGCCCTCTTTTTTCTATGACGAGGAAGGCATCTTAAAAGTGTTTTTGCTGGCCGGAACCCCGCAAGCAAAAGAATTCGGCCCGAAAATAATCGACCACCTGAAGCATCTGAACGCTCTGCGCATCCAGCAAATAGAAAAATACTGGTTCAAACACCGCCCATACTGGCCGGAAATCCGCGACCGCGTCATGATGGGCCAAACCTTCAGGGAAATCGCCGATGCCGTGGGCCGAAGCGCGGCCAGCATCCGGAACGCCGTCCGTCGCATGATCGAGGTCGGCATCCTCCAGCCCGCGCGGGCGTTGCAATCCGTGACCGGCTCCACCAAAAAGACCCTGATCCGCTACACCCGAAAATTTATGGGCGATGACCGCCAGTTATCGCTGCCCAACTTTGGCCCCATCAAAATCCCTTGACATTTAAAACCCTTCCGGGTTATCCTGCCCCCGTCACTGAAAAAACAGTGATCGGGTTTGGAAGCCCGGAAACTGAGGCGGACCGCCGCCAATTCTTTCATAGGCGGTTTTTTTATGGGTCCGCTGGTTCTGATTCTCCCCCTGGGCGGATCAGGCAGGGAGGCGAAAGCCTCGCCGGTTCCTCGGTCCGGTCTTCCAACCTGCTTGGTCCGCCCTTTTGCGTTTGGAAGCGCAGGGCGGTAACTCTATTTTTTTTTACTGAGGAGAACGCACATGAGCCAAAACCAAAACCAGATCACAGTAATCAAAAAGCAATTGCAGGTAAAGGGAACGAAGGTTATTGCAACGTCGAAGGCCGTGGCGGAAGGATTCGAAAGAAAACACTATAATGTTATCAGAGACATTGAAGCCCTTGAAATCCCTGAAGAATTTAGCCGCCTCAACTTTGAGGCGGCTAACTATCTCGACGCCCAGGGCAAAAACAGGAAGATGTATACCATGACGCGGGACGGGTTCACTCTTCTGGTTATGGGCTACCTGGGCAAAAGAGCCATGAAAATCAAGATCGCCTATATTGAAGCCTTCAACCAGATGGATCGGGAGCTTGCGGCCAAGAGGGAAGCGCGTCCGGTGGTAATCTCCGAACTCCTTTCCGCCCGGCCCGTGTGGGGTAAAATCGCCAGATATAAAAGGATGGGCCTGAGCCATGCGGATATCGCGATATTGACGCGATGGAACGTGGCCACCGTGCGCAAACATGTGCGGCGCATGGAAGCCTGCGGGATTCTGCGGGAGCCGGAAAACCTGCCCAGACAGCGGATATGCGCCCGGAACCTGATCGACTTCCGATCCGGAAAGGCGGTGAACTGATGACCGAAATCAACCAGATGAGGATGGATATCACCATCAACAAAGACCATATCGGCAGGATTTTAACCTTCAACGAACGCCTGCTGGATTACATCGAAAATTTTGAACAGCGGATTTTAAACCTGGAAGGCAAAACCGGCGATGCCAAAAAACCGGTTTTGATTTGCGTGAAGTGACGTAATTTTGATGCCGTAATTTTCATGCCGTAATTTTCATTTTGGGGGTGACGCCGATCAGCGCGCCCCCAATTTTTTTGCCCCCATTTCCACCCCAAAAACCACCCCAAAAAACTCATCAAGAAAGTCTTGATGGACCCCCCCTTTTTTGGCCTTGTAACCCATTCGTAAATCATCGTCAAAAAGAGTTATTGCATTTTTCAGGCCTCAGTTATCTCACCCCCCCTCAGCAAAGAACGGTATCGCCTGCTGGCGAAAGATGCCTTGAGTGTAAAGGCATACCAGGCCTTGCGTGAGAGTGAGGAAAAATACCGGGGCCTGGCTGAACGCATTCCGGGAATCCTTATGCTGACGGACCTTAAAGGGAGGCCGCATTATGTTTCACTATCGGTTTCAGGTATTCTGGGGTATGCGGTTGACGATATGATCGGCAAGCAGCCCCATGATTTTTTATCACCAGCGGACACTGCCCGGATATTGGGGATGATGTCCATGATCGAAAAGGGAATGGAAATGGAAAGCATTGAGGTGACCGTGCCCAGAAAAGACGGAACCCCTGCCGTTATTGAATGGTCCGCGCTTCCTGTTTATAGCGATAAAAGGGTCACTGGGTTTCAGTTTCTTGGCAGGGACAATACCGAGCGACGGGCCGCGGAAGAGGCCCTCGAAAAATCAAAAGAAAAACTTCGCAATCTGTCGGCATATCTCCAGACCAGCAGAGAGCAGGAACGGAAGCGCATTGCCCGGGAGATTCATGACGCCCTGGGCCAGACCCTCACGGCCATCAAGCTCGATGCCGCATGGTTGAAAAAACAGATTCCGGAATCGCGGAAAGGCCTTATCGATAAAACCGCCGCGGTGATTGCGCTGGTGGATGCTTCCATCATGACGGTAAAACGAATCTGTACGGAATTGCGGCCTGGATTGCTGGATGATCTGGGTCTTTTTGCCGCCATTGAATGGATGGCGAACGATTTTCAAAAACGCACGGGTATCCGCATTCGCATGATGGAGCCGCATCGGGATATTGACATGAATGATGATTTGGCCACAGCGATTTTCCGGATTTTTCAGGAGGCGCTTACCAATGCCGCCCGGCATTCCCAGGCAACGGATGTGACCATATCCTTAAAGCAGCGGCCGAAAATGGTTGAACTGGTTGTGAGCGATAACGGCATCGGCATCACGCAGGGGCAGGTTGACGATCGCGGGTCATTTGGACTGATGGGAATGATGGAAAGGGTGCATGGGCTTGACGGGGGAATCAAGATATTCGGAGACAAAGGCAAGGGCACGACCATCACGGTGAGAATCCCGACAGACGCCGGACATTCGGGATTTTTGGATTAAAAATGGCGGGTTCGGTAAAAATAGCCGGACCTGCTCGCCGTTTATTCCGTTTCAAATCCCCCGGTCAGATGGTGCGAAATGGCGTAATGAACAATGTCCGCATTGGTTTTTAAATGCAGTTTTTGAAGGATCCGGGTCCGGTAAGTGCTGATGGTCCGGCTGTTTAAGAGCAGCGCGTCCGCGATTTGACCCACGGCCAGCCCTGCGGCTATTTTTTCCATGACCTGGTATTCCCGGTTGGAAAGTGTCTCGTGGGGCGGTTTGTCAGGATCGCCGTTCGCCAGTTTGTTCACCAGATTCTCGGCAAATGACTGGCTGATATATTTTCTGGACTGAGCGACTTTTCGAATCGCTCTGACCAATTCATCTGACGCACTTTCCTTGGTCAGATACCCGGACGCCCCCGCCTTTAAAACCCTCATCGCATATTGATCTTCAGGATGCATGCTCATAACCAGAATCTTGATATGCGGCTTATACGCCTTCAGCTTTGTGATAGTGTCCATCACATTGCCGTTGGGCATGGAGACATCCAGCACCAGCACATCAAATTTGGCGCTCATGCCCTTTTCAAGGGCTTCCTTGCCGTTGCAGGCCTCCTCGCAGACCACCATATCCCGGGTATCACTGATAATCTGCTTGAGCCCTTCCCGAACAATCGCATGGTCATCCGCAATCATGATTCTGATCATTGGCATCAACCCATTTTATAAAAAATGTAGTGCATTCCTTACATAATTTTGCATCAAATCCCTACATGAAAATCCGCTTTCCGCTGATTTCACAAATAATATATTACTGTAAAATAACATTATGCAATCTGTTTTTTGGGAAAGGGCAATTGATTTTTGGCTCCTGAATTTTCGTTTTACCAAACCCGAAAGGTCATTATTCACCAGTTAAATCATAAGGGGTTGCGGGTATCTTGAAAAAAAATATTTCAGCTTTTTTTTTATCATTCATCATGGCGCTAATTTATGCCGCTTGCTGGTTTTCATTATCTTATTTATTGGGCGTCTCCCCTGCGTTTTCCGTGAGTAAGCCGCTCCCGGCTGTCGCTTTTCAATTTTTTTACGGGTTTTTGTATATATTTCCACCTTTTATCTTTATTTTTTTTCTGATGAAGCGGCAGGTTGATCGTCTTGATCTGGTCCGGGCCAAATTGAAGGCAAATGAGGATACCCTGGAAGGCCGCGTGCAATCGAGAACTTCTGAACTTGAAAAGGCAATGGGGGATATCAAAACCTTGAAGGGGATCATCACGATTTGCGCGAATTGCAAAAACATCAGAAACGGCAACGGCCATTGGGAGACGGTGGAGTCGTATATCGAACGGCATACGGAAGTACAGTTCTCCCATGGCCTCTGCCAGGAGTGTCATTACGCGCTTTACGGGGAAAAATATTCCCGGTTTAAAACCGCTCAGGCGGACTGAACATTTTTATATTCTTCCATGGTGGGAATCCGCCCTAAAATCGCGCAAACCGCCGCAAGCCTCGCTGATCCCAGAAAAACCCGCGTGTCATCCCCCATCCGGTGGGGAAAATTCCGGGTGGAGGTGGACATGGCGGTCGTTCCTTTTCCAATCCTCGCCTGATTGCCCATGCACAGGGAACAGCCAGGGGTTTCAATACGGGCTCCGGCATCCCCGAAAATACTGAAAATCCCTTCATTTTTAAGCCCAAGCGCGTCCAACCGCGTGGGCGGCGTGATCCAGAGCCGGGCGGGCAGATGTTTTTTCCCTTTAAGTATCCGGTTAAGTATCCGGGCCGCTTCCCGGAAATGGTCAATACCCGTCATGCAAGAGCCGATAAACACTTCCTGGATGGGGGTTCCCGCCACCTGGCTGAGGAGCCGGACATCGTCCGGATCGTTCGGGCAGGCCAGAATGGGTTCGGTGATGGCGGAAAGATCAATGGGAATGGTCGCTGCGTATTTGGCGTCCCCATCGGCTTTTATCAGTCCGGGGTTTTCAAGCCAGTTTTCCATGGCCGCAATCCGCCGGCGAAGGGTGTCCGCATCCCCGTAACCATTCGCAATCAGACCTTTTAAAATATCGATATTGGTTTTAAGAAACGCCGCCACCGCATCCACGGACAGAGAGATGGCAGCGGCAGCGGCGGACCGTTCGGCGGACGCGTTGGCCAGCTCGTATGCCTGGGCTGCCGTGAGATCCGGCCATCCTTCAATTTCCATGATCCGGCCCGCGAAAATATTTTTCTTGCCCTGTTTTTCGACGGTTAACAGTCCGTTTTGAATGGCCGTATAGGGAATGGCGTTCACCACGTCCCGCAGAGTGATGCCGGGTTGAAGGGAACCGCTGAATTTCACCAGCACCGATTCCGGCATGTCCAGCGGCATAAAGCCCAAAGCCGCTGCAAAGGCGATGAGCCCGGATCCTGCCGGAAAACTGATGCCCATGGGAAACCGGGTATGGGAATCCCCGCCCGTGCCCACGGTGTCAGGCAGGATCATGCGGTTGAGCCAGGCGTGGATGATGCCGTCCCCCGGCAGCAGGGCCACGCCGCCCCTGGATTTGATAAAATCATGCAGGGAATTCTGCATGGTGATGTCCACCGCTTTCGGATAGGCGGCGGTGTGGCAGAAGGACTGCATGACGAGATCCGCGGAAAATTTGAGGCATGCCAGTTCCTTGATTTCATCCCGGGTCATGGGGCCGGTGGTGTCCTGGGAGCCCACGGTGGTGATGTGGGGTTCGCAGTAAACGCCCGGATGAACACCCGGCAATTCGCAGGCCCGGCCCACGATTTTCTGGGCCAGGGTAAAGCCGTGAGCCGCCTTCATCTGGCAGGCGGGGCACCCGAAAACATTGGACGGACCAAGCCCCAAAGCATTTCGCGCCCGTTCGGTCAGTTTACGGCCGATAATGAGCGGGATGCGGCCTCCGGCCCGGACCTCGTCCAAAATAATCTCCGTTTTTAATTGAAAGGTCGCCAGTTCCGCGCCCGTATCCCCGTGAATGATCCGTCCTTGATATGGATAAATCCGGATGACATCCCCGGTCTGGAATCGGCTGACATCGCACTCAATAGGCAGGGCTCCCGCGTCTTCCAGGGAATTGAAAAAAATCGGGGCGATGCCCCCCCCCAGAACGACCCCGCCCCGGCGTTTGTTGGGAATATAAGGGATATCTTCGCCGATATGCCAGATGAGGGAATTGGAGGCGGATTTCCGGGAGGAACCGGTGCCCACCACATCCCCGGCAAAGGCGATGGCATGACCTTTTTGCTTGAGGGCTGCAATGGTTGCCACGGGATTGTCTGTCATTTTTTTTAACATGCACAGGGCGTGTAGGGGGATATCCGGCCGGCTCCAGGCTTCCCCGGCCGGAGAAAAATCATCGGTATTGATTTCACCATTCACCTTGAACACGGTGACAGTCAGATTTTCAGGGACTGGCGATTTTTCGGTATACCACTTGGCCTCCGCCCATGCATCCATTACTTTTTGCGCAAACGGGTTGGTTTTGGATTTTTGAAAAATCTCATCAAACGCATCAAAAATCAGGATGGACCCGGAAAGCCCTTTTGCTGCGTGGAATGCCAGGGTTTCATGCTCCAGCAGGCGGATCAGTGGATGGATATTGTATCCCCCGCCCATGGTGGAGAGCAGAAACACCGCCTGTTCGGGGAAGATCAGGGGGGAGCGGCGCCCGCCTTCGGCGATATCCGCCAGGAACACGGCCTTGATTTCAGCGGCTTCATCCACGCCCGCAGGCACCCGATGGGTGATGAGATCAAGAAGCAGGGCCGTGTCATGTCCTTCGGGTTTTTGAAGCAGCGCCACCAGGGCGGATGTCTGGTCAGCGGTCAGGGGTTTCGGGGGAATGCCGATTGCTTCGCGTTCGGCTCTATGTGCGAGATATGCTGAAATCATGATGAATATACTTTCAATAATTAATGCGGAACGAGGTTTTCGCCGGGTAAGAAACCCGGCTTACTAATTGAAATAATTATTTTTCCGTAAGTCTGGATTCTTTCCCGACATTGACCGGGATGCAATCCCGTCACATGTATTTCACATGAGGGACGTTCCTCATGTGAAATTTTGGCCATGATCATTGTTTCGGCCAACCATCAATGGTTGAAACCTTAGGGGCGTATGGCAATACGCCCTTTTTCGGTTAAACAACCATGGGCGTATTGCCATACGCCCCTACGAAGAAATCTTGACGCCGTCCTGTATGTTGCTCAATGGAATCGATCTGATCGTCGCTGAGCCCATCATAAACCTGGGCTGCTAATGCAAGGATATCGTCTGGTTTCTCAATTGGCATAACCACGAGGCAAACTTTTTGGCCCTCCGCAAGATTCATGTTGAATGGAGCGGTAGGGCAGAATCCGCCATGCTCGTAAACGGCTTCGATTGTCTCTGTTGACATGAGTTTGCTCCTTTTCATTTAAGGGATCCTCTAAAAATTCATTTTTTGAAAAATGAATTTTTCGGAAGACAAAATTTTTAAAAACTTGTTTTTCTCGGGTAATCATTGTGAGTATTCATCGTATTTCGGA
>Ga0209467_1000195_pt1 | contig 109961 bp, 91 predicted proteins | sample Higcelwee11metaG_FD_187175 | JGI IMG/M metagenome (GOLD analysis project Ga0209467, IMG submission 187175) | Freshwater pond sediment microbial communities from the University of Edinburgh, under environmental carbon perturbations - High... | ecosystem: Environmental > Aquatic > Freshwater >...
CCTGCTGCCGAGCGCTGTCGATCCCTGCCCGCATGGTAGTTGGTTACCTTGAGTCCCTTGAGCCAATGGATTTACACGCCTGGTTTGAGGCATATGTTGGAAATCGGTGGTACACATTCGATCCGACGCGACCTGATCTGAAAGGAGGTCGTATTGCAATCGCTTTTGGTCGAGATGCAGCCGACGTTGCCATTTACACTCAATTCGGCGATCCTGTGGAACTGTTAAATATGAACGTCCAGATTCAACGAATGCCCGGCCCGACAGATCAAGGCAGAACTCAATAAATATTTTAGGACTCATGAATGCAAAAAAAAATTTTAGACATTATCATTAATGTTCTCAGTTCAGTCCGTGAACCGCTCGTGATTCTTGATCCTGATTTGAAAATTATCAAAGCAAATCACGCTTTCTACGTGGCCTTTTGTGCGAAGCAAGAAGAGACGGAAGGGGTTTTAATTTATGATCTTGGCAACGGGCAGTGGAATATCCCCAGACTCAGAGAATTACTTGAGACGATCCTCCCTGAAAATACCGTGTTCAATGATTTTGAAGTGGAACATTCCTTTGATGTTATTGGCCCGAAAATCATGCATCTGAATGCCAGAAGAATTTATAACGATTTTAAAAAAGTGGAGCTGATTTTACTGGCTATTGAGGATGTGACTGAAAAAGAATATTATAAGCGGAATCTTGAGGATTTAGTGAAAAAAAGGACCGCTCAACTTGTTCTGGAAAAACAAAAGAGCGAACATGAAAATCGACTTGCCGAAAAAGCCCTTGAGGAAATACAAGTACTGAAAAAGCAACTTGAAGATGAACGCGCGTATCTTAACGATGAGATTAAACTGGAACATAACCACGAGAGCATTATTGGTCAGAGTGACGGGCTTAAATATGTGCTCTTCAAAATTGAGCAAATTGCAGAAAGTAATACAACCGTTATGGTTCTGGGGGAGACAGGTACCGGCAAGGAGCTTGTGGCCCGTGCAATTCATAGCTACAGTAGCCGGAAAAACCGGGCACTGATTAAAGTAAATTGTTCGGCATTGCCCTCCAATCTTATAGAGAGCGAACTTTTCGGCCATGAAAAAGGGGCATTTACCGGCGCAGACCGCAGCCACAAGGGCCGATTTGAGATTGCTGACAACGCCACCCTGTTTCTGGATGAAATCGGAGAACTGCCCCTGGAATTGCAGGCAAAGCTGCTCAGGGTAATTCAAGATGGTGAATTTGAACGGTTGGGTAATTCGCGCACCACTAAGGTGGATGTCCGGATTATTGCCGCGACAAACCGAAATCTTGAGGAAGAGGTTGAAAAGGGCCGTTTTCGAAGCGATTTGTGGTACCGGCTTAATGTCTTTCCGATTACCATTCCACCGCTGCGTGAAAGGAAAGAGGACATCCCTCTCCTTGCGGATTTTTATATTAATAAAATCTCCCGGAGATTGGGCAAGCAAATCAAGGTGATTCCCCAAAACGTAATGAATGCCCTTTTAAACTATCATTGGCCGGGAAACATTCGAGAGTTGGAAAATGTTCTTGAACGGGCAGTGATCAATTCATCAAGCCCTAAACTCCATCTGGCTGATGATCTTAATAAATCCTACAGGCACTTGAGCAAAGATTTAAAAACCCTGGAGGCGGTTGAACGCGATTATATCATCCGTGTGCTTGAACAGACCCACTGGAAAGTCAGCGGCAAGAACAGTGCGGCCCAGATTCTTGGCCTCAATCGCAGCACATTGCGTGCCCGCATGCGTAAACTCAGCATTATTCCCCCTGAGCGAGTTCCTTTTTATTCCCAATGAGTTTTGTTGATCCTCATGCGGCCATGCCGGGGACCCAGGAGAGGGGAGTGTAAAAAGGCACGATATGACCAATTGAACAAATAAAACCCTATTTGAAGCCATCCAACAGCTTTAAATATCCCCTCCCTTCCGGTGTTTTTCCTTAAAATCCAGTATCATCAAAGAACAATTTTCCATATTATAGCCATGGCACAATGATTGCCTTATTAAAGATCGAACGAATCGAATACGCCATGGCCGGAAAACGCGGAAAAAGGGGCAATGGAAAAAGAGAACTGATTTTAAACCAGGAGAGGACATTATGGGAGACAAAGGAAAACGAGACAAAGGCAGGCGTGAAGAACAGAAAAAAGCCAAACTGACGCCAAAAGAGAAACGCAAACAAAAAAAGCAAAACAGCACTCCGGAAGCAATTCTGGGAAGAGGCCTCAGTCAGGGTTAATCGTCTGTTTATTTAGATAGTTCAGCATGATTTTAAGAGGGTGTCCCGAATGATGATTATAAGAATGATTCTCAACGCACATCCGGAAAAACATCTGGAAGTGCTGCAAACCCTTCTCTCTCTGATGAAACCGGTGAGAAAGGAAGCCGGCTGCATAAGTTGTTGTGCCTTTTACGACATTGACGATAAAAATCACTTCACACTGCTGCAAGAATGGGAAACCCCAAAAGACATGAACAATCACATCCAATCTCTTCAGTTCGGTGTGCTTCTGGGAATAAAAACACTATTATCTGAACCGCCCCGGATTCGAATCCATACAGTGTCCAAGACCTGGGGTATGGATGCTGTCCAGGCGCTCAGACAACAAAAGGGCTGATTACACAAAGGAGTTCTAAAATGATCTCCATGGTTGAAAACAGAAGACGTTTCACAGGCAAGACAACAAAAAGGCCACAGAAAAGCTCAGACAGACGATTTATGAAAAAAGACTCTACCTGAAAGTCGAGCTTGTCAAAAAACCTCCGGATGTTTTTACCGCCCTTTGGCTTCAAAAAAATATTTCTGAAGCCAAAGGGAAGTTTGAGCAAAAGATGATTGAACATATCCTCCGGATGAAAAAAATCAATCTGGCAGTCGGTGAAAATTAAGATGAATTGACCTGGCAGCAGCCTGTCACTTGAAACGGGGTCAAGTGTGGCCGTTTGGATACATATGACCTTTTTTATCCGGTCGTTAAAGATTTTCCATATTATTTGCTGATCTGATTTTTATTAATCAAGCTTATTAATCAGCAGGTTATAGAGACGATGCCGGTGTGTTCTGTCCTGGCACGTAATGTGAACTATAGGTTTAAAGAAACCATCCCTAAAGGAGAAAAAAGAGATGAGAAATACATCTAAAGAAACAGTTTACCCTCCCGGATATTACGGCAAAAAAATGATGAGTGCCTCAGACTGGGCAGGTACACAAGTCAGACAATGGGAACAAGCCCAGGCAGAAATAAAAGCAGCCAGCCATTTTTCACAAAAGCATTGTATTTGTTTATCCCGCGGGATAGGTGCCGGTGCCATGGAAGTGGCTGATTTCTTGTCGGGAATAACAGGCTATCGTGTGATCGACAAGGAAATTATAGAACATATGGCAAAAGATTCTTCTCTTACAGAAAAGATCATTGCGACTTTCGATGAGCGATTTCCGGGAAAGATGACTGAACTGCTTGTTGCTCTCTCTGTGGAGAAAAAATTTTTCAAAACCGATTATGTCAAACAGCTGGCAAAAACGGTTACCGCATTGGCACATACCGAACCGACGATATTTGTCGGCCGCGGAACCCACTTGATTTTGCCCCGTCATACCATTCTATCGGTACAATTGGTCTGCAGCAAAAAGCACCGGATTGAGAAACTGGCGAATACGCTGGGTATCGGGAACAGTGAAGCAGAAGAAAAATTAAACATCATTGATGATGACCATCATGAATTTTTTAAAAAGGTTTTTCTCAGGGAAAAAATCTCCCCCGATGAATTTGATCTGGTTGTTCATATGGATCACATTTCCCAGGGACAGCAGGTTGCCCAGATCATTGCGAGTGCCTTTGAACAAAAATTTCAGGTAAATTTCAAACACAAGAAATAATTCCGTTTGTCTGTTGTGAAAATGTTTCACAAGAAAAACGGAAAGGTGTTGGGACAGCAAAAGGGAAAATGATGTCACCCTGCTGCCCATAACCGGAAAACAGGAGGAAAGTATGATACCGGAAGAACACCCTTTTGAGGGACTCACATCTATTGCCGTCATCGGTAATTATCTGCCCAGACAATGCGGCATCGCAACGTTTACAAGAGATTTGGTTGAAGGCTTGTCTGACCGGGCCAAGGATATTAATTGCTGGGCGATTGCCATGAATGACAGGGCAGAAGGATATGCATATCCTGAAAAAGTACGCTTTGAAATCAATCAGAATAAATTGGCCGATTATGGTATTGCCGCCCAGTTTTTGAATATCAGTCACACTGATATTGTCTGTCTTCAGCATGAATTCGGTATTTTCGGGGGACCGGCCGGCAGCCATCTTCTCAAACTGCTGTCAAATTTGCATATGCCGGTGGTGACGACACTGCATACCGTGTTGAAAGATCCTTCCCCCGAATATCGTAACGTCATGATCAAGCTGGGGGAATTGTCGGACAAACTGGTGGTCATGAGTAGAAAAGCAGAACAATTTCTCCAAGAGATCTATGGTATCCCCCGGGAGAAAATCGCTTTTATACACCACGGCATTCCGGATATGCCCTTTATCGATTCAAGTTTTCATAAAGAAAAATTCGACGTGGAAGGGAAAAGGGTCTTACTCACCTTTGGTTTGCTCTCACCCAACAAAGGAATTGAAACCGTGCTGCAGGCACTTCCGGCTGTGATCGACAGATATCCGGATGTGATGTATATCATCCTTGGCACCACCCATCCCCATGTGCTGCAAACCAAGGGGGAAGCCTACCGGATAATGCTCCAGCAGATTGTTCACAATCTGAATATCAGTGATCATGTCATATTCCAGAATAATTTTGTGCCCTTGAGAGATCTGTGTGAATTTCTGGGCATTGCAGATATTTACATCACCCCGTATCTGGAAGAGGCACAAATTACTTCGGGAACCCTTGCCTACGCCATGGGAACAGGTAAAGCCGTGATTTCAACTCCTTACTGGTATGCACAGGAAATGCTGGCACACGGCAGAGGTAAAATCGTACCATTCAACAATCCCGGTGCCCTGGCAGAACAGATCAATGCCCTTTTATGCGATGATACCCAGCGGCATGCCATCCGTAAAAAAGCATACACCTTTACAAGGGAAGCCGTGTGGGAAAAAGTCTCCAAGAACTATCTTGACCTCTTCAATGAGGTCCGTCAGAAACGAATTCGGCATCCGAGACCCAGACATTCCTATGTGGAAAATATCAAAGCCATTACCCGCTTTGACCTGCCCGAAATCAAGCTGGATCACCTGAGATCCATGACCGATGACACCGGCATTCTGCAGCACGCAGATCATACCATTCCCAGCAGATTGCATGGATACTGCACGGATGATAACGCCAGAGCCCTGCTGGCGGCGGCCATGGGACAAAGATACCTGCCGACCAACGGCCTAGGACTGGATGCCTTAAGCGGCCATTATCTGGGATTTCTTTTATACGCATACAATGAAACAAACGGCCGGTTTCGTAATTTTATGACCTATGCAAGGGTGTGGGTTGAGGAGACCGGGTCCGAGGATTCCCACGGACGGGCACTCTGGTGCCTGGGTAAAGCTGTGGCATTTCTGGAAAATTCAGATCACCTGGCCATGAGTACCATTCTTTTTAAAAAGGCATTGATTGCCACAGAGCATTTCAGATCGCCCAGGGCTGTTGCATTCTGTCTGGTCGGCCTGGATGGCTACCTGGAAAAATTCTCGGGTGACAGTGATGCCAAAAGGATCCGGGATGTTCTGGCAGAAAGATTATTCACTCAGTTTTGCGAAAATAAAACCGATGACTGGCCTTGGATAGAGGATACCTTGAACTATGCCAACGCCAAACTCTCCCAGGCGCTTCTGGTATCCGGTCGTCGAATGGAAAACCATGAGATGGTGAAGATGGGTTTGGACAGTCTTACATGGCTGTTTTCCATCCAGACGGCAGATCACCATTTTGTCCCCATCGGCTGTAACGGCTGGTATAGAAAAAAAGGTGAAAGAGCCAGATTTGACCAGCAGCCCATTGAAGCCAAAAGCATGGTTGAAGCATGTGCCGCAGCTTACGACATTTCCCATGACCGGCAATGGTTTGAGAATGCCGTAATGTGTTTTAACTGGTTTCTGGGGCACAATGATCTGAACATGCCGCTGTATGACCCTAAAACCGGCGGATGCCGGGACGGACTGATGGTGGACGGCATCAACCAGAACCAGGGGGCGGAATCAACGCTTGCTTGGCTCTTGTCGTTAATGACACTGCAAAAACTCTATGCAGATGAACTACTGCATCAGTCTTCACCCTGGTCAACAGGTTAACTATAAAGGAAACTTTTATGCGCATTGCCATGCTGTCACCCATTGCCTGGCGCACCCCCCCACGGCACTACGGCCCTTGGGAAAAAATAGCCTCATTGTTGACCGAAGCCCTGGTGGGACTTGGCCATGACGTCACGCTGTTTGCCACAGGAGATTCAATTACAGACAGCACCCTGCGTGCCGTCTGCACCCAGGGATATGAAGAGGATTCAAACATCATTCCCAAAGTATATGAATGCCTCCATATCTCTGAATTGTTTGATCATGCAGAAGAGTTTGATATCATACACAATAACTTTGATTTTCTCCCCTTAACCTATTCCGGCTTTACCAACACGCCGGTGGTGACAACCATCCACGGTTTTTCATCCCCCGGAATTTTACCGGTGTATCGCAAATACAATAAAAAAACATTCTATGTTTCAATCAGCGATGCCGACCGGGCAGAAGGCCTGAATTATATTGACACCATTCACCACGGCATTGATATAAAGGAATTTCATTTCCAGCCGGACCCGGAAGACTATCTGTTGTTTTTTGGCCGTCTCCATCCGGATAAAGGCGCTAAAGAGGCCATTGAAATCGCCCGGGCATGTGACAGAAGGCTGATCATGGCAGGCATTATTCAGGACAGCGTATATTTTAACGACTATATCCAGCCGTTCATTGATGATGCCAGTGTGGTTTATCTTGGCAGTGTTGGACCTGAAAAAAGAAATAAACTTCTGGGCAAAGCCTATGCACTGCTTCACCCCATCAATTTCAACGAGCCCTTCGGCCTTTCCGTTATCGAAGCCATGGCCTGCGGCACCCCGGTTATTGCAAATAACCGGGGGAGTATGCCCGAGCTTATCCGAGACAATCAAAACGGATTTCTTGTTTCCGGCACCCATGAGGCCATCGGCGCGGTGGAACGCATTAGGGATATTGACCGGGAATTCTGCCGTCGAACAGTGATGGATCATTTTACCATCGACCGCATGGTCAAAAAATATATCCGGGTGTATGAGCAGATCATGGAGACAACCAGACGTGAAGATCATCGTCCCTGGGGGTTTTATCAAATACTTTCCGATGAGAATGCCGTTAAGAATAAAAAAATTGTGGTGTATCCGGGAAAGCGCATAAGTCTCCAGCGTCACCGGTATCGCGATGAACACTGGTATATCGTCAGCGGTAAAGGCCTGTGGACACTCGGCGATAAAACGGTTCCGGTGACTGCCGGACAATCCGTTGATATTCCAAGAAAATCCATCCACAGAATTGAAAACAGCGGCCAGGACAATCTAGTCTTTATGGAGATTCAAACGGGAGACTATTTTGGCGAAGATGATATTGAACGTCTGGCCGATGATTTCGGAAGAATATGATCAATGAAAGGATTCAAATGAATACGATCAATGATATTGTAACGCGTTACCAGAAAAATCCCATTCTGACCCGGGAGGATGTACCGTATCCCGTTGCAACGGTTCACAACGCCGGGGTGGTCAAATACAAAAACCGCTATATCATGCTGTTCCGGGCCCATTTAAAAAACGGGCGGTCCATTATCGGCAGGGCGGACAGTCCTGATGGTTTTAAATTCAAAGTTTTGCCGAAACCCTTTTTGACTCCGGCATCCTACGGAATTTTTGCCGAATATGAAGCCTTTGGTGTTGAAGATCTGCGCATCAACCCGGTTGAAGATTCATACCTTCTCACCTACAGTGCCTATTCCCGCCACGGGGTACGAATTGCCCTGGCCCGTACAGATGATTTTAAAAAAATTGAACGGATTGCCTTGATTACCCAGGCAGATTTGCGTAATGTGATTATTTTTCCTGAAAAAATTAAAGGCAGGTATGTCCGTCTGGATCGTCCTCATTCGGAAATTTCTCCCTGGTCCATCTGGATTTCCTATTCTCCGGACCTGATTTACTGGGGGGACTCACAAGTTGTCATCAAACCGTTACCCTACCACTGGGATGAAATGAAAATCGGCCCGGGCGCACCGCCCTTCAAAACCGAGAAGGGTTGGCTTCATATCTACCATGGTGTTTTTAAGACCATGTCCGGATCCGTATACCGGCTCGGGGCAGCGCTGCATGATCTTGCCGATCCGGCAAGGGTGCTCGGGGTGTCTGATCAATGGATACTGCAGCCGGAAGAAGTTTGGGAACAGACCGGCTATGTCCCCAATGTGGTGTTTACCTGCGGTGCCGTTGCCGAAGATGACGGGACTGTGAAAATTTACTGGGGGGGCGCGGATACGGTGATGTGCGTGGGTACTGCAAAAATATGTGACCTTGTCTCTCTGTGTCTTGAATCGAGTCGTCCGCCCATGTAGCCCCAAATTGAATTGAGGAAATACACGTATGCGCAAAAAAAACCATGATAAACTGATAGTGACAAGAAAACCCAATAAAATTGTCGGGGATACCTCCCGTGTAATTACAAGACCTCATCTTCCCGATGATACCAGGCGCATCGCCTTGATCATCGAACGAATCCGCGGGTTGACTGAAAGCAAACAACAAAAATTATTAACACAGATCATAACGAACTTTTCCAGGCGGCATGAAGACCTGAATCACATTTTTGAAAAACACTTCAGCCTGGTAAAAAGACATATTAAAGAAGGCATATTGCAGAGTGAGACTGAACGCGCATTGATCGGCGCTTATTTTACAAAGGAGTATGCCATTGAATCTGCCGCTTTGTTCAATCCGTCCATTGTTCCGCATCCGATTCAAGGCAATCTTGAAAAGGGCAGCCTTCGGTTTGTCATGAGTTTGCGCGCCACCGGGGAAGGTCATATTTCCTCCATTGTTTTCAGAAGCGGCATACTCAACAAGCACAACACCTTCCTGTTTGATCCGGTCAGTGAGTTTGTGGAAACACCGGATCTGAAGTTAAACCCTTTTTACAAGCGCAGGCTTTTTCAGTACAAGCTCAAGGAAATGAAAGCGGATGATGATATCTGCACCTTTGTTCTCAATGCGCTTCCCCAAGAATTCAGCAAGGAACAATTGGTCAGTGAGATCGAAAGGCTTCATAAACATCCTCATTTTACCCAAAACAAGCAGAATAAAACATTTGAGCTCATCAACTGGCTTTCTGATTCAAATTATGAGGTGGATTTCCATTCAGATCACCGCATATCTGAGCGGGTTATCTTTCCGGTTTCTAGAAATGAGAGCCGCGGGATAGAAGATGCCAGGTTTGTTCAATTTTTTGATGAGAATGGCGAATCAACCTATTATGCGACCTATACCGCGTATAATGGGGTTGCTATTCTCCCCCAACTGATTGAAACCAAGGATTTTATCAGTTTTAAAGTTACAACACTGAACGGAAAGGCGGCACAAAATAAAGGGTTTGCGCTGTTCCCCCGGAAAATTAACGGCCAATTTGCCATGCTGTCCCGACAGGATGGCGAAAACAACCATATTATGTTTTCAAAAAATCTACACTTCTGGAAGAACTCTCATATTATCCAGCGACCAGAGTATCCCTGGGAATTTGTTCAAATCGGCAACTGCGGCTCTCCCATAGAAACCGAGAAAGGCTGGATCGTTCTTACCCATGGTGTCGGTCCCATGCGGCAGTACTGTATTGGTGCAATCCTCCTTGATCTTGAAAATCCGTGCAAGGTCATTGCACAGCTTGAACAACCGCTTCTGGCTCCTACGGAAAAAGAGCGGGAAGGATATGTTCCAAACGTTGTCTACTCGTGCGGTTCAATCATCCATAGGAATGAACTGGTCATTCCCTATGCCATGTCGGACATTAATTCGGGTATCGCAACGGTTTCGGTGAATAATCTGATTAACAGCATGCGCAAGGTAACTGACAGAAGCTAAACCTCTTGTAAAACATTTGAAACGTAAGTACCAAGATAGAAATAATTCCCGGTTTAATGGTTTGTTTGAAATTGATAACATTCCTTAATAATAGCATTTTATTGAAAAAACACTGAGAGGTGAATACGGTTTTATTTTCATCCACCTACTTAGCAGACTGCAGATCCATGATGAAAAAATTAAAAAAGGCTCATGTCGCGTTTTTGGGTCTTATTTTTGATTCGGCAGGTATGTGTTTGAAATAATTAATAATATTCAAATTATATATCGCTCAAAGCCATGACTCATTCCTCCCCGGATAGGTGACTTTGCGTTCAAGCACTAAATGGAGACAGCAGCCTCTATCCCCCATGCACCGCATAAAAGGCCGTCCCCACCTTTAAGGCATCACCGGCCACACGGTAGTCAATGTCAAGTTTTTGGGCAATCTGCGCCAATGGGTTGTAAGACACAGCGCCCGCAGCCACCACAACAGTGTCAAAGTCCAGGGAATTGATTTTCCCGGCCTTTTCAATTTCCCGGCCTGTTTCGGTAATCCGCACCACTTTTGCGCCGGTTACGGTTTCCACATTAAAACGCTCAAGATCCTGCATCATCCCCCACCGGGTTGATTTACCGATCTCCTTTCCAATGCGATTCGTCATCTCGATGAGACACACCTTTTTGCTGCCTGTGGTGGCCATTTCAAAAAGAGCTTCCGGAGTTTCGGCCTTGTTGATCAGCTTATGAATGGTTCTTCCCACTTGGGAACGGGCCAGATCGAATTCCGACTGATCTGAAGTGGATGCCATTAAACTTGAAAAATAAGCTATCCTATTAGTCAATCCGGATTGGTGGCTGGCAAGATTAATCAGTTTTGCAAAGTCGCGTTGTTTGGATACGACCGTATACATGGTGATATATGAGGCGGTAGCCAGAAGTGCAATGGCGCTGAGCCCGAAAAGATATCGCAACCTCAAATTTTTTACTGTATTGAGATGTATCAAAGTGCCTTGTGCCCATCCATAATTGAAAGGCACCCTCCGTTTCTTGTTTTGCTATCTGAACGCATTGAAGTGACGTTCTGTGTTTGGACCGTTAAATACATATTTTTAAACCATCTCATAGTCGGATCGGTTGAATTCTGTACGGCTACTTAAATCTGAGAATAGCAGCAAATTGTTAGAATCTTATTATTTCAAAAAAGTTGGGGGGGGATAGTTGTGTATAGCTTGCCTCTTTTATTTCGATAGGGAACTTTTGGTCAAATAAGACCCTGAAACGCAACATGAGTCTTATATTCAAATCCCCATCCATCGCATTTTTCTTTGGCCGGAAACGGGGCCCCGCATTGGGGGCAAGAGATCGCTTGTTCGGAAATTTCGTGTTGGCATTCTCTACAAGGTTTCATCTGTAATCTTAAGACGACTCCCTGCTCTGGTTTTTAAGATCAAAGTAAAATTTTACGGCAAGGGACAGTGACGCCAGTTTTGACCGTATGGAATCCCCCCTTGATGTCAGAATTAGGGGCATATCACCACACAGAATAACCCCGGCAAGGGCTGCCCCGGACTGAGTCGTCAGGGTTTTCCATAAAATATTGCCCGAATCAATATCCGGCAGGATCAGCACATCGGCGTTGCCCCGAATCCGGCCCGTGTAATGCTTCTCTTCGGCAATGGCAACATCCATGGCCACATCCAAAGATAAGGGGCCTTCCACAATGCAGTCGTCCCTGTCTGCAAAACGGGCCGCAATACGTTCTGCCTCCATGGAGCTGTCCACGCTGGGGTTTACGTTTTCAACGGCAGAGATCACTGCCACCTTGGGTACCTTGATATTCAGGTTATGCACCACTTTTAATGCATTCTCAAGGATGGCCATACGTTTTTGTTCGTCAGGGTAAGTGTTTAGTGCACCGTCTGAAAATGCCAGCAATTTGTTCCGGGTGGGGATGTCCACAATGGCCGTGTGGCTCATGACCTGACCTTTTTGGAGTAGACCACTGGATTTCAGGTATTTAAAAACCCCCCTGAGAAGATCTTCTGTATGGATGCTCCCTTTCATTAGGATATCAACCTTGCCCTGGTCCAAAAGGCTGACAGCTTCTTCTACGGGTGTTTCCGTATCAATGATGGTGTAGTTGTCATTGTCAATGACAAGGTCGTATTCATAGGCCATCTGGCTGATCGCCTGGAAATCACCAAGGAGAACAAATTTGGAGATACGGAACTGGCCTTCTTCATTGGCCTTTTTAGCCGCCTGGATTGACTCTTCGTTGTTGGCACCCACAATAGCTATAGTCGGCGCATAATTTTCTTCGACCGTCAGGTATGCCGCATCAATGATATCGTCCAGGGTGGTCAATGGCGCGCCTTTTTTCTTGAACCTGATTTCGCGTTTGAATACGGGGGTGTCAATCAATGCGTCTTCATCATGCCTTCTTTTTTTAAGGGCATCCCGTTCGGTTTCGTAATCTTTGAGAGACTCAGGGGCATAATATCCCCGGATCTGTCCCGCAGCCAGGGCCTCATGTTCAAAGTAACCGGGCATGACCACCACCGGGTAACGCCCTGCGATATTCTGCTTGACCCGGTGCATCATGTCCGGATTTGAGGCAAGTCCGCCGGTGATCGCCATTACCCTCACATCTGCCCCGTCGGCAGTAAGCTTGAGCATGCCGCCGGCAATTTTTCTTGCCATAAAGTTTTGAACCAGTTCTATTTTTTTGCGCTGTACCGGGGTGGCCCCCTGGCGCAGGAATCCGATCATGGCATAGAAATCATTGGTGCCCACAAGGGAGAGAAGACCGCCCCGGCTGTCCAGGATCTGTTCAAGGTCCCGGATGGAGAGCTCCTTGGATTTGATGGATTTGACAACCCGGTCTATGTCGATGGCACCGCTTCTGCTTGTTGACGGCAGACCGGAATAGGCGTCTATGAGCATGGTGACTTGTCCCCGTCTATGCGCGGCAAGGGAGGTGCCCCCGCCTAAATGGGCGGTGACGGCGTTCACATGTTCCGGTGCCTGATTCATCAAAGAGGCCACAATCCGCCATACCGCCTTGTGACTTAAATAATGTGCTCCGGCACCGTTGCGCTTGATTTTTACAAATCCTGTAACCCGGTCCACCAGATCCAGTTCATCACAGACAAAGGGATCTGTGGTGGTCAACAGCAGATCCTTTTGACTGCCTGCCATCCGGGCCAGCTCCATACCCATGGGAATACCCATATTGCTGGCATGGGACCTCAACGGCGCCTCCACAAGATCCCTGACCATTTCCGGGACCACCCGGTAGGTCCCGGATGGAATGGGTTTGAGAAATCCTCCCTGGCAGGCAATGCCGTCAAAGGAGGCAAGGGGGATTCCGGCGCGGTCCAGATGGGCGGCCACAGCTTTTATTCTGTGGTCTATGCTGTCCTCCTCATCGGGAAGGACATGTATTTCAAAACGGTGCACCTGTTCCAGACCCTGGTATACGGCAAGCCGGGTGGAAACAGTTCCCGGATTCAGTAGAAGAAATCGTATATCTCCCTGTTGCGCTTCCTGGGCCAGGGAAGGACCGAGAAGACGTCGTATCGCGGGGGATTTTTCATGACTTGCACGTTCCATTTCCAGCATCATGGACAGGGCGTTGCCCACAATGGTATTGATTCCGGGGGAGGGGGGGGATTTAATCAGGACCTCGATGACGGCTGAAAGATCACTTTGCATGATCCTGGCATCCAAAGTTTCCATACCTTGTTTTATCTGTTCTGAAAGATCAGCTAACCATGCTTCACTGGTCACGGTCAAATCTCTTTCAAAGGCGGACATGGAAACATTGATTTTTCCGATTTCAGCCACTGCTTCAATTATTTTATTACGAAGGTTGGCATTCACTTTTTAGGTCCCTTTTATTTATCGTCAATCATTTTTTCGAGTCCATTAATGGCCCCTGGGATGGCATGTCAGTCAAGGGGTTCCTCCCCGGCTGCAATGCGGCGCAAAACAGACCGGAACAGTTTTCCTGTGGCGGTCTTTGGCAGCTGGTCCGTGATGATGATTTTTTTCGGTACGGCAAAATGCCCGATTTTATCCGTAATATAATCTTTTATCTGGTCAATACATTTTTGCTCATCCTGAATCTTATTACGGGGCACCACGAAGATCACAATATCCTCACCGGATTTGTTCTGGGTGCTGATAATCGCGGCTTCTTCAACCAGGGGATGGGAGGTAAGCACGCCTTCGATCAAGGATGCGCCCAGGCTCTGTCCTTTGACCTTAATGCTGTCATCAAGCCGTCCCATGAACCAGAAAAAACCGTCTTTGTCGCTTCTTACCCCGTCGTAGGTGAAGAAATAGCCTTTGAATTTTGAAAAATAGGTCTTTTTAAAATGTTCGGTTGTGCCCGGGGTGGCCATTGGCATAGCCGGCCATGACTGCGAAAAAACCAGATTGCCGCTGATGTTTGTTTTACATGGCTCTCCAAAATCGTTTATAATTATGGGTTCCACCCCTAACGCGCCGAATCCGAGGGTGCCGGGCCGGTTCAGTTCCGGGGTCGGGTATGAATTGAGTAGTGCGATACCGCTTTTGCTCTGCACCCAGAGGTTTACCACCCGTTCCGGACCCTTTACCAGTATACTGTCTGCATATTTAACCAGCCGGGGCGGGAGGGCGTTTCCACAAGAGGCAATGACGGAAAACCGTTTGGCTGTGTTCAGCTGCCCCTGACCCAGTTGTTCCCTAACTTCTGAAATCAACGTCGGCGGGCACAGCAGCGCCGGGTTGGGTTGCTCATTGAGAATATCTTCAATGGTATTCACCCGGATATCCTCATCAATGAGGACAATACCTGTCCCATTGGTCAAAGGTCCCCACAGGCCGTATGCCTGTGCAGGGGCTTTGTAGATATCCAGCGTGTTGACGATCATTTGGGGTTTGTCCTGATCAAGGGTTTTATTGAAAATATCGTCAAAGGAGGCGTGGGCTTGGACCAGGAATCCGCCGGTTGGGAAAACAGACCCCACATGTTTACCGGCCAGGCGGTTTTCATAAACAGTAAACAGGGGATGATTTGCCTCGGGAGAAGCCGGCTCCAGTCCGGAAGGATCTGCCTTAGCCATGTATTCTTCAAGCGTTGGGATACCTTCAATCGTTTCACCTGAAATGAGTATGGAGAGATCTTCAAGCAGGGCACGGACCGTCGGGGCATGGCTCTTTTTTTCTTCGTAAGCGTTGCTGTTTGCCATGATGACAAGTTTTGCCCTTGATGCGGTAATATCCTCTGCCACAATGGAAGGGGGCAGATGGCACCCTATGGGCAGGTAGGTGATCCCAAGATAGGCCGCTGCCAGGGCGCTGATGACAAATTCAGGACAGCTTGGCAGGTTTAAGGCGATGCAGTCCCCCTGAATCAGGCCGGCCCGGTGAAAAGCCGCTGCCAATCTGAGCACCTTGTCTTTAAGTTCATTGAAGGTCAGGGTGTGGGTATGGCCGGATTTTTGATAAAAGACCAGGGCCCGTGCGTCTCCCCTCCCTTTTTCAATTATTCTGTGAAGTGCGTTTTGGGCGGCATTGATCTGTCCGTCGCAGAACCAGGATGCCAGGGGAATAGAAAAATCCTCCTTGACCACATAAGAAAAAGGCGTCTGCCATTGCAGCTGTTCTGCTATTTCAGCCCAGAATTGTTCACGATGGTCAAGCGTATGTCTGTGCAGGCGGCGGAATGCGTCAAGACGTGTGGGTAATTTTTGGACAAGGTCAATGCTTTCCATGGTTTTACTCCCTAATTTGGAATATTCAAGGGGTCATCCGTATGTGATTGCAACCATCATCATATCATAATTGCCAGCCTATCAGTTAGAGTAAATACCATTAAAATAGGTGTCAGCACAAAAAGCTTAACGATGAATTTGGTGAAACCTATAGATTCGGCAAAAGAGGCAGGCTCATGTTGCGTTTCAGGGTCGTATAATGGTAGAGGGTAAATGCTATCGGAGTTACGTTGCAAAAACCTAACCGGACATCACTGGGGCGCGTCTGGTTTTTTCAATATTGAAACTCTTTTCCGGATGCTTATTGTTTACAAACATGTGAATCGGTTTGCTGCCGCAGCCCATTGACCGGAGTCAAAAGTTGAAGTTGATCCTTTACTATTTCAAAAAAAATTTAAGAAAGATCGCTGCGGGTGTCTTCTGTATAATTGTGGTGGATCTGCTTCAGCTTGTGGTTCCCCAGGTTGTCAGCAGGGCTGTTGACATTTTGGCGGATGCAGATTTTGACCGTCATGTCCTTTTAACGCAATGCGCCGTGATTGTGGGGGCCGGGGTTATCATGGCCCTGCTCCGTTCCGGGTGGCGCATGCTTTTAATGGGCTCGGCCTGGGATCTTGAGCGGGGCATTCGGGATGAACTGTACACCCATATGCTCAGCCTGGACACGGCCTATTATGACAAAACCCGGGTCGGGGACATCATGGCCCATGCCACGTCGGACATTGTTCATGTGCGTATGGCATTTGGTTTCGGCATCATCGCTTTGGTGGACACCCTGCTTCTCGGCAGTGCCTGCATCGGCATCATGGTCTGGACAAGCCTCAAGCTTGCGGCCCTGTGTCTGATCCCCCTTCCTTTTCTGGTTCTGGTTACAAAAAATCTGGGCAACAGGATGCATCAGTATCACAACACAGCCCAGGAGGCTTTTTCCGAACTCACCGAACAGATCCGGGAAAGTTTTTTCGGTATCCGGGTGATCAAGGTGTTCAACTTTGAGCCCCAGGTCCGGAAAAAGACGGAAAACCACGCACGGGACTATTTTAGAAAGAATTTGAAACGGGCCTATATCAATGCCCTGCTGCATCCTTTACTGGGACTTTTTTTTAATATATCCACCCTGATCATTGTTTTTTACGGCGGGACCCTGGTCATGGAAAACCGATTAAGTCCCGGAGAGTTTGTGGCCTTTATTCAATACTTGGGGATTCTTGCCTGGCCGGTGATTGCCATCGGGTGGATGACCAATCTGATCCAGCGGGGAATGGCATCCCTGAAACGAATAAATGTTCTTTTGAACACCCGGTCCCAAATCACTTTCCCTGAAGGTACGGTGATGCCGGACATTGTGAAGGGCAATATCCGGTTTGAAAAGGTGTGTTTTTCTTATGATAAAAAGATGAACGTGCTTTCCGGTATTTCCATGAATATCCCGGCCGGGGCCAGGATCGGCATCACCGGTCCGCCGGGTTGCGGAAAAACCACACTGCTTTCATTGATCTCGCGCCTGTATGACCCCACAAGCGGCCGGGTTTGCCTGGACGGGAAAGATTTGAAAACCTTTGATCCTCAATTTCTGAGGCGCCATATCAGCTTCATGGCCCAGGAACCGTTTTTGTTTTCAGGGACGCTGGAAGATAATATCCTTATGGGGAAGAGCGTTTCCGACAGTAACAACCGTGGCATTCTGGACCAGGTCATTAAAATCTGCGCCCTGGAAGAAACCGTTGATCAGATGCCCGACGGCCTTGCCACCCTGGTTGGGGAACGGGGCGTGACATTGTCCGGCGGGCAGAAGCAGCGGGTGGCCCTGGCTCGAACCCTGGTGTCCGCTAAATCCGTGATCCTTCTGGATGATCCGGTTAGCCAGCTGGATACCCGCACCGCAGACCGGGTGATCCGGGCCATCAACCGGATGAATCGCGATGCCGTCATGATCATGGTCTCCCACAGGCTTTCGGCCCTTGCCGACTGTGACCGGATTTATGTCATGGACAACGGCAGAATTGCGGACCAGGGCACCCATGAGCAGCTCAAGGCATCCAATGCCTTTTACCGTACATCCTTTAATGTCCAGCAGTCAGAAGGTGAGCCCTTAGGAGACCGGCTATGAACCACTCCCACGTCTTTTCCGACGAGGAGAAAAAGGTCAGTCTGGCGAATCCGGCCCTGTTTAAAGCATTGATCCCTTACGTTCGGCCCTATGCCTGGATGCTTGCTTTAACAACGGTTCTGGTGTTCATGGTCACCGGGTTTGAACTGTTTCAGCCCTGGCTCATCCAGCAGGCCATTGACCGGTTCATCCTCGTTTCCGGTACTCCGGGATTTCATATCATGGGTCTTGAAATTGAGCAGTTTTCCGTTTTTTGCATCTGGTTTGGCGTGGTGATCCTGGCGGGGTTTGTCGTGGATTTCAGCCAGGCCATGTTCATGGAGTACACGGGCCAGAAAATTATGCTCAATCTTCGGTGCCGCCTGTTTGATCATATGACGGACCTGCCCGTGGCCTATTTTGATAAAAATGCCTCGGGAAGACTTGTGGCCCGGGTCGCTGGGGATATTGAAAATATGAACGAAATGTTTACAAGCGTTCTTGTTTTTATTTTCAGGGATCTTCTGCTCATGACCGGCGTATTTGTCATCCTGTTTTTCACCAATCGCCGCCTTGCCTTTTATTTAAGCCTGATTGTTCCCGTGGTCTTTGTGGGCGTGGTTTATTTTTCGGGTATCCTGCGCAGGGTGTTTCGTGTGTTGCGGCAGAAAAATGCCGAGATCAATCACCGTTTTTCCGAAGCTATTGCCGGTATCCGGGCCATCCAGACCTGTATGGCCGGCCTGCATTTTATCCATGAGTTCAAGCGTCTGAACCTGGCTCACTTCAGGGCAGCCATGGCTCACATCCGGGTGTTTTCCGTGTTCATGCCTGTCGTGGGGCTCATGGGTACCTTGGCAGTGGCTGTCATTATCTGGAACGGCTCTTTTATGGTGCAGCGTCAGCTCTTGACCATTGGTGAGCTTGCGGCGTTTTTGACCTATATGAAATTGTTCTTCACGCCCTTGAGGGAGTTGTCCGAGAAATTTAATCTATTGCAGAATGCCTTGGCCTCAGCCGAAAGGATAATTACGGTATTGAGTACACCCGAAATCCGACAGGATACGACGTTCAAAGGGCCGGATCCCGGCGCTATCCGGCATCTGGTATTTGAAAACGTGGCATTTTCATACACACCCGGTGTTCCGGTATTGAAAAATATCAGTTTCAGTCTTGAGAAGGGCCGGGCCATGGGCATTGTGGGGCAGACCGGTGCAGGAAAAAGTACCATCATCAATCTCACGGCCGGGTTTTACAGGCCCACCAGTGGACGCATCCTCATTAACGGTCAGGACTATGTGCATATGGATATCGCCGGCATCCGGCATCACACGGCCCTGGTCATGCAGGATCCCATCCTGTTTTCAGGAACGGTGCGGGAGAATATTGCACGCGCTCTGGATGGTGACATCCGCCAGGATGATCAAGGTCTTGAAAGAGCTCTGAAAAATGCCGATTGCGCTTTTCTTTTCGATAAATTTTCAGGACTTGACACCATGCTGCAGGATGGCGGCCGCCCTTTGTCTTCGGGGGAGAAACAACTGGTCTGCATTGCCCGGGCCTTTTCCTTTAACCCGGATCTGATCATCTTTGATGAGGCAACCTCTTATATGGATTCCCAATCCGAGGTAAAAATCCATGCCGCCATGAAAAAACTGATGAAAGGTCGCCTGTCCATTATTATTGCCCATCGCCTTTCAACAGTCAAATCGTGTGATCACATACTGGTATTGAGGGATGGGCAGATCATTGAACAAGGCACCCATGAACAGCTTCTCCTGGCCGGTGGCGAATATGCACGGCTTCTTGAAAAGGAACGGATCGGAAGTGGCTCTATTTGATATTAATCATTTTTTTAACAGCATTCATGGCTTTGATACGGATCGCTTCTTCGACCACCACCCTTCCTGACATCTTTTCAAGACAGTTCAAAATGTCCTGCAATTGCGTTTTTTTCATGTCCGGGCATACCAGTTGATCTGATACGGGAAAAAATTTTTTTTCAGGGAGTGCCTTTGAAATGGCGTGGATCAAGCCTGTTTCTGTGCCCAGGATGAACTGGTCTGCCGAGCTTTCACCGGCAAACCGGATCATTCCCGATGTGGACTGGATGCTGTCGGCAAGTTCAAGCACATCGGGGCGGCACTCCGGATGGACCACGAACAGGGCTTTGGGGTGGGCGGCTTTTGATGCCTTGACCGCTTCAACACTTAAATCGTTATGAAAGGGACAGTAGCCGTCCCATAAATGGATCTTTTTGTCGGTATTGGCCGCGGCATACCGGGCCAGGTTACGGTCCGGTGTCATGAGTACTTCTTTTTCTTTTAATGCGTTCACCACCTTGATCACATTGGCGGAGGTGCAGCAGATATCTGAGACCGCCTTTACTGCGGCAGATGAGTTGACGTAGGTGATGACAGGGATGCCGCCAAGGTCGCCCTTGCGCCTGAGCAGCGCCTCGGGGGTGACCATGTCTGCCATGGGACACCCGGCCTCGGGGTTGGGCATCAGCACTATTTTGTCCGGGCACAGGATGGCTGCGGTTTCAGCCATAAAGCGCACCCCGCAGCAGACAATAATGTCCGCGTCCGTGGCGGCCGCCTTTATGCTCATCTCAAGGGAATCGCCGCACAGATCCGCTACGTCTTGGATCGGGGCAGACTGGTAATTATGGGCCAGGATAATGGCCTTTTTTGCCTTGGCCAGGTCTCGGATTTTCTGGTGGAGTGTAGAATTTTTAGTCGTCATTTTATTTTAAAACTTCAATACGTAGTTAAATTACTTTGATGTTTTGTTGTATGTTGAGTCTGGGTGTCGATAGGCCAGGCAGCCCATGGCTGTTAGTCCATTTCGATAATTTCAGTCCCCGGCAGGGGGGTAAATTCAAATATCTGTTCGTCAAAGGTACTGAACTGGATATTGGTAAATATGAATTTGGTGATATCTCCGTAAATATTTTCAGTTTCAACCACAGGAATTTCATACCCTGGAAGATTTACTGTGATACGTATTTTTGCAAGCTCCGGGGTTTCCTTTTTAGGCGTCAGCACAAGCTGTGCAAAGTTTTCTCCCGATTTGCCCGGTTCAACGGTGAAATCTTTCCTGATTTTGCGGATATCTGCCAGAAAAGCGCCGCCGGAGCCGGATTGGAAAAACGGGGCGGCATCTCCGATCATCACCTGGTTTTCTTCGGGACGGTAAATCCACAGATTTTTTCCATTGGTGATGATTTCATGGTTGTCTGAACTGTCGTATGACCATTTCATTTTCCCCGGATGGCTGAACCAGGCCCTGCCTTTGGCAATTTCAGTCACATCCAGGGCGGTCAGGCGGGATGCCTGTTCAAAATCGGCAATAAAGCTTTTGTTGGCGTATTTTGCTTCAATGCCGGAGACGATTTTGGCCGTTTGGGCATCAAGGGACTGGGCTGCATTGCAGGGCACAGTTACCAGTAACATGGAGATAAAAATCGTCATTGCCCATGGGGTAAGACGCCTGAGTATATATTTCATTTTGGTATTCCTTTATTTGAGCAGTAGATCCATGGATTTACGTTTGTCTTCGGCATAAATTCTTCGCAGTTTCGGCTTTTCTATTTTACCGGTGGGGTTTCTGGGTACATCGCCGAAAAATATTTTTTTCAGTTGCTTGTACCTGGGAAGCTCGCTCTGGAAATCAAGAACATCCTGTTCGCACATCATGGTATTGGGCTTAAGGCTGATAATTCCGGTAGGGATCTCTCCTAAACGTTCGTCTGGCACACCGATTACCGCAATGTCCCGGATTTTTTCATGTTTGAGAAAGAAATTTTCAATTTCCACAGGAAAAATGTTTTCCCCGCCATAGATGATCACATCCTTTTTGCGGTCCACAAGCCAGATAAATCCGTCTTTGTCGTACCTGGCCATGTCCCCTGTAAACAACCAACCGTCTTTTATGGTTTTGGCCGTGGCTTCGGGGTCTTTGTAGTACTCTTTCATCACCCCGGGGCCTTTGACAATAAGCTCTCCGGTTTCACCAAAGGGCAGTTGGCTGCCCTGCTTGTCTACAATTCGGGCTTGCCATCCATATCCGGGAAGGCCGACGGGGCCGATACGGTCCGCATTTTCCAGGCCTAAATGGACACATCCGGGGCCTGATGATTCGGTTAATCCGTAATTGGTGTCGTAATCCTGACCCGGGAAATGTTTGCGCCAGTTCAGGATCAGGCTTGGGGGCACGGGCTGTGCCCCGATGTGCATGAGGCGCCACTGCGAAAGGTTGTAGTTGGCTGGCTTGATTTGTCCACTGTCAATGGCAATGACAATGTCATGGGCCCAGGGCACAAGCAGCCACACAATGGTGCACTGTTCTTCGGAGACTGCCTCAATGATCCATTCCGACTTGACGCCGTTGAGCAGGACGCATTTCCCCCCCACCAGAAAAGAACCCATCCAGTGCATTTTGGCACCGGTATGGTAAAGGGGCGGGATACACAGGAATACATCATCATGGGTTTGGCTGTGGTGGTCATTTTCCACGTCACATGCATGCATCAACGCCCTGTGGGTGTGCAGAACTGCCTTGGGGGTACCGGTGGTACCGGAGGTGAAATACAGGGCCGCATCGTCTTCAGGGGTTATTTCCACGTCCGGAGGTGTGAGCCTGTCCGCCTCACAGATAAATTGTTTAAAAGAACAGGCCCAGTCCGGGCAATCGTTTTCCGGCCCTGTATATATCCACAATTCCACAAATTGGGATAATTCCTGCCTGATTTCTTCCAGCCGGTCCACAAATTCCGGTCCGAAAATAAAAATCTTGGCTTCTGCGGTTACGGTGCACAAACGGATTTTGTCTGATTCAAACCTGAAATTCAGGGGAACGATCCAGGCCCCGGTATATAATACACCGAAATAGATGGGCAGCCATTCGAGGCAATTGGTCATCAGCTGGACCACTTTATCCCCTTTTTTAACGCCCTTTGCCTGGAGGGCATTGGCTGTCTGAACGCTTTGCCCGTAAAAGTCGGACCAGGTGATCTGTGTTCGCCGGCCTGTGGCCGGGGTTCGTTCAATTAATGCTGCTTTTTCCGGATAAAAAGTGTTGTTCTGCCGGAGGATATCAGTAATTATCATGTATAAATCAGTTTAAATAATTTTTTTAAAGTTAACCTACCCTGTAAATAAAAATCCTGCCGAGTCAATATAGATTACGGCAGGATTATATTCAACATCAAATTCCCTCCCTGAATCAGCAATTATAATTCGGGGCGGGACCTATCGAGCATTGTTATTTATCTTTTTTGACCTCTTCAAAATCCGCATCAACCACATCATCATCGTCACTGGTCGAGCCGGCATCCGTACCGGCGGCTTGTCCGGCCTGGCTGTCTGTCTGCGCCTGCTGGTACATGACTTCGGCCAGCTTGTGGGAGGCCTGGGACAGGGTTTCTATTTTGGCCTTGATATCCTCAAGGTTGTCGGAGTCTTTGGCCTGCTTCAGGGCCTCGGCCGCATCCTCAATGGATTTTCTGGTGGCTTCATCGACTTTGCTCCCGTGTTCTTTCAGGGTTTTTTTGGTTTGGTCCACCAAGGCTTCTGCCTGGTTTTTCGTATCCACCAGTTCTCGTTTCTTTTTATCTTCGTCAGCGTGCAGTTCAGCATCTTTCACCATGCGCTGGATTTCATCCTTGCTTAAGCCGGAGGCTGCGGTAATCTGGATGGACTGCTCCTTGCCTGTGGCCTTGTCTTTCGCAGATACATGAACAATACCGTTGGCATCAATGTCAAAAGTTACCTCAATCTGGGGAACGCCTCTGGGTGCAGGGGGGATGTCGGATAGTTCAAACTGACCCAAGGTCTTATTGTCTGCGGACATCTGTCGTTCGCCCTGGAGTACGTGAATGGAGACGGCCGGCTGGTTGTCGGCTGCCGTGGAAAATACCTGGCTCTTTTTGGTGGGAACGGTAGTGTTCTTTTCGATCAGCCGGGTCATTACGCCGCCAAGGGTCTCAATGCCCAGGGAAAGGGGGGTGACATCCAGCAGAAGCACGTCGTTGACATCACCCTGGAGCACGCCGGCCTGGACTGCGGCACCCATGGCAACCACCTCATCGGGGTTAACACCTTTATGGGGTTTTTTGCCGAATATTTTTTCAACGCGTTCCTGAACCGCAGGCATACGGGTCATGCCGCCAACCAGAACCACCTCATCCACATCGCCGGGTTTCATGTGTGCGTCTTTCAGCGCTGTTTTACAGGGCATTTCCAGTTTGTCCAATAGATCGGATACAAGGGACTCCAGTTTCGCTCTGGTCAGTTTAATATCCAGATGCTTGGGGCCGGATGCGTCCGCTGTAATAAAGGGCAGGTTAATGCTGGTTTCCGTGGAGGTTGATAACTCCATTTTTGCCTTTTCAGCCGCCTCTTTCAACCGTTGAAGCGCCATTTTATCGTTTCTCAGGTCAATGCCCTGGTCTTTTTTGAACTCACTTGCCAAATAATCAATGATCCGCAGGTCAAAGTCTTCGCCGCCCAGGTGCGTATCACCGTGGGTGGCTTTTACTTCAAAAACTCCGTCGCCGATTTCAAGGACAGAGACGTCGAATGTACCGCCGCCAAGGTCAAAAACAGCGATTTTTTCCTCACCTTTTTTATCTAGCCCATAGGCCAGGGACGCGGCTGTGGGTTCATTGATAATACGTTTGACTTCCAGGCCTGCGATTTTACCGGCATCCTTGGTCGCCTGACGCTGGCTGTCGTTAAAGTAGGCCGGAACCGTAATAACGGCCTCGGTTACGGCTTCTCCCAGGTAATCCTCGGCAGTTTTCTTGATATTGGCAAGAATAAACGAGGAAATTTCGGCAGGGCTGTACTGCTTGCCCCTGATGTTGATCCGAGTATCGCCGTTGGCGGCTGCCTCTATTATATATGGCAGTATGGGAATGTCATTCTGGATTTCCTTTGAGTTGAATTTCCTGCCGATGAGACGTTTTACACCGAAAATTGTATTTTCCGGGTTTGTTACGGCCTGGCGCTTGGCAGTTTGGCCTACAATACGCTCCCCGCTTTCAGTGACAGCCACAATGGACGGTGTTGTTCTGCCGCCTTCGGCATTGGTAATAATTTTTACCTCTCCACCGGGTTCCATAACCGCGACACATGAATTGGTTGTGCCAAGGTCGATTCCAATAATTTTACCCATAACAATTCCTTTCTAAATATCTTTATTATTCTTCTTCAGTAGGTTCTTGAGTCTGCGTTTCAACTCTTTTTGAGACAACCACCATGGCCGGTCTGAGCAGTCTGTCATGCAGCAGATATCCTTTTTGCAGGACATCGGTGACGGTATTGTCCGGAACATCGTTATTCTGTGCATGGGTGACGGCCTGATGAAAATTGGGGTCAAAGGGTTGATTTTCTGCCTCAACCGGCTTTACACTGAAGGATTCAAACAGCTTGAGGAGTTCTTTGTGCGTCAGTTTTACGCCTTCAAGCAGGCTGGTCTCCTCCAGGGCATCCGTTGCCGAGCCAATGGCCCGCTCAAGGTTATCCACCACTGAGAGAAGCTGTCTAAAAACGGTTTCATTGGCAAATTTCTTGAAATCATCAATTTCTCTTTGCTTGCGTTTCTTGAAATTTTCAAATTCGGCAGATAATCTGAGCACCTTGTCTTTTTCCGCATTTAACTGGTCTTCAACCCCTTTGCGATCATCCTTTCCTTCAGGGTTATTTCCTTCATCGGAATTTTTTTGCTCGTCTGTCTCAGGAGTATCCGGGGAATCTGTTTTTTCCTCTTTCCCGTCAGCGTTGTTTTTATTCTCTTTGAGTACCAATGTATTTGCTCCAAAATCCCTTATATTTAAGTGTTTAAAAGTTAATTGAATGATAAATTATGGCTGAAAAATAAGTCTGTTTGAAAACATGTCAAGATATAAAAGGGTGGTAAAAAAAGAAAACCCGGCTGACTAAATAGGACGGATAATTGCGTGACCGGGATCGATCCACGACACTGAAGGGATCACTTATCGCTGCTTCCTTCCGGACCTGACGAGGTTCATGGCCTTCGGTTACGAGGCGACCGATCAGAATTATCCGCCCAACTTGATCAGCCGGGAAGTTTTATTTTATACATGATTTTAAATTAAAATTCAAGATGAAAATAAATGTGAAATTTTTAATTGTTTTTAAATTTGAAGATAATTTTTGGATTTGAACAAAAATAGATTTTAAGTTAGTATGTAACTTTAAGTCAACTTCGTCATTTTAAAAGGAGAGAAAGATGAGTGAAATAGTCAATAGCGCGGACCAGACTATAGTGAAGCCCGGCGAAGATGTGGTGGCGTCCATGGCTGAAGCTTTTAAGGGGGAACTGCTTTCCGCCGTCGATTCCTCCCAGGGTACTTTGATTATTGATCTTGACGGTGTGAACATGGTCGATTCCGTTGGTATTGGCGTGATTATTGCCGCGCATAATTCCCTGAGCCATTCCAATCGTAAGTTAAAGGTCATCAATGTTGCACAGGATATTTACGGTCTATTTTCAACCATGAGGCTGAATCGCCGTTTTACGGTGGAAGCCTCTCAATAGGCTCAAATGCAGGATAGCCCAATGCGTTTTTTTCTGATCCCTTTTCTGGTTTTTATCATGGCTGTATTGCCTGCCTGTAACAGCGACGACGACAATTACTCCGGTGTCGGTAAGCTCATTGCTGATAGAAATAAGATGCGCCATCACCTGGCTGAAGAAACAGGAAACAATAAAGGCAAAACAGAACCATCGAATCAAAGCATTGATTCTGTGTCAAAAGATGCTTCAGAGAGCTTTACCCGTAAAAAAGAATTATCAACGAACGTATTGGATGAAAAACAAATCGTTATCGTTGACTCCTCCTCCGGAGAACCCCTTGGTCAAGGGGTTGCCTATGTAAACCAAAAAGGCGAAATTATAAAAATTAAATTATCCAATTAATAAATACGGATGTAAATACGGATGTTCCTGTATTGGTGAGACCTGCGTCAGCTTGATTCCGAGGTTTTCGATTCCGGCGTTGGCTTCACAACTGCTTTCAACAATTCTCTTTTGAAACATGTCAAGGTCTTCAATGGCCATTCCCAGATCATTGAGCCGGTGTTCCTTATTCACGCCGTTGGTATAAATTCTCTTGTTTTGAACCTAAATGTCTGACATTAAATAGGGGCCAGTTTTTAACCGTCTCAAATCATAGGAGTGTGCTTATGCTGTCAGATCTTTTCAGTCCCATCCGAATACAGCACATGGAAGTGAAAAATCGGCTGCTTATGTCGGCCATGAGTATTAATTTCGGCGTGGATGAGAATTGCCATGTCACGGACCAGCTTACGGAATACTTCGCGACCCGGGCCAAAGGCGGTGTCGGCATGATACTTGTGGGCGGTGGCGGGGTTCACCCCAGCGGCCAGGAACTGCCGGATCTTCCCCAGATGTATGAAGATTCTTGTATTCCTTCCCTCAAAAGAATGGTGAACCGGATTAAGGAATATGATGTCTGTTTCGGGGTTCAGTTGCTTCACGGCGGCCGGCAGTCCTATCTGCCGGAAAAAGTGGCACCTTCGGCTATACCGGCGCCTGCTGTGGTTAAGGGCCCCGTTCGTGCCCTGGAAATAGAGGAGATAAAAAACCTTGCCATTTGCTTTGGACAGGCGGCCCGGCGGTGCCGGGAGGCCGGGTTTGATTTTATAGAATTGCACGGCGCCCATGGATATCTGATCAACCAGTTCCTGGCACCAAATTCCAATATCCGCACCGATGAATATGGCGGCAGTTTCGAGAATCGCACCCGATTTCTGTTTGAGGTGATTGATGCGGTAAAGCATATTGCAGGTAAGGATTATCCTGTGGGAATCCGCATCAATGGCAACGATTATATTGAAAACGGGTGGGAACTTAAAGATACCCTGCGCATTGCCCCCCTCTTGGAAAAGACCGGGGTGGCATATATCCATGTGTCCGGCGGTGTTTATGGATCCACGGAGTTGACTATCCCGTCCATGTATACGCCCCAGGGGTGTTTTATTCATATGGCTGAGGCGGTCAAGCAGGTGGTCAATGTGCCTGTGATCACCGTAGGGCGGATCAAGGACCCTGAGATGGCCAATGCCGCCATCAGGGATGGGAAAGCGGATATGGTGGCATTGGGACGTTCCATTATTGCAGATCCGGAATACCCGAATAAGGCCAAATCCGGAAAGGCCTCCCTTATCCGGCCCTGTGTGGGGTGCTGCCTGGGGTGTATCCATGCCGTGCTTGCCAAGGAGCCAGGTTCCTGTGTTGTGAATCCCGATGTGGGTCGGGAATATAAACTGGCCGAAGAAAAGGCACCGGAAAAAAGTCAGAAAATTCTTGTGGTCGGAGCAGGGCCTTCCGGGCTTGCTGCGGCAAGGATGTTTGCCCAAAGGGGGCATGAGGTGAAAATATTGGAAAAAGGTTCCGAGCAGGGCGGTTTGTTGGCCCTGGCTGCCACTGCACCCGGCAGGGAGGAGTTGGGCGATATTTTACGGTTTTTTAGAAATGAGCTTGAGCGTCTTGGCGTGGCCGTGAATTACAATACTCCGTTGTCATCCGAAGTTCTTAACTTCTTTGATCCTGATCATGTGATTCTGGCCACGGGTTCCATGCCGGATATGCCCGTGATCAAGGGGCTGTTTAAAAGCAAGATGAAGCTTATCACCAGTGTGGATGTCTTCACCGATGCACACTCTGCCGGTGACAGGGTGATTGTGCTCGGCGGCGGGTTCACCGGGCTGATCACGGCCCATAAATTGGGCGATATGGGAAAAGAGGTAGTGGTCCTGAACCGCAAAAAAAGTTTTGCCGAAGAGATGTCCTCCAATGACCGGTATTATCTGCGTGAACGCCTGAAGGCCTGCGGCGTAGTTTTATATAAGATGGTGACGGTTAAATCCTTTACCGATGATGGCGTAAGCTTTACATCCAAGGGAGAACCGGTAACTCTTGAAGGGTTTGATACTGTTGTCATTTCGGAAAAACACCAGCCGGTCAGGGATGCCAAACACTTGGAAAAACAAAGCCGGGCAAAATTCCATATGATCGGAGATGCCAAAACACCCAGGCATTTGATGTTTTGCGTTGCCGAGGCTGAAGAAGCCGGCCGGTCCATATGATTATTAATCATGGGCTGACCTGTTTTTTTCACGGTGGTTCAGCCCATGGCCGTTATTTCCTGCACCGCGCCGCTCAGGTTTTTGGATGAAATCTGCCTGATTTTTATCCCTGCGCTGGACAGCACATATCCCGGGCCTTTGTGGGAAACATCTTCTTTGATTCCCGCATGGGTGATTTTTTGATCAGCCAGCCACTCTGCCACACGGATTCCCTTTGCCGTGGAAACGGTGGAATAAGGATTGTGCACGAACTTTTGTGAATCAATGGTATGATTATCTGTGCGAAGGTGGAGTACAACAAAATAAGGGGCTTCTCCGAAATGGGCGCTGATATGACCGCTTTTATCCGACAGGGGCAACGCCCAAATATCATGGGTCCGAACTTTGGGTTCATAATGAATGGTTATTTTCTCGATATTCGGAATCTGAGCTATAATCCGATTTTCGATTGCCTCACTGATTTTGTGTGCCGCTTCAAGATCGCTGATATTTAAAATGATCTCTGCCTGGATAAACCGATATCGCCCGGCATTGCGTCCGATCAGAGATTTGATCTCATCCACAGCCGGTTCCTCACGGATCAGGCTGCGTATTTTGTCCAGGGTCGGAAAATCAATAGATGCATCCAGAAGGACCCGCATGCCGTCAGACAAAAGGGCCCCTCCGGTTTTTGCAATGAAAAGAATAATCAATGCTGCGCCAAGTCGGTCAATGGATATTCCCATAATCTCGCTTTGCAGATCAAAATAGCTGAACAGGACAGATACCAGGACCACAATGGATGACAGGACATCCACCTGGCGATGGCGGCCTTCAGCAATAAGGACCGGAGACCGGGTCTTTTTTCCGACGCGGAGGGCATATTGTCCAAACAGGAATATTGAAAGGCTGCTGCCGGCCAAAAGATAAATGGAAATCGGCGTGATTTGCACAAGGCTGTCGCTCGCAGAGAAGATCTGTTTAACGATTTCATATCCGGCAATAAAAATAAAAAGGGAAATGGTTACGGAAGCTACATTTTCGAGTTTGTAAAGCCCAAGGGGAAAGGAACGGGTTTTGCGGGTAGAGAGCTTGATGCCGCCGTAAATAACCAAGGAAGCCACAGCATCTGTTCCAGAATCAATGGCGCTGGCTGTAATGGTTAAGCTACCGGTAAGAATAGCAAGGGGTACCTTTACAAGCGTTAAAATCAGGTTCAGTAAAAATGCCAGGCCTGCAATTTTAAATATTTGACGAGTTTCTGAGGTTTTATCCATGACTGGTTCTATGTTTACAGTGTCTCAATCGCTTTTGTACCTTTATGCTACCATTAATATTGCGCAAAAGCCAAAATTAAAAAGTAGCGCGGCCGAGAATAGCCAAACCTGCTGCCCTATGGAATTTATGGATGATGCTTTTTTTAAGGTGTACCTCTGGTCGATTTAATTGGAAGTTAACCGTATTTTTTATTTCCAGGATAGGGTGAAGATGATAAATTGCATCGCAATGATACCTCACCCGCAATTTTTTAACTGATATTAAGGCCGAATCATGGAACGAATTCTGGTTATCATGGCATCCGGTGCCTTGGGCTCGCTGTTTTTTTTCTGGTTTTCCCATAGTGTGAAGAAAAAGGCGTCCGTCAGGCAGTTTATTGAATCCCATTTGTGGCTGATGCATCCCAACGCCATCTGCTACTGGCGTACAGGTCTTGCCTTCTTGGGTTTCTTTTTCTATTTTTTTTCGCCCTATCAATCTTTGTCCATTTTTATTTTCACTTTTGCTGCTATTCTTGACGGGGTTGACGGGGTTGTGGCAAGGGGGTGCAATCTGGTGTCCCGGTTGGGGGAGTGGCTGGACCCCATGTGCGACAAACTTACCTATCTGCCCCCCCTGGTGGGATTTGCTTATACGCCCAATTCATTCACCGGACTGCCTATCCTTTCCCCTAAATTGATCTGGATTCTTGTGGCGATTGAACTGGTGGGACAATTTTTTGCCCGCAGGATGCTGGTCTGGCTCAAGGTGTCCGGGGCGGCCAACAACTTCGGAAAAATCAAGGCCATTATCTGCTTTGCCCTGGTGATTCTTTGCGCCCTGATGGATGCCAATCCCGGGATGCTGAATATTGGTGACGGGGTTCTTTGGGCCTGTATCCTGCTTTCTGCGGCATCCATGATTTTTAAATTTGTTCCCAACCGGCTGTATGCCGATATTCTGTCCATGCTTAATTTCATGTGCGGTGTCACCAGCCTGATTCTGACCTATCATCACTTTTATGCCTGGGCTATCTGCGTCATTATTATGGGCCAGCTTTTTGACCTGTTTGACGGGCGCATGGCACTCAAACACGGGGGCACCAAGTACGGTCCCTGGTTGGACGATATTGCTGATTTTGTCAGCTTCGGCCTGGCCCCGGCCTATATGGTGATCATGAGGGGCGGAACCTTTGCCCTGTTTTTTGCCGTGATTTATGTGGTGGGTGTCGCATTCCGTCTGGTGCGCTTTGTCACCAAGGATAAAGGCCGCACGGATCTGCCGGCCGGTATTTTTAACGGATTTCCAAGTCCGGCCGGTGCCCTGATCGTTTTAGGGACGTCCCTTGTGTCCGGTCCCATACTGCTCTGTTTTTTTACTGCGGTCTCCACGGTCTTGATGGTCAGCAATATCCGGTTTGCCCATTTGGGCCGGGTGATTCTCAAACAGATCCCCAAACCCATTTTTTTCCTGATTTCTGCGACCATCATTGTGGCTTTGGCATATATTCTAAAAACTAAAAATGCCCAGATATTTGGATATCTTATCCTGGCGTCCGTGGGTTTTTATCTGGCCGCCGGCAGGATTTGGGCGCAAAAGGGCAATGCCCCGGATACGTCCGGATAATCACAATATTATTTTTTCCGGCTGCGGCTCTTTTTGCTCTGCTTGGAAAATTTGCTTAATTCCCGGTTCTCGCGGTATGGGGCTTTGATCTGGTGTTCTGTCTTCGGGGTGACGATTTGTTTTTGCTTCTCTTTTGCCTGGGGATCTTTTTCCACAAACACGGGTACCATGGCAAACGGATCAATGCCGGTATAATACATCAAGGTGGAAAAGGTGGATGGTGTGGGCGTAAATATCTGGACCTGTTCCGGTGTTATGTGAAGCTGGTTTCGGGTAAATTCCTTAAGTTCATTCATTTCCCTTATGGAGCATCCGGGGTGGGCTGCTATCAGGTAATAGGTGAGGTATTGCTTTTTATTCAGCATTTTGCAGATGCTGTCAAACCGGTGCTTGAATGCAACAAGGCTCTCCACCCCCGGTTTCCCCATAAGCGCCAGCACGCGGGGCACACAATGCTCCGGTGCCAGTTTCATCTGACCGGAAACATGGGCGTCGATTACCTGTTTTAAGTATGCCTGGCCCTTTTGTTCGTCCATAAGGATCAGGTCATGGCGAATGCCTGAGTTGAGAAACACCTTTTTAACGCCGGCAATGCGGCTGATTTCTTTGAGCAACGCCATCTGGGGGCCGTGATCCGGTGAAAGGGATGGGCAGGGTGTGGGGAACAGGCAGCGTCGGTGGGAACAGGCGCCCTTTTTTAATTTTTTTTCACACTCAAAGCCGTACATGTTGGCGGTGGGACCACCCAGGTCAAATATATATCCTTTAAACTCTTTGTCCCGGGTCATTTTTTTTGCTTCGGCAATGATGGAATCCTTGCTGCGCCATCTGACCGTTCGGCCCTGGTGGACGGTGATTGCGCAGAAATTGCACTCTCCGTAGCAGCCGTAATGGGTGGGAATGGAAAACCGGATGGTATCCATGGCCCGGACATGGCCCAAGGCCCCGTAATAGGGGTGAACATCTCGTTGAAAATTCAGATCGTGGATTTCATCCATCTCTTGGGTGGAGCTGAAAGGTGCCGGCGGGTTCAGAACAAGAAACCGGTCCCCATGGGCCTGACTTAAGGGTTGGGCAATCATGGGGTCTGTATTGTCGTAAAAGGTTTTAAAACTTTGGAGATAAAGGTTTTTATCCCTGATGACCGCTTCATAGGAAGGCAGTGCTATGCCCTTGGGTGTTTTAGAGATATATCCCAGACCCCGAATCTGTGTGACAGGGTCTTGTGTCTCTTCCGGCATTGCTACTTGCCTGTTGTCTGTTTTCAGCTTGTCATCCAGGGCCCGGGCAAGTGCCACGATACCGGCATGGGCCATGCCGAACAAAAGATAATCTGCCCTGGCATCAAACAGGATGGCGCGTCGTATTTTATTGGACCAGAAATCATAGTGGGCAATACGCCGCAGGCTTGCTTCAATACCTCCCAGCACAATGGGTACGGTTGGTTTAAAAAAGCGTCGCACAAGATTGGTGTATACAATGACCGCACGGTCAGGCCGGCGGTTGTTTTCGGAGCCTGGCGTGTAGTCATCTTGTTTGCGCCGTTTTTTTGATGCCGTGTAATTGGCCACCATGGAATCCACGGCTCCGCCGGTGATGCCCCAGAAGAGACGGGGTTCCCCCAGGCGGGAGATATCCCTGTCGCTGTCCGTGTCCGGTTGGGCAATGATGCCCACGGTAAATCCCTTTGATTCCAGCACCCGGCCGATCAGGCTGACCCCCATGAACGGGGAGTCGATGTATGTATCGCCGGTGACAAGAATCACGTCAAGCCGCTCAACGCCTCGGTCCTCAAGCTCTTTTCGGGTGGTGGGTAAAAACATAATCAGCGTTTTAGATCCGGGCCTGGTGTCTGCTCTATCCGGGCCATTGAGAAAATAATTCCCACCAGACTGAGCAGGGCGAAAATGATAAAGGCCGTGTGCATGGTGTTGAGAAAAGCCGGGGCTGTGGACGTGCTGACTTCAGCATCACCCATGAACATACTTAGCAAAAGGGTCGTGATGGTCATGGCCGTGAGCATGCCGATGCTGCGCATGGTGGCCACAAGGCTGGAGGCAATGCCGTAATGTCTTGACCTCACAGATCCCATGACCGTGGTCATGTTGGGTGTGGAAAATGCAGCAAATCCCAGACCCATGATAACCAGCACCACCACCACCTGCTGGATTCCTGCATCCTGTTCGAGAAAGGCTGCACACCCAAGCCCTGCGGCGCAGATGACCATACCGGCCGTGGATAATTTGGCCGGTGAAATCTTGTCTGAAAGCGTGCCTGACAAAGGTGACAGAACCGCTTGAATTATTGGTTGGACAACGAGCACAAAACCTGTAGCCTGGGCAGACATGCCTTTGACCACTTGAAGGTATAAAGAGAAAAAAAATGTGAGCCCAAATGAGGCAGCATAGTTGATCCCTGTGGCAATGTTGCTGAAGGCCAGGACGCGGTTTCCCAACAGCAGGCGGATATCCAGGATGGGAGAGGGGTGCCTGTATTCAAAGATTGCAAAACCCGCCATACACACCAGACCTGCCGCCATCAGTCCTGGTGCCCAGGCATCGCTTTTAAGATGGGATACCCCGACGATCAGACAAGAGAGCGCTGCCATATAAATGAGGCTTCCCACCCGGTCAAAGGATTCGCCTTCAGCGCCTTTCCATTCTCCCTTAAGCCGGGTCAGGGTCAAAATCAGGGCTGCCATGGCAAGGGGGACAGAAGCAAAAAAAATCCACTGCCAGCCCAGCCATGCGATCATGAGTCCGGCCAGGAATGGACCGGCGGACAGTCCTAGGTAGACACAGGCCACAATAATACCCATGGCTTTGCCTCGTTTTTCCTTTGGTACCACAGAAGAAAGAATGGCCACGGAAGTGGAGACCGTACACGACACGCCAATGCCCTGCAGAAAACGAATGGCAATGAAAATACCGATAGAGGGGGAAAAGGGCAGCAGGATCGTGGCAAGGGCAAACAAGCCCACGCCTGACACAAATATTTTTTTTCTTCCGGTGATGTCGGCCAGGCGGCCGACGGGAAGAAGAAACAGGGTGATGGCCAGCATATAAACCATTTCCACCAGGGCCAGAGAAACTGCACTGGCACCGTAAAACCGGCCAATGGTGGGAAGGGCCACGCCAACCGCAGACATCATGAAGGGTGCCATAAACTGGACTACGGAGACAATAAATATGGTGTGGGTGGTGGAGATTCTGGGTCCGGGCCTGTTTTTGCTGCTGTTAATGTCTCCCCCTCCCGGCACTGTCAATGTTATTGATTTATCAATTATTGATCCGTCAAGATAAGAACCGGCCTCAGGAAGTCAAGGACGTAGGACTCCTCACAGCAATTCTAATTTTTTTCTCGCACAAAGCCTCAAAGGCACAAAGGGTCATGAAATCAAATAAACGCTTTGTGTCTTTGTGCGAGGTTTTTTAACTAAAAAGATTCATAATAATTTTCCGATTTTTTCGCTTCCCTGACCAGGGAGATTTCCACACGCCGGTTGGCTTCCCTGCCCAGAAAATGGGTGTTGTCCCCAATGGGGCGGTACTGGCCAAATCCTTCGATATTGATTCTTTCCGGGGCCACCCGGCAGTCAATTAAGAATCCGGCAACACTCATGGCTCTTGCAGCGGACAGCTCCCAGTTGGAGGGGAACTGAGCAGTATGAATGGGGGTATTGTCCGTATGGCCGGCAACAATGATTCTGTATCCGGGTTCCGTGATAAAAAATACGGCCATCTCCTTTAATGCGGGTTTGATATAGTCCAGCAGCTTGCCCTGACCGGAAAGAAAACTGATCTCTTCGCCCAGGGTCAGAACGAGCCTGTTATTTGCGACTTTAATCGAGTAATTTGAAATATTGGATTTTTCCATGACTTGGTGCAGCCGGTCTTCAATGATCAGAAGATCCAGTTCGGATTCGTGAGCTTTTTTGCCTGATTTGGCCGGTGCCTTAACGGTCTCAACGGTCTGGCCTACCAGGCTGGGATCATGTTTAGTTTCTACGGCTTGGGGCTTATGTGTCTGGTTGCTGTAAAGCATGATAAAAAAAGCCAGGACCAGGGTCATGATATCCAGCATAGTCCACAGACTGGAATCTTCGGGTTCATCTCCCTCCAGAAGGCTTTGGCGTTTCAATCGCAGCCGCTTTAATTCCGAGATTTCAAGCTCAGATATGAGATTTTCCGGTATTATCATGGATATCAGCCTGTCATGGGTTCTTGTCTTTTAGGATGGGTTGAAGCCGGGGCAGTCTCATGGGGGGTGCCTGGGATTTTGTCTCCACGGTCCAGTCCTCCTGGAAATAATCGCCAATACAGTATCTTAAACGATACCCGATGGCCTTGGCATTGGTTTTGTCCGCAATATCCAGAATTCCTTCAATGATCAATGCCAGCTCCATGGCGTCATATTTGGTTTTTTCAGCCAGTTTCTTTGCAATGGGGAGAAAAATGACGTTGGCATAGAGCAATCCGTAAAATGTGGTTAAAAGCGCTGTGGCCAGACCTTTTCCGATCAGTTCCGGTGAGCCCATATTGCTCAGTACGTTGATCAGGCCGATGATGGTGCCCACAAAACCAAACACCGGCATCAGCTTGATAAAGGTATTGATCAAGTCAGCCTGAGAGCGCCGGGCCTGCAGGAAATTGTCGTATCTGCGCTCAAGGGTTTTAAAAATCGTATATCTGTCAAACCCGTCCGCAATCATTTCAATGCCCATTTTCAGGAAAGGATTGTCAATTTTTTTGGATTTTTCATCCAGTACAAGTTTTCCGTCCCGCCGCCGGATGGCTGCCAGCACTTCAATCTGTTTTATGAGTCCGTTCAGATCGGTCTTCTCTCCGGAAAATGCTTTGCGGACATTGAGGAAGAGATCTGAAAACAGCCGCAAGGGATACGACACCAGAGCGCAGCAAAATGCCCCGCTAAGGATGATCAAGTTGCTTTTAATATTCAAAACAATGGACGATAGTTCGGATACGGTTCCTGACAGCAGTATAAAAATGATAATACCTGCGGCCGGAAAAATTTTCTGGAGCATGGGTTTCTCCCTGTCAAATAGTAAAAAACAGCCTGCACAGCTACATTACAAGCATAAACCATGCCTTTAAAAATTATATTTAGATTACAACATGTTAACTATTTTCACGCAAAGAGAGAGGAATAATTTTCCCGCTCAGCCAACTGCTTTCTTCCGAGAGGTGCATTCCCATTTTTACATCTCGATAGAAGAAACAAAAAAAATAGTGTTTGGACACAAAGCTATCCATCTGCGGCGTTGCATAAAAATTTGCATCTGAGCAAATTTGCGTCCAAACACGGATTTTGGTTCAGGTACAAATCAGGAATTTAAAATTTAACCCATAGATAGAATGGCGTTGCCCAGGGCTTTGCTCCCGTCATCGTCGTCATCTTGTTTAGGTTCATTGAACATACAGGTTAAAATAAGCACGTCTTCATTTCTTTCAGTTGTGACTTTATATGGTTGTTTGTGAAAAAGGCTGATCATACTTTTGTTATGCGGAGCAATATAGGCGATCAGTCCTTTAATACCGTTGTCAATGGCCGCCTGATTGATTTTTTTCTGTAAGATAGCGGCAATTCCCATGCCCTGGTATTCTTTTGATACGGAATAGGCAACTTCAGCCATGTTAATGATGGTGTTTCTGAAATATTCGCCCACGGCAATAACTTTTTCAAATCCCAGTTCGCCTATCGTAGCCACGATGGTCTGGTCATTGATATAATCAATGTCATAGGTGGTTTCAATTTGATCATAGGAAAAACTTTTTTTCTCATGAAAGAACCTGGAAATGATATCTCCACGATTCATGGTGTAATAATGCTCCTGGATAAATCGCTCATCCACCGGCTTTGCCGGTCTGAAGGTAATGGGAATATTTTTTATAATAATGGTTTCCTCATATTTAAACGGATAGATTCCTTTATTGGCCTGATTAAATTTGCGTTTACTGTCAACCAGGCCCATTTCTTTGGCTTTGGCAAACAATTCATCCCTGAAATCCGGATGGGCAATCGAGACTAAAGCCATAACCCGTTCCTGAAGTGTTTTGCCAAAAAGATTCACCAGCCCGTATTCTGTAGCCACAAACTGGACATCTCCCCTTGGCACCACCACGGCGTGTTCTGTTAAAAGGGGCACTATCCGGCTTTTTTGCCCGTGATCCATGGTAGATGTCATCACGAAGATGGATTTTCCTCCTTGGGACATAGCTGCCCCCCGGGTGAAATCAAGCAGACCATTAATCCCTGTGTAATTGTTCAACGGCAGGGCATCGGCTGCCACCTGGCCGGTAAGATCAATGGCCATGGCTGTGTTCAGGGTTAGCATTTTATTGTGGCGACCAATGATTCCCGGATTGTTGATATAGTCTGAGGGGTAAAATTCAATGGAAGGGTTATCGTCAAGAAATTCATAAAGCTCAGTGGAGCCTACGGCTGAGCCGGCAACAAGCTTTCCGTTATTAAATCCTTTCTTTTTATTCGTAATCACCCCCATGGAGAAAAGGTGCATGATTGCATCTGACAGGTATTGTGAATGAACCCCAATATCATTTTTATTTGACAGAGCCATCTTAATTATTTCAGTAGTCAAGCCAAGACTTGTCTGGATGGTTGAACCGTCTTTGATGAGACGTGAAATAAATTTGGCAATAGCAATGCCTGACTCATGTTCAGGGATTGGCTGGATGGTTAAAAGCGGGGCCTCATGTTCCACAATAAAATCAACATCATTAACATGGATAAAGCTTCTGCCCAGAACCCGGGGCATTTTGGGGTTAATCTGGCATATGACAATATCAGCAGTTTCGCAGGCCGAAAGATTAATGTCCACGGAAATCCCAAGACTCATCCATCCAAAGTCATCGGGCGGTGTGGCCTGGATCAGGGCCGCATTCAACGGCATGAGTCCGGATTTGAACAGGTGCGGGATCTGGGATAGGTTTATAGGCGTAATAAATCGTTGATTTTTTTTTATAATGTTGGAACCGCAGGAACCTAAATAAAAGGACCTGATTTTGAACTGATGTGATGGGGACTCATTAGCGATAAGCGTCAACGGTCCATTTTCAATGCTGAGCAGACGCACGATTTCAAGATCGGTGAATCTTGTGGAGATTTCGGATAACTCTTGGACAAGGTGCTGGGGTTCAGCACAGGATGAGCCTATAAATATGCGTTGACCAGGCCGGATATGTTTCAGGGCCTCTTGGGCACTGCAACGTTTATCTATGTAGGAATCTGCCCAGTAAGTGGATTTTGTCATTATCAACCTCCTCCGTGTTTATTGTCTGTTTGAAAATGATTTTTTTATATTCATTAGACACAATGATCAAGTTTTTGTTAATTTGCCCAACTTCGGAGTTGGAAAAAATTTGAACAAATTCCCTAAAAAATTGATCATTGTGTTAGCTTTTTTTTTAATCAGAGAGTTAGCGTTTTTTTTAATCAGAATCACTTTGGAGGTTCCTGCCGTGTTTTTATCCCGGTTTATGGACCCTCTTGATCACAAATTGAACTGTCCGCAGGTTTCAGGTTGATAATGAATCTGTATGAATTTCATTTTTTTTAGCCCGGAGGGGGCAACCCATTCTATGAACTCCCCCACTTTATGCCCAAGGATTGCAACACCTATGGGAGCCAGGATCGAAATTTTGTTCCCTCTGATATCTGCATCTTCCGGAAAAACCAAAGTATAAGTCTTTTTCTCATTAGTGACCTCATTTTCAACTGTGAAGGTCGAATTCATTGTAATAATATTATTCGGAATAAATTCAGGTGGCACAACAATACAATTGGATATCTTTTTTTGCAAAAGCTCTAAGTTTTTTTCATCAAAACCGCTACGGCGCCAGCACATATCCAAAAGGCTTTCCAGACGATCTAAATCAAACTCCGTTATCAATAGTTCTTTTTCCATGTCAATTCCCTTGCATTATACGCTATTTTTTAAGTAACTAAAAAGTTTTTCTTGTAATTTTGATTGTTTATAAAATTGGGTTCAGCTCCAGCTGAATGGGACGCTCTTGATTTAAATGCTTCATTAATTATCATTATTCGTCTGGCACGTTCCTTTGCCCTAAAACGCTAAGTGCTTCCCAATCAAACCGTTGCAGCAAATTTTTGAATCTGTTCATATGTAATGTCCAACACATCATGGAAAATCGGCGGTACCGGCGAAGACAATAATGCCGATACTTCGTGGTTCGCCTCATTGATGAACACGCGGACAAGGTTCTTGTTGAGCTCTTTGTTCTCCATTATCACCGGAAGCAGCGTTGATAAAACCTCGGTGGCCATAATGCGGATGTTATAGTAAAGATCATCCCGTTTAATCAGTTGAACGATCTGATTTACCATCTCAATGGAAGGTTTTCTTAATGTCACGGCAGCTTCAACAGCAGCTTCACGCAGCCGCCAATTTTTGTCATAGCGAAGCAGCCGGATCAGTTCCTCCTGATGATCGTCCAGGGTTGCCGAATCTCTCAGAAGGTGCAGCGTGTCCAGCGTACTACCCCAGTCGATTAGATTTCCAAAAATGTGATCTTTCATCATCCCTCCAGTTAAAAAACAGACTGACTATCAGCCTCCCGGATTTTTTTGTATTAACGGCCATAGGCCGACCTGGTCTATCAGCACCAAGATTCAACTCACAACGAAGCATCAAAGTAATTCAATTAATTATTTTAGCTTTCATATAAAAACGCTGCTTACTGTTCTGATTATGGTAAGAGCAAAGAGTGTACCAAGATTTGGATTCTATGTAACATACTGAAATAAAAATATTTTATGATTGATATGAATATTGAAAACTGTTGCATGGGTGTCGCAGAATGCAACACCGATGCATATTGCACCCAAAGGTGTGTAGTTGACTTTAGATGAGTGGGCTTTCGTTCATTAGCGGGGATTGACCTGATAATTTTATTAATTTCCAACGGGGGATCGAACCAACGTTGGGATAATCATTGAATTTTGAATCGTTTCATAATCCGATAAAGTGTAGAACGATTGATACCCAGAATTTTTGAGGCCTCGGTTTTATTACCTCCGGTCGATTCCAGCACTTCCTCAATGTGCGTTCTGTTCATTTGATCCAATGAATTGATATTCCTGCGAGGGGTTCTTGAAACAGCGTGTCTGAAAATGCTGGGAAGGCTTGCTACTGTTAGCTCAGGGCTTTCTTCGAATAAAGTGGCTCTTTCTATAATATTTTCTAACTCTCTCACATTTCCGGGCCAATTGTATTTTTCCATTAATTTTAAGGCATCGTAGGATATTTCCTCAATCTGTTTATTGTTCTGGGCAGCATAACGTCTCAAAAAATAAAAGCCCAGCAGCGCAATGTCATCAATGCGTTCACGCAATGGCGGTAAACTGATGGTGACAACATTAAGTCTATAGTACAAATCTTCTCTGAAGCGCCCTTTTTCAACCATATCCTCAAGATTTCTATTCGTGGCAGCGATAATTCGAACCTGAACGATCTTCCGTTTAAATGATCCTACCGGTCGGATTTCTCCACTCTCAATGGCTCTTAGAAGGGTTTGTTGAAGCCCTTTGCCAATATCCCCAATTTCATCAAGGAACAAGGTGCCTCCGTCGGCAGCTTCAAAAAAGCCCTGCTTATCCGATATCGCTCCGGTATATGCACCTTTAACGTGTCCGAATAATTCACTGTTCATCAAATTTTCATTGATTGCGGCACAATTAACCGGGACATAGGGTTTTGCCGCCCTGTCTCCATTATAATGTATGGCTTTTGCCACCAGTTCTTTTCCGGTACCGGTTTCGCCACGAATCAGTACCGTGCTTTTGGAATCTTTTACATGGTGGATAGTTTTAAAAACCTCCATCATTGAGGGGCTGTTCCCTATGATATTATCAAAGGTATACTTTTGTTTTAACTGACGTTTTAAATGGATATTATCAATGAGCAGGGATTTCTTCTCCAACGTCTTTTTGACTACAACTTTAAATTCTTCCATATCAAAGGGTTTCAAAATATAATCTTCAGCGCCTTGTTTCATGGCAGAAACTGCTGTATCTACTGTGCCATATGCCGTGATCATGATAAACATGATACCGGCATCGTATTGTTTTGCTGCTTTTAAAACCTGCTTACCGTCAATGCCGGGCAATTTTAAATCTGAAATCACCAAATCAAATGAATGTTGCTTGATCTGTTTCAGGGCTTGTTCTCCCGACGTTGTGGAATATACCTCGTACCCCATTTTTTTAATGACATGCATTAAGCCTCTGTTTAAATTCACATCATCTTCTACGATTAATATTTTAAACGGAAATAGATTCATATCTTCCTAATCCCCAGTTGGAAGTTCAAGGGTAAAATTTGTCCCAGGTTTGCTCGCATCGTCCCGGGTTGAACTGACCACCTTTAAATCACCGCCCAGTTTCCTTGCCATTTCATAACTGATAAAAAGTCCCAAACCCGTTCCCTCCCCCGGTTTTTTGGTTGAATAAAACGGATTAAATATATTTGACATATCTTCCCGGCAGATGCCTATACCGGAATCTGTCACCTCAATTTTTACCAGTTTCAAGACTGGAATATAGCGGGTGCTCAATGTAAGAATGCCGCCATCAGGCATGGACTCAATGGCGTTTGCCACAAGATTCGTAACGATCGACTGCAGGGTGCTGGGATCTGCCAGAACATCGGGTATATCAGGCATTAAAGTCATTTCAACATGAATATTTTTTGCGTCACAGTGAGGAATAGTGATTTCCATCAATTTTGTCAGAAGATTATTGCAATTGACTGTTTGCAGGTCACTTTGTGTGTGTCTTGAGAAATACAAAAGATTTTTTATGACACTGCTGCCATGCTTAATTTCATCAATTACAGTTAACAAATGCTGAGATATGCTCTCCTTGTGAAAAGGTTGCTCTTCCATCTCTTCAAGGGCAATTTGCGTATAAAGCAACGCATTTGCCAAAGGCGTGTTCAATTCATGGGCAAGGCCGGAGGTTAGAAGACCCATAGCTGCTAATTTTTCTTTCTGAATCGCCTGAAATTCCATTTGCTTTTCACGCTGATATTTTTCCTTGACCATATTTGCAATGGACGTTGATATAAAAAAAGCCAAAACTAAAACAAGCCCACCGGTTATGAGGGCATAAAAAAATGCTTTTTTTTCCAGCGTCTTGATACTATCCAGTATCTCTACCATGTCCTGATCTGCCATTACGATCCAGCCAAACGGATCGACATGCTGTCTGGCCTGCAGAACAGATTTACCCCGATAGTCAATGGCCTGATATGCAGCGAAATTACCTTCGGGCAATTGTTTTTTCAATGAAATCTTGGTTTCAAGGGTTTTGGCGCCAAATCGGGATGCGGATAAAAACAATCCTTCGTTGTTAACCAAATAGACTTCACCGGTAGCCTCCATATTATTGTCTCTGAGCAATACACTTATCGCTCTGAAATCGACCAGGCAATATAAAAAATACCTATCTTTTGTGGCTGTACCCGATGACAGGGGTTTGGACAGCATTAATACAGGGATATAATTATCATTTTTAGTAATATTGAATAGTTTTGACATTTTTATTCCCTGCCAGGATAGTGTATCGCATGCCGACATCTCTAAAATTTTTGAATCAATCTTTCCTTCTCCTGTACTCAAGACGAGTTGCCCGGATTGGGTCATGATGAAAAAGTCTACATAGGGTCTATGCTGATCATTGGCTATTTGACCAATATGATCGTTGAAATTTATTTTTGAAATATTCCAAATACTACTGATCAGACGAATATCATTCACCCGCCCTATCATGAACTGTTTAATGGCTTCAGCGTTTCTTTTGGCCTGATTGGCTAAATAGGACGCCGCTTTCTCTTCAATCATCTGCTTGCCTTTGGAAAACCCATTAAACCCAAAAAATACGAGCGGTACCAATCCAATTAACATAAAGACAGAAATCAGAAGCAAACGAAATTTCTGAAAATACGACTCTGTAAATTTTGTATCGATAGCGTTACCACCATTGCTTTGCAGTATTAAATTTATATCACTAAAGTACTTTTATCATGCAAAAGCGTAATACCCAAGGAAGGATGACATGAAAAAAGCATCATTGGTCTTTGACAATCAAAATTATAGGCAAAGGATTGTTCCAAAAATTACCAGTTTTCAAAACGCCAACGGCCATTTGCGGTCATAGACTTTGAATGAAGGAATTGTTAAGGTTAAATTAATCAAATGTATTAATATATTATAGCGGAAAGATATGTTCTATATGAAGGATAAGATACTCATTAAAGTCATCGACAGGCTGGGGAAAAAAGGTTGCCACAGAGGACATAAATTAGGCGATTGTTTTGATTTTGACTCGGAAAGAGGAAATTTATGCCCTATGGCAATGCACTGCGCCTTCCCATATATTGACATTTTAAGATACGGCGGAAAACTACCGTTAAGCCGAGAGGGAGATATTCGGTTTTGCTGCTCTGATGCAGACACAGCTCTGGTTTTCAAGTTAGAAATTGTAAAACAGGGGAAGTAGGATTCAGACACCTACCTCGTATGCTGTATAGAGTGGGTTTTTCATTCGCCGTTTTTTTAGGCCGGGTTGGAATGCTTATAGTAACTTTTCGTACCATTGGACTTCAAACCCCGAGGGTACTGCAGAGGGGGCTTTTTCTTCAGCATCAATAGGTTTTTAAAAAAAACTGATTGACAAGCTTTGTTTAAAGAATATAGAAGATAGTAATTAATTACTATCTTCTATAGAGGTTCAGATGGGCTCATTAAACAAACATCTTCCGGCTGAGAAACGACGGACGGTAACGGTAGAGGCGGTGGTCGAGTTGGCTGGTGAACAGAACCCGAGCGAGATTACTACGGCTGCCATAGCCAAACGCATGGGATTGACTCAGGGTGCGCTTTTTCGTCATTTCCCAAACAAGGATGCCATATTACAGGCTGTTATGGAATGGGTGGCGGAACGCTTAATGTCCCTCATCGAAAAAGTAATAAACGCAGAGCTGTCTCCTCTTACCGCACTTGAAAGCATATTTATGGCGCATGTGGATTTTATAACAGAGCACCCCGGTATTCCCCGTATGTTATTTGGGGAATTGCAACGCTCTGAAGAAACCGCGCCCAAATGGATAACGCAAGCGCTCATCCACCGATATGCTGAGCGCCTTAATCGTTTGTTTGAACAGGGAAAAACCTGCGGTGAGCTTGATGAAAATTTTGATAACGAGGCTGCGGCCACGCTCTTCATCGGCACCATTCAAGGATTGGTCATGCAATCGTTGATAGCAGGAGATGTGAGCCAGATGCGACGCAATGCCCCAAAAGTCTTTGCCATCTATCAAAGAGGCATCAGGAGGGCATCATGAAAAAATTGCCTTTCCAAAAACGTACATTGGCGCTGATAGCTGTACTTGTTCCTCTGCTTGCTCTTTTTGTCTATGTGGCCTTGCGTTCCGGGCCGCTTGCTCCGGTATCCGTTGTATTGGCCACGATCGAGAATAAGAGCCTCTCACCGGCACTATTCGGCATTGGAACCATTGAGGCCCGTTACACCTACAAGATTGGTCCAACGGTTGCGGGTCGGGTCAAGCGCCTGAACGTACACGTAGGTGATCGTGTTAAGGCTGGCCAAGTGCTTGGTGAAATGGACCCGGTGGATCTTTATGACCATATCAGGGCTCAGGATGCCACGCTGAAACAAGCAGACGCTCAATTAAACGAAGCGCAGGTGCGTCGGGATTATGCGCAGACACAGGCTTTGCGTTACGAGCAGCTACTTCAGGCGCGGTCCACCAGTGAGGAAGTGGTAGCCACTAAGCAACACGACCTGTTGGTTGCAAAAGCGGGGCTGACTGCGGCACGCGAGGAGCGATCTCGTGTACGTGCAGAACGAGAGGCGTTAGGGGCGCAGCGCAGTAATCTGTCTCTTATTGCGCCAGTTGACGGCCTGGTCGTTTCGCGTGATGCCGAACCGGGAACCACCGTGGTCGCAGGTCAGGCTGTCGTCGAACTGATTGATCCGAACACGCTCTGGGTCAATGTCCGCTTCGATCAAATTCGTGCGCAAGGTCTCGCCCCAAGCCTATCCGCCCAGATCTCATTACGTTCCCAGGCAGGGGAACAGAAGGCCGGACGTGTACTGAGGGTCGAACCCCTGGCAGACGCGGTAACGGAGGAAACCCTTGCCAAGGTTGTCTTCGATCAAATTCCTGATCCGCTGCCGCCTGTGGGCGAACTGGTCGAAGTCACGGTCACCTTGCCGACTCTTGGGGCAACGCCGATTGCCCCCAATGCCGCCATCCACAACATTGACGGCAACCTGGGCGTATGGCAGGTCACCAATGGCGCCCTTCACTTTATACCCGTTTCTCTGGGGATTGCAGACTTGGAGGGCCGTGTGCAAATACGAGAAGGGCTCCAGGTTGGCGACCAAGTAGTGGCCTACAGCGAAAACACCTTGAATGAGCATAGTCGGATTCACGTCGTTGACCATATTCCGGGGGTAACACCATGATCAGTTTGGCAGGACGCGACATCATGCACTCATGGGGAAAGTTCGTCTTTACCGGTATGGGCCTTGGGCTGCTCATTGGCATCACACTGTCTATGGCAGGGATTTATCGTGGCATGGTGGACGATGCCAAAGTCTTGCTCGACAATAGCGGTGCTGATCTCTGGGTGGTGCAGAAGGACACACTTGGACCCTACGCCGAGTCATCAAGTCTATACGATGATCTCTGGCGGGGGATTCGAGGCATGGGGGGGGTGGAACAGGCGGCGAACATCACATATCTCACCATGCAGGTGGGCAAACAAGAGGGTGATGTGCGTGCCATGGTTACCGGCATCACGCCCGGAGGGCCAGGAACACCCGGTTGGCCTCCCCATCTCGTCGCGGGTCGTCAGATGACTCGAAGCCATTACGAGGCCGTCGCCGACATCGCTTCCGGATTTAAACTTGGTGACCGTATCCAGATCCGCCGTACCCAGTACACTGTAGTCGGACTGACCAGGAGGATGGTCTCTTCCAATGGCGACCCGATGGTGTTCATTCCGCTTAAAGATGCCCAGGAAGCCCAGTTTCTCAAGGATAATGACGCCATTCGGGGGCAGCGTCGACGCACGGCCGAGAACCCTGCCTTCAACCGGCCAGACGTGCCCGGTCTGTTTGATGCGGTTATTGCCTCGCAAACCACCAACCCTTACGTCAATGCTGTTTTAGTGCAGGTTGAAGCAGGCCATGACCCGGAAGAAGTAGCTGAGTCGATCCGTCGCTGGAAGCGCTTAACCGTCTACACCCGCAGCCAGATGGAGGAGATTCTGGTTGGCAAGCTGATCGCTACCTCCGCCAGACAGATCTTCATGTTCCTGGTGATCCTTTCGATTGTCAGCTCCGCCATTGTCGCCTTCATCATCTACACACTGACGCTCGGAAAAATTCGTGAAATTGCCGTCTTGAAACTGATTGGCACCAGGAATCGCACCATTGTCGGCTTGATCATGCAACAGTCCATCGCTCTGGGTTTGATCGGCTTTGTGGTGGGCAAGATCTCGGCAACTTTATTGATGGCGCCAATCTTTCCCAAATATGTCCTGCTGCAACCACTCGACTCCGTTATGGGTTTTATGGCTGTGGTCATGATCTGCGTACTATCGAGCATTATCGCCATTCGTGCCGCGCTCAGGGTGGACCCGGCCGAGGCTATAGGGGGCTGACATGACTGCTAAAGGTATTCGTATCCAAGGGTTAAAAAAACGTTATGGAAGCGGCGATACCGCCGTTGATGCTCTGAAGGCGGTAGACATGCACGTTGCGCCGGGCGAGGTCGTTGGACTGATAGGTCCTTCTGGATCTGGCAAAAGTACGCTCCTTAAATGTTTGGGAGCGGTGATTGAGCCGACCGCCGGAAAAATGATACTCGGAGATGACGTCATTTATGACGACGGGTGGAAGGTCAAAGATCTTCGTGCCTTGCGGCGGGACCGGATCGGCTTTGTATTCCAGGCACCTTATCTGATTCCTTTCCTTGACGTCACCGACAACGTCGCCCTTCTCCCCATGCTGGCGGGAATGCCAAACGCCGGGGCGCGTAAACGGGCCATAGAATTGTTCAAAGCGCTTGATGTGGAACATCGCGCCAAGGCCATGCCATCTCAACTCTCTGGTGGAGAACAGCAACGAGTGGCTATTGCACGGGGATTGGTCAATCGTCCCCCGGTAATACTGGCCGATGAACCGACCGCTCCGCTTGATAGTGAGCGCGCCCTGGCTGTAATCCGGATATTGAATGATATGGCCAAAAAATTTGAGACCGCCATTATTGTCGTCACCCACGATGAAAAAATCATTCCCACCTTTAAACGTATTTATAATATCCGTGACGGGGTAACCTATGAAGAAGAAGGTGAAGGGCGTAGCTTCGAATGAGCTTAATCCAGAAAGGCCATTTAGAAAAACCTTCAAGGAGCATTTTTATGGAAAATAATAATAAGATTGTTCATTATGCTTTAATAGGAGTGTCTCTTCTGACGTTTGCAGGATGTGCTGTTGGGCCTGACTTCCAGCGTCCAGAGCCCCCTGATGTGACTGGTTATACTTCCACCCCGCCGGCTGCAAATTTAAATTCCTCCCCCACCATGCTGGGTGATCCACAAAACATTATTAAAGAAGAACGCTTAAATAAATATTGGTGGCGAGAGATGGGCACCGAACAATTAGATACGCTCATCTGTGAAGCCCTGGAACATAACCCAACCCTGATGGCGGCAGAGGCTACATTGCGTCAGGCCCAGGAACTTTATGCGGCGAAGGCTGGTTCGATACGTTATCCCCAGGCTGAAGCCAACCTCACCAGTCAGCGCCAGCGATTTAACCCCAATTCATCGGGGCTGACCGACGACGCCAGAGAATTCGGTCTTTACAACGCCGGTGTAGGCGTCACATATACATTTGACCTGGCCGGAGGTAATCGCAGGGAGTTGGAAGCTCTGGCCGCCCGAAGCGATTATCAGCAGTTCCAATTAGAAGGGGCTCGCTTGACACTGGTGGCAAATATCGTAACAACGGCCATTACTCAGGCAAGCCTGAAAAAGCAGGCTGAAATTATAGAAAACATCTTAAAGTCGCAGGAAAATCAACTCGAACTCACCCAGGAACGCATTCGTCTTGGTCATGAAGAACCGGACGATGCGTTGGCCTTGCAAACACAGTTGGAGCAAACGCGCGCCAAAATACCGTCGTTACAGTATCAAGTTGAACAAAACGAACATTTTTTAGCCGTTCTTGTCGGTAAATCTCCAGGAAAGAGACTGCTGCCGTCGTTTACCCTGGAGGATTTCACGTTGCCGCCGGAGTTGCCGCTGTTAATTCCCTCTGAACTGGTACATGCAAGACCGGATATTCTCGGTGCTGAAGCGCTGCTGCATGCCTCTAATGCAGAATACGGGGTTGCAATATCGAAACTATATCCCCAACTCAACCTTAATGCCGATCTTGGATCGCAGGCTCTGACGACCGGTGCGTTGTTCGGCGGTGGTTCTGCTGTTTGGAGTCTGGTGGGGCAGCTTACACAACCCCTGTTCAATCCGGGCTTGCCCGCTGAAAAGAGAGCGGCTCTTGCCGCCTTTGATGCGGCTGCGGCAAACTACCAGTCCGTCGTTCTGGAAGCGCTTCGCAACGTGGCAGATGTATTGCGAGCACTGGAGAATGATTCAAAAAGGCTGGAGGCTCTTTCTGCCGCTGATTTTGCTTCTGAAAAGTTTTTAGAGTCAACACAGCGTCGGTATAGGCTTGGAGCAGCCAGCTATTACGATCTGCTTATCGCACAACAGCAACGGCTTCAGACCGAACTTGATCTAACAGAAGGGCAAGCCAAACGGCTGCTCAACACTGCCGTTTTTTACCAGGCAATGGGCGGCGGTTTAAATGGCATTACCGGAACCACTGGCGATGTGTCGGAGGCTCAACGCCCGGAGCGGATCTCCTCGCGATAGTTCTGGAGGATCTGCTGGTAGTACTTCTTCATCACCAAATGGAGAAAGGGTCTGGCGGGGATGATGGCGTTGACGAGAAAGTCGGTGTTGATGACCGCCTTCCTCGATCCTTTACGCTGAATGGTGCTCTCGGCAAGTTTCACGGAGGACTATCCGCCCGGGGCCTGGGTGCGAATCCCCCGCTGAATCTCGCGCACCAGAAAATTAAAGTTAAAACCAGAACTCCGGATACTTTCTTCTGCTTGCCATATTGTTGATGGCCAAAGCGACGATCAGCATGATTACTACACCAAGCCCTACAGGAACCAGCATGTACCAGAAGCCTAATTCGTGTATTTTCTCACTGCCGATCACAGCGATCAGGGCCGTGGCCCCACCGGGGGGATGAAGGGTCTGGGTAACGTGCATCAGGGCAATGGCCGTTGCAACGGAGAAGGCTGCCGCAAACCAGGGAAAGGGATGGAAAAGCTGCCAGCAGGCCACGCCCACAAAGGCGGACAGCAGATGGCCGCCGATGAGATTTCTGGGCTGGGCCAAAGGGCTTCTGACTGCGCCATAGACCAGCACTGCTGACGCACCGAATGAGCCGATGATATAAACAAAATCACTTCCAGATAACAGATTGTAATTCAAATAGGCCACCGGGATGATTCCCAGAAAAGCCCCTAACCAGGACCAGAATACTTCGTTGAGGTTTACTTTGGGAGGACGCTGTCCGCCGCCGGCCATTTTTTTTAAAAAAGGTATCATTGTCAGTCTCCTTTTTATCAGCACATGGCCTGGACAAGGTCTGACCGGGCAATGATCCCTACCAGAATGTTGTGGTCATCACACACCGGTACCCGGTTAATATTCTTCCGGTTCATAAGATTGGCCACGTCCAGCAGTTTGATGCTCTTGTGGACAGTAACGGGCGGTGAAGACATAATGTCGCGGGCCTTCAGTGTTTTAAGGGACCGGGCAAGGCAACAGCTGTCATCCATACACTGAATCAGCACCTGCATAAACGACGGGTCTTTTTTCTCAGTCATTTTAGACAAAAAATCTTTTTCCGATATGACGCCGGTCACAGCGCCCTGTTCATTGAGTACCGGAACACCGGAAATGTCGTGATCCCGCATCTGGACAGCGATCTCCAAAAGCGGGGCATCTTCAAGGACGGAAATAACCTTTCGAGTCATCACATGCTCTGCCAGAATGGCTGTCTTAATTCGGTTAACCGCATGATCAAAAGCGATCCGGTATACCGCTATAAAGTCAGACGGCGTAATATCCAGATATCCGGGAATTTCCTTCATCGCCTCCAGTACATCCTGGTCTGTGATGGTCTGAACGCATTCATTGATACGGCTGAAGTTCATATTTCTCCTTTCGTTGTTTTTGCTTAACGTTTCTGGCCTTTGTTGTTAAAATATGGATAATTACGGCCGGTAATGCATTGACATAGATCAAGTTTTTACAAAAAAAGCCAAAACTTGATCTATGTCAATGAAACAAACTGTGATTTTGGTTAAGAAAGGTTAGCGCCAATAAATTAACGCAGGGGTAACAAATGAAAACACCACCATTATTAACCAGGCGATTTGTCCAGATCCTTTTTTCAGGTATCGTAGTTTTTATCGGCATCAGATTTTATTTGTTTGTGTTCTGTCTTGAAAACGGCATAATTCCAGAAATTGAAAGACCTGCCGGTGTTGAGGCTTTTTTACCCCTCAGTGCTCTTGTGAGTCTAAAACACTGGCTTTATAACGGCACCATTAACTCAATTCATCCATCAGCGCTTGTGTTACTCCTTATCATCTGTGCCACTGCGGTGATTACCAAAAAAGGTTTCTGCAGTTGGGTCTGCCCAATTGGCTTCTTAGTAGAAGGTGCAGCCAAGCTGAACGGAATGGTGTTAAAAAAAACACTGAGGCTGCCCGCCATTTTTGACCTTTTATTGCGCTCGTTAAAGTATCTGATCGCCGGTTTTTTTATTTATCAGATATTCTATAAAATGCCGGGCTCCAGTATAGAGCAGTTTATTCATAGCCCGTATAATCAATTTGCCGATATCAAAATGCTCAAATTTTTTACGGATATGTCCATAACGGCTTTCGTTGTAATTTTTGTGCTGGCCTGCTTGACGATCACTATTCGGAATTTCTGGTGCCGGTACCTGTGTCCATACGGCGCGTTGCTGGGGCTCATCGGATTTTTTAGCTTGGGAAGAGTTCATCGCCAGCCTTCCCATTGCATTGATTGCGGCAGGTGTGAAGCCGTCTGCCCCGCCAGCATTGACATTCGGCAGAAAACGTGGATCAATTCCCTTGAATGCTCGGCGTGTATGAGCTGCATTGAAACCTGCCCGGAAAAAAAGGCGTTGGGGTTTAAGCTTGTGCCAGGCCGAAAATCCTTGAGCGCAAGGACAATGGCTATCTTTTTTTTATTAATTTTTACAGTAGGGATCACCATTGCCCGAGTGTCCGGGCATTGGCAGAACAAGATTTCACTCCAGGCATATTTGCAGTATACTGCATCTGCGACTCCGTCATCTAAAACGGCTAATTACATCAGTCCGGAAAAAAAGCAGCGGATGATCATGATGATGAATCAACTTCGGGCACAGAAGATGCAAAATTTTAAAAAATCAAACGAATCTCAAAAATGACGATTTCGTTCATATGGTGAACGGCCATAGCGGTCAACGCTTTACAAACTTAAAAAACAACAACTCAGGGAAAAAGGAACAAGTCGATGAGAATTCATTATCTGCAACATGTCCCATTTGAAGATCTTGGCATGATGAGCCCGGTATTAATGGCCGGCGGCCATAAGTTAACGGGCACACAATTTTTCAAATCCTGCACACTTCCCTCAGTTAACGATTTTGACTGCCTGATCGTTATGGGAGGTCCCATGGGGGTGAATGACGAGTTTGCTTGTCCATGGCTTTATGAAGAAAAAAAATTAATTGAGCAGGCTGTCAGGCACACAAAAAAAATACTGGGAATCTGTCTGGGAGCCCAATTGATTGCACAGGTTATGGGGGCAGATGTCCATAAAAATAAATATCGAGAAATTGGGTGGTTTGACATAGAAACCGATAAAGCGATCAATGATACTCTTCTGGCCGGGGTTTTCCCCCAGCAGTCGCGCGTTTTCCATTGGCATGGGGATACTTTTGATATTCCAAAAGGAGCTGTGCGCATTGCAAAAAGCCAAGCCTGTCTAAATCAAGGCTTTGTTTTCGAAGATCATATTATTGGATTTCAATTCCATTTAGAATCTACACAGCAGAGTGTCGAAAACCTGGTTCTCAATTGTAAAGACGAAATTGACGGATCAAAATACGTTCAGTCGGAAAGAGAAATTTTATCAATGGAAAATAATTTTTTCCACATCAATAAGATCATGCATGGCGTTTTGGATTCATTGACCTGGCAAACAGCAAAATAAATTTTTTAGAATGTGAAAGGAAAAATCCATGAAAGTTTTAAAACTCACAGAAACCAACGAATTTACCCCTGGAGCGATGAAGAGATTTTTTTTAGTTCAAACTTCAGAATTTTTCAAAATCATCAATTTTAATCTGGATGCCGGAGTGACGTTTCCGGTTCACTCCCACGACCTGGACGGGGAATTGTCCATACAGGTTCTTGAAGGAAAGGGATGGTTTCTCGGGGAGAATGATACAAAAATTCCAGCCGATAAGGGGGATATCCTGATTTCGGAAATCAGGGAACCCCACGGGGTAATGGCAGAGACCCAAATGCGGATCATCGTCACCATTGCCCCGCCAATCTGATGAAATAGCCGGTGGGAAAAATAAATTACTGCGGCAAAACGGCTTGAAGTATGTCCCGGGGGATATCGTTGTCGCCCAGCAGGGCCGAAAACCTTTGGCCTTCCCGGCTGTTCTTTTTGTAATACGCCAGACAGGCTCTGACCACTTCAAGAACCTGACTTTCGGTAAAAAGGTGTGGCAGCTCACGGGCAAGCCTGGGATGGCGGCCTAACCTGCCACCGAGCAGAACACGGTATCCCCTCTCTCCGGACAGGATGCAACCTGCTGGGCAGGCGCGAACGCAGGCACCGCAGCCCAGGCAGGCCCGGGTATTAATCAGGGGAAAGGGCGTGTTGGAGAGGGCAACGGCCTTTTCCTTGCACACATTGACACAGGCCAGGCATCCGCTGCACAAGGTTTCTTCCGTCCTGGGATACATGGCGGCAATGATACCAATATCCTTTATCTGTGGCTGGGAACAGGCATTGGGACAATGGGAAACGCTGATCCGGAATTCATGATGGAATCTGAGCTTGCCCGGAACGCTTTTTTGCAGAAATCCCAAAAGGTCTTCTGCCGCAAGCAGTGCTTCAAGCCGTGCCGTCAACGTATCTTTTTCAACGCAACTGTTGGGGCATCCCCCCTGGCTGAAACAGACATCTATCTGATATCCTTTAACTTCCGATTCCATGTTGGATAAAAAGCGTTTGCGTGCTGCATGGACATGATCCAATGAAACCATGGAGCATCCGCTTTCTGTTGCCTCTTTCTCAACCCGTTTCCGAACCTTCTTTCTTACAAAAAACGGAACTTTTGATATTTCTTTTTCAGCATCCCAGGCCCATTTCATAATTTTCCTCTACAATCGATAAGAATGCAGCCGCTCAAATTAATATTGGACGGCTGCATTTACTTTTCGGTGTTAACTATTGTTTAAATACTTCAGGTGGTTTTGTCGTATTCCCGGTGGCATTTGGATAATTTTCCGATTTGTAGGATTTTTCACCGGTTTTAATCAGGTGGTTGGCTTCTTCCATAAACGCATTGAACCGGTTTTTACATTCATAAAATCCATGCCACCATGAGTAGTCAGGGGCCATCATTGCAGCCCCCATCCTTGCCCGGCGCCCTTCATGGTGCCATAGTTCATAGTACTCCACCTCAAGGGGTTCATCAAAAAAGCGGGTTTTGTCGAGCAAGCCTTTTGTGTAGAGTTCATCAAGTTTGGCCTTAGCAGGTATGAAATATACTTCATTATATTCTTTGATGGTTTGATCCATCTGGCTGTAGTGGGATTCGGTCCACCTTTTTCCATGACACTGCATACAGATTTCCTGCATTTTAGTCCGTTCCTCCTGCCAATTTGTCTGGGCCGGAAACGCTTTAAAATCTTCAGGCCTGATTGTCAATGGGGCTTGCAATTCCCAGGATAATCTTTCAGTGACGTCATGGGAAGTCATCACACTGCCGGCACCGGACATATGACACGAGGCACAGGTTGGTCCCCTGAAATCAACGCCAGGACTCCAGTTACCAGGAGCGGCGGTCCAGTTGTATTCATCGCCAAAGGCATCGTAAATGTCTCCGTGCTTTGATTCGGTGAAGATTTCAATCTGGGGATGATCCGGACCAAGGTGGCATTGCCCGCAGGCCTGGGGTTTTCTGGCCTCCATAACAGAAAAACGATGTCTTGTATGGCAACTTGTACAACTGCCTTTACTGCCGTCAAGATTCAGCCGTCCCACACCTACATTGGGCCAGGTTGCCGGATCAAGCTCTTTGTCTTTTAAGCTTAAAATGGTGCCGTGGCAATGGTAACAGCCGTTTACCCGCTCAAACTCACTGTTCATGCCATCGTTGAGCCAGGGATCTATTTTCCAGATGATCTCAAGGGTATTGGCATGTTTACTCTTGCTGTATTGCATTGCTTCATCGGGATGACAGCGGGAGCAGTCTTTGGGAGTGACCACGGCAGAAACCGGAACCATGTATTTTTTTTGCCCGTATTTAGTATCGTTTGTCTCGTACTCTTTAAAATGGGATTGACTGACGTCCGGATCATGCGCCTCGGCAGCGTGGCAGTCGTAACAAGTAATATTGGCGGCGGCATGACGACTGGCCGCCCAGTCAGAAAAGATCCCCGGATGCTGCTTTTTATGACATTCGATACATGCCATGGCTTCAGGTGACATGGACCGCTCAATTCTAAACTCTTTTGATTTTGGTATATTCATCTGGACATCCGAACACAAAACCGTGGATGTGGATATACCGGTGATAAATACACCTGCCAGCAGTGCACTCAATTTCTTTTTCATGGTATCCCCTTCTTTTATTTGTAAGCGTTACAAGGTTTATAAAACCTAAATCCCTAATCCTCTATACGGCGGCTGTTTTTCTTTATACCTATAAATTTCACTGTCCATATGAACCAGATTCCTGTGGCAGTCTACGCATTTTTTTTCATATCCTTCTTTGGGGTATAAAACTGTCCGGTGGGCCAGCATGGCTCCCCTTTTATCCGGGATATTTAAAATATTTCGGTGACATTTTTGGCATTGTGCATTTTTAAAGGTTTCATAGGTATGATCACGGCTCTTTTCCCGATCATAGGTCCCATAGGCAAAATGGACGAATACGTCTTTGATCCCGTGGGCCGTCTTTGTATAAAAGAAGTTAATTGTGTCCTGCGGGGCAGGCAGGTGGCAGTCCATACAATCAGCGACAAATCCCTGGGCGTTGTTTACATGGGTAGAGGTCTTCCACGCGTTAAAGGCAGGTTGAATTTCGTGGCAGGAGGCGCAGAATCCGGGTGTTGATGTTCTCACCATTGTATAATAGGTCAGGCTAAATACAGGAAAAGCGAGAATAATGCCGATAAAGACAAAAATTGCGGGTTTTACCATTTTTTTCATTTGAGACCTCACGCTTGTTAACATATAAAAAAAATTAACATATTTTCCACATAGATAACCGGGGCCACCTGGGTTTTTTACCTCTGAGGGTTCTCTAACTCGGACAACCTCTTTCGATTCTCCCGTTCTTCCTTATATCTCGTGGTAATGTCTCTTGCGCTTGACAGCGCCCCAATCACATTCTTTGCGGAATCTAAAACAATAGAAAAACCGAGTTCAACGTAAATGACAGACCCGTCTGCATGTAAAGATTTGGTAGGCAAGGACTTCCCAACATACTTTGTTTCCCCCCTTTGCATCGCTTGTTCATATCCACGCCAATGGGCCTTTCGTAAATTTTGCGGAACTATGATGTCTAAGTTTGATCCGATTGCTTCCTCTTTGGTAAATCCAAAAACACGCTCAGCCGCCACATTCCATACACGTATTGTCCCTTCTGTATCGGCAAATATCATTGCATCGGGATTTTGCTCTATAAGGCTGTCCATGAGTCCGTCGTTCATATTTACATCATCTCCGCAAAATGTGGGGTTGTTGGAATCTTACCACCTGGCACCATAATATTAAGCTCACCGGCCATAGCCCGAGTGTACAGGGAACTTCGGTGATCCGCGGTCGTGAGGTGTATTTTTTCCTTTAACTACGGCGCAAGCTTTGCTTCGTAATTCGCTTGTGTGTGTCGGGCACGGTACCTGTTTTTAAAAGTAAATCAAATGTATAAAATTCGGACACATTTGGCAAGTCTTAGATCAATTTATCGTCAGGCAAAAAATGTTTATATGTTTGTAAAAAACCGGCATCATTTCTGTTGCTGAAAAAACAATACCGGTTCTATTTTTTACGAGTTCGGGCAGGATTAATTGCCGGCCATCATGGCTGCAATATCCTCGTCCACCGTACCAATAGGCTTGATGTCAAATTTTTCCACCAAAACCTTGGCCACAGCCGGAGACAGAAATGCCGGAAGTGTGGGTCCAAGGCGGATGCCCTTGACACCGAGGAAAAGCAGGGCCAGGAGCACAGCCACGGCTTTCTGCTCATACCAGGCAATGTCGTAGGAGATGGGCAAATCATTAATGTCGTCCAGGCCGAACACCTCTTTGAGTTTCAGGGCAATGACCGCCAGGGAGTAGGAATCGTTGCACTGACCCGCATCCAGCACCCTGGGAATGCCTCCGATATCGCCTAAGTCAAGCTTGTTGTACCGGTATTTGGCACAGCCGGCTGTCAGGATCACCGTATCCTTGGGCAGCTTTTCAGCAACTTCTGTATAGTAACTACGATTTTTCTGCCGGCCGTCACAGCCTGCCATGACCACAAAACGTTTAATGGCGCCGGATTTTACCGCATCAACGACCTTGTCGGCCAGGGCCAGAACCTGGTTGTGGGCAAATCCGCCAACAATGGTGCCGGTCTCAATTTCTTCGGGAGAAGCGCAGGTTTTGGCTCTTTCGATCAGGGCTGAAAAATCCTTGGCCCCGCCTTCGGGCCGGTCTGCAATGTGTACCGCGTTTTCATACCCCACTACGCCGGTGGTAAAAAGGCGGTCCAGGTAGGTGTTGCTCTTTTTCAGAGGCACCAGGCAGTTGGTGGTCAGCAGGATGGGACCGTTAAAGGATTCAAATTCTTTGTTCTGATGCCACCACGAACCCCCGTAGTTGCCCACGAAATGATCGTATTTTTTAAATGCCGGATAATAGTTGGCCGGCAGCATTTCACCGTGGGTGTATACATCAATGCCGGTGCCATCGGTCTGTTTGAGCAGCTCTTCCATGTCTTTGAGGTCATGGCCCGAGATCAGAATTCCTGGATTTTTACCCACACCGATGTTGACTTCGGTAATCTCCGGGTTTCCGTAGGCTGTGGTGTTGGCTTCATCAAGCAGGGCCATGGTATTGACGGCGATTTCTCCGGCCTTCATGACCATGGCGATCATCTCATCCACGGACAGATCCTTTGTGGTGGAGGCCAAAGCTTCCATGATAAAATCGTTAATCTCATCTTTTTGATATCCTAGGACAGCGGCGTGGTCCGCATAAGCGGCCACCCCTTTGAGGCCGATAATCAGCAGTTCGCGCAGAGAACGGACATCTTCGTTTTCCGTGGCCAGAATGCCTACGGTTTTTGACTTTTCCGCAAAATCGGACACATCCCCGGTCCAAGTAGCTGCTTCAGGCAATAGACCGTCAAACGCTGTATTTTTTTTCTCTTTGTATGCGGCCAAAAACTTTGACCGGATCAGATCTTTGCGCTTCAGGCCTTCATTGATCATACTGACAAATCGTGCATCGTCCCAGTTGGCATTGGTAATGGTGGCAAACAGGCCCTGTGTCGCAAAATCGTCATTGGACCGGTCGGGATTGCCCAGTTCTTTGAGTTTTTCACTATAAACGGAGATTCCCTTGAGCACGAAAATCAACAAATCCTGAATGTTGGCGGTCTCTTCGGGTTTTCCGCAGACACCATTTACCGTGCAGCCGATGTTTTTGGCGGTTTCCTGACATTGAAAACAAAACATGATAATTGATCCTTTTTGGGGGTATGTTACGGGTTTGGATAAAATTAAACAGGTTGCTTTTATCTATAGTCGTTTTCTTTGTGTTTTCGGGCGATGGCGCCTGCCAGATCATCCAGAGCATTGAATACGCTTGCGGTTGGAACGCCTTTGCAGAGAACCGGATCAATTACCTCGACCTTAAGGTTGGGAATCATCCCGGCAAGGGTATCGACGGTCTTGCCACCCCAGCCATAGGAGCCCACCACAGAGAGGAACTTTGTGTTGGGCCGCAGGGCGTTGGCCAGAAATGCGGCATAGGCGGCATAAGGATGAGGACCGGACAGGATGGTGGGAGTCCCCACGACAATGGTGGCGGCGTCCATCAGAGCCATGGCCAGTTTTCCGATATCGGTGACAGCCAGATTAAACTGTTCCACCCGGACCCCCTTGTCCACCAGGGCCCCCACAAGGTGCTCCACCATGAGTCTTGTACTTTCGTGCATGGATACATAGGGGATAGCAACGGTGTTCCTGGGGGCACCCTCGGTCCACTTTTTATATGCATCAAGAATAAAACTGGAATCGGGAAAAATCTGGCCGTGCCCCGGAGCGATCATCTCAATATCATAGGGAGCCAGCTTTTCCATATTTTTTTTAATGATGCTTCTAAAGGGCATCATGATTTCGGCAAAATATCGCTTGGCCGCCTCATACACCCGGCCCTGATCCGTAACAAACAGGTCGCTTGATGCAATATGGGAACCGAAGAAATCACAGCTGAACAGAATTTTGTCCTCTTCCAGAAAGGTCACCATGGTTTCAGGCCAGTGAACCCAGGGGGTAAAAATAAATTTCAGGGTTTTATCCCCCAAAGAGAGTGTCTCCCCGTCTTCTATGGAAACGAAAAAATTTTCCGGGATATTCAGAAGATCCTTGAGAAGGTCCTTGGCTTTGGGTGTGGATATGAGTTTAGCGTTGGGATATTTTTCAAGGACCTGCATGATCGTTCCTGAATGGTCCTGTTCCGCGTGGTTTGAGATGATGTAATCGATATTTTTGACGCCTTCAAGCTGATCCATGAATTCTTTGGCCATGGGGGGATCAACCGTGTCAATCAATGCCGTTTTCTCACTTCCTTTAATAAGATAGGCGTTGTAGCTGGTCCCATCAGGAAGGGGAACAAGGGCGTCAAACAGCCGACGGTCCCAATCCACTGACCCCATCCAGTAAACCTCTTCTTTGATCTTTCGTGCTTTCATACGCTTGCTCCTATTTTATGGTTTGTGTTCTTGAATTGGTTGATATGGCTGTATTTTGAATGGCCCTGTTAATCTGATCGACCAGATGATTCAGATTCAGCCCATATTCTGCGGCAATATCCGTCACTGTGTCCGTTTTTTAATATATCTGAATATTCCTGGTCGTCAAGATTTTTGAAAATTTCTGACAGATCAGTTTCATCAAAAATATTTGGCATTGCATTCATGAGGGGTCCATGTGGATTGAGTCGTTTGTTATAGTTTGGCCTGTAGGCCGTAAAACCCAATCCCAGGTTTGGGATATAAGATTGCTTTAGCAGGTTATTTTTGCTAAATTCCGTAACCTGCGCCCGATAAAGAACAGGATATCGGTTGCATATCTGAACATAAGTAGAAAGGACATGACTGTGAGCAATCTTGACGCCTTTCTGGACAAGCTCCAGGAGGAAATATTTGATGAGGCAAAACAGGCTCTGGGTGAAAGAGGCTTTGATCGCTGGAGAAACCCCAAATACAACGGCCGGATGGAAAACCCTGATGGATGGGGCCGGGTAACCGGAGAGTGCGGGGATACCATGGAAATATATCTTAAATTTAAGGATAACCGGGTGGCGGACGCGTCCTATTTTACGGATGGATGCGCCTCTTCCATGGTCAGCGGGTCCTTTGCCGCAGAGCTGACCCTGGGCAAAACCCCGGAGGAGTTGACCGATATCACCGCAGACCAAATTCTTGAGGCCATTGGCCGGCTGCCCGACGACGACCTTCACTGCACCACCTTGGCCGCCCGGACCATCCAGGCTGCCTTGGACAACTACATGGGCACCATGGTGAAAAAAAGGTGATTTTTTGTCAGTGAAGCCCGGCCGCTTTTAACCGTGTTTTATTTCGTGTAACACTCCTTGGTGTTAGTAAATCATTTTTTTTTGGTCTTGATCATCAAGTCTGACTATGGGGTTAATGTCCTGTAAAAATCAAAATTCAGCGTCAAATTCTTTCTTGCCATCCGGGCGGTATTCAGGATATTCTTCAAATATCTTAAATGTTATTTTTTGTTCAGCATGTCTCAAAAGTATTTAATCAAATTCAGATGTTCTCTTCGGAGAAAGAAGGGAGATCTATGAAAGAAAAACAAATACCCCCGGACGTTCAAGTCAGTCTTTTCACCCGTATGGTTTTGATCCGAAAGTTCGAGGAAAAAATCGTGGATCTCTGCCGGGAACAATACCGACTGCCGGGTATGCAGATTTTGGCCAACGGCCAGGAAGCTGTCGCCACGGGTGTCGTGTCAGCCCTCGAACCGGAGGACGTCATCGTCAGCAATCACCGCAGTCACGGCCATTTGTTGGCTAGAGACGCCGACTTAAATGCGTTGATGGCCGAGATCATGGCCAAATCAGACGGTGTAAATCATGGCAAGGCCGGTACCCTGCATCTATCCATGCCTGAGATCAATGCCCTGATGACCTCCACAGTGGTTGGTGCAGGACCCCCTCTGGCTGTTGGGGCTGCCTTTGCCCAGCAATATCAAGCCCTGAACGGCGTGACCGTGGTCTTCTTCGGTGACGGTGCAGCGGCTGAAGGCAGCGTGCACGAAGCAATGAATCTGTCCGGCATCTGGAAATTGCCGATTCTGTTCGTTTGCGAAAACAACGGGTGGGCCGGTGCCCAGCGGCCTGAAGAGCATTCCGCCGTACGTCAAATTCACAAACGGGCCCAAGGCTACGGCATGCCAGGCCACAGTGTCGACGGCAACGATGTGGAGGCGGTTTACCATCTTAGCCTTGAATTGCTTGAACACTGCCGTTCAGGAAAGGGGCCGGCATTTATGGAAACCCTGACCTACCGAATGCGCGGGCATGGTGAGCAGGACCACCAGTATTATGTAGATCCCGAGGAGCTCAAGGCGTGGGCCCTCAAGTGCCCAATAATGAGTTACCGCCGTGCGCTTCTCAACACCGGCATTCTGGATGAGGCCCAAATTCAAAACATCGAACAGGATGCCGAAGCTCGCGTGGCAGCGGCTGTGGTCTTTGGCGAGGCCAGTCCCTATCCTGAATCCGACACCGCTATGACAGATGTATTTGTCCGGGCGTTCAATGCCTGAAAGGAGTTGTGCCATGAGTCAAAAAACGTTCGGAAATGCAATAAACAACGCGCTGTCCACTGCCATGGATATGGATGATACCGTATTTATTGCCGGAGAAGGTGTCGGCGTGTCCATCCATAGTGATCCAAACATGCCGACTTACGGTCTTCTGGATAAATTTGGACGCCGCCGGGTGAAAGATACGCCGGTCAGTGAGGCGGCCATTGCAGGGCTCGCTGTGGGGGCCTCCTGCATGGGGCTGCGGCCGGTTGTGGAGATCATGTTTTTTCCGTTCATTACCCTGGCCAGTGACATGCTGGTCAACCACGCCGGGAAATTGCGCTACATGAGCGGCGGCAAATCAAGTTTTCCACTGACCGTGCGGGTCAAAGCCGGTGTCGGGTTCGGCGCCGGCAGTCAGCACTCTCACAACCTGGAAGCGTGGATAGCCCACACTCCGGGTCTGAAAATCGTCTGGCCGTCAACTGCAGAGGATGCCAAGGGACTTCTTCTCAGCGCTATTTTTGACCCGGACCCGGTGATCTTAGTGGAAGACATGATGCTCTACGGGATGAAAGGGACGTTTCCGGACACAGACGTCCGCACCCCCCTGGGCAAGGCCAGGATTGCCTTACCGGGTGCCGACTGCACCGTGATTGCGTACGGTAAGGCCCTTTACACTGCCATGAACGCTGTTGAACTATTAAGTGAGAAAGGCATCTCGTGTGAGGTAATCGACCTGCGGTCTCTGGTGCCCTTGGACAAGGCTTGTATCCTCGAATCGATCCGTAAAACAGGCCACCTGGTGGTCGTCCATGAGGCGAACCGTTTTTGCGGCTTTGGGGCGGAGTTGGCCGCCATGGTGGCCGAGGAAGCTTTCTACGATTTGAAGGGGCCTGTCAAACGGGTGGGTGCACCACAGATTCCGGCGCCTGTCGCATCAAGCCTTGAAAAGGTCTTTATACCCGCTCCAGAGGATGTTGTCAGGGCGGTTCTGGAGACGATGAACAAATCAATTATTATTTAGGAAGATCAAAAATGAAAACAGCTCAAGACATCATGGAAAAAGAAGTTATTTCAATAACCCCGGAAACCGACATCGCTCGGGCCGTGGAAATTTTGTTAAACAATCACATTAATGGTGTGCCCGTAGTGGATGAAAATGGCATGCTTAAAGGAATTTTGTGCCAGAGTGATCTCATTTTCCAGCAGAAAACCATCTCTCTGCCACCCATACTCACTTTTTTGGACAGTATTATTCCCTTGTCTTCATCTAAGAAACTAGAACAACAGATAAAAAAAATGGCTGCCAGCACCGTCGCCCAAGCCATGGTTACAGATCCTGTCACCGTAACACCGGAGACACCGGTCAGTGAGATTGCAGCCCTGATGGTTGAAAAGCATTTTCACACCATTCCCGTGGTTCAGGAAGGCAAAATGCTGGGCATTGTGGGCAAGGAAGATGTGCTGAGAACATTGATCAAGCCATAACCTGAACAAAATGGGAGGTAAAAATGGGCAAAAATACCCATAAAGATCAAAAGCCGTTCGTGGCCTGGTTCAAGGATTTGAGCATTGAGGACGTGCCCTTGGTCGGCGGCAAAAATGCCAGTCTGGGGGAGATGTACCGCAATTTGAGCCCCAAGGGAGTGAGTATTCCCAATGGATTTGCGGTCACCGCCCATGCCTATACCTATCTTTTGGAAAAATCCAAAGCCATGGACAGGGTTCGGGAGATATTGTCCGACCTGGACACCCATGACATGGACAACCTTCAGGAACGCGGGGCCAGGGTCAGGAACCTGATCCGCAGCCTGGAATTTCCAGGTGAGGTGTATAAGGAAATAGCCAGTGCCTACGGCAAATTGGAAGAGGAATACGGCAAGAACGTCGATGTGGCCGTACGTTCCTCGGCAACGGCCGAAGACCTGCCGGACGCCAGTTTTGCCGGACAGCAGGACACCTACCTGAACATTCGTGGCGTGGAAGATCTGGTGGACGCCTGCCAACGCTGTTTTGCCTCCCTGTTCACCAACCGGGCCATATCCTACCGCGAAGACAAGGGTTTTGACCATTTTTCCATTGCCCTGTCCATTGCCGTGCAAAAGATGGTCAGAAGCGATTTGGCCTCAAGCGGGGTTATGTTCAGCATTGATACGGAATCCGGCTTTCGGGACGCGGTGTTCATCACCGGCGCCTACGGACTGGGGGAGAATGTGGTCCAGGGTGCGGTCAATCCGGATGAATGGTACGTGTTCAAACCCACGCTCAAGCAGGGCTTCAAACCCATCATCATGAAAAAGACCGGTGGCAAGGCCATAAAGATGATCTACACCACGGATGCCAAACAGCCCACCAAGAACGTGGCTGTACCGGATGAGGACCGCCGCCGTCTGGTGCTCAGGGACGAGGAGGTGGTGGAATTGGGCCGGATGGCCTGCGTCATTGAGGATCACTATTCGGCAAAGGCCGGATACCTTAAGCCCATGGACATCGAATGGGCCAAGGACGGCGAAACCGGCAAGCTGTTCATCGTCCAGGCCCGGCCTGAGACGGTGCACACCTTGAAGGACCAGGCCGTTCTCAGGGAATTCCACCTCAAGGAGAAGGGCGAGGTGGTGAGCACCGGCCAGTCGGTAGGCGAACTCATCGGGCAGGGCGGGGTCAACGTGATAAAATCCGCGCAGATGATTTCCCGGTTCCAGAAGGGACAAGTGCTGGTCACGGACATGACAGACCCGGACTGGGAACCGGTGATGAAGATTGCCGGGGCCATCGTCACCAACAGGGGCGGGCGCACCTGCCATGCGGCCATTGTCAGCCGTGAACTGGGCATTCCGTGTATCGTGGGCGCCGGTAACGCCACCACCAGGATGGAAACCGGCCAGGAAGTGACTGTGGACTGCTCCCAGGGCAGTGTCGGTTATGTCTATGCGGGACTTCTGCCCTACGAGGTCAAGGAGACGAACCTGGAAAATCTGCCCAAGACCAAAACCAAGATCATGTTGAACCTGGCCAGCCCGGAGCAGGCCTTTGAAAAGAGTTTTATCCCCAACCATGGGGTGGGCCTGGCCCGTGAGGAATTCATCATCAATTCTTATATCAAGATTCATCCCCTGGCCCTTCTGAGGTACGAGGAACTGGGAGACGAGATTTTAAAACGGACCATAGCGGATATGACCATCGGCTACAACGACAAGAGCGAATATTTCGTGGACAAGCTGGCCGAGGGCGTGGGCATGCTGGCCGCAGCCTTTTATCCCAAACCGGTCATTGTCCGGCTTTCGGATTTCAAGACCAACGAATACGCCAACCTCATTGGTGGCGCGCAGTTCGAGCCGGACGAGGAGAACCCCATGATCGGCTGGCGCGGGGCCTCGCGTTACTATGCCAAGGAATATAAGGACGCTTTCGGCCTGGAATGCAAGGCCATGCTTAAAATCAGGAACGAGATGGGGCTTCATAACGTCCAGGTTATGATCCCCTTCTGCCGCACGCTGGACGAGGCCAAACAGGTGATTGATACCATGGCCGAATTCGGTCTATGCCAGGGTGAAGACGGGTTTAAGATTATCTGCATGTGCGAGATTCCGTCCAATGTAATCCTGGCCGAAGAATTTCTGGAGATTTTCGACGGTTTCTCCATCGGCACCAATGACCTGACACAATTGCTGCTCGGCGTGGACCGGGATTCGTCCCTTGTCTCCCATGTATATGACGAGCGCAATCCGGCCGTGAAAAAGATGGTCCGCCAGGTGATTGAGATCGCCGTAAAAAAGGGCAAATACATTGGCATCTGCGGCCAGGCCCCCAGCGATTACCTGGAGTTCGCCGAATTTGTGGTGGAATGCGGCATCGAGACCATGTCCCTTAATCCGGACACTGTGATCAAGACGACCCTGGCCGTGGCCGAACTGGAAAAGAAATTGGGCATATAGGAATCCCTCCCAGCGGTCTGGCATACGGGCTTTGGATTGGATCGGCAAATATAAAAAATCCGATTTCCGGCAAGCTGGCTGGAATCGGATTCTCTTTCAAGGCCAGAAGATTGGTCTGTTTCGATATATCGTCTATTGTTTCGGTCACATGGTTGATGTCAAAAGCGGTCTTGACAAGGGGATTTCGCTCAACTCGCTATTCAGGTCGGATACTTCCCGTATTAAAGCCCGACGAATAAAAAGTGTGAATTCGTAATTATTTTAAAGCGATAAAGGCGAATGTCTGAGTTGTCAACCTAATTTTATCGATATTGTAATGATGGCGCTATGGTTTGGGCTCGCGGTATACCGCGTGCCTGGATTAACCCCGTGTGTCCGTGTGCAAAATAGGTCTTGACCGGGTTTTTCAGTTGTGAGATATAAAAGCAGTTCAATAAGCAATAGATTGCTTATTTATTAACTAAAAACGACTTAAAAGGTTGGTTTGCGGCAAGTTCTACAAGCCGATCTTTTTGTTATTTTTGTTACTTTTTTTGTTATATTGTTCAATGGATTCTATATATTGGGGTTAAATCTTATTTGCATTACCATTCAACGAGGTGAAAGATTATGAAAAAAAGAATGCAGACCATTGACGGGAATACTGCGGCAACCCATGTGGCATACGCCATGAGCGAGGTGGCAGCGATTTACCCGATCACACCTTCCAGCCCTCTGGGTGAAATTGCGGACTCCTGGGCATCCCAGGGAAGAAAAAACATTTTCGGACAGATCCTGGACATCAAGCAGATGCAGTCCGAGGCCGGTGCTGCCGGTGCTGTCCACGGTTCCCTTTCAGCAGGCGCTTTGACCTCCACTTTTACAGCCTCCCAGGGATTGTTGCTCAAGATACCCAATATGTACAAGATTGCAGGCGAACTGCTTCCTTGTGTTTTTCATGTAACGGCCCGCGCCATTTCCGCCCATGCCCTCTCCATCTTCGGAGATCATCAGGATGTTATGGCCGCCAGGCAGACCGGTTTTGCCATGCTGTCCTCCAACTCTGTTCAGGAAGCCCAGGACTTAGCCCTTGTGGCACATCTTGCAACCATGGACGCCCGGGTGCCGTTCCTCCATTTCTATGACGGATTCAGAACCTCCCATGAAATTCAAAAAATTGAAATGATTGAGTACGAGCAGATGGCATCTCTGTTTAACTATGATGCATACTGGGCATTCAAGGCCAGGGCCATGAACCCTGAACACCCTGACACCCGCGGGACCGCCCAGAATCCGGATATCTATTTTCAGGGCAGGGAAGCAACCAACTCCTTTTACCTTAAAGTTCCTGCCATTGTTAAACACTATATGAAAAAGGTAGGCGATCTTACCGGACGGCGTTATCAACCCTTTGATTATGTGGGTGACCCTGAAGCCGACCGCGTTATTGTTGCCATGGGTTCCAGCTGTGAAGCCATTGAAGAGACCATTGAAAAACTCAATTCCATGGGCGAACGCTTAGGCCTGATAAAAGTACGATTGTACAGACCCTTTGACGTCCAGGAATTTTTGCGCACCGTGCCCTCTTCCGTGGAGACCCTTACGGTGATTGACAGGACCAAGGAACCCGGTGCCATCGGCGAACCCTTGTACCAGGATGTCTGCACCGCTTTTATGGAATACGGCGAAGGCCCCCGGATCATCGGCGGCCGTTACGGGCTCTCCTCCAAGGAATTCAATCCGTCCATGGTCAAAGCCATATATGACAACATGAAGTCCATTTCCCCGAAAAATCATTTCACCGTGGGGATCATCGACGACGTCACCCATACTTCCCTGGATGTGGAAAAAGGGTTTGACGCTGCACCGGAAGGTACCATATCCGCCAAATTCTGGGGCCTTGGTTCCGATGGAACCGTAGGTGCCAACCAGTCCGCCATTGCCATTATCGGGGACAACACCGACAAATATGCCCAGGGCTATTTTGCCTATGACTCCAAAAAATCCGGCGGGCTTACTGTTTCCCATCTGCGTTTTGGTGATGTGAAAATTAAGAGTACCTACCTGATTGAAAATTCAGATTTTGTCGCCTGTCATAAGTCCAACTATGTTCAGATCTACGATGTCCTTAAGGGACTGAAAGAGGGCGGCACCTTCCTGCTCAACTCGGAATGGTCCACCATCGCAGATATGGAAAAACATATCCCGGGTCATGTGAGGCGCACCATCTATGATAAAAAACTGAACTTCTATAATATTGATGCCGTGAAAATTGCCGGTGAAGTGGGCCTTGGCAACCGCATTAACATGATCATGCAGACCTGCTTTTTCAACCTTGCCAATGTGCTTCCCGTTGAACAGGCCATTGATCTGCTGAAAGCCGACATCAAAAAGATGTTCGGCAAAAAGGGCGATGCCATCGTAAACATGAACATCGAGGCCGTGGACAAAACCCTGGACAAGCTGGTGAAAGTGGATGTGCCCGAATCATGGAAAGATGCCGTTAACGAACCTGCAGTTGAAGAACCTGCCACGCCTTTTGTGGATAAGGTGATGCGCAGAATTAATGCCCAGGAGGGTGATGATCTGCCGGTATCCGCCTTTTCCGTGGATGGCGTATTTGAAGCAGGGACATCCCAGTATGAAAAACGCGGTGTTGCCATCAATGTGCCCGAGTGGATTGCCGACAACTGCATCCAGTGCAACCAGTGTTCTTTTGTATGTCCCCATGCCGCTATTATACCCGTTGTGGCCACAGCGGATGAACTCAAAAATGCCCCGGCATCCTTTGGCACGGTTGACGCCAAAGGCAAGGGCATGGAAGCGTTGAAATTCAGAGTTCAGGTCAATCCCCTTGACTGCCAGGGTTGCGGTAACTGCGCGGATATCTGCCCGGCCAAGACACCGGCCCTTGTAATGAAACCCCTTGCTTCCCAGGTGGACGTGGAAAAAGAGAATCATAAATTTTCTTTGACTGTTCCGTTCAAGACCGATCTTATGAAACGCGACACGCTCAAGGGCAGCCAGTTCTGGAAACCGCTGCTTGAATTCTCCGGTGCATGTTCAGGATGTGGGGAAACGCCGTATGTAAAACTGGTCACCCAGCTTTTTGGCGAGAGAATGACCGTTGCCAACGCCACGGGCTGCTCCTCCATCTGGGGCGCATCTGCGCCCTCTATGCCCTATTGTACCAATGCCGACGGCCAGGGTCCTGCCTGGGCATCTTCCCTGTTTGAGGATGCTGCTGAATATGGTTACGGCATGCTGCTGGCCACCAAATCCAGACGCAACACCCTGGCTTCAAAGATGGAAAAGGCCATTGAACAGGGCGTTTCCGATGATATCAAAGCCGCCATGGAAGGCTGGATCGCAGGCAAGGACAATCTTGAAGAATCCCAAAAATACGGTGGTGAGCTTAAACAACTGCTCAAAGATGCCTCCTCGGGCTTGCTTAAAGAGATCTATGGTGAAAATGATCTGTTCGTGAAAAAATCCCATTGGGTTTTCGGCGGTGACGGCTGGGCCTATGATATTGGTTTTGGCGGCCTGGACCATGTACTGGCATCCGGGGATGATATCAATATTCTGGTGCTGGATACCGAAGTCTACTCCAACACGGGCGGGCAGTCCTCCAAGGCCACTCCCACCGGTGCCATTGCCAAATACGCGGCATCCGGAAAGAAAATCGGGAAAAAAGATATGGCCCGGATGATGATGAGTTATGGGTATATTTATGTTGCAACCATCTCCATGGGCGCCAGCAAGAACCAGACGCTTAAGGCGATCCTGGAAGCGGAAAGCTATCCCGGCCCCTCCCTGATCATCGCCTATGCCCCATGCATTAACCAGGGCATCAAAAAAGGTATGGGTAAAACCCAGGAAGAGATGAAATTGGCTGTTGAATCCGGTTACTGGCCTATTTTCCGGTTCAATCCCCAGCTTACCCATGAAGGTAAAAATCCCTTTATCCTTGACTCCAAAGAACCTGACGGCACCCTGCAGGCGTTCTTGAGCGGTGAAGTGCGGTTTGCGGCCCTGGAAAAAAGCTTCCCCGAGGAGTCCAAACGTTTAAGGGCAGCCCTTGGCGAAGAGGTTGAGGAAAAATATGCCATGCTTAAAATGATGGCAGATGCCGGAAAAGAAGAATAAAGTTCAACAATAATTAAACCGGTAATGGTTCAGGGGCGAGCGCATTTAATGCGCTTCGCCCTTTTTTTTTAATGTCACAAGACGCCATTGGATGAACCGGAGAAAAAGCACATGAAAAAATATATAGCACTTATCATTACAGCATTAATTTTGTTGCCCTGCATCGCAATCAGCCAGGAAACCCCGGCTGCTTCTTCGGCACCAGAGGCTGCGGCCCAGACATTGGGTAAAACCGATGATTCGTCAATATTCGAGGCTGAAACGCAACAGAATACCCTTGAAATTCTCAGGTCTATTGTCAAAAGTAAAGCCACGCTGAAACAACGTATGGATGAAAAGAAACAGGCCATGGACAAGGCCAGTTCCGAAACCGAAAGGCAATATCTTAACGAAGAACTTGCCGCACTGGATAAACAGATAGCGGATGCTGTAACCGATTTTGAGCTGAGAATACCGATTACCGAACTCATCGGCAAAACATCCAGGAGATGTGATACCCATGAATCCTGGTTCCCCTGCCGGAAAAACGACTGGGTAATCCTTTCCGACGGCACCCGGGGCGGTGTGACCCATTTAAGCCATGAAACCGTGGAGCTGGTATTAAGGGGCGGTGCGAAAAAAACCTATCAAACGGCTGATTTTTTGGCCATGACGCCTTTGAATCTTTCTGTGAATTTTCGAATTAAGGTGCCCTTCGGTATTGGTTATGGCCACCAGAAAGATGCCACTACAACGATTCCTGAACTTTTATCCGCATTTATCCAAGAACAGATTGAAAAAGAAGGGTATGCTGACGACCTGCTGAACCTGAGGGTAGAATTTGCGCAAGCCGGGGCCTCATCCCTGGATCTGGTCGTCATTACCGATTTCAAAGGCAGTCAGGCACCCGTATACAACCGTTTGACACGAAGCATACAAAGATGGTGCGTTGACGCGGCTTCCCAATACAACTGGGATATTCCCTTTCCCCAGATTACGGTTCATCTGCCAGGAGACACTGTGATGTCTTGACGAGAATTGTCTATTTAAGTATGCTATCCGCCTATTTTGACAGCCTATATTTTGACAGCCTAATTAACGATTTTCAAGCAAAGGGGAACCGAATGGACAGTCAGACTTCAAAGCAACAAAAACAGAAGGTGGAAATTGACATTGTAGGCGGCCGATTTGATAAAGTGACCACGGTGTTGGAGGAGTTTGAGCCTGGGGACGAAAATTTTATTCACTCCTATGAGAAGATGGGTCTTGAACCACGACAGGTTGGAGATGTTGAAAGCAGGGAAGTAGATGTCAAGGTGCCGGCAAGGCTTCATCTTAACGTGTTTGATATGAACCGGTTCAATTTGAACCGCCCCGGTGGCGGCGGCCTTGGTGTGAGTATCGGCGTCTATTTTTATGCAAAGGTGAAGTCGATTCCCGAGCCGGTTATTCGTACCACAGGCGAACGCCAACTTATCATGGCGCATTACGGACATATTTTTAAAAAATTATTGGGGTATGACGGTGGGTTTGAAATAGAACTTCAAGACCATAAGCGCCGGCATGTGGGGCTTGGCTCTTCCATCGGTTCCATGTGTGCCGTGTGTATCGGTATGAATGAAGTCCTGGGCAGGCCTTTTTATGGGTGGGAACTGAGGCGGATTATGGGATTTCACTCTTGTGAGGAGAGCCCTGTGAATGAACAATATCTGCTTCCGGCCTTTGAAACCGGTATCGGTGCCATGGTGAGTATCAACGGTGGCTGGGTGGTTGCCAGTGATGACCTGGTGCTGGTTCAGCGTGTGGCACTCCCGGATACCAAGGTGCTGATGTTCATCCCGGAGGTTGATACCCTGGAGGACGAATTCCAAGGAAAGGAGACCGCTGCCGAATCCGAAGTCGAGCTTTTAATGAGACGGGCAAGAACCCTTGATGCGCTTCAGGTTGGCGCTAAGGCACAAATTGTCTTGTTGGACATGATACCCGCAATGATTCGAAATGATCTTAAAAAGATGGGCGATGCCCTTTTTGAACTGACGCATATGGGATCCAAACGGGCCGAGTGCGAACAACACGGTGCTTTTGGAACGCCCATATACAGCTATATTAATGCCTTTCGGGGGATGGGGATTGAGGTCGCCGGCATGAGTTCCGTGGGACCCACGATTTTTGCATTGACCCGAAATCAGGATGCATATGATCGGGCGCTGAAATACCTTAAAGCAAAAAACATTTCAGACACGCGCATTATAGAAACCGAAGTTGACAACATAGGCGGTACGATTACGGAAAACGGTGTTGAAAGAACCTTTATAAATGATACTTGGCTTCAAGGATAATTCTTATGACAAGCGGTTACAAAGCCAAAATTTGCGGCACCACCAATATGGAAGATGCCGAAATGGCTGCCCGTGAAGGGGCTGATTTTTTTGGCGTGGTGGTGGAGGTCGATTTTTCCCCGAGGTCTTTGACCATTGAAGCGGCCAAACCTCTCTTTTCGTCTCCCCCCATTCCGGCGGTGGCCCTGGTTTACAATATGGCATCAACGCGTGTTGAATCGCTTATTCAGCAACTGAACCCATTTGCCGTACAATTTTTAAGCTTGGCAGAAACCTCTTTTGTCACATATTTAAAGAAGACTTATCCGAAGGTTGAAATCTGGCAATCGCTCCATTTGCCCCAGGCGGGTGAAGCGGTGGATCTAAAAGATTTTCAAAAGACGGCTCAAACGTCTGTGACAGCGGGTGTCGACGCCCTTCTTTTCGATACCGCCGCCTTGTCCAAAGGAGCGATGAAATTTGGCGGCACGGGCGTTACTTCGGATTGGGACATCGTTAAGGAACTGATGGATTCGATGCGGGGTACGTTGCCTATCTGGCTGGCCGGCGGGATCAATCCGGAGAATGTAGGAGAGGCCATTGACAGGATCAACCCCTACGGCATTGATTTATGCTCCGGCGTGGAAGCGACCCGCGGAAAGAAAGATGCCGCAAAGCTAAGGTCTCTTATGACAACCATTCGCGGTAAGCATTCAAAATAGGAGAATTCATTCGTGAAAGCAGCAGTAGTTTATGGAAAAGATGATATTCGCATTGAAGAATATCCCACACCAACGGCAAGCGCCGGAGAAGTTATTGTAAAAACAAAAGTGTCCGGCATTTGCGCCACTGACATTAAGACCTTGCTGGGTCAAGGGCTTCCCAAGGACTTGCCGACCATTTTGGGGCATGAGGTGGTGGGTGAGATATTTGAAATAGGGGAGGGCGTTACGGCGTATCAACCCGGTGACCGGGTGGCGGTTTATCCCATTGCCGTTTGCGGGCAGTGTTATTACTGCCGCCAGGGGCGGCATAATTTATGTGAGCACGAATTCGGGTTGGCCCACGGTATTGAAGGTGGTTTTGCCGAATATGTGCGTCTTCCTAAAGAGATTGTGAACATTGGCGGGGTCATAAAGATTCCAGATGATGTGCCGTTTGATAAAGCGGTTTTATCGGAGCCCTTATCATGCGCCATGGCGTCCCTGTCAACCTGTAAGGTGGGACCTGACCAGGTTGTAGTGATTTTGGGCGCCGGCCCCATGGGGCTCATGCACCTGAAACTGGCAAAGTGGATGGGTGCTGTTGTTATTGTTGTTGATTTACTGGAAAACCGGCTGGCGATTGCTAAAGATATGGGCGCAGACCATTGCATCAATCCAACGCAGACAAATCACATTGAAGAAATAATGAAGCTGACCGACAAGAAAGGTGCACAAGCCGTTATTGCATCCCTGGGTATCCCGTCGGTTATTGAGGAAAACTTACAGCTGACCAGAAAAGGCGGCACATTTAATATTTTCGGCGGGCCTCCGGCAGGCCAAACCATATCGGTGGATCCAAGATGGCTTCATTACTGCGAAATAAATTTAACCGGGACCTTTGCGGCATCACCCCGCGATTTCAAAAAGAGCCTTGAGCTTATCATAAACAATGAAATCACCGTCGATGACCTCGTTACGGACCGGTTTACCCTTGATACCTTTTTAGAAGCCGTAGAGTGTGCCAAGAACCAGCAAATGATTCGTGGGATTGTCGAATTTTAATATACGAAAGGGAATGTCATCTTATGAACGGAAAAGAAAGACGGCTGAGAAAAATTCTTAATAAAAAAACGGGACGTTCTTTGGTCCTTGCGGTTGATCACGGCATGGCGCTTGGTGCCATGACCGGTATTGTGGATATTGCCGGTACGATTCGAACGCTGGACGCTACCAACAAGGTTGATTGCTGGCTTATGACCAAAGGCATATATACCCATGCGTTTGACCCGTCAGGAGATCCGGGGGTTATCCTTCGCGCCAGCGGCGGGGCGACCATTGCCGGGCCGGAGTTGACCCGGGAGGGTCAAACCGCAGATGCCGAAGAGGCCTTGCGGCTTGGCGTGGATGCCATGGCAACCACCGCGTTTGTGGGCTCGGCATATGAGCATGAAACCCTGATCAGTATGGCCCGGATGGCAACGGAATGCCGAAAATGGGATATGCCGCTTTTAGGGGTGATTGGTCTGGGAAAAACCAATGAAGACAAGAAAAAAGATCCCAAATTCATTGCACTGGGTGCAAGGGTTGGTGCGGAGCACGGGGCGGATATCATCAAGACCTATTATACGGAAACCGATTTTGATAAGGTTGTGGCCGGATGCCCTGTGCCGGTGATGATTGCCGGCGGGCCCAAATGTGAAACGGATCTTGATACGTTAAATATGATATCTGGTGCGCTCCAGGGCGGTGCCAAAGGCATCGTCATGGGAAGAAACGTGTGGCAAAGCCCGCACCCCACCGCATTGCTGTCAGCGGTCTATGCCTTGATACATGAAGGGATGAATGTGAAAGAAGCTGCTGATCTGCTTGCCCATGAGGTTGCATTAGATCATTAAAAGACGCGAAAAAAAGCGTACATTCGAGAAGTTCATTTGTCTGAATGTACGCTTTTCTAAAGTTGTTGGAATCGTTATCTTTTACATCAAGTCATTACTGCATATACTTCTGCATATATCTTTTTTCTATCAATTTGAATGAGTTTACATCCACCTGCCCGCCCGGCGCATAAAATTGGACAAGGTCATTTTTGTATGGGATATTTTGGGCGCTGCTGAATGTAAATGTCCGGGAACCGTCCTTGGTGATGATGACATAATCATAAACCCCGGAGGCAGCGTTGTAATTGCGTTGGGTCATGACACCTTCAAGAACATTGGATGCCGCCATTGACGTTGCTCCGCCCTGCACAGCCATGGTCCCGCCTGTGCCAAGCCCGCCGGCCACGGATTGTGCTTTATAAGATTTGACCGCTCTGATCATATTGTTCATGGAATCGGTGAATGCGGCGATAATCACTTTGCCCTCGGGTGTTCTGCCATAGGCGCCTGCCGCGCCCCCGGCATGATGTCCAAACATTCCGCCCACAAGCGAGAAGTCCGTATTTCTGGCACTGCCTTCAGCCGCAGCCAGCTGAACCCCGGAACGGTTTTCAATGAGCGTCAGCATGATAGCGCCTTTTTTTTGTCAAGAATTAAGACAGGATAGCAATTACAGGCTGTGAAAATACCCTTGACAGAAACGGCCTTCGGCTTTATTGTACCCGAACGTCATTTTCTGACTATTTGGTCATTTCTTTAACCGATATAGTCAGGAGATGTTTTTGTTTTTTTCCACAGGAATGATGGCGGGGACAACCCAAGGAAATATTCAATGAATTTGGCCACAAGAAGAAAAGAGATGATGAACCGTCTGCTCAAGGAGCAAGTGGTAAAAACCGTGCTGGCAATGATCCATGAAGGGACACCCGTTACCATGGACAAGGTGGCGTTCAGGTGCGGTGTGTCCAAAGGAACCGTGTACAATTATTTTAAAAACAAAAAAGACCTGTTGAACACTGTCCATGAGGCTGTGATTATCCCCATTAAAAAGGGGTCAAACAAAATATTTGAGAAAAATATCCCGCCCATGGAAAAAATATATGGATTTGTGGGTAATGTGTTTGATTTCCAGAAGGAGTACCCACTTTATTTTAAATTTATTCAGAGTCAGCGTTCGGCAGCCGATGCCGTCACAGAGCGTATGGAGGTCATCATCATCCCCCTGGTCAATGTGTGCAGGGAAGGCATGCGCCAAGGAGCGTTTGTGGATGCGGACCCCTATGTCATGGCAGCCATGATCTTCGGTACGGTGGTGGGTCCTTTGGAGTCCCTGACTTACCGGGAGGATGCGCTCCAGGATTTGGAAAAACTCAAACAGGAAATAGTCCGCTTTCTGGACAAAAGTATACTTAATGAACAGGAGAGATCGTTATGAAGCGTTTTTTGCTTGGTTTTATCACGGCCGTACTCATTGGCGGCGGATATTTGTATTTCTCGGGACAGCTTGCGCTGCCCTGGGCAGGGGCACAAAAAAGCCAGGCGTCACCGCAGCCCCAGCAGGCACATGCCCAGTCTGCCCAGGCCCGTCCCCCGGTTGAAGTGGCCGTTTATACGGTCAAGCCCCAGGAAGTTGTATTGACTAAGGATCTGGCCGGCAGAACGTCTGCATACCAGGTGGCTGAAATTCGCCCCCAGGTAACAGGCATCATACTTAAACGGATGTTTACCCAGGGCAGTTTGGTTAACAAAGGGCAGCAGCTTTATCAAATTGATCCCTCCACCTACAAGGCCGCATATGAATCTGCAGCCGCGAGTCTGGTTCGAGCCGAGGCCGACGTCAAGGCAGCGGAGCCCAAACTTGCCCGGTACAGCCGGTTGGTTAAAATGGGCGGTGTCAGCCGCCAGGTTTATGACGATACCGTGGCAGCCCTGGCCCAGGCCAAGGCTGACGTGGCTGTTGCCAAAGCCAATCTGGCCACCGCAAAAATCAATCTGGACTATACCAAGGTGTTTTCGCCTATATCCGGGCGCATCGGTAAGTCATCGGTGACCGAAGGCGCTTTGGTGACGGCCAATCAAACCACCGCCCTCGCTGTGGTGCAGAATCTGGACCAGATTTATGTAGACGTAAACCAGTCCAGCGAGGAGCTCATGGCGCTTAAAAAAGGCTTGAACAATCCTGAACAGAACTCTATGGTCAGCCTGTTCATCGGAAAGGAGGGCACCCCCTATGACCTGAAGGGCAAACTGCTGTTCTCCGATGCCACGGTGGACCAGAGCACCGGCATGGTCCAGTTGAGGATACTGTTCCCCAACCCTGAAAAGGAACTTCTGCCGGGCCTGTTTGTCCGTGCCAGGGTAGAGCAGTCCCGCCAGGATCAAGCCATTGCCGTTCCCCAGCAGGCTGTGGTGCGCAATGCGGACGGGTCTGTTTCCGTGTGGGTTGTGAATGAGCAAAATACGGTCGAATATCAGCCGGTTGAAGTCTCTCAGGCAGTCAAGGACCAGTGGGTGGTCTCTGCCGGCCTCGCCCCCGGCGACAGGGTGGTGGTTGAGGGGTTGCAGAAAATCAGCCCCCAGGCCAAGGTTACGACCGTGGAATACAAAGCATCCACCAACTCATGATAGCAGGATAAAAACATGTCTCGTTTTTTTATAGATCGGCCCATCTTTGCATGGGTTATTGCAATTGTCATCATGCTGTCCGGGCTGTTTGCCGTGCTCACCCTGCCGGTGGAACAATATCCCAAGATTGCCCCGCCCAGCATTACCATTTCAACCATGTACCCAGGCGCCTCGGCCCAGGTGGTGGAAGACAGTGTCACCCAGGTCATTGAGCAGGCCCTGACCGGCATTGATTATTTAAGATATTTCTCTTCATCCAGTGAATCCAGCGGCCAGCTGACCATCAGCCTGACCTTTGAACCGGAAGCGGATCCGGATATTGCCCAGGTTCAGGTGCAGAATAAAATATCAAAAGTGGAAAGTCTGCTGCCCCAGGAAGTCCAGCAGCAGGGCCTGACCGTCCAGAAGGCCTCTGACAGCTTTCTTTTGTTGGTCGGATTGTACTCCGAAGACGGCACCTATAAGGGTGATGATCTCTCCGATTATCTTAAATCCAACATGGCAGACCCGGTTTCCCGTGTACAGGGGGTGGGCGATTTAACCGTGTTCGGCTCCCAGTACGCCATGCGGATATGGGTTAATCCGGAAAAACTCAACGCGTTTAGCCTGATGCCCTCGGATGTTGTTTCTGCCATCCAGGCGCGAAACGCCGACGTCTCATCCGGTCAGCTTGGCGGTGCCCCGGCCATCAAAGGCCAGCAGATCAATGCCGTTGTGACGGCCCAGTCCAAACTGCAGACCGTAGAAGATTTTGAAAAGGTTTTGGTTAAGGTCAACCCGGACGGATCCCAGGTCCGGGTGAAGGATGTGGCCAAAGTGGAAAAGGGACCTGAAAGATACGGGTTCAACACCCGATATAACCGCAATCCTGCCGCAGCCATGGCTATCAGTCTTGCCACCGGCGCCAACGCCCTTGATACGGCCGAACGGGTCAAAGATAAAGTTAAGGAATTAAGCCAGTTCCTGCCTCCGGGACTGGAAGTGATTTTTCCCTACGATACCACGCCCTTTGTCCGGCTCTCCATTGAAGAGGTTGTCAAGACCCTGGTAGAAGCCATTGTGCTGGTATTCCTGGTCATGTATCTGTTTTTGCAAAGCTTTCGGGCAACGTTGATCCCCACCATTGCGGTGCCGGTGGTGTTGCTCGGCACCTTTGGTGTTTTGTCGGCATTTGGGTTCAGTATCAATACCTTGTCCATGTTTGCCATGGTGCTTGCCATCGGGCTTCTGGTGGATGATGCCATTGTTGTTGTGGAAAACGTGGAGCGGGTGATGTCCGAAACCGGTAAACCCCCCAAAGAAGCCACCCGGGAGTCCATGGATCAGATCACCGGCGCCCTTGTGGGTATTGCCATGGTGCTGTCTGCGGTGTTTATTCCCATGGCGTTTTTCTCCGGCTCCACCGGTGCCATCTACCGTCAGTTTTCACTGACCCTGGTATCGGCTATGGCGCTTTCAGTGTTTGTGGCTCTGGTTTTGACCCCTGCGCTTTGCTCCACATTGCTTAAACCTGTGAAAAAAGGGCATCATGAACATAAACGCGGCTTTTTCGCCTGGTTCAACAAAGGCTTTGACCTCAGCAAGGCCATGTATAAATCCAGTGTCAGGTATTCAGCCTCCCGGGCGGTAAGATTCCTGGTCGTCTATGCACTGATCATTGTGGGACTGATTTACATTTTTAAAGGGATCCCCACAGGATTTTTGCCTGATGAAGATCAGGGCATGATGATGACCATCATCTCCGCCCCGCCGGGTGCGACCATGGAACGGACCCAGAAGGCCGTAAATAAGGTGGAAGACTACTTTCTGGACCAGGAGAAAGGTAATGTAAAAGGTCTGTTCACCGTAGTCGGTTACAGCCATTCCGGCCGGGGCCAGAATGTGGCCATGGGCTTTATGAACCTTACGGACTGGTCCCTGCGTCACCGGCCCGACCAGAAAGCCGCCGCAATTGCAGGCCGGGCCATGGCCAGTATGTTCAGCATCAAGGACGCATCCGTCTATGCCTTTATTCCGCCGGCCATCCTGGCCTTGGGCGATGCCACCGGGTTTGACTTTGAGCTGGTGGATCGTGGGGGATTAGGTCATACTGCATTGATGAACGCCAGAAACCAGATGCTGGGAATGGCTGCTCAGAATCCCAAGCTGGTCGGTGTTCGCCCCAACGGATTGTCTGATGTGCCGCAGTACAAGCTGCACATTGATTATGAAAAGGCCGAAGCTTTGGGCGTGACCACGGCCAATATTACCAATGTGCTCCAGACCGCCTGGGGCTCATCCTATATCAATGATTTCATGGACGGCAACCGGCTCAAAAAAGTATATATCCAGGGGGATGAAGGATCGCGCATGCTCCCCGAAGATATTGACAGATGGCATGTGCGGAATAACCAGGGCACCATGGTGCCGTTCTCTTCATTCACCTATGGCGAGTGGACCTATGGATCTCCAAGGTTGGAACGGTATAACGGCACCTCTTCGGTGGAGATATTAGGCGCACCGGCCCCGGGGGTTTCCTCGGGTGAAGCCATGACTATTGTTGAGGATATGGCCCAGAAACTGCCCAAGGGAATTTTTCTGGAATGGACGGGCCTCTCCTATGAAGAGCGGATGGCCGGTTCCCAGAGCGGAATGCTTTACGCCATATCCCTTTTGTTTGTGTTCCTGTGTCTGGCCGCCCTTTATGAGTCCTGGTCCATCCCATTTTCGGTCATGCTGGTTGTGCCTTTGGGTATTATCGGATCCGTGGTGGCCACCAAGTTGGCGGGATTAAGCAATGATGTCTATTTTCAGATTGCGCTGCTTACCACGGTCGGCCTTGCAGCCAAAAACGCCATTCTTATTGTCGAGTTTGCAAAAAGTTTATATGAAAGCGGGATTGAACTAGTTCAATCGGCAGTCATAGCCGCAGAGCTCAGGCTTCGACCCATCCTGATGACCTCCTTTGCGTTTATTCTGGGTGTGACACCGCTGGCCATTTCCGACGGTGCGGGTTCTGCCAGCCAGAACGCCATCGGCATCGGTGTTATCGGCGGTATGCTGGCAGCCACATCCCTGGCGATTATCTTTGTTCCTCTCTTTTTTATCCTCATTGAACGAGGCAGTGAAAAGAAAAAACAGGCCGAAAACGGCCAAGGAGAATAAATGATGATATATAGATTAATTACGGTAACCTTTGCCGGTCTGATGCTTTTTACTGCCGGCTGTTCATTTATTCCAGAATACAGACAGCCGGAAATGCCGGTGGCCGACGCCTGGCCGGACACAGCTTTAAAAGAAGAAGCAGCGTCCGGCCACGCCGCAGCAGATATCGTCTACCAGGATTACTTTACTTCCCGGACCCTGCAGCAGATCATTGCCATGGCCCTGGAAAACAACCGGGATCTGAAGGTGGCATTGCTCAATATTGAACAGGCAAAGGCTGCCTACCGGATTCAAAAATCCGACGAGCTGCCTGTAATCTCAGGCAGCACGGGCTTAAGCCGCCAGGGTATCCCCGAAGACAGCAGTAGTTTTGGGAAACAATATACTGCGGATACATCCATGAGTGCGGGATTGGGTATCACGGCCTATGAACTTGATTTTTTCGGTCGGGTCAAAAGCCTGAGCCAAAGTGCCCTTGAGAGCTATCTTGCCACCCGGGAAGCGGCATCAAGCACCCGCATTGCCCTGGTGGCCCAGACCGCAGACGCCTATGTCAACCTCCTGGCCCAAAGAAAATTGCAGCACCTTGCCGAAGAGACCTACAAGGCCCAGAAATCGACATATGATGTAATCAAGACACAGTATGATGCAGGCTCCACAGACCAGCTTGCCCTGGCCCAGGCAGCCACATCCGCCGAAAGCGCCAAGGCCTCCATTTACCAGTATAAACGACTGGCTACCCAGGCTGAAAATGCCCTGGTGTACCTTGCAGGTCCCGGGGTATATGATCTTATCAATGCCTCTGAAACAATTGACGACATCGGCGTTCTGACCCAACTTCCGGCAGGGCTTCCCTCCCAAATTCTTCTGGCCAGACCGGATATCCAGGCTGCCGAGCACCAGCTAAAGGCAGCCAATGCAGACATTGGCGCGGCCCGGGCAGCCATGTATCCCTTCATCAGCCTGACCGGCTCCTTCGGATTTGCCGCCCAGGGGCTTTCCTATCTGTTTGATCCGTCCCGAAGCCTTTCCTGGGGTTTTTCTCCCAATCTGAGTATCCCGATCTTCAATCGGGAAGGCCTCAAGGCGAGTCTGGATGTCGCCACCGTTGGCGAAAAAATTGCGGCAGCCCAGTATGAAGGCGCTATTCAGACAGCGTTCAGGGAAGTGGCAGACCAGCTGGCCGCGCGCAAACACTACAAAGGTCAGCTGGATGCCCAGAATGCGCTGGTTGCTGCGACCCGGAACGCGTATCATCTGTCCAGGGCCAGGTATGATAACGGGGTAGATGATTTTCTCACGGTTCTGGATTCCCAGCGCGCGCTGTTTAGCGCTGAGCAGGGCGCCATTGTCCTGAAGCAGGCTTACTTAAGCAATTTGATTAATCTTTATAAGGTTATGGGCGGCGGAAAAATGGATACGTTAATACCTGTAATGAACTAAATCAGAGTTTCACTCTATGAAATACGTTAAATCCGCAGTCCTTAGAGCCTGTTTAAAAGGTGGGGCACATCCAAACTTCGTTTGCCTGATCGGCGCACGGCGCCGGTCAGCTCCGCGATTAACTTTTTTTAATCCGCTCTTCGAGATCTGAAGGTGAAATAAAAATAAAAGTTCGCCCCTCTTTCAGCTTGCTTAAAAGATTTAATTTGTCCGACATGTATAATAAATCCTTTCTTGCAGTTTCATAGGAGATTCCATGTGAGTTGCGATGTTCGTTGATATTATAAATAAATCTTGGATTTTTCAGAGCATGGCGGAGAATGGCTAATTGCCTAAAATTTAGCTTCCCTCCAAGGTGTTTGGCATTCCGTAATGTTTCTTGCGCCTCTTCAATATCCTTCGTCTTTTTTTCCAGATAAGCATGGAGGTCTTGAATGGCATTTCTAATAACTTCAAGTTGATGAATTATAAAATAGGTGGCATCATTATCGTCAGTTTCCGTGTACAGGAATGCCCTGCCATACTGAACGGGTGCTAATTTCATAATTCGAGATATGGAAATAAATTCTGATAACCAATATCCTTGGCTTATCATTGACCAGTAAAATAATGCTCTTGCCGTTCTACCATTACCATCAACAAAGGGGTGGTCATAGGCCAACATGAAGTGAAGTATTATTGCCCTGATGACAGGGTGAATAAAGCCCGCATCTGACTTATAATTGGCGAATTTACATAAAGATTCCAATCGTTTTTTTAATTCCGAGGCATTCGGTGGCGAATGTAAAATGTTATAACCAGTGTGATCAGATACATACACTTTATCATTTTCTGACCTGAAGACACCTGCTTTTTTTGGATCATCTAATGTCTTCTCAGTTAATATTCGGTGAAGTTCAAAAAGGAAGGAAGGTGTTAATTCATCATCTTTAAACTCCCTTATAAACTGCATCGCATGAAAATTATTCAAAATCATCTGTTCGCTTTTATCTTTTGGGCCCCTTCCTTGCCTGATCATTTCTTTTGCAACGTGCCTTGTAGTGGAGGCACCTTCTAATTGACTGGAATTTATCGCTTCTTCGACAAGGGATTTGATTAAATATGTATTTTGCATACCCTGATTTGCAATTGGTTGATTGGCGGTAATAGTTCCGGCTGCATTCATATCAAGCCAGTGCAAATCACGATTGACGGCATCAGGAGTACAGAATTTAAAAGGCTGATTAGATTTATCGTATAATGGAAGTGTCGTGAATAGATTTTGTCTTTTAAATCTAATGATTGCCCACCATTCTTCGCTGGTTAATTCATCTGGTGGCGTTAAATGTCTAAGTTTGTCCCAATGAAGATATCGGCCCTTTTCATCTGTTATACTTGCATTGAAAGCCTTGGCAAAAAGCTCACTTCTTTCTGTAATGGTTTTTATAAAATCAGGTGGACTGACTGGGATTTTCATGGTCAATAGTATCCTGTTAAATATTTAATTTCCTATGAGTTGTATTAGACACTGTAACAATAGATAGCAATATTTTAAATACTAATTATCAAATATTAGTATTTAAATAACAAAGCGGTCTTTAAGCTGATTAAAAAATCTAATATTTTATAAATGTTAAATGTATTTTTAATGTTTTCATATTAGTATTAATCAACTATATAAATAATGGAGTAGCGCCGGAGCGCATATGAATGAAAAGGATGACGTTCTTGTCAAAGCAAGACCCTTGCTTGAGATTGTCAATACATCTTGGGATGATTTTTTATTTTCGGATATTAAGGAATCTGAAATCGAATTGTTCAGAAAGCAGGAACGTAACGGACGACCGTTGGGAAATACGACTTTTGTAAAGCAATTGGAGACTCTTTTAGACAGACGGCTCAGGCCAAAGAAGCCAGGTCGAAGAAATAGGTAAGGCGTCCCAGGATTACGCGTTCCTTAATAGGTTCATTCAAACTTTCTATTTACATCCGGTTGCTTGGCTGCTATTGAAAAATTATCCTGTTTTCTATTTTTCTAACGGGATAACATTACAAACTTGGGCTTTGACAGAAAAAAAACTACATAATCACTTGTTAGACCTCAATAATATGAAATTCGAACTCAAAACACTTGATAGTTATGAAGATGATGACCTCGTTGAAGAACTAAAGCGTGTATCACATCTGGTGAACGGACGCCTTACGATGTCAAAATTCGATGAGCATTCAAAGGTCCATTCATCTACGGTTAGGAACCGCTTTAATGGTTGGGGTAATGCGCTCACAAAAGCTGGCCTAGAAAATGGCATCTCTCCCCAAGCAAGAGTTATTACAGAAAATGAAATTATTAAACGGGCAAAAGATATAGCACAAAAACTCAATACCAAATTTCTCACCAATAAGCAGTTCACGAAACATACTGGTATCGGGCAAAAAGTTATTCTTACTAGGTTCGGCAGCTGGAAAGAGGTTTTAAAGAAAGCAGGCTTAGAAACTGTACCGTTAGGCCGGAGATATTCCGACGAAGAATGTTATGAGAACATCCTAAATTTGTGGATTCATTACGGACGGCAACCTAATTATGCAGAACTAAAACAGCCTCCTTCTGTAGTAGGAGCGAAAGCTTATGTCGGCAGGTGGGGCAGTTGGAGAAAGGCCTTAAAAGCTTTTGTTGATTATACCTCAAGAGAAAACCAAACAGACAACACTATTGAAAGCATTGAATCGTTAAAATCTGAAAAAAGAAATATGGTTACTGATAGACAAGGAAAATCTAGATCTCTCAGTCTTGCTACAAGATATAAGGTGCTTGTAAGAGATAACTTCAAATGTGTTATTTGTGGGCGTTCGCCAGCAATCAATCATGGGATAGTTTTACATATTGACCATATCATAGCATGGTCAAAAGATGGAACAAATGACCCTTCTAATCTGAGAGTTTTGTGTTCAGACTGCAACCTTGGGAAGGGTGATAAATATGAAGAGGTCTAACAAATCGCTGCACAAGGATTGCCAGCACTGACGCGCTGTCAACCTGTGAGCTCAGGCGTTCACACTGGACACACGGGGGCGGGCTGGTAAATTACCCGATAATATGGTACGGCTGAAGCTTTGCTTCGCTGCCGCAAAACTTCGTTATGTCGGACAAAGCGAAGCAAAGCTTCAGCCGTAGTCAAAGGAGAATTTTCCACCCCACTACCCCGTGGCCATTGAACAAACCAATACACTGGACAAGCCAGTGATTTAAATATTCACGACGGCTCCGCCGCCGTGAATCGCGGTGCTGACTTCGTCCAGCACCTTGTCCCGGCGCCTCTGGCGCCAGAACAAGGTACTGGACCGGACACCGCACACCGATCATTCAGACTGCGTCTGCCTGATCGTATTCTGGAGACAGCTTACGTATTCTGGGGACAGCTTACTCAATTCAAACAAGAAACATGCTACGGTCAAACCATATATGTTCAGAGTTCACGGCGACTCCGCCGCCGTAAATCGCCCATCTTCAAAAACGGTCATGCGGCTTCCAGCACAAAATTCACATGGATAGCGTCAAAAGGAAATTCTATTTGACCGCTTTCTGTTTTTATCAAAATTCCGGCTTTCAAAAGCGCATGAACGTCACCATGGACGGCTTTAACGTCCCGGCCCAATCGTCTGGCAGCTTCACGGATAGACAAAGGCCCAGCCCCTGTCATATTTTGAATAAGTTCCCACCGCTTGCCAGAAATAATTTTAAAAAGTAGAGCAGGGGTCTCAAAACTGATATAAGCCCCTTGGTCCTCGCCGTCAAAAGCTGCCAGAAACCGATTCTCAATTTCTTTTCGTGATGATATTCCTAATGTTACGGTTTTCATTTTATCTCCTCCAGTCGTCTACATCTTTCCAAAAATCCTGAATTAAAATTTTTGGAGTTGTAAATTCATACGGCATTTCTTTATCGCCAATATGCTTATGCTCCCCTTTGCCTGTTTCATTGTCGTATCGAAGAACACAGACGCTCTCTACTATAAACGCCAGGCGATATTTAAAATTATGTCTGCTCCCGGAAAGCGGTGTTGGCAGACGCCATACAATCAACTCTACAAAAGATGTTTCAGAGATTATATGGCGGTCTTTTAATATCAATTCTGGTTTCATGTTGGATATAATACCAACACATACAGAGTGTTGTCAATAACCCCAACGTAATATGCAAAATAAATATCTTTGGGCTTTGAAAAATTAGTTTGTTTTTGGGCCTGAAATTTCAATATGGCAGATCAAGCAGGGAGCACCAGGAGACGACTACATCTCATCTATGATTTGTTTGTAATTGGTATGATCACAGTAGAATATCCCTGTCAGTCCTGGCCTTTTAAATTTCCAAAGTGAAAGATTTTTGCATTCTCATTGGCCCGTTTCAGGTTATCACCGTGATGATTTACATTCGACAGGCTGTCAATTCTCCTAAAGCCTCGCATTGATTTTTGTCCATATTCCTATTAGACTGTGTCCCAGTTGATATTGAATACGACCCGGACCGTATTCCTTTTCAAATCTGAAATTTGTCAGATTCTTTTCAAAAAGGACATTGTCATGACCATTCAGCGAAATATCGGCGTTATTTGTATATTGCTTATGGCTTGCGCCATCTTTTCGGCAGTATATGGCAAGGCCCATGCGAGAACTTCGGTTTACGTTCCCGATGCCCTTGCCCCCTGGAAAGAATGGGTGCTGCAGGGAAAAGAACAGCAGTTGTCGTGCATTCCCATGTACAACAATGCCGGACAGATCCTTTGCGCCTGGCCGGGAGAGTTAAACCTGAATCTGACAGAGAGCGGGGGCGAATTTGAACAGTCATGGCAGGTGTATGCCCAGACCCGGGTGGATTTGCCGGGCTCCGACCGAAACTGGCCCGTGCAGGTTCTTGCCGACGGTAAGCCTGCTGTGGTTTTGGACCAGGATAATACCCCGGGCCTGATACTTTCCCCGGGCCGTCATACAATCAGCGGACAATTTTACTGGCGAACCATGCCCGAAAGACTGAATATCCCGTCATCAACCGGACTGGTGAGTCTAAGCGTTAATCATCAGCCCGTAATGTTTCCGGATCTGGACGATGAGGGGCGGTTGTGGCTAAAGCAGAGGAACCGTGAACAACGGCTGGAAGACCGGTTAAAAGTTGAATGTTTCCGGCTCATCGAGGATGACATTCCGGCCCGGATGTCGGTTGCGCTTACCCTGGAAGTGTCGGGCCAGGCCCGGCAGATGGTGCTGGGGCCTGTATACCAAAGTGATAGGTTCATCCCGGTATCCTTTGAAAGCCCGCTGCCCGCCCGTCTGGAATCCGACGGCCGGATCACCATTCAGGTCCGGCCCGGACGCTATAACATTGATCTTAATCTGCGCCATGCCGGGCCTTTGGAGAACGTCCGGTTCATCCGTCCGGACCAGGCATTCTGGCCGGATCAGGAGATCTGGGCCTTCAGTGCCAGAACCGATCTCAGACAGGTGCAGATTTCAGGGGCTGACCCCGTGGACCCCAAACAAACGGCCATGCCGGCACGATGGCAATCATTTCCGGCGTACCTGATGGCGCCTGCCACCACACTGGTCTTTAAGCCGATCAAGCGGGGAGATCCCGAGCCCGCACCGGATCAGCTCTCCTTGAATCGAACCCTGTGGCTGCGTTTTGACGGTACCGGCTATTTTATCCAAGATAAAATCACGGGCAAAAAGAACACTAACTGGCGCCTGGAAATGAATCCCGCCATCCATCCGGGCCAGGTCCTTGTGGATGGTAAAGAGCAGTTGATCACCAAAAGAGACGATAGCGACAAGGCCGGTATTGAGCTAAGAAACGGCAGGATAAATATTGTGGCCGATGCCACCTTTGAAAACGGGATTGCCGATGTTCCGGCAACGGGCTGGGACCATGATTTCAATGACGTAAAAGGCACGCTTAACCTGCCTGCGGGCTGGACCCTGATCAATGCCCTCGGCGTAGACCGCATCCCCGGCACCTGGGTGGGCAGATGGACCCTGCTGGATTTTTTTGCGCTCCTGATTTTTACCATTGCCCTGTCCCGGGTCTACTCAAAACCTTTAGCCATTCTTGCCTTTGTCACCCTGGTGCTGATCTTCCATGAACATCAGGCGCCCAAGTATATCTGGCTGGTACTCCTGGTGGGGTTTGCCTTGCTCAAACATCTGCCCGGGGGCAGGATGCGCGCCTTTGTCAAGCTTTGTCAGGGTACGGCGCTGATCTGTTTTGCCGCCATTGTGATTCCCTTTGCCATCCAGACCCTTCGCATCGGCATATACCCGGAATTGGCCAGGACATGGACCGATACATCAAATGCCGTAATCCGGTCAGAATCCCGGGATCAGGTGATGATGATGGAAGAGGGAGGCCGGCAGCCGTCCGTGGCAAAAGCGGAACGGCAGGGGGCGGATCGAAATAAGCTGATGCGTATGGGGAGCATCTCCCCGGCCAGTGCGCCTGAGCCGGCCGAAAAGTCCGCTCAAGTTATGCAGCAAGTTATGCAGTATGACCCCAAAGCCCGAACCCAGACAGGCCCGGGCATGCCTTTGTGGCCGGCTTATGAAACCATCGGTTTTTCCTGGTCCGGTCCTGTGAATAAAGACCAGTCCATAGGGTTCTTTCTGATCGGGCCAACAGTCAACCTGGTCCTGGCCTTTTTGCGGGTCGCCCTTGTCGTGCTTTTAGGTGCGGGCATGCTCGGTATCGGCAAAGGCGGCATTAAAAAGGCCGGTGCAACCGGTATCAAGCAGATGCTTCCTGCGTTGTCCGCACTTGTTCTGTGTCTTACGCCCCTATTGTCGCATGCAGCACAATTTCCGTCAAAGGAGATGCTGGAAGAACTGGAAAAACGCCTGCTCGAAACGGACCAATGCTTCAACTCCTGTGCAAATTTGCCCCAGGCGTCCATTGACCTGAAAAAGGATGTGATGACATTCAGCGTGGCGGTTCATGCCGCCATTGACACGGCAATTCCCCTTCCCGGGGATGCCGGCCAGTGGCTGCCGTCACAGGTAACCGTGGACGGCCTGACCGCTGCGGGCATCTTCAAGAAAGAGGGGCAATTCTGGGTGATGGTCCCCAAGGGCCGCCACAAAATAGACCTTGACGGTGCCATACGTCAGCAGAGCGGTTTCCAGCTTTTTTTCCCTTTAAAACCCCGGCACCTGGATATTGTCATGGACGGCTGGACAGTGGAAGGCAGTCATCCCGACGGCAGCTTTGATGCCCAGCTTCAGTTTAAACGAAAAGCCCGGGCAGACGGTAAAAATCAGCAGGTGCTTGAAACAGGTGTTCTGCCTGTATTTGCCAGGATTGAACGGACCCTGCTGCTCGGACTTGTCTGGAAAGTAAATACCCAGGTAATCCGTGAAGGAGAAGCAGGTTCCGGCATGGTCCTTGACATCCCGTTGCTTCCCGGCGAATCCATCACCACCGAAGGCATCCGGGTAGAGGGGAATACGGCAAAGGTCAACTTTGGTTCCGGACAGAAAACATTGACCTGGGAATCTTTTCTGGCCCCTGCGGATAAAATAGAGTTAAAACATGCCAATACCCGTGACTGGACCGAAATATGGAAGGTGGATATCAGCCCTGTTTTTCATATGGAATACCAGGGAACCCCTGTGATTTTTCATAAAACCGGCACCCGCTGGTATCCCACCTGGCACCCCTGGCCCGGGGAGAGCCTGACACTGACCGTGACCCGGCCCCAGGGCATTGAGGGACAGACCATGACCATTGAAAAAAGTCTGCTGACCTTTTCGCCGGGCAGGGCAGCTGCCACGGCCCAGATGGATCTTACCATCAACAGCAGCCAGGGAGGGCGCCATACCATTACCCTGCCCAAGGACGCCAGGCTGCAGGAGGTGAAAATTCAAGGCAGGATACGCCCCATCCGGCAGGATCAGAACCAGGTGACCCTGCCCATTGTCCCGGGACACCAGGAAATTGTACTCCAATGGGTGTCAGCCGGCGGTATTACCCCCTTCTATAAAACACCGGTTGTGAATTTAGGGATGGACAGTGCCAACGCCTGTGTGGATATCATACCCGGCAGCAACCGGTGGCCCCTGTTTCTGGGCGGGGAACCGGCGTTGGGTCCGGCCGTGCTGTTCTGGTCCGAACTGATCGTAATCCTGATCATTGCCTTTATCCTGTCAGAAACCGGGCGGACGCCGTTGAACCTGTTGCAGTGGTTTTTGCTGTTCATCGGCATCACCATGAACCATCCGGCACCCGCGATCATTGTGGCAGGCTGGCTGATTGCACTGGATTTCCGGTCCAAAGCCGATCAGTTCACCGGCATGAAGTTCAACCTGATCCAGCTGGGCATTGTGGCACTGACCCTGGCGTCGGGTGCATGTCTGGTTTTCAGCATATCCAACGGACTTTTAGGGCATCCGGATATGAACATCCGGGGCAACGGTTCCAGTGCCAACCTGCTGCGCTGGTATCATGATGTGTCAGGGCCTGTCCTGCCCCGGACCTGGATGGTGTCCATTCCCATGTGGTCCTATCGGGTTGCCATGCTGGCCTGGGCGCTTTGGGTCTCCTTCTGGTTGATCAATATTTTGAAATGGGGATGGACCAGGTTTTGCACACCCATGTTGTGGTCCAAAGTGGAATGGCGCAAGCCAAAATTTCGTCAACAGACGCACTTCACATCTGCAGATCAGACCCGGGACCAGACCGGCCCTGACCCTGAAACAGATGCCGAGTCACAAAGATAAAGATTGTAAGACCTTTTGGGGCAGGGGGCGAGCAGGGGGCAAACCTTGATTATTGCATTATACATTGGCATGGTTCCAGGTGCTGAGAATCTGAGGGCATGTCAATGATTGTCACGGTATGACCCCCCGCCTACAATTTTCTGACGAAAACTCAAGCCTTGCTTTAAACATTTCGTCCCGGGCTTCCAGGTGAATGCTGAACCCGGGCATTGCGGAAATTTTTCTAAATACCATGGGGATGCCCCTTCCCAATTGGTCGGCATATCTGTAGTTCTGCATGAATTTTAAGATAATGGGATTTCGGCTGATGGAAATACCGGCCTTCATTTTTTCAATGGTCACGGTGTTGATCAGGCGGCCGGGGTTGGTGATCTCTATTATTCCGGGCTGCATTTTTATCTGGATTTTTGCATGGATACTGTAATCCCGGTGTACCACCGCATTTACCAGCAGTTCCCGTAAAACGCCCTGGGGGAATTTGAGTTCTTCCCGTTTCATGCCCCGGATCACAGAAGATGTTTTCCAGTTCAGCTTAAGTTTATGGAGGATTGTGTCAATGGCTTCCGGGCTTGGATCATAGCAGTCCAGCCGGTCAAAAATATCCTCAAGATCCTGATCCTGATAATAAACAAATTGAATTCCGGCCTGGGGAAGGTATTTTTCCAGGGCAGTGACCACTCCTTCTTTTCTGCTGAAAAAAAGCAGCCCGGCCATGCTGGGACAAAGCTTTGCATGCACGATTTCAGCCAGACTGGCATTAACAAGCAAGGCCCTGGTCTCCACCTCATCCATCGATCCCATGTCCAACTCATACACGTCTTTAAAATAGCGTTTGATTTTATCCAGGTCCAGGTCCTGTTTTGATGCCCCGGGGACCGGTTTTCCGTCAATGTGAACCACACCCGCGTTCTGGAACAGTCGCAGCAGTTCTTGTCTTGAGGAATTTCTTTTGGTACTGCCCACCCTGATCATATATTTTCCGGAAGCGGTCTGATAGGGTTTTTCAAGTCCCTCCGAAACCTGGATCCGTGCAATCACTTTCCCGTCAACGGTGGTTGTCTCAAACATTGGAATCAACGGGGGAAGAATATTGTTCCGGCAAATATTCATCACGGCTTCCTCCAGGTTTTTAATGCGTGCCTTATCGATTCCTGAGACGCGGCCGTCATCTGAAATCCCGATAAAAATTTCTCCGCCCCTGACATTGGCAAATGCAGAGATCTCTTCGGCCAGAGATTGGGGTGAGACATCCGGTGTTTTAAACTCAACAAGGGAGTTTTCACCATCCTGAATTATCTGTCTGATCTCTTTTTCCATGATTTTGTTCCTGTTTCATTGATTCTTTCGATCCATGACATCGGTTTGACCTTTAGAGAGGATACGGGTAACAAAAGGACGCTCTACGCCCTTGGCTTCAGTCAGAAAAATTTTATTTGGAACGCCGTGATTGATATCAAATCCACTGGGCAGTTTTTTTATCATCATCAATACTCCCCCGGAAATATTAAAGCCTGTTTAAAAATTGATGAAGCGGCTGCAATTTTGTGAAAATGGCCCCAATTCTCCCAAATTTTTAAACAGGCTCTTACAAGCACTATAAGGATATCAGGAGTCGGAATCCTTTTTCTTAAGCTTTCCGGCAAGGATATGGCGTTTGGCAGCATTAAGTTCCACCTTGCGGATGCGGATGGATAAGGGGGTGACCTCAACCATTTCATCGTCCCTGATAAAATGGATGGCCTGTTCAAGGGTCATAGACTTGATAGGGGAGCAGGTGGTGGCTTCGTCTTTTCCGGATGCACGCATATTGGTCAGCTTCTTCTCTTTGCAGGCATTGACGTCAATATCCGAATGACGGTTGTGTTCGCCAATGACCATGCCCTCGTAAACCGGGGTGCCCGGCGTGATGAAAAGACGGCCCCGGGGTTCCAGGTTGAACAGGGCATAGGGTACGGCTTTGCCCTGGCGGTCGCACACCAGGGAGCCGGTGTAGCGTACGGGAAAATCCCCGCGATGGGCTTCATACCCGGACAGATAGGAGTTCAGGATGCCCGTGCCCCGGGTGTCGGTCATGAACTCGTCCCGGTACCCGATCAGTGAACGGGAGGGGATAGAGAATTCCAGGCGGACCCGGCCCTTGCCGTTGTTCACCAGGTTGGTCATCTTGCCCTTTCTTACGGACAGTTTCTCGGTGACCACGCCCATGAAATTCTCATCGCAATCCACAAACAGATGTTCAATGGGCTCCAGGAGCTGCCCGTTCTCTTCCCGGTAAATGACCTTGGGGCGGCCTACGCACACTTCAAAATTTTCCCGGCGCATGGTCTCAATGAGGATGGCCAGCTGCAGCTCCCCGCGTCCCTTGACAATAAAGCTGTCGTCATTGGTACTCTCCTCCACCTCAATGGCCACATTGAGCAGGGTTTCCTTGAGCAGGCGCTCCCGGATTTTTCTGGACTGGACATTTTTGCCATCCTTGCCGGCAAAAGGGGAGGTGTTAATGGTAAACCGCATGAACACCGTGGGTTCGTCCACTGTAATCCTGGGCAGGGCCAGCGGATTTTCCCGGGTGCATATGGTATCGCCGATTTTCACGTCCTCAATGCCTGCCAGAACGATGATGTCTCCGGTGTCTGCATGATCCACCGGCACCAGTGTTATGCCGTCATAGGACTGGAGTTTGGACACCTTAAGCTGTTTCTGGCCGCCGTTCTCATCCATGCAGACCAGAGACGCGTTGGAGGCGGCAGATCCGTTGAATACCTTGCCAATGGCAAGGCGGCCCAGGTAATCGGAATAGCCAAGGTCTGACACCAGCATCTGGAAAGGGGCGTCAGGATCATACGACGGCGCAGGCATCTCATTGATGATGATATCAAAAAGGACGTTTAGGTTATCTACCTCTTCTTCCAGTCCCCGCTTGACAATCCCGTCCCGGCCAATGGCATATAGGTAGGTGAACTCCAGCTGTTCATCCGTCGCGCCAAGATCAATGAACAGGTCGTAGACCATGTCCAGAACCTCATCGGGCCGGGCATCCTTGCGGTCGATCTTGTTTATGATTACAAGTACGGGAAGACCTGCCTCAAAGGTTTTTTTGAGCACAAACCGGGTCTGGGGCAAAGGCCCTTCAGATGCATCCACCAGCAAAATGGCGGAATCCGCCATGGAAAGGGCCCGCTCTACCTCACCGCCGAAATCGGCATGGCCCGGGGTGTCAATAATATTAATCTTTATGCCGTTGCAGGTGACAGAGCCGTTTTTGGCGGCAATGGTAATGCCCCGCTCCCGCTCCAGGTCCATCGAGTCCATGAGCCGGTCATCCACTTCCTGGCCTTCCCGGAACATCCCGCTCTGTTTGAACATGGCATCCACAAGTGTGGTTTTCCCATGGTCAACATGGGCGATTATGGCAACATTTCTTAGTTTATCATTTACTGCACTGTTTTTTTTCATATTCTCCTGTTATTTAGATATCCGGGTCGTGCCATCCGGGGCAGTCAACACCCGCACCCTGTCCCCGGGAAATATCGGTACATCAGCTTCCTGAACCACTACAATGGTTCTATCACTGTCAAGATTAACAACAATTTCCAACCCGTTTTTGGTTCCGGCCTCATGTTCAATGGCTGCGCCAATGGCCGCACCTGCCAGGGCACCGACAATGGTGGCCACACCCCGTCCGTGGCCCTGGCCGACGGAACTGCCGATCACACCGCCGGTGACACCGCCGATGGCACCACCGGCAACCGGAGGATTTGAGGCCTGGATGATGACGGATTTTACAGATTCCACAGTCCCTGTCTCCACAGTTTGGGCCTGCATGGTCTGCTCATAGGTATATACATTGGAGCTGGATGACGCGCATCCTGCCATGGTCAGCATTGCTGCAAGCATAATGCAAACAATAATTTTAATGCCTGATCGGGCTGTATTCATGTTCCTGCCTCCCGGGTTTATATATAAAATGTACGCCAAAGGCGCTTCACCCTCTTGTTTCAAATATCTTGTTTCTTGCTGGTGCCATTATACCGCCTGCAGCCGGCAAAAGGAAGTAATCATTGCATGGGAGGAAGTCAAGTAAGGCAGGATAATCGCGGAGGCTGCATTGCGTTCTGATCTTTTTATAAGAAAGTCTGGGTAAGTTACTCAGATTCTTAAAACTTTAAATGTTTGGGTTAAAGCCCTATCAGCTGATGCAAGGATGTTTTTTGGAGATGCCGGCTGTCTATAACGACATTTAAAAGGTCAAGAACCTCGAATAAATAGGTTGTTTCCGCCGGGGTTACAGGGTGGCGAAAGCTTTTTTGCACCTCATTTATCGGCAATTTCAGTATGTCATACAGTGATTTGTTCTGTAAATCGGATGCTCCTAATGCCGGCAGTGGCAGTTTCAATAAAAACGCTTTCTGCCTGAATTCCCGGACCTGAAGACTGTTGCTTTCAAGAATCATCTTCTCCAGCTGCCTTTCATCAACACGGACCAGGTCCATCACCCGGGTGACATGAAAATTTGCAAAAAAATCACGCCACCTGGAACTTATGCCATCAATCACCGTTACAGGCTCGTCGGCAATAATGTCAAGAACCATGGCATCGGTCCGGCTGACTATAGGACGCTTTACGCCTTCAATCTTTGCCTGCGGCCGTTCTCCAAGATCCAGTTCCAACCGCCAGCCGGAATCGCTGCCCGGATAGCGGTTGTCCAGGATCAGGGCATTGGCGTCCTGGCCCTGGGCTATGTCTTGTCCGGTCTGGCCAAGGGCCAGTTTTAATGAATTCACCTTCACCGTTGGATGGCTGCGTTTGAGCATGGTCAGCGCAATTGCAAACTCATCCACCAGGGATTGGCAAAGCTCAGATAAAGAGATCTGCATTTTAATTGCTATTCATGTTGTTCTCAAGTAATTCGTCAAACAGGTGGAGACGGTCACCCGGAGACATCACCGTATTCAGATAGCTGTACATGGATTTTGTCTCCTCAATGGCTCCCCAACTTTGCCAGGTTTGTTTCAGCCAGTCGCGGCGGGGGCTTGAAGGTGGCAGACTGATGGGAACACTCTTTGAAGCAACGGAAATAAACTGGGCCAGTTTATCCCGCCAAGCATCAAATTTTTGGTCTATCATATGAACCTGGGATACAAGTTTCGCTTCCACCTCCCCCAGGGCTTGGGAGGCTGTCACATTAACGCTTTTTGTCCGTGACAGCTTTACGCCGTTCAGAGGCCCCTCCCGAAACCCATTCTGGGCTGCAACAATGCGAGCCCGCTGCCGGGAAGCCAGGGAGGTCAGCGGGCTGCGCAATTTAGCCAGGGACTGCTCTAATTCGTGAAGCCAGGAAATTGCCTTGTCGGCAAACCCGACCTCGCCCTGCTGGTAAGCATCAATAAGAGCCGGCAGCACAAGTAATTTTTGTAGAATGATTTCTCGGGTAGCAACCAACATCTCTCATTCTCTTTTTATTCAGGGGTCAGTTTGCGTGTCATGGTACCATCGTCATTTTGTCCGACACTCCACTCCATGCCCTCCTCTCTCAACGTCAGGGTCAGACGACTGACATTTTCATTGGAAGACTTGTCTTTGACTTCCGCTGTCAGCACAGACGCACCGATCCGGGGAGCCCTGCCGACTTTCTGCAGAGCAGAACCGCTGGCACTGAAGCGGATATTGGAAACGATCCTGCTTGCCGCAGCCAAGGTGGACGCCTTGACGATTTTATCCTTGATCGTTTCACTGTAGGCATCCTCAGCCGCCCGAATGATAGCTTCCCGGGGAGAACGATACACGCTCGGAACGGCAACTTTTTTAAGCTGCTGGGCAAACGCCGTATCAAATCTCTGCAGCTCTTCCGCAGTCATTTTAACCCCCTCCCGGGATAGAGAGTTTTTCAGTTCTTCTCCTACTGCCTTTTTAATGGTTTCGGCATCGGCAATCTGATCTGCTTCCCCCTCATCCTGGGCCTCTATTAACATGGGGATATTAATGGAGACTTCCGGCAGCCTGACACGTGGAATGCTCATTCCCGATAGAAGGGGGTTGTCCTTGTAATGCTCGGCCACAGCAGCAGATTCTTCATCCGCGATCCGCCTGGCATGGACAACCCCTGAAATAAGAGCTCCAAGTATAACGCCTAAATCAGCCATAATTAATCGCTTTTTTTTATGATGTTTATGGTGCGGTTACAGGTGTCTCCTTAATGGCATTTTCAAGAATTCCAAGCAGCCTCTCGGTGCCGGCCGGCAGCTCATCCTGCACCGCACGCACATGAACCGCCATGGAATAGGTCCGCTCGGTTTTTGAGGAGGCTGAGGTCGACTTTTTATAAGAATAATTAACCTTTAGGGATGCAGATCCCCATCCCCATCCGGCCTTGGCTTTCAATTCGGTATCAAGGCCATGGGAAGAGGTGGATGAAGACTCCTGAACCGAGGTTATTTTCGCATTAAAATCAATGGTGGTTTCTTCGACCCGGATGAACGGAATGGGCAGCATGGTGAGGAAGGGCACGGTCAGCTCAAAATCCTTGACAGAAACCGTTACGCTTCCGTCGGCAGCTGTTTCCTCCACCGGGCGTTTATATTTGAAAGACACCATTGTCGGTCCGGTGATGTTGCCACTATCATCAGTGTCAAAACCAACAGCCTTGATAAAATCCACAGAGGTCACTGCGGATTGCGCCTGGGCCTTGATGACCGCATTCAGAGGCCCGCCAATCATTGATTCAAAATTTAAACTACTGAGTTCGTCGCCGATAGCCATAATTTCCTCCTTTACTTTATCTTGTTAGGAATCGTTATTTTGTAACTACCATACTGACAGAATTATCAACGCCGGAAATTTCGTATTGCAGATGTGAATTTATTCAATATTATATGCCTAACGTTAGTGTTGTCAAGCATTTTATCCAGGGCAAATGCATTTGGATTTGGTGTGATTTGGGAGGTGGGCACTGGTCAACAGGGCGGATTGACTTGAACTTCGCGTCATTTAATGTATAACAATAGTGCCAACCCGGTCTAAAAGGTATTAAAGCTGCCATTTAATAAGGCTTTTTTTAAAAATTTGGAAGGGAATAGTTCATGACCGTTATAATTACAGCTGCCGTATTTATTATTGCGTTATTTGCATTCAAGCTCATTATCAGGCGTCTAAAGGTGCCAAAAGTTTCATCGTCTCCCAAGGATCAATCCCCGCCTGCCAAAAAAGATCCGGGTGCTGATTTCAAACAAATCCTTGATACCCTGATCAAGCTGAATATTCTGATCCGGACCGACCGTGATTTTTCCATGGACCTTATTCTGAAAATAGAATCCATTGTGGACGATCTTAAAGCGCTTATCCCGGATATGATCACCCGTTACCCGGGGGAGACCCTGACCTATGAGTTGAAAAAAATCGGGGCCACCCACCTGTTTAAAACCGTTAAAGAGTATCTCGACCTTTCCCCGGACAGCAGACAGATCCAAAGGTCGGCGTTTGAAAAAACCATTGAAAACCTTCATGAGGTATGCGCCAGATCCCGGCAGATTGTGGACAATAATGAAATTGCAGAATTTAAAACCATGGCCCATTTTCTTGAAGGTAAATTTTCATAAAGGAGAAAACATATGTCCAGTTTGGCTCAGGAACTAGCCAATGTGGCCGGTCAGGCCAAAGCACCTGTATTAGCGGAAGTTACACAAGCATCCGGGCAGGGTGCGCTTACCCCTGTCCAGGCACCCAACCAGCTAGTGCCGGTCCAGCCCGGGCACCTTGCTGTTGAAGATATCAAGGCACTTGAAAATCACGCCCAGGCCTTTGTGGAGAAGGTCAAAACAGACCCGTCCAACTGGCAGCTCGGCAATTTTGTATTTTCCCTGGGTCGGGAAGTCATGGAAAAAACCCAGACCCAGGTATCCCTATACGACCGTAAAATGGGCTCGGTGCTGAAAAATGTGGCGGTTGAGGAGAGCTCCCCTGTGGCAAGAAATATCCTGGCCATTAAAACCGAATTGGACAAGGTTAACCCCACCATGGTGGCGAAAACGCAAATGCCTTTGCCTAAAAAAGTGATGGGGCTTTTCACCCGCACCGTAAACCGTCTGCCCAAGGGCGACGAGATCCTGCGCATCATTGCCGAACGCAGGGAAACCGTTAACTCCACCATTGACGGCATCCGGGACCACCTGCGCAACGAGGCGGACCAGGTGGCTTTTGACGCGGCGGAACTGTCCCAGATTTGTGATGCATTAAAAGAGATCCAGCCGGCCCTGCAGGAACAGATTTACCTGGGGCAGCTGATCTGGGAAAAGCTCACGGTACACCTTGAGACGGTGACCGATCCCCGGGTCAAAGAGGCGCTGACCACCCTGGCCTCTGATTTGGCCATGGCTGTTGTGGACCTGCAGACCATTGACAATTCCAATCTTCAGACCCGGTTCGGCGGAGAGATGATGGTCAGAAATTCTCATTTGGTCCAGCGTCTGGTCCAGCGCACGGATATGATCCTGGCCACAGCCGTGAAAAATGCCCTGGCCGTTCGGGTGGCGGCGGAGCAGCAGATGGATACCTTGAAACACCTGGATATGGTTCAGAAGGCAGCAGCCGAGACCATGACGGATACGGCAAAGGTCATTGGCGATGCTGCGGTCAAGGGCGCAAAGATGAGCCAGAGCATGACCGTGAATATTGAAGCTCTGGAAGAGGCGTGTAATACTTATGAGCAGGCATTTGAGGCCTACACTGCCATTTCAAGGGAGACCATCAGCATTGCTTCCCAAAGTTCCAATGCGTTAAGTGTTATGAACGAACGTTTCAGAGCCAGGACGGATGCGTTAACGTCAAGGCGTCAGGAGGGCTGACATGATACCCGTTTCCGAACAAAAGTCTTTTGAACAGCGGTTTTCCATTATCCGCACCCTGGCCCCGGATAACATGTTGTCAAAGGAGGAGCAGGTACGACTGACCATCATGGATGCAGGTGTTGGCGACTTTTTTACCTGTTTGGGCAGCACCTATATTATCCAGGAGATCAACAAATACCAGGAGGCCAGTGAGGATTATTCAAAGTTGAAAGATTATTTTGTCACCGAACTGACATGCCTGTGCCTGGAAACCGGTGCGGTGGGCCATTTTGAATGGGAAATTGATGATGAACTGGAGGTATGTGTCACCCTGGAGCAGATCAAATTCAAACGGCTGACCGATGAAGAGGGCCAGCCCATTGACGAAGATGATCTGGAGCAGATTGTCGAGGATGAGGACACGATTGTCTATGCCGGTGAAACCTTTGATTATGATGACGACTGGGCTGCCGTATACCGTCGCAACGGCAAAGAAGAAAAGGTTTATATGTATGAATTTGTCAATAATCGATCGTCCCTGTTCATTACCATTGAAGAGTGGCAGGACGGGGACAAAGAGGAATACCGGATTTATATTTCCAAACCCGTGAACCCGTTGGAGTTGGTTCTTATTTCCAAGGGGGGAGGCAAAACATGACAGGCCGTCACCCCCGGGTTAAAACGGAACCAATATTCACAAATGTGGTTTTTATTTTGTTGGCCCTGGTTTTTCTGACCGGTTGCGGCCAGGGACTTTCCGATGCAACCAAAACCGAGGCCAAAGCGGTAAAACAGGATTTGGAATCTACCCGGGATTTCATTGAAGCCCAGAAGAAAAAATATGCCGGCTTGTCAACCTCCCCGGACTTCTCTGCCATGGCTGAGTATGCAGCAAGGGAAAAATGGGGCAGGGCATTTGCCGATGCGGGTGCCACCCTGGCCCGGGCACAGGATCTATATGACAAGGGGTTAAACGTCACCATCAAACAGGATAAGCCCGAAGGTGACGTCCAGGCCTTAGCCCAGATCAAGCAGGTCAACTCGATAATCCGGGACGCTAAAGATCAGGCCAAAGCGCCCTTGGAACGTGTAAGCAGAATCACGGCAGCCATGAACCGGACCCAGGCCATGGAGAGATCCGCCCTGGAGTCGGCAGACACCATCCTGTCAAAGGTGCAAGGCCTGGAGCAGGAACCCGTGGCCAAGGCAAAGGAACAATTTCCTGCGTCAGAAGCCAAAATTACGGCCCGGTTCGCCCCGTTTGTCAAAATCGCGGATGATACGAAGATCAATACGGATATTGTAAAGACCCAGTATAAGGCCCATACCGAAGGACCTGCCGACTATGCCGCTTTTGTCACGGCAGCCGATGCCATTGAAGAGGCAAAGGTGACGCTTTCTAGGGAGGCACCAAAATTTGAAAAGGATCTGGATCAGTTATACCAAAGCTACACCAAAATCCTTGAAGATATGAAAGTGGACTATTTTGTCAATATCTATCGTGAATCCTGGGATGAAATGTCAGATTTCTATAATCCCAGAATTTTCGCCTATACCGTACAGGTATCCCCTGCGGTTTTTCAGGCGCTAACCCAGTCCGAGGCTGAATCCATTGCAGAGTTGAAATCGGGTGGCAAGGGGATGAATATACGGGTTACCCCGGGGCTGGAATCCGCCTTCAAGGCCTTGAACCTTGATTTGGCGGCAGGCTGGCCTGATTCCCGGCACAATGCCGCTACCTTCTACCTTGAGAGCACCCAATTAAAGCATTTTCATAAATACCTTAAGGAAGAGAACGGGGAAACTTCGGAAACCGGCTGGGAAGCGGTGAATGCCTCTTTTTATGAACAAAATATGGACAACCTGGGCATGGCGATTTTGTCCAAGCCCTATGGTGAATTTGAGCCCGATCCCCAGGCCGCTCCCCCCGGTATGGCCTATGTCGGCAATCCCGAATACGGGGAATGGAAAAAGGACGAAAACGGCAACAATTTCTGGTCCTGGTACGGGAAATATGCCTTTTTTTCCAACCTGTTCTTTTTCCCGCCCCATTACTATTCCGATGGATCATGGAACAGGTGGCGCTCGGACTACAGATACAAAAAACCCTATTACGGCCAGAGCCAAACCGGATACACCTTCGGCACCCGGGGCAGCACCATGAACCAGTCACCACGGTATCAGAACAGCACCTTTTCGAAAACCGGCGGATTTAAAACCGCTTCTGCCTCGGTGAGGGGCGGCGCTTCAGGGCTTAGGGGCGGCGGTCCCAAGTCAAATGGTAAATAAGGAGAACTACTTATGAATTTTACAGCAACCTTAAACAGCATGGGACAAGGGTTGTGCTACGCCCTAGTGAGCATTTTATTTATTTTCCTGGCTAAAAAAATGGATGACTGGCGGACCAAGGACTTTGATGATGACCGTCACATTGATGACGGAAATGTGGCCGTGGGGTTAAGACGGGCAGGGCTTTATCTTGGCATTGCCATCGGCATGATCGGCCCGCTTTCAGGGGATTCTGCAGGGTTCAGGACCGATATGCTCTATCTTTTGGTCGACGGTGTAATCATCACGGGCTGTCTTTTCTTTTCCCGGTTCCTCAACGATTTCATCATGATGGGACGTATAAACAACGACCGGGAGTGTGTAAAGGTATTTATCCTTGGCGGCGGGCGCACCACGACCGGCAATACCGCCCTTGGCATGGTGGAGGCAGGTATGTACATTGCTACGGGCTGTATTCTCAACGGCAGCATGTCCGGCGGCGGCGGCAGTTTTATTCAGTCCCTGGGGTCCGCCCTGCTCTTTTTTGTCCTGGGGCAGATTGTGCTCCTGACCTTTGGCCTGGTCTATGAACTCACCAACCCCTTTAACGTCCGGGATGAAATCAAGCGGAACAATCTGGCCGCAGGCATTGGTCTGGCCGGTATTCTGGTCGCTTTGGGAATCATTTTGAAAAGCAGTCTTTCCGGTCCTTTTACCGGCTGGGTAAATGATATTCTTGGGTTTTTTGTTTATACGGTGTTCGGCATGGTGCTGCTGCTTGGATTCAGTGCCCTTGTGGACCGGTTTCTTCTGCCCACCACAAATATTGCAACTGAGATCAAAGAGGACCAGAATGTGGCAGCCCTGGTAGTGGTCCAGGCGACCATTATTGCCGTGGCGCTGATCATTGCCCATGCCATCTGAACTTCATGGGAGCGTTCGGGCACCCGGGTGCTCCCGGCTCAACCCTGCCTCGGCCCTGCTGTGCCTGTGCATGTTTGCATCCGGTGCCTGTGGCATCATCCTTGAGTACATCCAGGCAAGCCTTGCCTCAATGATCCTGGGCAATGCCTTTGAACAGTGGGCCATGGTCATCGGTCTGATGATGTTCTGGATGGGGTTCGGCAGCCTCATTCAGGCTCGAATTCCCAAGGAGCGCCTGGTATACGTCTTTATCGGCATTGAAATTGCACTTGCGCTTTTAGGCGGGTATTCACCCACCCTGACCTATCTGTCCTACGGATATACCGGTCACTATAGCCTGGTGCTCTATTTTTTTGTATCCATGATCGGCATTCTCATCGGCCTTGAAATTCCGGTGATCATACGTATCAACAACGATTTTTCAAAGGAGTTGTCCACCAACCTGGGCTATATCCTGTCCGCCGACTATATCGGGTCTTTGGCAGGTGCCCTGGTTTATGTGTTCATCCTTCTGCGTTTTTTTCCGATTACGGAAGCGGCTTTTTTAACCGCCGGCCTGAACTTTTTTCTTGCCCTGATTACCTTTATTTATTTTACCCGTAAACAAATCATCCGGCGTAATATTCCATTGCTTGTGATCATGGTCGCCACCTGTGTTGTGGTGATTTTCGGGTATATGAACAACCGCCGGTGGCAGGTCACCAATGAACAGTCCCTGTATGACGACCCAATCGTCTATTCTAAAACCAGCCAGTACCAGCACATCGTTATTACGCATTTCAAGCCCCTGGACGAAGTCCGGCTCTTTTTAAACGGAAACCTGCAGCTATGCAGTACGGACGAGGCCCGGTATCATGAATCCCTGGTTCATCCGGCCATGGCCCTGGCACACGTCCGCAGCCGGGTGTTGATTCTGGGCGGCGGTGACGGTTGCGCGTTAAGGGAGGTTTTAAAATACCCGGATGTTGAACTGATTACCCTGGTGGACCTGGACCCGGCCATGACAAGCCTTGCCGCCACCCATCCCCTGCTCTCGCGGCTCAATAATCATGCGTTTGACAGCGCCCGGGTGACCACCTTGACAGGTCCCGGGATTTCACCGGGGGAGTTTCGCCAGATCTATCAAGCGGCCTCTGACAGAAAAAGGAAACCCGATGACGTGCGGCACGTCGCCGAGGTCCGGGTCATGAACCTGGATGCCGACAAGTTTCTGGAACAGGTTAAAGGATTTTGGGACGTCATTATCGTAGACATGCCGGATCCCTCCACACCGGAACTGAGCAAACTCTACTCAAAGGAATTTTATCTTAAAGTCTACCACAGGCTGTCAAAAAACGGCATTGCATCTGTCCAGGCCACCTCTCCTTACCTTGCCAAAGAAAGCTATCTTTGTATTGGCAGGACATTGATATCTGCCGGATTTTTTATTCTGCCATACCATGAAAATGTGCCCTCGTTCGGGGACTGGGGCTGGTTTTTATGCACCCGTAAAGATTGGGACAACAGCCTTGGCAAACAACGAATTTCAGAACTTGAATTTACCGTTCCCACCCGGTTTCTAACCCCTGAGGTATTCAGAAGCGAACTGGTATTCGGAAAAGGCATGACCCAAAGCCGCCACACCGAAATCAACACCCTTCTTTTTCCGGTGCTGCTCTCCTACTACAATTACGAATCCTGGCTTCTGGAATAGTGTAGTTTGGCGCAAGCCCAAAAAGTTAACCTACAATTAGCGTTTTTGAATTTCTCGTATGATCAGCCCATGGCTGTGAGTTGGATATTGAAATTCATAAGTTTATCCTGCACAATGCCCCCCATGATTTCCACCGACTACATTGAGGTTGCTGTTATCCTTCCTGTGAACCAGACTTATGTTTACGCGATTCCGGGTGCATTCCGGGCTGATGCCTGTCCCGGCATGCGTGTGCTGGTACCCTTCGGGCGGCGCAGAGTTACCGGTTATATCCTGGCGGAAAAAAAGGAAAGCGGACCATATAAGACCAAAGATGTGCTGGATCTGCTGGATGATCATCCCCTGTTTCCCGAATCTGACATTGCCTTTTTTAAATGGGTATCAGGCTATTATATCTATCCTTTAGGGGAGACCATTAAAGCGGCAATGCCCGCCGGCCTGGACTGCATGGATGTCTCCTGCGCCTTTGTTACGGTCAAGGGCGCACAGGCCCTTGAAGCCGGGGAGTTACCCCATGAAGAGGTCAGGGTTCTGGGTTTGGCCTCTGCAAAGGAGGGGATCTCTTTAAAATCCCTTTCCCGGCGGGATCCTGCCGGGGCAGCCGTACTGCGGGGTCTTGAAAAAAAAGACCTGGTGCAGGTCACCGCCGTGCTTCAAACGGAGACTGCCGGGATTAAAACCGAAAAATTTATTTCCCTGCCGCGGGAAACACCGACGCTCCAGATGCGGATGTCAGCCAAGCGCGAGAAGATCCTTGCTATTGTCCGGGAGGCAAGGGAAGTCTCCCTGACCAGTTTGAAGCGCCATGTGCCTACCGCAGCAAATTTAATCAAGCCCCTGGTTGAGGCCGGTTGGCTGAACGTGGTCAACCGCCGGGTGTTTAGAGATCCTTTAGGGGAGCCGGTGACACCGGATACCCCGCCCGAACTCACCGATGAACAGGCCGCCGTTGTAAAACAGATCCAGGCCCGCGCAGATGTGTTCTCCCCCTGTCTGCTGGTGGGTGTGACCGGATCCGGCAAGACCGAGGTGTACATGCGCCTGGTGGCGGATGCCGTGGCAAAAGGCCGTGGCGCCATTGTGCTGGTACCGGAAATTGCCCTGATTTCCCAGACAGAAGGGCGTTTCAGGGCAAGGTTTGGTGAAAAAATTGCGGTAATTCACTCCATGCTTTCCCAGGGAGAGCGCCTGGATCAGTGGCGGAAAATAAGTCTCGGCAAGGTCAATATCGTCATTGGCGCCCGGTCAGCGATTTTTGCGCCCATCCGGGAGATCGGCATCATTATTGTGGATGAGGAACATGATTATTCTTATAAACAGGAATCGGGCCTGCGGTATAATGCCCGGGATCTTGCCGTGGTCCGGGCAAAAATGCACAACTGCGCTGTGGTGTTGGGATCTGCCACGCCTTCGTTGCAGTCCTGCAGGAATGTGATGTCGAAAAAATTTTTTAAACTGGAACTGACCCGGCGGGTAAACAACCAGACGCTGCCTGAAATTACCCTGGTGGATATGAAAAAATATCAGGGAAGCAGCTGCTATACCGACCGGATCATTACCCCGGAGCTTGGCCGGGCCATCCGTTTCTGCCTTGAAAAGGGTAATCAGGCCTTGATTTTTTTAAATCGTCGGGGGTTTTCCACGTTTCCGGTATGTGCCTCCTGCGGCAAAACCCTGGGATGTCCCTATTGTGATGTGACCATGACCCTTCACAAGGAGGCCGACCGTTATAAATGCCATTTGTGCGGCCATCTTTTAATATCTGATATCCGCTGCCCTGACTGTGGCACCGGGAAAATCAGGAATTTGGGCTTTGGCACGGAAAAAATTGAATCCATGCTCAAAACCCTGTTTCCAGATGCCCGGGTGGCCCGGATGGACCAGGATTCCACGGCCAGAAAGGGCAGTACCCTGGCAATTTTACGTCAGATCCGCAACCGAACCGTTGATATTATTGTGGGTACCCAGATGCTGGCCAAGGGCCATGATTTTCCGGCCATTACCCTGGTGGGGGTGATCTGTGCGGATTTAAGCTTAAGTCTACCCGATTTCAGGGCAAGTGAACGCACCTTCCAGTTGCTGGCCCAGGTGGCGGGCAGAGCGGGCAGGGGGGCGGAACCGGGCCGGGTGATCATGCAGACCTTTAACCCCGATCACTTCACCATTAAAGCCGCTCGTAACCAGGATTACCTTGAATTTTTCAATCAGGAAACCCCATTTAGAAAGGCGCTGATGTATCCGCCGTTTTCCCGGATGATCCAACTCAAGATTTCAGGGAAAAATGCGGATAAGACAAGGGATCATGCCCGGCTTGCCGCAGACATCCTTGTCCGGTTAAATACCCTGGAACCCCAAGCCCAGATTCTGGGACCCATTGAAGCGGCCATCCAGAAAATTTCCTCCCGGTACAGATGGCAGATTCTTATCAAAGGTTTGTATTCGGAAAATATCAGCCGGATGGTGTCTGCCATGGTTCGGGACCCGGCCATCCAGAAGGTGAAATCCGTCTCCATCGCCATAGATGTGGATCCCTATTCCTTGCTCTAATCAAGGCCAGATTCTTTCCATACTCCAGTAATTTAATAGTATAGGAATGTCCTATCAGCTATGATCCCGCCCGAAGGGTGATAATTTAAAATTGCTGCCCATGCTCATTAACCGTTCCAATTTAGGCTGGGCTTGTGTATTATAAAACTATATTTTAAATTACACGGAGATATTCCCATGTATATCGAAAGACACCTTGAGAATGTTGTCAACAAAATGAGTTTGGCATTTCCGATCATTCTGGTCACCGGGCCAAGACAGGTTGGAAAAACAACTTTGCTACGGAAGATCTCGGCAGAGAACAGGGCTTATGTAACCCTTGACAATCCGTTGATCCGGGAGCTGGCCAAGACAGACCCCGAGCTTTTTCTACAACGGTATCAGGCTCCGGTACTGATCGACGAAATTCAGTATGCACCCGAACTTCTGCCATATATCAAGATGCGGGTGGATGAAAAAAAACAGAAAGGGGAGTTCTGGCTGACAGGCTCACAACTGTTTCATATGATGAAAAACGTCTCTGAGAGTCTGGCCGGCCGCGTAGGGGTCATCCATATGCTGGGGCTCTCCACTTCCGAGATTTTCGACACAGGTAATCAACCCTATACCACGGCATATGAACAATTATCCGGTCGGAAAGAGTCTGTAAAAAATGTCAATGATGTTTTTGAACGGATTTTCAAAGGGTCCATGCCGGCACTTTATGAGATTGAACAGGATATTGAGCAATACTATGCATCCTATGTGAACACCTATCTTCAAAGGGATATCAGGGATCTGACCCAGGTCGCCGATGAGCTTTCCTTCATGAGATTCATGCAGGCCTGTGCGGCAAGAACAGGTCAGATGGTCAATTTTTCCGAGTTGGCAAAGGATGTGGGCATCACTTCGCCAACTGCCAAGCAATGGCTTTCCATACTGGTTTCTTCCGGGATTATCACCTTGCTTGAACCCTATTTCAACAATGCTTTGAAACGCATTGTTAAAGCACCGAACATGTATTTTCTGGATACCGGCTTGTGTGCTTATCTAACCCGATGGAGCAGCCCCCAGACATTGGAGGTGTCAGCCATGGCCGGACCATTTTTTGAATCTTACGTGGTGAGTGAAATCATCAAAAGTTATTATAATGACGGCAGACGTCCCCCTATTTATTACTATCGTGATTCCGATAAAAAAGAGATTGATCTCATCATTGAACAGGACGGAATACTGCACCCCGTGGAAATCAAAAAAAGCGGCAGTCCGAAAAAAGACGAGGTCCGGCATTTCTCCGTGCTTGAAAAAAAAGGCCTTGTCCTGGGACAGGGTAATGTCATTTGCCTTTGCCGGGAGTTAATCTCCATTGACAGAAAAAACCATTTTGTTCCGGTTGGATTGATATGAAACAACCGCTGCATTTCATGGCGGATTCCTCTGACAGGCTGTTATGGAATTTCTTCAACGCAGAAATTGGCATTTCGTAACAGCCTGTCGATCCCTTCCAAGGTATAGCTATTGCTGGTCCCCCTGGGAATGGCCCCAAATTATAGTCGGGTTCTTCCCATGCTACAGCTCCCCTGCAGCCTTAAAAGACTGAATCATCTCGGATATCTTGTCTACATGGGCGGTTTCTTCAGCTATGATCTCGTGAAGTCCATCCTTAACGGATTCTGATTCCACAAAGGCCTCAAGAAATTGATAAAACAGAATCGTGTCATTCTCAAACATGATGAATGTTTGAAGCATCTTCACAGGTGTAGTGATTTTTGAAAAATCCAGCTCACTCAAAGACAGGCTGTTCTCCCCCATCATCTCTTTAATCACGCCGGGAAGCATGACATCCAGGTCCCTGCTGCCTGCAGAAAGACGGCCTTTCTGTTCTTGAAACCAGGATTTGTGTCGTTTTTCTTCATCGGCCATCCACTGAACAAGACTTTCAATCTCGCTGTTGTGGGTCTGCTTGAGGGCGTTCAGATAGACAGATCGGCCGTTTTCTTCCATTTTTATGGCAATATCGAACAAATCATTGAGGGTAAACATAATATTTCTCCCATTCTTAATCCATTGACCATATCAATACCTTCGCCATTAAATAACACGTTCGAGTTCGTTAACTCGCCCAAGAGCGGCTACCTTCTCAGAGATGGACTGAATAGAAACCCCTTCTGGGATTTGCGGAAGCAGTTTTAATGTTTCTCGCACGTATTTTCCGGCCCGGAACCAGGCTTTCAAGTCAATGATACTCATACCAGAGAAGTTAGGCCGATGCCTCAGGATATGAGAGAGG
>Ga0209467_1000198_pt1 | contig 109511 bp, 104 predicted proteins | sample Higcelwee11metaG_FD_187175 | JGI IMG/M metagenome (GOLD analysis project Ga0209467, IMG submission 187175) | Freshwater pond sediment microbial communities from the University of Edinburgh, under environmental carbon perturbations - High... | ecosystem: Environmental > Aquatic > Freshwater >...
CATGCCAGTCGAAAAGCCCGGTCTGCATCATCGTTTATTCCTCCTTAACGCCTTTGGTTATTGAGAAGGAGTATATCACATGATGCCTTAGTAGAACATGGTTAATGATCAATTTTTAGAGAAACCCTTTAATTTTGAAAAGTATAAAACTCCCCCGGTAAAAATAAGAACGCCCTTACGCCAAAATCTCCTCAAGCGTCCGTTCCAGAAACATCCGGCTCCGGAACGGGCTGTCCGCCGCATTCGTGGGGCATACGGAAATGCAGTTGCCGCAGCCTTTGCACAGGGCCTCGTCCACCACCGCAACCCAGCCGCCGATATCACTCAGCCGCATGGTAATGGCACGATAAGGGCAGGTGGCCACGCACCGCCCGCATCCCCGGCACTGATCGTCATTGACCGTCACGGTATAGCCCTTGTTCTGGCGCGGTCCCCTGGGCATGATGGCTGCGGCCAGGGCCGCGGCAGCCAGGCCTTTTTTCCGGTCCGACACCTGGATGCCCGGCGGGTCCGCCATGAACAGGCCGCTGACGGAGGTCATGCCGGGATAATAAAAGGGAATACCCGGAACCCCGGCCGTCTGCATGGCGGCCGTGACCTCCCGGCCCACGCCGGCTTCAGGTGGCAGGCAGTCCAGGAGCCCCCGCATTTTTTCTCCCAGAATCACCGCACCCACGGGGATTTGCTGGGGCACGCCATTGGCGCTGTCATGATTGCCGAGAACAGCAATCTGGAATGCGCCGCTGCTGCCGGTGATGTTCTGAACCCTGGACCCCATGAAACACAAAATATTCGGATGGGTCAGGCACGTTTCCAGAGGTTTGGCGGGACTGCCGAACAGAAACACGTCCCGGCCGGCATCCGCCAGGGCCAGGGCGCTTTCCACGCCGGCTTCGGTGTCGCCGATCACGGCAATGGTAAAATTATAATTGCGGACCGGCACGGTAAAGGGTTTGAGCTTTCGGGCCCGCCGGATGGACCGGCGAATCATGCCGTAAAACCGTTTCATGGCGAGATCGGGATGATGCGCCAGGCCGGACAGGGCTTCCCCCCGGATATTGCAGGTCATCACCATGGACCGGCTGATACCGGTGGCATGGAAAAGACCGTTTTTCAGGCGGCTCCGCTGGTCCGTGCATGCGCTGCAAACAAAATTGAGCGGGCAGCACACGCAGGACGCCAGCACAATCCGGGTAATGCCTTTTTCGCGCACGGTTTTCAATATCATGGCAATGCCCTCCGGCACGCACGCGGAAACCATCGCCTCCGAATGCACAATGGAAGGATCTTCGGTCAGGCTTTCCATGAACCGTTCCATTTCAGGACGCCAGCCCAGCGCGTCGTTGCACCGGCAGGCGAACACGCCGATTCGGATGTTCGGCGACAATACAGGCTCCGGCGGCGCAAAGGACAGGCCCCGGCCCCGCTGGCCCTGGAACGTACCGGCCAGCAGCACCATGGCCCGGGCTGCGGCGGCGTATCCACGGGTCATCATGGCGTCCACGTCCATGCGGGAGGTGGCGGGCCCATAAGCGCGGATAATATCATCCCCCCGAACCAATGGGGCCAAGTCCGGGTCCGCAATGATGATTACCCCGGCTTGCTCCAGAAATTCGGATTCCGGTTCATTATGATGGATGGCGCCAATGGCTGCGCATACGGCCACGCATTCCATGCATTCGGAACACGCCCCGCACTGAAGGCAGCGGCAGGCTTCCATGACGGCCTGGTCTTCGGTAAAGCCTAATGCCACCTCCTCAAAATTGTTCATGCACGCGGCAGGTTCGCGCTCCGGCATGTGGGTTCTGGGGATTTCCGGCAAATCACGGGGCACCGGGGTAAAATCCCGGTCATGGGGGCGCACGGCGGCGGGTTCCAGGGATGACAATCCGCAAACATCCGAAAGCACCCGAAGGGCTGCGGAACGGCCATGGGCCATGGCGTTCACCACGGAGGAAGCGCCGGAAACCGAGTCCCCGCAGGCATATACCTTCGGGATTCCGGTCCGGAACCGGTCATCTACTCCGATGAGATGCCTCTCCGTTGCCGGAAGCCCGCAATCCCGCCCGTATGCCCCGGCCTGGCCGATGGCCACAAACGCCCGGTCGAATTTCAAAATAAAAGGTTCGCTGTTTTTTATGGTCACGGGCCAGCAAATGCCTTTTTCATCCGGCGGACCAGGCTGGGTGGGGCGACAAACAAGGCGGTTGAAACGTCCATTTTCGCCTTCAAAGGCCGTAACCCTTGTCCGGTCGATCAAATGAATCCCTTCCGCATCCGCCGCCGCGATTTCATCCGGGTCTGCCGGGATTTTGTCTTTTTCAAACCAGGACACGATGGTCACGTCCGCGCCGGTGCGGCGCAGAACTCTTGCCAGATCATAAGCCGCGTTGCCGTCGCCGATCACCGCCACCGGACCTTTGGGAACATCCGCCTCTCCGCGATAAAAACGGGAAAGATAATCAACGCATCCGGAAACCCCTTCCAAATCCTCGCCCGGCATGCCTAAGCGCCGGTCGGCCCAAGAACCGGAGGCCACAAGAACCGCGTCAAATTTTTGGGACATGGCGGCAAGATCTTTCAAATCGACGGGGTGGGCCGTGATGATATCCACGCCCAAATCCCGGATATACGCAAGCTCCCTGTCCAGAATCTCCCTGGGCAGGCGATGGGGACCAATGCCGTATCGCAGAAGACCTCCTGCCTCTTTTTCTTTTTCAAAAATCGTGACGCCACAGCCCCGCCGCGCCATTTCAGCGGCGGCCGCAAGTCCGGCAGGGCCGGAACCGACGATGGCGATTTTCTCGGGCCGCGATGTTTCAGGCTGTTTTTCCGCATTCTCGTTATAAGCCGCATCCGCCACAAACCGCTTGATATCCCGGATGGCCAGCGCGCCGTCCTTTTCTTCCCTTCGGCAGGCCGCCTCGCAGGGATGGGTGCAGATCCGGCCGCAGATGCCGGGCAATATATTCCGCTCCCGGATGAGATTCAGGGCTTCCGCAAATTTCCGATTCCGTACCAAGGCCATGTATCCCTGAACATTGACCCCCAGTGGGCAGTTTTCCCGGCACAGGGGCGTGCGCCGCTTGTCAATCATGGCGCGGCCCGGCAGGCTCTGGCGGCTGTTCATGCGCATGGCTGTTTCCGTGCCGCAATCCTGAACCGGGCACGCCATTACGCAGCGTCCGCACAGGATGCATTGGTCCGGATCCACAAAGGTCTGAAATTGCCGGATGCCCACCCGGAAACCCTGGTGGCTGTGCTTTACGGAGGTGACTTTGGCCGGAAGAACGCACCGGATGCCGGGATTTCGCAAAATCCGGATGAGTCCGGGCCGATGGGCGTGGGCGAATCCCACCCCGGATTTCAGGCGCAGGCCATCATCCGAAAGTTTATGATCCAGATCTGCGCTGCCGTCAATGAGGGTGACCGGTATGCCCAGCTCCCCCAGCTTGTTGGCGGCCGCAATGCCCGCAGGCGTCGCGCCCACCACCACCACGCGGTGCAATCTTTCCTTTTGTGGCTTCATGAGGCGGCTCCTGACGATTCTTTTTGCGCTGGACCGGATGCCGCTTTTTCCGATGCCTTTTTCGCCCGGCCCTTTAATTTGGAAAGACCGTATTCATAGCCTTTGGTAAACGCGGCGATATTCATTTTTTCCGTGCCTTTGGGAACCGAATCCATCACCGCATCCCTGGCCGCTTCCAGGGAAACCGCGCCGGAAACCGCTGTGACAAATCCCACCATAATGATATTGGCCATCATTTTCCGGCCCATCTCTTCGGCCATGCGGGTGGCGGGAACATCCAGATAATCCCGGGCCCCGCTTGGATTCACCAGATCCCGGTCCGTGATGAGCAGACCTTCGGGCTTCATGTCATTGATATATTTTTCATAGGCCGACTGGGACATGCACACCAGGATATCCGGATATTTAATATAAGGATACTGAATGACGCTATCCGAGACAATCACCTGGGCCGCGCACGCCCCGCCCCTGGATTCCGGACCGTAGGACTGGACCAGGGTACTTTCCTTCTTGTCCCCCAGGGCCGCGGCCTGTCCTAAGATCCGTCCGGCCAGGATAATGCCCTGGCCCCCGAAACCCGTGACGATGATTTCCCGGCGAAGGGTTTTATTGGGTTGTGTCATGAATTATTCCTTTGGGCCCTCATCCCCGCCAGAATTTCATCCGGGGTCGGCCTGTCGATGTCGATGAATTTTCCCAGCACCACCCCTTTCTGAAAATCAATGTCCATTTCCGAAGGGTCCGCATGGTTTTTAATAATGGTGTTGTTCTGGAACTGCCGCACCATATCCATGGTTTTGATTTTGTTGCGCCGGGCGTAATTAATGGGACAGGGGGACAGCACTTCGATGAAGGAAAACCCCCGGTGGTTGATGGCTTCCACAAACGCATTGGTCAAGTCCCTGGAATGAATCATGGTCCATCGGGCCACGTAAGTCGCGCCGGATGCAATGGCAAGCATGGGCAGGTTAAAGGGCGAATCCGGGTTGCCGTATGGCGTTGTGGCGGATTTGGCCATGTGGGGAGTGGTGGCCGCCACCTGGCCACCGGTCATGCCGTAGATAAAATTGTTGATGCAGATCACCGTGATGTCCATATTGCGCCGGGCCGCATGGATAAAATGGTTGCCGCCGATGGCGAACAGGTCGCCGTCACCGGAAAACACGATGACATTCACGGACGGGTCCGCCATCTTGATGCCCGTGGCAAAAGGAATGGCGCGGCCGTGGGTGGTATGAAAGGAATCGAGCCGCACATACCCGGCCCCGCGCCCCGAACACCCGATGCCGGAAACCATGGAAAATTTGCCGTAATCGATGCCGGTTTGCTGGATCGCGGAAAGGCAGGCGGAAAATACCGTGCCGATGCCGCATCCCGGACACCAGATATGGGGAATGCGCTCGGTGCGGATGAGGTCTTCCAGGGGGTGTTTCATGACATCTTCCGCTGGTGCGGATTTTGCTTTTATTTGCCGTGTTGCTGTCGCCATTAAAAAACCTCTTTTATTTTTTGAATCACCGCGTCTGGCGTGATCACCGTGCCGCCGGCATGGCCCACCAGATAGGACGGGACACGGGAACCCGCGCACCGTTCCACTTCCCGGCTGATCTGGCCCATATTGATCTCCACGGTGACAAATCCTTTTACCTTTTTGGCCAATTCCCTGATCTGGTCTTCCGGAAACGGCCACACCGTGATGAGCCGGAGGAGTCCCGCCCGGATGCCGGTTTCCCGCAGCATGTCCACCGCCGTATAGCTCGTGCGGGCCGACACCCCGTAGGACACAATGACGATGTCGGCATCTTCCAGCAGATAGGCTTCCGTGCGGATGATATCATTAAGATTGTTCCGGATTTTTCCCAGGAGCCGTGTCATCATCTCCTTCTGGGTGTCCACGGACATGACCGGATACCCCTGCTCGTCATGGGTCAGGCCGGTCACATGCACATTATACCCTTCGCCGATGGTGGGCATGGGCGGCACACCGTTTGGCCCCGGCTTATAGGGTTTAAACCGGTCTTTTCGCCCGGAGGGCCGGGGCCGGGAAACCGTCTTGATCTTGGATTCTTTCGGGATCACGACTTTTTCGCTCATGTGCCCCACCACCTCGTCGGACATAATGAACACCGGCACCCGGTAGGTTTCGCTCAAATTAAACGCAAGGATGGTGAGATCAAACATTTCCTGGGGGGAAGACGGGGCGATGGCAATGATTTCATAATCCCCATGAGATCCCCACCGGGCCTGCATCATGTCCGCCTGGGCTCCCATGGTGGGAAGCCCCGTGCTTGGTCCGCCCCGCTGGACATTCACCACCACGCAGGGGGTTTCCGTAACCACGGCGAGCCCCACGGTTTCCATCATGAGCGAAAATCCCGGACCTGAGGTGGCGGTCATGGTTTTCGCGCCGGTCCAGGCGGCCCCCAGGATGGAGGTGATGGCCGCGATCTCGTCTTCCATCTGGATAAACACGCCGCCCAGATCCGGCAGCCGTTCGGCCATGCGTTCGGCCACTTCCGTGGCCGGAGTGATGGGATAGGCCCCGAAAAACGTGCAGCCCGCGGCAATGGCCCCTTCCGCGCACGCTGTGTCGCCGTTGATAAAATGTTCACCGGTAAGTACTTTGGGTTCCATCAATGTTTCCGTGTTAGGGTGTATAGCAAATTAGGCTGTAGGCTATAGCCTATAGGCCGCCCGAGCCCATATTTCAGCCTGTTTTTTCTGATTTTCAGGCATCCGCGCCTGCCGCTGCTTCCTCATCCGCCACCACATAAATGGCAAATTCCGGGCACAGGAGTTCGCAATAATGACAGTTCAAGCACCCGTTGGGTTTCACGACCATGGGCGGATGGTAGCCTTTTTTGTTGAATTCCTTGGAAAAACCCAGCACTTCCCTGGGGCAGAATTCAATGCAGTACCCGCAGCCCTTGCAGCGATCTTTAATGATATGGACCTTGCCCCGGACAACATCGATCTCGCCCGCGTCCAGGGGCTCCCGCCAGTATTTCATAAGCATACCTTTATATTATGTCTGCTGTTTTTAATCGAGCGTAAGAGCTTATCGCTTTTGCTCAAAATTTCAAGAGGAAAAATTGAAGAAATAACGGATTTCAGCAACCCGTTTCGGGATACCCCCATATTTTTCAGGGGGGTATCCCGATTTTGCCATCATTTATCAAACAATAAAATAATGTTGTTTTTATGCTATTATTTTGCTAATTTTTATACTCAAAATAATAGCACATAAAAGGAGAAATAAATGCGTCAAAATATTTCATCCAAAAATACCCGTCTGAATGTTCAAATTCCATTTGAGCTGAAAGACAAACTTGTCTGGGCGGCGGATGTTGAAGGGAAAAAACTGTCCGTTCTGGTCAGAGAATCGCTTGAAAATCGGCTGCAACATATCGAAAAAAAAGCATTTGAAGATAAAATGAAAGCCGCCTATCTGGATCTTGCGGAAGAAAACATGAGCATCACGACGGATTTTGCATATTCAGACGCTGAAAATCTTTAACCGGAAATCAGAACGGAAGGGCGAAACATGGAAAACCTGCACATAAAACGGGGAGAAGTCTATTATGCGGGCCTTGATCCGGTAACCGGGCATGAGACGGGAAAAACAAGGCCCGTGCTGATTATTCAAAATGATATCGGCAACCAGTTTTCGCCAACGACCATCGTGGCGGTTATTACGGAATATACATTAAAAAAAGCATCTTATCCTATTTGCGTGCCTGTCCAAAAACAGGCAGGCTTATCAAAAGATTCCATCGTGAACTTGTCCCAGATCCGAACGATCGACAAGAAACGGCTTGCCGCCCCCAGGCTCGCAACACTTTCAGAATCCATCATGAAACAGGTTGATGTGGCCATTATAAACAGCCTGGGACTTTGATGTATTCAATTTTTTCGGCGGAGGGTTGCCCATTGTGATGCGGCCCTGGGGCTTCCGATTTCCGTGGATCACGGGGGCAAACTGTTTGAGCGGATCGAAATCGGCCCACCCGTCCCACCCCCAAAAGATCATTTCTGAGATAAACCCCAACCAGCCCATTAGTCAGCGAGTTTTTGCCCACGCCACGGAAATCGGAAGCCCCAGGGAGCTGTCCGCAATCGCAGGGCGGGTTTCTTTTGTTACTTTTCTTTGCCCGCCAAAGAAAAGTAAAAGAGGAGGTCGGTTAATTAAGTACGATTTTTACAAAATTATACCTTAAATTTCAACAGCTTAAATTTATCACAGGTAAAATTTAAGCTGGCAAAAATAGACTGATACATTACCGCTCCTAAAACCGTCCCTGTTATTTGATTTTATTTTCAGTGGAAAAAGATGCCTATTTCGACCTTACCTCTGAGGCCAAGCACCTTTGATAAATGAATAATATTTTTTCTATGTGCTTCTGCATTATATTTTACATCAACATAAAAGCCATTGACTTGTTTCCAACGGCCATCTTTTCCGGCCAATTTGTGTTGGGGTGCTCTGTTTATTAAATATTTTTCTGGGTAGCTGATTGACTCAAGTGGATACAATGGGTAGTGTGATGGCAATGAATCTGTCTGTAACAAAACCACAACATGATGCGGTGACTTGAGTCAATCAGCTACCCAGAAATATTTTTGACCCTCTGCATGGTTATAAATCGGTATTTGATTTTGGTTAATTAAACCTTTGGTAGCAAGGAAAAAGATTAATGTTTCAATGAGGTCCGTCCAATCCTTCACCTCACAATTATTTTCGTTGAGAAATAATGAAAAAGGTCTTGTTTTCTTACCCAATTCAAGATTTTGCAATTCTGATATCGAGTACATTTTATGCGGAATATGGCTGCTATTCATTGTGTCCCCTTTCTGATCTGCACATGACAAGCGATTGAAAAGTTTTTTTATATCTCCAATAACCATAAAAACCTTTAAACGTAATATTCACATTTAAAAAGTGCTTTATTTTTCCGTAACCTCTCTTTATTTTTCGTATATAATGTTTTCTGTCCCTTCGGGATTGACGGAAAGAGTCTCCCGCCGGGATTGTACCGCCAAGCAGGACAATCCCGACCTCAAAAAAATTTTAATTCACAGCTTCCGCCGATCTAAAAATATCCACTTTGGTTTGTCGGCAGCGGCGGAGGCAGAGATCAGCGGCTTCCATTGAAACCCAGCTTTCAGGTTTGTTGTAAATATCCAGCCCCCGGCCAATTTTTACAATCCAGCCATTGTCAAACCGAACTTCGCGGTCATGAAGGCTGTGCCCCCTTTCCCATGTGAAATCGATGCCTCTGGCGTTTAAATCCCGTTTGAGAGTTTCCAGGCGACTATCAGCATCATCACTGTCTTCCCCGTTCTGTTTTCCGGTTAGCAGATTAATTTTGCTGACTTTTTCGCACCTCAGAGCCAGAGCGCAGAATCGGGCAAAATTATCCACCTGATGCGGCAAACGAATGTAAGGGTCTTCAATAGTGATGGTTTCTGCATCATCCATGTAAGGCCGGAAAATTCGCTCGTAGGTGTAACCAGTTGCATTTTCATTAATTTCATAATGTTGTTCCTGTAACATACCGCCCGGAATATCGATTTCATCTTTACCATCGCGCATTTTGGAACCGTTTAAATTTATTTTTTGATCCTTTTTGGAAATGGCGGAACCAAAAGATATGGCTTCCGGATTTGCCGGAAAATTACGTAAAAAGGCGAGCATTGTTGTGAGATAGGCGGTGACTTGCTCCTTTTGGCCTTCAGCAGCGATTTGCAGCGTGGATTCAATGGCCTTTAGGCGTTGCTGTATTAAAGCCTCGGATGCATCTCTGATTTTGGGACCAACCGATTTCGAGCTGATTTTGATAGATTCGGCAAATTCACGGATTCTATTTTCAAGATGCTGTCGTAACGCCTTCACCAAAATAATAGTTATTTCATCATAAAATCGCTTTACTTGCTCTTGTTGTTTCTTTACAGTGCCTTTTCCCCTGATCTCAGAAACCTTTTGGCGTGCATTTTCCAGTCTTTCCTGCGCCTCTTCACTCACAAACATATCCAGCTTTGAAATGATTCCATCTTTATGATCATTGAATTTTTTGAATTTTTGACATAGAGCATCAAAAAATGGAGTTTGGGCAGATGCAATATCAATTCCTTCCAATCCTGAAAGTTTATGGTCTGATTCGATACGCTCAATATCTGCCTGCAACATAGCAAGAAGGTACTCAGTTTGTGACATAAATATATTCAAATGATTATCCAATTCTTTTAAAACCGTCTCGACTCTTGGGAATATCCGATCGGCTATTTGGGTTTGTAGTCCTGAGAGATAAGCCCAACGGCCATTTCTTCGTCTTATGAAATGAATGTCCAGATCGTCTCTTTCAATATCAACAATCACTTCCTTTGCCTGCAATGAAATCACGTCGAGATGAAGAGGTAAATTGTTAAATAGGCTCTCTTGGCCTTCTTTTAGCCTTTCGAGCCCTTTTAACGATTTATCATCAAAATCATCCATTTGCCTTATCAAGGCACTTCGGATGGATGCAATTTCTTCGCGCACTTTGGCAGGATCGAATTCACTTGCCAGGGTGTTCAAACGTTCTCCAAACGCCTGCTTAAGCCTTTGAAGAACAATATTCAATCGTTCAGTCAAAACAGAGCGGGCATGTTCAAATCTGTTGCTGGTGGAAAGAATCCGATAAAGACCATTTTGCACCGCGTCTATGCCGCCTTTATCCACATCACCATCATCGTGGTATTTGGTTGAAACCATGTGGACAGGAACGTCATCCAGTTGTTCCATATAATAATATCCGTCCTCATCTGAGAGTTTGTTTGATTGCAGCAACTCATCCAGTGTGGATTTCGATTCGTCACGAATATTTTTGGCTTGCGCCATTCTCCATTCAGGAAATACCGGCGGGTCATCATCATTATCATTGGCGTCTTTGACAGCGTTTTCAAAAGTAATATCGCATTTTGTTGCAATCAATTGGAGGTGTTTTATCTGTCTCTGGCGAATTTGACGGATGATAAATTCTTTTTCATTCTGGCCATATGGGGCATTGCAATCGGTCAGAAAAAGGATGGCATCGACATTTTTAACCAATTCTTCTGTAAGTTGAACCCGAAATCTTTCTGTGTCCTCAAGTCCGGGCGTATCAATGATCTCGATTTGGTCCCGCAGAATCGGAATCGGGGCATAAATGGTTATTTTATTAACAAGATAATGAATAGGTGACTGGCTTGATGTGAATTTTTTGATCTGATTAAGGAATAATTTTTCCCCATCTCGTGTATTCCAATTTTCAGCATTGATGGTGTGGATTTTACCACCAGGCTGGATCCATTGTTTCTCCAGAGCGTTCAGATCGATATGTTCCCGAGGGATTTCCTTGTTGTTTTTATCTTTTGAAAGCGGACGCTCATTAAAACGAATAAATCCATCGTAGCGTTTGACTTCATCAAGTTTTGGGTTCTCTTTATGGTCCTCCCTGAGATTCTTCCACTCTTCCTGGCTGATCAATTCAACCTCCGCCCGTGTCTGGGTATCATAGCGAAAAATTGAAATCGCCGCTGTTTCCCGTGCGGTATTCACGCCAGCCAGCCGCTTTCCCAAGAGTTTATTGACAAAGGCGGATTTGCCAACATTGAAATGCCCGACAACCGCCACCCGGTAGCGTTCAGGAATGTGGGCCTGTTCCAGTGCTTCTGTCAGGAGTTCAATCTGCTCATCAATGAATGGACGATATGCATCGAGTTCTTCTTGCCGGGCGTTTTCAAGATTCTGTTTTAAAAGATGGATGCGGTCTCTTGCCTCATACAATTCATGAACCAGTAACATACTCATTGTTGCCTCTCCTTTATTATGGGTTGGTGTGTGAAGTTACAGTTTCCTGTTAATTTGGAATTTTTATTAGTGAATAATCCAGTAGCCACGGCTTTCTCCTTTTGAAACGGAGTGGCCGGCTGCTTTTAGGTTTTGTAATGCATTCCGGACCCTATGCTGCCATTCGGGATTTTGTGTCCCCTGAGAACACACTTTTGCACAGATAAGTTTGTCGTCACAAAGTTCTGGGAACTGGTTTTTAACGGCTGCATAAATTTCATTGAGGAGGTAGCGCCCCGGCTTTATGAAATTGAATTTGGTATTCATGAGTTCACGGTACAAAGCTTTTAATTTTTTATTTCTCATAATAGTTTCTTTCTAATACCATTCACTTTTTTGACTATAAAATATTCCTAAAATACGACTGTGTCAAGAAAAAAAATTTAATTATTTATAATATTATTTATATGTTATCTAGTTATAAAACATGCTTAGTGCTAGCATAGAACTTAATAAGCATTTAGCAAGTTATTTCTAGATATGGCTATTGATTCTCTAGTTGAGAAGTCAACATAAAAACTAGCATAGAGGGCCTGGCTATCATGGAGGCTCTTGCTAGTTGGAGAAAATGTGTGCAGAACTTATAATCAAGAGAGGGTTAATTTACCGAATAAATAAGGAAAACTTAGGGACGGGCATGAATGCGTTGCTTTGGATCATCGGGGGAAGTTGACGGTCAACTCTTTAAACTTGAAACATCACGGATTGATCTTTTAGCCTCAACCCTTATTATCAGCAACCCCCTGCCATCTTTACTTTTCTTTGGCGGGCAAAGAACAGTAACAAAAGAAACCCGCCCAGCGCTGCGGAAAGCCCCCTGAACCGGATGGTTTCCGTGGCGCGGGCAAAAACTCGCTGAATGCGGTGGTATGCCGGTATTGTTGTTTCAGTATGGCTTTCCGCAGCCTTCAAGTGTACCGATTTAGATCCGCTCAAACAGTTTCCCCGCGTGATCCACGGAACCCATCCGCTTCAGGGCCGCATCGCAATGGGCTCCCCAGCCCCGGCCAGAGGGGTTGCTTTCGGCCGAAAGTTCTGGGGGCATCTTATTCCAATTCGCATTCAAGCGGCATCTGCGTTGGCTGCGTCGTCGGCTCCTCAACTTACAGGCAGTAAGCTTTCGTCGCCTCCTCCTTGCCGCCTTGATGTCATCTTGAATGCAAAATGGAATTAGCCATCTTTTTCTTTAATTCCTCATAGTCAATAAACCGTTCAATAGCCTGATTGATAATCCAGGATCGAGAACGGCTCAAGGTGGTTGCCAATCCGTCAATACGCCCAAGAGTATTATCATTAATGCGAACTGTTGTTGTTTTCATATATCGACCATTTTTTATTTTCAAAACGCCCCCAACTGGCAGGGCCGAATCTTGACGCCCAAGGTCTCACACGCCGCGCTGACGGTCATTTTTGCCACCTGAAACCGCTCCGAGATATCCCACGCGGCCCGGCAGGGCAACCGGTCACTCACCAGAGCCGCCCGAAGGGCTGCCTCAAGGGCCGCATCCACGGCATCCAGGGGCTTGACGATCTTTTTTTCCGGTTTGTATCCGAATAAACCCAACTGACATCCTCCCAAATGAATGCGTAACTGATCCAACGTTTCACCCACCGCCCCCGGAGACACCCCAAGTTCTCCGGCGATTTCAAACGCCGCCGCACAGGACAAGGCATTGCTCACTGCCCGGCTGGTGATCATTTTTTGCAATTGTTCTTCAGACATATATAACCTCTTGATGTTAAATTAAATTTAAATTTTGAGCATAAACCCATGATAATAGTCAATACCCCGGAATCTCCCATTTAACAATGAAGAAAATGCTATATCCCGTTGACATATACCTTGCTGATTGTTTATCATTGTTTCACATAAACCATTCGATAATGGAGGATAAAATGACTCAAGGTTCCGTATTCACAAATAATCGTTCTCAAGCGGTACGGCTTCCGGCGGAGATGCGATTCCCCAAAGAGGTTAAAAAAGTTTTTGTCCGGGCAATAGGTAAAGATCGGGTGCTGTCGCCGGTTGAAAACATCTGGGACAGTTTTTTCATGTCGGAAGACCGCGTCACCGAGGATTTTATGACTGAACGCGCCACACAGGCGCAACCGGAAAGGGAATCGTTTTAATGCTGAAATACATGCTTGACACCAATATTGCAATTTACGTTATCAAGCGCAAACCCATTAAAATTTTAGATGTTTTTAATCTTCACGCGAGACAAATGACCATCTCTGCCATTACCCATGCCGAGTTGCTTCATGGCGTTGAAAACAGCGCCGCCCCGGAACATAATTTGCGTCAGGTGGAAGACTTTGTTTCCCGCCTGGTGGTTCTGGAATACGGAAGCAAAGCCGCCGCCCATTATGGTCAGATTCGGGCGGAGCTTGAAAAGAACGGCACGCCCATTGGCGTGAATGACCTCCATATCGCCGGACACGCACGCAGCGAAGGGCTTATTCTCGTCACCAATAATGTGCGCGAATTTACAAGGGTGAACGCCTTGCGGATTGAAAACTGGGTGTAACCATTCAGACATTCCGGCATTGACCCTCACTCCCCGCGCCCGCATGTTTTTGTATCCGCTTATTTCGCTTGATCAATAAAAACGCCTCTGTTAGAAATTTTATATGCATAAAGACACGCTGACCTGAATAACCCCAAGGTTTTTCCATTAACCCTTTTTATTGATGTCGTCACACCATGTCATTTGAAATCAAACGCAGGAATACCCGTCAAATCCATGTTGGCAATGTAAAAATCGGCGGGGACGCGCCCATTGCGGTGCAATCCATGACCAACACCCATACCCAGGACATTCCCGCCACGGTGGCCCAGATACGCCGTCTCGAAGCCGGGGGATGCGAAATTATCCGGGTGGCGGTGCCGGACGCGGAGGCCGCCGCCGCCATCACCCATATCAAACGGGAAATCAGTATTCCGCTCATTGCGGACATCCATTTTGATTACAAACTGGCCATTGCTGCGGCAGACGCCGGGGCCGACGCGCTCCGCATCAACCCCGGCAATATCGGCGGGCGAGAGCGAATTAAAGCCGTGGTGGACGCCGCCAAAGACCACGGCATTCCCATCCGCGTGGGCGTGAATTCCGGCTCCCTGGAACCCGATCTCTTGAAAAAATACGGTGGCGTGACCGTGGACGGGCTGGTGGAAAGCGCCCTGCGGCAGATTGATCTCATGGATTCTTTAGATTTCACCGACCTGAAACTGGCCATCAAGTCCGCCAATGTACCCCAAAGTATTGAGGCCTACCGCAGGCTTTCCGAAAAAACGGATTTTCCGCTCCATGTGGGCATCACCGAGGCCGGGGGACTGTATTCCGGCATCGTCAAATCATCCATCGGCATCGGCATGCTGCTGGCGGAAGGCATCGGCGACACCCTTCGTGTGTCCCTGACCCGGGACCCGGTGGAAGAGGTGCGGGTGGGGTTTGAAATTTTAAAAGCGCTGGGGCTCCGGCAGCGGGGTCCGGAAATCATCTCCTGCCCCACTTGCGGGCGCTGCAATATCGATCTGTTTTCCATTGCCGGAACCGTTGAGAACGCCTTGCTTACCAGCACAACCCCCATCAAAATCGCCATTATGGGATGCGTGGTCAACGGGCCGGGGGAAGCCCGGGAGGCGGATGTCGGGATTGCAGGCGGCGACGGCATCGGCATTTTGTTTAAAAAAGGCGAGGTGGTGAAAAAATTTCCCGAAGACCAATTGGTGGATGAGCTGCTCAAAGCAGTGGCGGAATTTGAAAAAACCGGGATCTAATGTTTATTCCGGCTGCTATCCATGCGCTTCATGGTGGGCATCATGAAACCTTTGCGTCTCTGCGCCTCTGCGCGAGATATATTTTTTCCCGCAGAGACGCAGGGGCGCAGAGGGTTTTATAATGTTTCCAAGTTTCTCTATGCAAAGCAAGGCATAATAAAATTAGGATTACAAATAACCTTTTGAATTAAAATATAATATTTATTTTTTCACATAAAACCAACGACAAGTTATACAAAGGAATTCGATGGCAAAAGAAGCAACGACAGCGATAGAACCCACCCGTGAGGAAAATTACCCGGAATGGTATCAGGAAGTTATTAAAGCATCCGACATGGCGGAAAATTCTCCGGTCCGGGGATGCATGGTCATCAAGCCCTGGGGATATGCCCTGTGGGAAAATATTTCCAGGGTATTGGACGACAGGTTCAAACAGACCGGGGTTAAAAACGCCTATTTCCCGTTATTTATCCCCTTGAGTTTTCTGGAAAAAGAAGCCCAGCATGTGGAGGGGTTCGCCAAGGAATGCGCGGTGGTGACCCATCACCGGCTGGAAAAAGGGGAAAACGGCGGCCTTGTGCCGGCCGGTCCTCTCACCGAGCCTCTCATCGTCCGGCCCACCTCCGAAACCATTATCGGGGATGCGTTTTCCAAATGGGTCACCTCTTACCGGGATCTGCCCGTACTCATCAACCAGTGGGCCAATGTGGTACGGTGGGAAATGCGCACCCGGTTGTTTCTGAGAACCTCCGAATTTTTATGGCAGGAAGGCCACACGGCCCACGCCACCGCTGAAGAGGCGGTTGACCGAACCCGCATGATGCTGGAAGTTTACCGGAAAGTTGCTGAGGACTATCTGGCCATTCCGGTGATCACCGGCGAAAAATCCGAATCGGAAAAATTTCCCGGCGCTATTACCACCACCTGCATTGAGGCCATGATGCAGGATCGGAAAGCCCTTCAGGCCGGAACCTCGCATTTTCTGGGCCAGAACTTCGCCAGGGCCTCGCAAATCAAGTTCCAGTCCGAAAAAGAAACCGAGGAATACGCGTGGACCACTTCCTGGGGCGTGTCCACCCGGCTTATCGGGGCGCTGATCATGACCCATTCCGACGATAACGGCGTGATTCTTCCGCCCAGGGTGGCCTCATCCCATGTGGTGCTTATGCCCATCATCCGGAAAGATCAGGACCGGGAAGCCATTATGGATTATACCTGGAAAATCGCGGATCGCCTTCGGACTAAAACTTACTGGGGCAGAAACATCCAGGTGGAAATCGACACCCGGGATATCGGCGGGGCGAGAAACTGGGAATGGATTAAAAAAGGCATTCCCCTGCGGGTGGAAATCGGCCCCAAGGACATGGCGTCCGACTCCGTGTTTGTGGGCCAGAGGGACAAAGATCCCAAAGACAAGGCCGCATTCCAGAAAGACGCGTTTGTGGATGGCATCACGGGTCTTTTGGACGAAATTCAGAACAATCTCTATCAGAAAGCCCTGGATTTCCGAAACACCCACACCCTGCCCATTGATGAAAAAAAAGCCTTTAACGCATTTTTTACGCCGAAAAACATTGAACAGCCGGAAATCCATGGCGGGTTCGCCCTTTCTCACTGGTGCGGGGACGCCGGTTGTGAAAAAACCATCAAGGAGCGCCTCAACGTCACCATCCGCTGCATCCCGTTTAACGGCGAACAAGCATCCGGAGAATGCATCGAATGCGGCAAACCTAGCGCCAGACGCGTGGTGTTTGCCAAAGCCTATTAAACCGTCATCCGCCATCAGAATCGAAAAACATGATACGCATCACCGACATATTGGACAAAATTACCGATTACTATCCGGAAGCGGATGTCGACATTGTGGAACGGGCCTATATTTTTTCGGCCAAGGTGCATGACGGACAGCTCCGGTTGAGCGGCGAGCCGTATCTTTCCCATCCCCTGGAAGTCGCGTCCCTGCTTGCGGACATGCATCTCGACACTACTAGCATCGCCTGCGGGCTCCTGCATGATGTGGTGGAGGACACCCACGCCACCCTTGAGGATATCGAGGACATGTTTGGGAAGGACGCGGCAAAAATCATCGATGGCCTCACCAAGATCAGCAAACTGTCCTTTGGCACGACCAAAGCCCATCAGGCCGGCAATATCCGAAAAATGATCCTGGCCATGGCGGACGATATCCGCGTGATTTTAATCAAGCTCGCGGACCGGCTCCACAATTCCCGGACCCTTCACTACCATAAAAAAGAAGAAAAAAAACGGTTCATTGCCCAGGAAACCCTGGACATCTACGCGCCCATCGCGGCCCGGCTCGGCATTTTCTGGATCAAAAACGAGCTGGAAGACATTTCTTTTTTCCATACCCATCCGGAAGAATATGAAAAAATCAAGCAGCTTGTGCAGACCAGCGAAATCGACCGGGAATATTATGTCAAGGAAGTGAAAAACACCATTCAGGACATCATGAATCAGGAAGGGATTTCATGCGCCGTCACCGGCAGGCATAAACAGTATTACAGCATTTACCAGAAAATGCTCAGCCAGAACCTCGATTTTGAAGAGGTGTACGATATTATTGCCTTCCGGATTATTGTGGACACCATCCCCAAATGCTATGAAACCCTGGGCCATATTCACGCCAAGTGGAAACCGGTCCCAAGAAAATTAAAGGATTATATCGGGTTTCCCAAGCCCAACGGCTACCAGAGCCTCCACACCACGGTGATCGGCCCCCACGGCAATCGCATGGAGGTTCAGATCCGCACCCATGAAATGGATGAGGTGGCCAAATCCGGCATTGCCGCCCACTGGAGTTATAAGGAAGGCAAGACCTTGAACGACGAATCCAAAACCGCCTTTGCATGGATTCGGACGCTGGTGGAAAACCAGGAAACCGCAAACGATCCGGATGAATTTCTGGAAAATGTCCGCATCGATCTTTTTCCCAAGGATATTTATGTATTTACGCCCACGGGGGAAGTCAAAAACCTGCCCAAAGGCGCCACTCCCGTGGATTTTGCCTATATGATTCATACGGAAGTCGGCCACCAGTGTTCCGGCGCGAAAATCAACGGACGGCTCCGGCCCCTGCAACACGAGCTCCAGACCGGCGACACCGTGGAAATCACCACATTCAAAGGCCACCACCCCAGCAAGGACTGGCTGGCGTTTGTAAAAACCGGCAAAGCCAAAACCAGGATTCAGCAGTGGATTAAAAAACAGGAAACCGAGCGCTCCATCAGTCTCGGACGGGAAATGTGCGAAAAAGCCTTCCGGAAGCATAAATTGAACTTCAGCGAACTGGCAAACACGCGGGAAATGGAAGCCATTGCCAAAGAATTCAGTTTCAGAAAGGTGGAGGATTTGATCGCCCATGTCGGTTACGGGAAAATCACCCCCTTGCAGATCATCGGCAAGCTGGTGCCGGATGCGAAGCCCCAGAAAGAAGAATCCATCTTCTCCAAATTCATTTCCCGGCGGAAAGAAAAGAAAGACAAGGACACGAGCGGGGTGATTGTGGACGGGCAGGATGATATTCTGATCCGGTTCGGGCAATGCTGCCAGCCCATCCCAGGGGATGCCATCATTGGCTATATCACCCAGGGCGCGGGCATCACGGTTCATCGCCAGGAATGCGTGAATGCGTTAAACATGAATCCTGAGCGGCAGATACAGGTAAGCTGGAAAGAAGCCACGGCAGGGACATTCCAGGTGAAATTGAATGTCCTGGCCTATGACAAAACCGGACTCCTGGCGGAATTGTCCACTCTGCTCAAGCAAATGGACACCAACGTGGTGGATGTCAGACTGGAAAGTGAAAAAAATAAAATGGTCAATGGCTTTTTTACAATTGCTGTAAAAGACATTGACCATTTGGATGAGGTTATTGCGAAACTCAAAAAAATTGACTCGGTAAAAGAAATCAGCCGGGCTTAATTATTTACGTCTTTGAAATCCGCAACAAAATCAACTTCACACCCCGCGGTTAGGCGGCCGGTTTCTGCACAAATCCGGATTTGATGCAATTGGTGCAGACACTGATTTTCTGGACATGGCCCTTAAACACCGCACGAACGCTCTTCAAATTGGGATTAAACCGGCGTTTGTTGACATTATGGGCATGGCTGACATAGCAGCCGGTCATTGGTTTTTTTCCACATATAGCGCACTGTTTTGACATGATCTTCTCCTTGAAACGGTTTTTAAATAATCCATGGCCTATACTTGATCGCCAGGGTATTGTAAAGCTTTTTTTTATGACCCGCGGCACTTAAAAAAACAGGTTATTCGGCTATGATCATCTTTTCGGCCATCCCCGTTGCAGGGTGCGGGGTTTATCCCCGCCCGGAATGGGAAGGCGTAAAGCCCTCCCCTACGATGGCCGAAACGATGATCATGGCCGGTTATTCAGACGGAAGGCCCTTGGCCTGTTTGCCTGAGCGGTTACCGGAAACGCGGTTATTCCATGCCCTTGTCCGCATCCGAAACTTTCGGTTGCTCTGGTTCAGCCGCAATCAGGGTTCGGCATTGCGCCATATAATCGGATGCTTCCACGGCAAATTCGGAATCCGGATAATTGGCGATCACCCCTTCAAACCGCTGCAATGCAGCCTTGTATTTTTTGCTTTTAAAATAAAACCGCCCCACATACATTTCCTTGGCCGCAAGGTCGGATAAGCATTTGGCGATATGGGGCCGGGCTTTTTCGGCATACTCGCTGTCCGGGAACTGTTCCACAAGCCGCCGGAATGTCGAAAGGGCGTTTTGCGCAGAAGTGGCATCCCGGTCAATGGTTTCAATCCGGTCGAAATGACACCGGCCGATCTGATAAATCACGTAGGGCGCTTTTTCATCATTGGGATGCATGCGCTCATATTCCGTGTACGCGACAATCGCCTCCTCGTATTCCTCTGAAAGATAATGGGCCTCGGCCACCTGCAGGGCCGCCATTTTGGCGTGCGTGCTGAACGGATACCAGTCGCTCAGTTTTTCATAGGCTTTGATGGCGGACTCATAATGTTCTTTATCAAACGCCGCCCGGCCTTCAGCCGCCAGTTCATCGGCGGTTTTTTCGGGTTCCGGCTTTGACCACCATGAACACGAGGCCAGAAGGAAGGCCAATGCAAAACAAATCAGGTAAATCCGTTTCAATATCGTAACCCCATGCTCATGTTAAATAAAGGCCATGAATTTATTCCATGGCCTCAATATAGGCCGCCGCCTCAAATGCGGCAATGGCGGCGTCACCCACCGCCGTGGCCACCTGGCGCAGGGGCGTGTTCCGAATATCGCCAGCCGCATACACGCCCGGAACCGATGTTTCCATACGTTCGTTCACCACGATAAAACCGCCCTTGTCCAGGGTCACGGCGTCTTTTAAAAAGGAGGTATTCGGCAAAATCCCCACCCACATAAAGCAGCCATCCACCGCAAGGTCTCTGGTTTCCCCGGTTTTGACGTTTTTCACCGTGATGCCGTTGACCCCGGCGTCCGTGCCGTTGACTTTTGTCACCACCGAATCCCAGATGATTTCGATTTTGTCGTTTTCCGATGCCCGTTCCTGAAGAATCCGGGTGGCCCGCAACTGATTGCGGCGATGAATCAGATAGACTTTTTTAGCAAACCGGGAGAGAAAAAGGCTTTCCTGCACTGCCGTGTCCCCGCCGCCCACGGCCGCCACCACGCTGTTTCGATAAAACGGAGCGTCGCAGGTGGCGCAGGTGGAAATGCCTTTGCCGTAAAACTCGATTTCTCCGGGAACCCCCAGTTTTCGTGGAGACGCGCCGGTGCAAATGATTACGGCTTTGGCGGTAATTTCCCGATCCTCCAAGGTCAGCCGCTTGACCGGTCCCTCCGCATCCAGCGACATTACCTGACTGGTTTCAATCTCCGCGCCGAACCGCCGGGCCTGGGCCGTCATTTTCTCCACCAGATCCGCGCCTGTCAGCCCTTCCGGGAAGCCGGGATAATTTTCAAGCCAGTCGGTCACGAGAATCTGGCCGCCGGGAGCGCTCTTTTCGAGAATCACCACCTTGAGCCGGGCCCTGGCCGCGTAAATGGCGGCGGTCAACCCAGCGGGGCCGCCGCCGATGATGACAAGATCATAATCCGTTGGTTTCATATTCTATTTCTATGTATTTTGTTTAAGGATATCTTCAATTTTGGATTTTTCCACCATTCCCACAATCTGTTCCAGCTTTTTGCCGCCCTTGAAAAACAAAAGGGTGGGGATGGCCCGGATGCCATAGGTGGCCGGGGTGAGTTGATTTTCATCCACATTGCATTTCACGAATTTCACCTTTCCGGCGTAATCCTTGCTCATGGCGTCAATGACGGGGCCAATGGCCTTGCACGGACCGCACCAGGGCGCCCAGAAATCCACCAGCACCGGCAGCGCCGATTTGATTACTTCCTCGTCAAATGTTTTGTCGCTGACATCCACAATATTTTCTGACATGATAGCTCCTTTCCTGGTTGATTTAAAAAGGGGTAAAATTTTTGCAAACGTGGGGTACTATAATGGCCGACGGATGGATTGTCAAGAAATGAAGGTCCGGCAACCCCGGACATGGATAATCGAAAAAGGTTTTCCGGTTTGAATATCTGTGTTAAAAACATCTGTGTTAAAAACATATTGACTCTAAATTTTCAAATCATTAGGTTGCCTGAATTCAAATTAAGCCGCCTGACTCAGGCCCAAACGGATAATTTGCATGATATATAATAAGGATGCGTGATGATCACAATTAATTTCGATAAAATGGGCGGACTCGCCCCGGCCATTGTCCAGGACCACGCCACTGGCGAGGTGCTGATGCTGGCGTTTATGAACCAGGAAGCCTGGGAGGAGACGCTCAAAACCGGAAATGCCACCTACTGGAGCCGGTCCCGGAACCAGTTGTGGGTCAAGGGCGAAACCTCCGGAAACGTGCAGAAGGTCAGGGAAATCCGCATTGACTGCGACGACGACACCATCCTGCTGAAAGTGGAGCAAATCGGCGGGGCCGCCTGTCATACAGGCCACAAGTCCTGTTTTTACCGGAAAGTGGAAGACCCGGAAACATTAACCACCATCGGGCAACCGATATTTGACCCCAAAGAGGTATACAAAAAATGACGACGCCACTTAAACTGGGCATTCCCAAGGGAAGCCTGCAAAACGCCACCATCGAACTCTTCCGCCGCTCGGGGTGGAAAATCAACGTCAACGGCCGGAGCTATTTTCCGGACATCAATGACCCCACCATCACCTGCTCCCTGTGCCGGGCCCAGGAAATGGCCATCAACGTGGAAGCAGGCATTCTGGATGCCGGGCTCACGGGCCTGGACTGGATTGCGGAAAACAATTCGGACATCCATGTGGTGAGCGACCTGGTGTATTCCAAGGTCAGCGCCCGGCCCGCCCGGTGGGTCATTGCCGTGGCGAGTGATTCGCCGGTCAAGACCCTCGCGGACTTAGAGGGCAAGACCATTTCCACGGAGCTGATGAAATACACCCAGCGGTTTTTCGCGGAAAAAGGCATCAACGTGAAGGTGAAATTTTCCTGGGGCGCCACGGAGGCCAAGGTGGTGACCGGACAGGCGGACGCCATTGTGGAAATCACGGAAACCGAATCCACCATCAAGGCCCACGGCCTGCGAGTGATTTATGAGATGATGCTCACCAACACCCAGCTCATCGCCAATCACGACGCCTGGAAAATCCCGGAAAAGCGGGATAAAATCGAACAGATCGCCCTGCTCCTCAAAGGCGCGCTGCTTGCGGAAAAAATGGTGGGCCTCAAAATGAACGTGCCGGAAACCGCCATTGAAAAAATCGTGTCCCTGCTGCCCAGCCTGAACGCGCCCACAGTGGCATCCCTCTATCATTCCAAGTGGTTTTCCGTGGAAACGGTGGTGAGTTCCGACACGGTGCGGGATCTGGTGCCGCTCCTCATGAAAAACGGGGCCGAGGGCATCATTGAATATCCTCTCAACAAAGTGATATAGATGCGCATCACTTCCGCCGAATTTGTGAAAAGTGCCACCCGGCCGGACCATTATCCGGAAATGGACTTGCCCGAGATCGCCTTTGCCGGGCGTTCCAACGTGGGCAAGTCCACTCTCATCAATGTGCTGGTCAACCGGAAGCATCTGGTAAAAACCAGCTCCACGCCCGGCCGGACCCAGCTCCTGAATTTTTTTAACATTAACGGAAAGATGATGTTTGTGGATTTGCCGGGATATGGGTATGCCAAGGTTCCGGACCGGGTCAAAAAAGACTGGGGCAAAATGATCGAAACCTATCTTTCTGACCGGCCCACACTCAAGGCCGTGGTGCTGATTCTAGATATCCGCCGCACGGCACAGACGGAAGAGATCGACTTTATCAACTGGCTCATTGAGCGGCGGGTGCCCGTCATCCTGATTCTCACCAAGGCGGACAAACTTTCCAAAACCCAGCAGAAAAAACAAGTGGCGGTCAATGCCGCAGCCCTGAACCTTCCGCCGGAAACATTTATCTGCTTTTCCGCCAAAACAAGACTTGGGCTGGATCGGGTGTGGGCCGCCATCAATGCGTGTGTGAAAATGGAAGAGGAGAATGGCGCATGAACCCTTATTGGCTTTTTACTTCAGGTAGGCCGGTTTCAGATCTTTTAACATAGGATAATGTTTGGTGTTGAGCGTTTTTAACTCTGCATTTTCGGCTTCCGCAGTGGCAGCCAAAATAGCATCCGCAAGACCGACGCCATGTGACTTACCATAATCTCGTTTATAAAGACCTCCGGTCTTCGCAATATCGGCGCTTACAGGGACAACACGGAAGAGGGAGATAAACTCATGCAGCGTTACTTGCTCCGAATCTCCTTTTACTCCGGCATACAATTCCGCAACAACTATCGATGAAAGGATGATGCGAGCATTGTATGTGTCGATAAAAGCCTCCGCCTTTGCATGGCCCCGAAAAAAATCAATTAAAACATCTGTGTCTAAAAGGATGGGCTTCACCATGATTAGCGGCTGTCCCATTCGGCCCGAATTGAAGTAAAATCAGGAAGATCTGTACGATCCTTCCAGATTCCGGCAGCTTTCCGCAAAACAAATTCCCTGTGTCCGCGTCCCGCTTGATCAATGAGTCGATCAATGGCATCTCGAATGAGTTCACTTTGTTTCTTGCCGACGGCCTTGGCGATGGCAGCCAATTCTTCTCGTTGATTTTCTGTCAAGTATATTTGCGTTCGTACCATGGCGCACCCCCTATGATGTATACACCAGTATTATACACCATCTTTAGCCCTTGTCAAGGCATAACGCCTTGCTCACCGGTAAATTGCGAGCGCAGCGAGTAATTTATCCGCGTGCAGCAAATTCGTTAGGGATTTTCATGACCTTCCAAAAACTCAAGCAGCTGATTCATATTGAAGCTGCACGTTCTATCAATTAGGAACACTCTTGCATAACGGTCCAACAATTGTTGATTTGGCTTGATACCTTCTTTAATTTTCTTCCGCACCGCTTTCAGGTTCTCTTCCGTCTTCTCCATTCCCTGGCTGAAGACTTCGGTAAGGAGGCGCTCGCGTCTTTCTTGAGCGCTTTTCCCTTTGCAAACCGCCTTTATGTATTTGGCCACTACAATAAAAAGCATTTTTTCGCAATGAAAGTACTTAAATTCATCCGACAGATGTCGACTGTAAGCTGAATCCAAGATGCCCGATGTAAATAGATCTCGATAGAATGCTGAGAGATTGTCTTCCAAGAATCCGACATGAACCTCCTCTTCTGGGGCGAGAAGGACGAAAAAAGGGGCTGGTTTGTCTATCTTAATTGGCATGATTGCCCGCAACCCAAAGCACGCGGCGCCTATTACGACCAAATTATTTCCAGTGGCCGTGTTAAGCCCTTGAAGGCAGCTACTAAGCACATCCCAAGGGAAATATTCAGATGTCTTGGCGATGTAAAGCCCAACATCCTTGCTTCCATGCATATCAAAGTTCAACAGTGGAAGCATCCCATGCTCGGAAGCATGAATTATCAACTCGCCCAGTAGCTTTTTGAGGTGTTCTGCACTATTGACATGAATATGCTGAAAACCAATAGAGGTTTCATTTGCCAAGGCCTCCATGCTTTCTACCATTCGCCTGGTTGGGCCAAGCTCATTTTCAGAAAGGCTCGTCATCCAGATGACTGAGTTACATGAAAACCCTGTATCCAGTTGCAAAGACACCTCCTATTTCCCAACATTAAATGGATTGATCCGCATAAGATACTGGATTTTGGTTTTCTGTCCGCATAAGATGCTATTGAATGCATTTCATTTGACACATTAACATACTATAATTACAAGGCTTTACTTTACACATCGTTTTATATCGGCATTTTATGCGGAGTAGCATTATTTCTATTAAAATACCATTATTTTTCCAAAGGGTTTAACAGTTACAATCCCGATCGGCCCGATTCCTTCTTGAATCCGATTCCGCCATCTGTTAAAGTTATAAAACAAATGCAGCGGACTTAAAAATGATTTTAAACATTCATTCGTAATTTTTCATTCGTAATTCGTAATTTTTCTCAAAAAAAGGAACTCATGCCAAACCCGAACAGTCCCGCCGAAACCTTTAAATCCGGATTCACCGCCATCATCGGCGCGCCGAATGTGGGCAAATCCACGCTCTTAAACATAATGATCGGCGAAAAAGTGTCCATTGTGTCCAACAAGCCCCAGACCACCCGGAACCGCATCGCGGGGGTCAGCCACCGGCCAGGGCATCAGATCGTTTTTCTCGACACCCCCGGCATCCACAAAAGCACCAAGGCGTTAAACAGCAAAATGGTGGAAGTGGCCATGTCATCCATCAAGGATGTGGATCTTATTTTGCTGGTGGTGGATGCGGACAGCCCTGAACCGGCTTCGGAACAGCTTATCTTGACCAGGCTTCAGAGCAGCCGCCAGCCCCCCGTTATTCTGGCCCTCAATAAAATCGATCTTGTCAAAAAACCGAAACTGCTTCAGTTGATTGATCGCTGGCGCAAGGCCTATCCCTTTGAAGAGATTATCCCGGTTTCCGCCACGGAAGGCACACAGGTGGACGACTTGCTTTCCGCCATGGAAAACCGGCTGCCGCCTGGCCCCCCGTATTTCCCGGAGGACATGATCACGGACATGCCGGAGAGGTTTATCGCCTCGGAAATGATCCGGGAAAAAGTATTTACCCTCACGGCACGGGAAATACCGTTTTCCACCGCTGTCACCATTGAGTCTTTTGAGGAAATTCCCAAACAGAATCTGGTTCGCATCCATGCGGCCATTCATGTGGAGCGGGATTCCCAGAAAGGCATTATTATCGGAAAACAGGGGGCCATGCTGCGGGCCATCGGCGAAGCCGCACGTCTCGACATTGAACAGATGCTGGGGACAAAGGTGTTTCTGAAACTCTTTGTGCGCATTGAAAAAAACTGGAGCAAGGATGCCAGGGCCTTGCGAAAACTGGGGTATTAAACGGGTTTCCAGCAACCAAGCCGAACATTCAGGCCAACATGATTCTGTCCTTTCATCCCATCATCACTGCTGACAAAAACATGCTCTGCGCGGGCCGGGATCCGGGGGACGCGGAGCTTTCAGCCATCCGCCAGGCCGAAGCCGTCATTCTGCCCCAGGGGTGCCGGAAGTCCCTTTATGATATGGCCGCCGCCCATTGCCCCCATGTGTTCCCAAACTATGCCGCAAAATTCGCCTATCCGGGGAAAATCGGCCAGGCCGCCTTGTTCGGGCACTTGGGTCTTCCACACCCGGAAACGGAAACCTTCACTTCCGTGGCGCAATTTTATGCCGGTGGGCGAAATACAGATAATACACGTTTTCCCCTGGTTTTTAAATTTGACTGGGGGGGCCAGGGGGATACCGTGATGCGGATTGACTCTCCGGTCGATCTTGAAAAGGCGCTGTGCAAAGCGCAATCCTATGAAAAAACAGGCCAATCCGGGTTTTTAATGCAGGAATATGTGCCTTCCGGCAACCGGTCTCTTCGGGTGGCGGTAATCGGCAGACGGCGAATCGCTTACTGGCGCGTCCAGCCCAATCCTGATCAATTCGGCACAGCCCTATCCAAAGGCGCTGAAATCAATGAATATGCAGATCCTGACCAGCAAGCCGCCGGTATTTCCGTGGTGGACCAGTTGTGCGAAAAAACCGGCATCAATCTGGCGGGAGTGGATTTGATTTTTCCGGAAAATACCGGAAATACCGAGAATACCAGAAATACCGGCCCCTTGCTTCTGGAAATCAATTATTTTTTCGGCAGAACCGGCCTTGGCGGATCGGAACGATTTTATTCGATTATTCGCAGGGAGGTTAAAAATTGGCTGAATGGATTGAAATCATGAATGAATTTATGTACATTCCGGATGATGATGATATCCGGCTGGAAAAAAACAAGGCCCGGGACTTGCGAAGATCACCGTGGTGGAAACGCAAATGCGCCAAAGGCATTTGTTATTATTGCAAAAATACTTTTCCAGCAAATGACCTGACCATGGACCATATCGTGCCCCTGTCCCGGGGCGGCAAAACAGAAAAAAACAATGTGGTTCCCTGCTGTAAAAAATGCAATTCCGAAAAAAAATCACACCTGTTTATGGACTGGCAACCGGATGCCCCGCCTCACACGGTAGAGAACACGGAGTAAAATTATTTTAAACAATATCAATCTCTGCGGTCTCCGTGGTTAATAAAAGCCCTTATTTTTCACCCTTCGCTGTGCTCATCCGGGCAGTTGGCCCAAAATCCGGCATTACGAAATTTTCAGCAAATTATTTACCCTTGACAAGCATCCGCTGTATCTCTATTTTAAAAATGAGCATATACTCATAAAATTAAAAAGGGGCTTACAAAATGACTGCTTTGCTTATTTTTCTGGGCCTGCTGACCTTCGTGTTGCTGATTGTCATCAAAAAAACCATCGAATTAAAACATGGCAAAAATGCGGCGGCGGCTGACCGGGCTGCCATGAAAATAGAGACGATTAACTCTCCCGGCAGCGTCCACAGCCTTTCCATTTTGCCGCTCATCGATTATTATGCGGAAACGCCCGATCTCAAAACCGAACCCGGCGTGTCCTATCTGATAAAGGCCGATGACACCCGCCTTTTGCTGGATGTGGGGTTTAACGTCAAAAAAGAACACCCGTCCCCCCTGCTTCAAAACATGGAAGCCCTCGGGGTGAAGCCATCGGATATCGACATGATTTTCATCAGCCATCCCCACCTGGACCATCTGGGCGGCATGGCGGAGCAAAAGGCGAAAACCTTCAGCCTGTCCCAGGGGCCGGTATCGCTTTCCGATATTCCGGTCTACGCGCCGGTCCCGGTTTCAGCGTCCCACTGGAATCCCGGACCGAAAGCCCAGGTCATCACCGATCCGGTGGTTTTAAAACCCGGCGTCATCAGCATCGGCGTCATTCACCGGTATCTGTTCCTCATGGGCCGGACCCTGGAAAACGCGCTGGCGGTCAATGTGGAGGGCAAGGGCATCGTGCTCATCATCGGGTGCGGCCACCAGACCATCGAACGAATCCTTGAGCGCACCCAGGCCCTGTTCGACATCCCCATTTACGCCATCATCGGCGGGCTTCATTTCCCGGTGCGCGGGGGCCGGATCAAGCTGGGGCCGGTGAATATCCAGCGCCTGGTCGGGTCCGACAATCCGCCCTGGGCCGGACTCTCGGAAGCTGATGTGCGCCATGCCATCGCCGCCATCCAAAAAGTATCGCCAAAAATCGTGGCCCTGTCCCCCCACGACAGCTCCGACTGGAGCCTGGACGAGTTCCGGCAGGCATTCGGGCCGGCGTATCGGGACATCCGGGTGGGAAAGGAAATCGTGATATAAATTGATTCACGCGCCAATCCCTTTCCCGCATGAAACGCAATAATCCCCGGCCGTAAACGTGGCTTGTCCACAAGCCGGGCACGGCCGCATCTGGTTCGCGCCGCAGAAAGGGCAGGCGGATACAGCCGGCGGCAGTTTTTTTCCGCAGCGCAGACATTGGCCCTTGGTCAGGCGCTTTAATTCCAGCCGCCGTTTGTTGAACACCTTTTTCTGAATGATATATATCGACAGGATGCTTGCGCCGATGGCCGAGATAATCAAGAAATAATGCCATACCGCGACAATCCGCAGAGAGGTCAAAAGCGCAAAGAATTTTTTGAAAAAATGCCTTGGTATCAGCCTAAGCGCCACATCCAGGATTTTCATGAATATGGGAATGGATGCGATCACCAGCAGATGGGAAGACATCAGCGCCTGAAGCCGGTTGTCTTTTTTAACGCTCCGGACGCTCCACAGGTAAAACGCCATAAACAGCGGCAACAGAAACAGCATCTGCCAGAAGAGTTCCTTGAACGGATGCCGGAATTCCCATTGTTTAATGTCCTTTGCCAGCCGGTCCCTGCGGCCGGGTTCCCCTGCCGAGACATACGCCCACAAATCCATGACTTTCGGGTGATGGTTAATTTTGTCGTCAATGGCATTGATCTGGGCGTCAAATGCGTCAATCCGCCGCGCCTTTTCTTTCAGGGATTGGGTGATGGACGGCAGCTTGTTCCGCCCCCGCCCGGATTCCGGTTCCGCAATATCTTCCAGAAGGGAGGTGTCATAAACCCCTTTTGACTGCTCAAAGCCTGCGGTAAACTTATTTTTTTGGGCCACGAGCCGCTGACGGGCCTTAAACTCTTCAAGAAGCGCTTTGTCCCGGGCAATGGATTGAATTTTTTGAAAAAAAATCCGGCAATCCGGGTGCATCCGCTCCATTTTCGGCGGGTCAAACGGACTATCGTACCCGTAGGAGATATTGTTGTAATCGGAAAGCGCCAGTTGCTGAAGCTTTTCAATCTTATCAGTGTCCGTCCAGTTTTCCCGGACCAGTATTTCCCGGCAATCATAGGGAAAATAGTCCACAGGCGAGGTCAATTGCCGGGTATGGTCGTGGAGCCCCCGGAACACCACAAACAGGATAAACAGATCCAGCGCCAAAATCACGCAAACGGACAGCTTGCTTAAGGGTTCTTCGTCATTTAGGCGAAACAGGCGGTTTTTAAATGCGGCCAGACGGTTTTTAATCATTGGAATGATTGTCCTGCTTCCGCATTTTCTTCAGCAGCGCATCCAACCCGCCGAAGGGCTTATGGGTCAGGGCTGATCCCGTTTCTTCCCTGCCGCCGCTGGCCCCCTCATACCAGTCGGCCACCCCGTTCCGTGAGTGCTCATTGTCATGGCAATAGAGGCATAGCAGTTCCCAGTTGCTGCCGTCCGGCGGGTTGTTGTCATGGTCGTGGTCCTTGTGATGGACCGTGAGTTCTTTTAAGCGTTTGCCCTCAAATTCACGCCCGCACCTTGCGCAGATGGGGGGATACATTTTAAGAGCCCGGCCCCGGTAGGATTTTTCCTTTTCCTCCCGGTTGCGCCGGGCTTCGGCCAGTATTTCATCCATCCGGCTTGAACCGGATGGCGGCTTGTTCGATGACATGACTTCTCCTATTTTTATTTTATGTGCGGGGATTGATCAGATTTAATGCAGGGTATGGAAACCCGGCTTACGTCGAAACGCCAATGCGATTTTGGCGGTAGGTCGCGTTTCTTACGCGACATGGCCCTATTTCTCCGGCACGGCCGACGCATCGATATACGGCCGCCCCTTTTTAAGCCGCACCACTCCGGTCACGGAAATTTTTTCCCCGGCTGGTTTTGCCGCGTCCAGGCCAGACGGAATGGGCCCGCTTACATAAATACATCCCGATGCATCCGCAATCATCCAGTCGCTGCGGGAAACCGGCGGCACCCCGAGGCATGGCCCCCGCCATCCGTGGAACACGCCGGTCACCGTGACGGTAATGGATGCAAAGCGTGAAGGGTTTTCAAGGATCGGCCCCAAAACCCCGCCTTCTTCGGCTGGGACCGAATTTTGCTCGGCGGAATTCCCGGCGCAGGCCCCCATGCCTGAAAAAATTATCCACGCGGCCATCAGGCATAAAGTGGTTCGCACCCGCATCATTTTTTCACCTCCGCATTCAATCTGGGCGCCTGCTTTTTGGGCCTCGCATGAAACGTTATTTTCCGCTGACCCGCATTAATGGTCACGGCTCCCTCTTCCGGCATGTTTCGGGTCAAGGCCCCGGCATACCAGTAATTGCTGAAACCGTTCAATTCATCCAGGGAATCAATATCGCTGAAATCGCCCAGATAGGGATTGCCGAGATCCATTGTCACCGGCCCGATCATTTGCCAGTCGCCCACATCCGGATCCAGATACCAAAATTCCACGGAGGCATTTGTCCCGGTCTTCCCGTCCTTGTAGTATTCCACAAACACATCATAATCGCCGGGCTGGACATAGTCATTGGACACATAATATTCCACGGATTCCCCCACATCATAGGAATCCCCGGAGAAAAAACCATTGGGCGTGGTCTGGCCCATCCAGGGCGCGTAAATCTCCAGGTTAGGCTCCCACACATAAAGGTCCAGGTCCGCATCCGTGTCCCAACTGATATAAAAGGAGAATCCGCCGGAATGCAGGGTTTCCTGGGAACCGGCCACGATTTTCGCCACCGCTTCCGACCACACGGTGGCCCGTGTCTGGTTGCAGGCCAAATCATTATAAGCCCTGAGATCGTTGTACAGATTATCGCTGGAGACCTGGCCTATAGACGGGACAAACACCGCAAGGCCATGGGCGTCATTCACTGCATCACCGATGGTCCGGTTGCCCACCACGGCCCTTGCCACCGCACTGGTCACTTCCAGGGCCGCGCTGCGGGCGGCGCTTGCCGGCAGTCCATTTGATAGGCGCGAGCTGAAGTCTTGAAGATCCAGATTGCTTTTATATTCAAATTTCTGCCCGTTGGTCTGGGCCTGGGCAATCACGCCGGACACGGTATCGTAATCCGCGACAATGGCAGCAGCAAAATTCAGCATGGCTGAATGAAGGGCCGGCAGGGCCGACATATCCACCGCCGATTTGGTCACCCTTTCCGCCCGGGTGCTCGGATCGCTGTAATAAGCGTGGTATTTTTCGACAATGATTTCGGATAGTTCAAGTCAAGTCAGGCCGGGCCTGTTTTTAAGGGCGGATAGAATCGTATCATAGGGGTCGCCTTCGCCGGGCTCCACTTCCTCGGAAAACACCATATAGTCCGTGAGTCCCGAAAACTCAAAGGCTACCTCGTACATGGCCATGAGACAGGCGTCAAAATTGATCACATCCAGAGGCACCCCGGCGGATCGCACGGCCCCGGCAAGCATCGGCAGACTCATAAACGAATCGCTGGTTTCATCCTGCACCGCGCCTTTAAACAGAGCGGATTTTTTCCAGCCCGCCCCGTGGTCCCAGATCACCAGCGCATAATGTTTCGCGGGATAACTTGCGGCGGCCCATTTGATAAAATTTGTGAGGGCCGCAGGTGATCCCATATCCACATTTCCGATGGATTTTCCGGCATTAAGATTCACGTTGTCGGGATTGCCGTCATTCTTGACCAGGAACCGCAGGGTCTCCCCCCCATACCCATCGTGGCCAATGGCCGAAAAATCGGTATAAAACGAACTGAATTCCGCCTGAAGCACGATATTGACCTTTTCGCCGGACCCGGCCGTTTCCATTTCATTCAAGTCAAACAGCCCGGCGGTGGACAGGTTATTGTCCGCGCCCATATAGACCATATACGTCCAGTCCGCGCTGGCTGAGGGCTCCGGCAAGGTATCGTCCGAATCCCCATCCCCACCGCTGTTGCATCCCGCAAGCAGAAGACAGATGAATGGAACAATCAATAAATTGCATAACCGGCGAATCAAACTGAACATTTCCATGGCAGCGCCTCCATTTTTGAATATAAATTGGATCAGGCTTTAAGGGCTTATCGGCTGGCGAACACCGACGTCCCTGACTGTCTGGTAATAATACCGGGGATGGTTCGGGGTGACATCGACTTCCAGAGGCGGCATTCCGCCCTCACCCGGATCAATGCGGTTCTTGCCTTTCCGGAGCGGCAGCCGCGCCAGCGTCAAATACGCCGGCAGGGTTTCCCAGGACCGGGTGTCCGGCTCTTCCATGATCAGAAAGGCGACGCGCACCAAAAGTTCCACCACCGGGTCATCCATCTGGTTGGCAATGGCTTCCTTGGCCACGACCCGGGCGGTTTCCTTGGCGAGAATCTGGGCCAGACGATCATGTAAAGAGGCTTTTAGCACCTGCCCCACATCCGTGGTGATGGGGCTTCCGAGAATTTCAATCTGGGGAGAATCCGTAAACAAAGGATAAAAAGAACCGGTGACATCCTCGTAAGTGACGAAAGAAAACCGGATGGACGGCGGCAGCACGATATTCCGGGGCACTTTCACCGGGGCACTTCCCTGGGCCGCAAACAGGATCAGCTCGGCTTCGGCGGGTTCCGTTTTTGGCGGTGTTGCCGCGGCTTCGGGCAGGTATTTCCGGTAAGCCGCCACGTCATCGTCAAAACCCAGCCGTTCCCCCATGGCGCATAATTTTTCCGCCACCGGTTCGGGCCCTGGCAGCAATTTGGCCAGTTTTTTGTATTCAATATAAGCGCCGTTAATGTCTCCCACTGCTTCAAAACAATGGGCGATAAGGGCGCGGGTAAAAAAATCCCCGGAACACGCCGGGTACCGGTCAAACACTGCAAGGGCCTGCTTGCCCTCCACCAGGGCGGATTCCGGCGCTCCCATCAGAAGGTAATTCATCATCAGATACGTGTGGACCAGCAGCCTCTCCGCATATTCGCCCTTATAATCGGTAATCCATTCAGATGTGACCATGGAAGCGGCCTGCCGGCTCGCGCTGATGACTTCCTGCTCTTTAATTAAATCCGACGCCCCCCGGAGGGCCAGGATGCTCTCCGGATACTGCCCCGCATAATGCAGGACAATCCCTTTTTCCATAAAATACAGCAGCTTTTCCCGGCTGGAAATTTCATCTGGATTGGACAATGCGGTGGAAGCCTGATCCAGGTTGCCGCTGTAAAAATCACTTCTGGCCTGCTGCAATTTGGCGGACGCGCATCCGGAAGTGATTGCAAAGGACAGACAAAACAGAAGCAGACAACAGTATCTGACATTTCGTCCGGCAGGGAAAAAATCTCTCATCGCGTATGGGCTACCATCCGATAATGGGCGTTGAGGATTCCCTGACGATTTCCACCGTGTCCGTCCATTCGATCAGGGCGGTCTGCAAATCCGTCAGCTCCAGGGTCAAGCTGTAATACTGAAGGGTCTTTTTGGTCATGCGCATCTCTTTGGGCTGATTCTTGGTGATGGAGCGCAGGGTGCCGGAGATCATGTACTCGGCCCCCACCTGCCGGGCCCGGGCCATCCGGGTCTCCGGGCTGACATTGCCGCCGTATTGATAGTCGGATTCCCGCTGAATGGTCTCCCGCTGGACTTCATTCACAAACCGGCATTTCCCGGATTGCAGAATTTCCTGGCGGATATCATCCGTGATGCCGGAAGTTTCAATATGCTCGTCCGTCCGGTTCGCCACATTATAGACAATCAGCACCGGCCGGTCATCCCTTGCCGCCAGCGGCGGTTTGTTCATCAGGGAATCCACCAGCGTGCGCACAATGGCTTTTTTATCCGAAAAATCATAATTTTCATCATAATGCACCACTTCATCCGGGGAAATATCCCGGGTGGAGGCGCTGCAACCCGCCATCATCACCAAGAGGGCAATTATCGCAAAGCCCCGTGTCAGCCCTTTTATGCCAGTTTTCCCAAACCCCGTATTCCTAAACATTGACTGTCTCCTTGAATTTATAAATTAAATTGTCCGGCCGCTCTCTTTGCCTGATTTATTAATAATATGAAAAATCACAATCACGCGCAAGACATAGAATGCCATATAAGATAAAAAAATCAACCGCAGCCAGCATGGTTGCCTATATCCCGCGTGCGATTTATTGTTTGCCTCTCTAAAAATTATTTGTTATGAGTAGAAGTTGTTTAATCAAAAATAATTTTAACGGATTGATATAATGACAAAATCATCGAGCACCGGGGGCGAAAAACATCCTGTGTGGAAATTTTTCGCCTCCGTAAAACTGTCTGTGACGGTGCTTCTTTCCCTTGCGGCCACATCCGTCATCGGCACCCTTATTCCCCAGAACGGAGACCCGGAAGCCTATCTCCACCAATACGGGGAATCCCTTTTTAAGCTGTTCACGGCCCTTGATTTTTTTGATATGTATCATTCCGGGTGGTTTCGGGCGATTCTGTGCCTCCTGACCATCAATATTATTGTATGCTCCATTGACCGATTGACCGCCACCTGGAAAATTATTTTTCCCAAACACCCCTCTTTTGACGCAAACCGCTTCCAGAAGGTGAAAAACCGCGAGGCCTGGACCGCCGAAAAATCTCCGGAAGCCCTGCACGATCTATATCACCCGTATATCAGCAAGCGATTTTCCATCTCCCTTTCCAAAAAAACAGAAGACGGGTATCTCCTGTTCGGGGAAAAAGGCCGGTGGACCCGTCTGGGGGTCTATGCCGTCCACTTGAGCATCATATTGATGGTGATCGGCGGGCTCATCGGGTCCATCCGGGGGTTTGACGGGTCCGTGAATATTCCGGAAGGTAAATCGGCGGACACCATTTTGCTGCACAATGACCCGGCAGGGAAAAAACTGGATTTTCAAATAAGGTGCGATGACTTTGATCTCACCCTCTATGAGTCGGGAATGCCCAAGGAATACCGGTCGCGCCTGTCCCTTATCCGGGACGGCAAAACCCTTGTCCAGCGGGATATTCTCGTGAACGATCCCCTGCGATTTGAAGGCATCAATATTTTTCAATCCAGCTATGGCGAGATGCCGGCGGATCATTTCACCGTGACGTTTACCGAAAGGGAATCCGGCCTTTTGTATGATGTGGAGGCGACTTTCGATAAACCTGTTGATATGCCGAACGGCACTGGCCAACTCATCGTAAGGGATTTTAAAACCAATTTTTCATACAGCGGGTTCAACCTTGGAAAAACCTTTATCTGCACCATGATTCCCACAGACAAAGAACCGGAGCCGATCCTGGTTTCGGTGGACCACCCCCGTTTTGACATGATGCGAAAGGGGGATTTCGTCATCACCATATCCAATACCAGCTTTAAATATTATACGGGTCTTCAGGTCACACGGGATCCGGGCGTTCCAGTGGTATATGTGGGATTTTTATTTATGATTATAGGATGTTATATCACTTTTTTTATGTTTCACCAGTCTGTATGCATCCAATTGTCTGCCGCCGGAAATGGAACTGAAGTGGCGATTGCCGGTATATCCGGAAAAAACAGACCGGGAATGAACACCATCGTTCGCCGGATATCCCATCACCTGCAACGGCTCAGCACCACATGCAAAGGAACGCCTAAATGACCAGTTCTGCAATATTTTCAATCATTACATTTGTATACGGGGCTGCCACCTTGCTCTATATTGCCGCCTGGGTGTTTAAAAAATCGCTACCGGGAAAGCTCGCCACCATTACCCTCGCCATCGCGGCCGTCGGCAATCTGGCCGGCATTTTGCTGCGGTGGGTGGAATCCCATCAAATGGGCATCGGGCGGGCACCTCTCACCAACCTTTACGAATCCTTGATTTTTTTCGCCCTGACCATCGCCGTCCTTTATCTGTTTGTGGAATTCAAATACAGAATCCGGATGATTGGGGCCATCGCCGCCCTGATTTCATTTTTATCCATGGCCTACGCCGCATTAAAGCTCAATAACGCCATTCAGCCGCTGATCCCCGCCCTCCAGAGCAACTGGCTCATCGCCCATGTGATGGCCTGTTTTATAGGATACGCCGCTTTTACCATCGCTTTCGGCATCAGCATCATGTTTCTCGTCAAGTCCACGGGAGACATGAAGCCACCCGCCGCCCAGCCAGTTGGAATGATGGGGCGGATTCCGGCCTTTGACGTTCTGGATGACCTGACTCACCAGATGGTGACGTTCGGATTTCTGTTTCTCTCCATCGGCATCATCACTGGCGCGGTATGGGCCAACCAGGCCTGGGGAAGGTATTGGGGCTGGGATCCCAAGGAAACCTGGTCCCTGGTTACCTGGCTCATTTACGCCACCCTGCTTCACGCCCGCCTGATGCGGGGGTGGAAAGGAAAAAAAATCGCGATTCTTTCATTTGTCGGATTTCTCGCCATGCTGTTTACCTATTTTGGGGTAAACCTGCTGCCGGGTCTGCACAGTTACCAATAAAATTATAAATTTGAAGGAGTTTATATGAGCAGCACAGACCATCATCACACAAACTCGGAAAGTGCGGCGCCGGACCCGGCCCACCAGTCGTCCGGTGACAGCCAGCCTGGCAAAGGCTGGGGCGTTTTCCTCTTTTTTATGATCGGCTTTGTGGGAAGTTTGCTGGCCGGCTGGGTTCTGTTTCCGGACTTGCTCTATTCCAAAAAAAACCAGCCCATTGATTTTAATCATGCCGTTCATCTGGATATCGTGGATGACGGTTGCAATTCCTGCCATTATTTTGAAGAGGACGGCAGTTTTACCGGCATGCCGGATCTTTCCAAATGCGTCGACTGTCACGAATCCGCCCAGACGGACGACCCGGAAGAGATCAAGTTCGTGGATGAATATGTGACCCCCGGCATCGAAGTCCCCTGGCTGAACCATTCCAAGCAGCCCGACTGCGTCTTCTTTTCCCATTCCGCCCATGTGATGGGGGCTGGCATGTCCTGCGAAAGCTGCCACGGGGATATCGGTACTTCCGAGCACACAAGGGTTTATGAAGAAAACAGGCTGACCGGATACAGCCGGGACATCTGGGGCAAAAGCATTTCACGGCTTGGAAAACCCGAACCCGGTGAACCGCTGCCCATGAAAATGAACGATTGCGCCAAATGCCATGAAGAAGAAACCGGGCACAAAGGGGCCTGTTTTCAATGTCACAAATAATTGCGCCGCAATATCGAACCAAAAATTTTCAATCGTTTTTGAACCATACGAGGATGCTTCCATGAAAATTGACCGAAGAGACTTTCTGACATACACCACTGCGGCAGTGCTGGGCGGCGCGGCAGGAACCATGCTGACCCCCGCGCCCTGGAAACTGATGGACGATGCAGCCATCTGGACCCAGAACTGGCCTTGGACCCCGGTGCCGGAAACCGGACCGGTGACCTACAAGCCATCCATCTGCACCCTTTGCCCTGGCGGATGCGGCATCAATGTCCGATTTGTGGGCAATCGCCCGGTAAAGATTGAAGGATTAAAAGACCACCCGGTGAATAAAGGCGCATTATGCCCCATGGGCCTGTCCGGCCTGCAATATGTCTATGGCCCGGATCGGATCCAATCCCCCCTCAAACGCGAAGGCAAACGCGGGGAAGGCAAATGGAAAAAAATCACCTGGGATGAGGCCCTGGCTGCGGTGACGGAAAAACTTTCCGCTTTAAAAAAATCGGAAAATCCCCAGTCCGTGGCCTGCATCACCGGTGCCGACCACGGAACCCTTTCCAACCTTATCGCCCGATTCATGACCGTCTATGGTTCCCCGAACCTGATGCGCCAGGCGTCCGCCCAGGATACCGGAGAACAAGCGGTGTTTCTGACCCAGGGCAAGCAGGGAAAACCTGGATTTGATATTGAAAATGCGGATTTTATTTTAAGTTTCGGCGCCGGCATTTTAGACGGGTGGGGATCGCCGGGACGCATGTTCCGCCTTTACGGCGAACGTAACCCGAAACAGAAAATCATCCAGATTGAACCTCGCCTGTCAGACACGGCAGCCAGGGCAAACCGCTGGATCGGCATCAATCCGGGAACGGAAGGGGCGCTGGCCCTGGGTCTGGCCCATGTCATCATCAAAGAATCATTATACAGCAAAAATTTTATTGAAAAATTCGCCTTTGGCTTTGACGACTGGACGGATGCCGCGGGCATCGCCCATACCGGATTCGCCACCATGACGGCCGCCTATTCGCCGAAAAAAGTATGCGAAATCACTGGTATTTCAAAAGCTATCATTGAAACCCTGGCCAGGGAATTTGCCGGGTCATCAAGACCCCTTGCCATCAACGGCCGAGGGCAGGGTGTTCTTCCGGGAAGCATTGATGAAACCTTGGCCGTGCATGCGCTCAATGCCCTCACCGGAAATATAAATCAAATGGGCGGGGTATTTGTGATTCCCGAACCCGCCTGCGCCAAATGGCCGGATCCGGGCATGGACGCCACGGCATCCAACGGCATGCAGCAGCCGCGCCTGGACGGCGCGGGAAGCGATGCCTTTCCCAACAGCCGTTCTCTCTTAAACCGGGTTCCGGGGATTCTCAATGGCGCGAAAGGCGATTCACCCGTGCAGGCCCTGCTGGTGGTGGACGCAAATCCCATGTACACCCTTCCTGACACGGCCGCCACGCAAAAAGCATTTGACCGTATTCCCTTTATCGTGAGTTTTTCGAGCTTTATGGATGAAACAACCGCCTATGCCGATTATATTCTGCCGAATCACGCGCCCCTTGAACGGTATCAGGATGTCCCGACACCCACCGGAATGTCCCACCAGGTCATCAGTCTGGCGGCACCGGTGATGGACCCGGTTTATGACACCAAACACACGGGCGATGCATTTATAAAAATCGCCAAAGCCCTTGACGGATTCCTGGGAGAGGCGTTCCCCTGGGACGATTATGAAGCCTTTCTGGGAGACACCCTAAAGGACCAATGGGGCGTCCTGAAAGAAAAAGGGGTGGTGGAAATCGCTTTAGACCCCGCATCCTCGGATGGTTTTGTCTTTAACACCGCATCCGCAAAATACGAATTTTATCCCGCAGCCCGGGCAGGTGAGGGGAAAAAAGACATTGACGTTCTTCCCTCCTATATGCCTGCGGCCGTGGAAGGGGATGAAAAAGAATTCAACCTGCTTCTCTTTGCCTATGATTCCATTCGTCTTTCCGGCAGCGCCATGGCCAATGCGCCATTTATGACCAAAATCGTGGATGACACGGTGCTTAAAAAGCATATGGGCATCGTGGAAATCAACCCGGCCACGGCCAAGAAACTCAATTTGCGGGAAGGGCACACAGCCCAGCTTGCCACCCCCCGGGGAAAGGCCTCTGTCATCGTTCACCTCTATGAGGGCATCATGCCCGGCATGATAGCCATGCCCAGGGGACTCGGTCACACGGCTTACAGCGAATATCTGACGGACAAGGGAACCAATATCAATTCTCTGATGGCACAGGTTGAAGATCCGGCCTCCGGTCTTGATATGGCCTGGGGAATCCGGGCCCGGCTGTCAAGGGCTTAGGCATAAATTTAATATTATAACGTTATATGATTGTCGTCCTGGTTATATGATCTAAATTCAACGACGAGGTTTTCATGAAAGAAAAAAACGATTACGAACACTCAAAAAGATACGGCATGGTCATTGATCTTGACAAATGCACCGGGTGCGGGGCCTGCATGGTGGGCTGTTATACGGAAAACAATGTGCCGTTCAAAAAGGATGAGACCAATAAACTCGACAGCCTCAACTGGATCCGGGTCTTTAAACTCACCAACGGCAAGCCCTATCCGGAGACGGAAATCTGCTATCTTCCCATGCCCTGCATGCAGTGTGACGGCGTGGGCAAACACGGCCATTCTCCGTGCGTTTCCGTGTGTCCGGCGGTGGCCACCGATTATGACTATGACACCGGCATCATCAGCCAGATCTACACCCGGTGTTTCGGCTGCCGGTACTGCATGGCGGCGTGTCCGTATCACGCCCGGAAATTCAACTGGTGGGATCCGGTCTGGCCCGCAGACCTGGAAAAAACCCTGAGTCCGGATGTTTCGCCCAGAATGCGCGGGGTGGTGGAAAAATGTTCCTTCTGCTTTCACCGCTACCAGCTTGCCCGCAATAAGGCGTATTTTGAAAACCGGCACAATGAGGAACTGGGCGAGGACGAATACCAGACCGCCTGCGCTGATGCCTGCCCGACAAAAGCCATCACCTTTGGGGATCTGAACAATAAAGACCATGCCGTTTATGCGTTAAAAAACAGCCCCAACGCGTTCCGCCTGCTCGAACGCCTGGAAACAAACCCCAAGGTCTATTATCTGACCACCAAAAGCTGGGTGCGGCGGCAGGGAGATAATTATCTGGCTCATGAAGAACCGGGTAAACTAAAAATAAATGACAAACAACACCATTAACCTAAAATATACCGCTTTTCAGATAATGATTTTGGGAAGGCAGCAGGGAGGAAATTGTACTTGTCGTACATTTCCGACCGATAACGCGCACAAAACATTATCTGGGAAGCGATGAGCAAGGAGCAATTCGATGAAGGAGATACCATTGATTCCTGCGGGTGTTAAGCGCTGTGGAACGGCCCAGTTTTCCATCTGGATGGCTGCGGTTACCGCTGTTCTGATCTGGGGACTCTACGCCATGTTTCTCATCTGGTACAAGGGGCTCAACCAGACCAATATGAATGACGCTTATGGGTTTGCCCTCTGGATATGGGCCGATCTGGCGGTGATCGCTTTAGGCGGCGGCGCTTTCTTTTCCGGGTTTTTAACCTATATTATCAACAGGCATGAGCTCAAAAACATCATCAATTTTGCGGTCATTATCGGGTTTATCTGCTACAGTTCCGCCCTCCTGATTCTGGCCATCGATATTGGCCAGCCGCTCCGGGGATGGTTTATTTTCTGGCACGCCAACGTCCATTCCATGCTCACGGAAGTGGCGTTCTGCCTGTCCTGCTATTTCGCGGTGCTGACCATTGAGTTTATTCCGCTCATTCTGGAAAATCCCAGACTGGCGGCAAAACCGTTTCTCCACCACCTGAGCCATAATATGCACGGCGTCATGGCCATTTTCGCGGCCACCGGGGTGTTTCTGTCCTTTTTTCACCAGGGATCCCTTGGCGGCGTGGCCGGGGTTCTGTATGGCCGTCCCTTTGCTTACCGCGAACATGTGTTTATCTGGCCGTGGACGTTTTTCCTGTTCACCTGGTCGGCGGCCGCCTGCGGCCCCTGCTTCACCATTCTGGTGACCTGGCTGACGGAAAAAATCACCCGGAAAAAACTGGTGAAACAAAATGTGATCCAGCTTCTTGCCAAAATTTCCGGCTGGATGATCATCACCTATATTATTGCCAAAACCGCTGACACCCTTTACTGGGCGCTCGTCACCGCGCCTGCCAGAGGGTTCACCCTGATGGATTTCTATTCCAGTCCCACTTACAATATTGGGCTCCTGTTTATTGAGATCGTGTTGTGCGGATTTGTGCCGGGGCTTATTCTCATCACCCGGCGGGGACGAGAAAATTCCTTTATGCTGATGTCGGCGGTGATTCTTGCGGTCATCGGCGTTTCCCTCAACCGATGGGTGATGGTGCTTCAGGTCATGGCGGTGCCGCTGTTTTCATTTGACGACTGGTTCACCTATATGCCGAGCTGGCAGGAAGTGGCCACCACGGTTCTTCCAGTGGCTTACGGGCTCATCGTGATTTCTCTGGCCCATCGTTATTTACCGGTTTTTCCACAGGAAAAAGAATTAAATCCCGTTAATTAAACAGGGATTAAAGGAGGATAACACATGTTTCCATTTTGCTTTGAATGGGCCTGGGATATGTCTCATATCGTCTTCATGGGGGGGCTGTGGTATGCGCTTTCCATCATCGGCGCGGGACTCACCTTCGCCATTATCAAATCCGTCATTGATGTGAAAAAACACGACGGGCAGAACCACGGGCACCACTAATGGATGAAATTATCATAAAAGGCGGACGCTCCCTAAAGGGTGAAGTGTTTGTGGGCGGCGCAAAAAACGCGGCCCTGCCCATTCTTGCCGCATCACTCCTGGTGGGCGGCCGGTTTACATTTCACAACGTGCCTGCTTTAAAAGATATTGACAGCATCAAGGAACTGCTGGCCAATATGGGAGCCTCTGTTGCAACAGACGGGCACACGGTTTATATTGATACGGCCAATCTAAACTGCTTTGAAGCGCCTTATGAACAGGTCCGAAAAATGCGGGCGTCCATTCTGGTGCTGGGGCCGCTGCTTTCCCGCATGAAAAAGGCAAAAGTATCGCTCCCAGGCGGTTGCGCCATTGGAGCGCGCCCCATTGACCTGCATTTGAGCGGGCTTGCCCTTCTGGGCGCGGATATCCGCCTGGAACACGGGTATGTGGAAGCGGAATGCAAGCAAATGAAGGGCGCGGATATTTATTTTGACATCCCGACAGTGACCGGCACGGAAAACCTGATGATGGCGGCGGTGCTGGCAAAAGGCACCACCATTTTGCGCAATGCCGCCCGGGAACCAGAGATTGTGGCCCTTGCGGATACCCTGAACCGCATGGGCGCGAAAATCTCCGGCATTGGCAACGCCGTGATAACCATCACTGGTGTCAAAAAATTAAAGCCCGTGACCGTCAGCATTATTCCGGACCGGATTGAGGCCGGCACCCTCATGGTGGCTAGCGCTCTCACCAAGGGAGACGTCCGAATAAATAACTGCAACCCCCAACACCTGCAATCCGTGATTCACAAGCTGGAAAAAACCGGCGCCACCGTTGAAATCTTTGAAGACGCCGTCCGGGTCAAAGGAAGCCGCGTCATCAGCAGCATTGACATCAAAACCCAGCCCTACCCCGGATTTCCCACGGACATGCAGGCCCAGTTCATGGTGCTGATGTCGGTGGCCAACGGATTTTCCGTGATTTCCGAAAATATTTTCGAAAACCGGTTCATCCACGTCAGCGAGCTTTGCCGCATGGGTGCGGACATCACCATCTCCGGCAGCCACGCAATGATTAAGGGCATCCCCAAACTTTCCGGCGCGCCGGTCATGGCCACGGACCTTCGGGCCAGCGCTTCTCTGATTCTTGCCGGGCTTGTGGCGACCGGAACCACCATTGTCAGCCGGGTGTATCATCTGGATCGCGGTTATGAAAGCCTTGAAAAAAAACTGGCCGCCCTGGGCGCGACCATTAAACGGGTTCCCGTGAAAAAGCCCAAATGAATTAAAAAAATATGTATAAAAATTAAAAGAATAAAGGGGATATATCATGTTACTCAAAGGAATTTTTTGGACAAATATTAAAAAGCATGGTTTTATCAGAGGGTCGATCGGAGGCTATTTGATGTATCCTTCAATAGTAATATTTCTAATTCTTGAATTATTGTTTCTTAAAAAATTAAGTCAAGTGCTGCGCATTTTGAATAATGGCGCGCAGATGCTGGATAAAGATGATTTTGTCTCCTATGGCAGAATAAACATCAATAATTATAGCTGGTTTGACCGCATGAATTGTCACTATTGCGCTTATGCGAACGGCGTTAATCAAATGATCACCACAACGCTGGGTTTAATTGGTGAATGCGATATCAACGCCTATGATGAAGATCAAAAAAAGCAGGTGGAGCACCTTTTGAATCAAACCTTTTTCTTTGCCAAACCCATCGGTCTGGTTGGCCTGGGATTTGTTGCGGCGTTTTCAAAATTGTTAGGATATAATAAAGCGGATTTGCATGTTTTGGTAGATGAATTAAAACAAGAGAAGTATGGCAGCGGCCTGAAAATCGAAGGATTTAAATCGATTTATCAAAATGCATTTAAGCTTCAGATATTATTTAGATCATTTCAGCATACGCTGTCCAGAATTGAAAGCAACTGGTGTCCACTGACTTATGCAAACAAAAAATTCTTGTTGGCTCATCAAGAAAAATTTATATCATCCAATTTTGATGATGTTGCTGAATATGTTTTAAAACCAAAATATTATGAAAGCACCTCTTTTTTGCAGGAGATTCCGGTAGTTTAATTTTGGGACAAGATAAGGGCCAAATCCTTAAACTTGACAAATCAAGGATTGAGCGTTTAGCCTCAATCCTTGTTATTTTTTCTGGCTGACAAAGAAAAATAACAAAAGAAACCCGCCCAGCGCTGCGGACATCTCCCCGCATGGCCGGCATTCGTTCATTTGGATTCTACGGAATAAGCGTCCCCATCCACTCATAAATCCTGTCAAATGTTTCCTCACGGTTAATTTCATTAAAATTCTCGTGAAAATTGTCTTTGTGGAACAGGTAGGTGAGAAGCTTCGGGTCCATGCTTTTGAACTGCCGCTCGGCTTCCGTATAATCCGCCACCTGGTCCGCCCCTGCAATGACCGCAAACGTGGGATGCCGCCAGCTTGAAAAATTTTCCTTGACCCATTTCTGGGCATTGAGAAGTTCGGCGCCAAACCGCATGGTGGGTTTCATCGAACGGAGCCCGGATTCAGCGTCTTTCCGGTGGCGCGCTGTGATAACTTGGTCTCGGGTTAGCAAATCTGTTAGATCCGGTCCGGGGATCACGGCTTTGGGAATGATTTTGCCGAAAATTTTGACCAGAGGGATCATAATGGGAGATACTTTGATAGCGTTTTCATAATACGGAGAAGACAGGACATACCCTTTGATCCGGGAATCGCCTGCCGCATATTTGATGCCGAAATGGGTAATGATAAGCCCGCCCATGGAATGCCCCATCACAAAAATGGGGATATCCGGAAAAGCGGTTTTGGTCCACCGGAGAAATTCGCTTGTATCTTCCAGATACAAATCAAAATCGTCGATATACGTTTTTTCCTGTTTATGGCCGCGCAAATCCAAAGCCACCGTGGCAATGCCTTTTCCCATGAAATACAGTGCGGGCGTCACATAGTCGCCGGCGTGGGCCAGCGCGCCATGGATGGCCATTAATACGGCCTTGGGCGTTTCGGGCTCCCAAATGTGAATGTCCAGATTCAGACCGTCTTTTGTTGTTAACACATCCATTCTTGTTTCTGAAAAATTCATTCATGACCTCCCGATTTAACTATCTATTACTCGATGTTCAAGTTTTTTAGCGCATGGGGGATGGGAAAAAAGTGGTAGCTGAGTCTGGCAATATACTCAGGATTCTGCGATGCAGAGTCCCTCATCGTAATCTTGTTCGGCCAGCTACCGAAGCAGATTTATCCTGAACGTGGAGCCTTTTCAAGAAAATTTATAACTTATTGAAATAAAACTAGATTTTTTTATAGACATAGTGTAGGCATTTGGCTAACCACACAATATAGCCAATGAGGAGCCAAATGCTGATCACAGAGCCGCTACCGTTTATCCGAGATTTCATCGACCAGTTGAACATGGCAATCCAGGCCCACTTTCCGGATAAGCAGCTTTCCCGGGCACAACGATACTGGCTATCCTTTTCCGTGATGGCGGTTATCGTAACCAACTCAGTCTGCTGGGCACGATTCTCGAAGGCCGGCATTGGCCATTACAGTATCGCGGCGCTGTCCTGGATATTTCGTAAGTCAAAGATTCCATGGCAGATTTTACTGCAAATGAGCGTGGGTGTGATTTTAAGCCGCCATGGCATCCGCGAAGGATATTTGAGCATCGATGATACCGATAAGAGGCGATCGAAATCGACCAAAAGGATTGCCTTTGTCCATAAAATCAAACATAAGCCCAGTGGCGGTTATATCATGGGGCAAAGCCTGGTGTTTTTGGTTTTGGTTACTCCAAAGATCACTGTGCCGGTCGGCTTTGCCTTTCATATGCCCGATCCGGCATGGAGGGCATGGGAGAAAAATGACAAACGTCTCAAGAAGCAAGGGGTTCCCAAGTCGCTGCGGCCGACTAAACCACCGCGTGATCCGAACTATCCGACGATGCCCCGGATTGCCCTGTCCCTTCTTTGTCAATTTAAATCAGCGCATCCGCAAATACGCGTCCGGTGTGTGTTGGCCGATGCCCTGTATTGTATGGGAGAGTTTCTGGACCAGGCATCCAATCTGTTCGGAGGGGTTCAGGTGATCAGTCAAATTCGCCGCAACCAGTTGATCCGGTACAAGAACCGCAAAATGCCGGTGGAAGATTATTTTGCAAAATTTCCCGGCACTCTACAAAACATTCGGATACGCGGCGGTGAGACGATGAAGGTCAATATCGGCAGCGCCCGTTTGCATGTTTGCGCCCATGGAAAAAACGTTTTGTGATTGCTCTCCGGTATGAGGACGAAACCGAATATCGCTACATCATCGCTTCGGATTTAAGCTGGCGCACGACAGACATTGTGGAAGCCTATACCTTAAGATGGCTGGTCGAGGTTTTCTTTCAGGACTGGAAGTCCAATGAAGGATGGGGTCAATTGACCAAACAGCCAGGTGAACAAGGATCAAGCCGAAGCCTGATTCTGATCCTGCTGGCAGATCATTGCCTCTTTTTTCATCCGGATCAACTGGCCCGACTGGAAAACAAACTTCCCGCATATACTGTGGGCAGCCTGGCTGCTAAGATTAAGGTTGAAGGCATGTTGGCCACATTTGAACAGATCATCTTGTCTGAAGCACCGGCTGAAAAGTTCAAAGAATTTTCAAAATTGGTCGAGGAAAACGTCGTGATGCTGCGCCTTTCGAAAAAGCACATGGCGGGAAGGGATCTTGGAAAGCTCGAACCAGCACCGTCTCTGAAATATCGGAGGGCAGCATGATAATGAAATTGCAACAATTAAAAACTTGAACATCGAGTATTAATATTACATTAACGATATTTACAAACCAAAAATCATTAATTACCCATCTACCCTGTAACTATTACCTGAAAGCAAAACATTTGCATATCAGGTCTTTCCTGATTTATTGACTCTAAAAACCTGAGAGAATCCTATTTTTGAATTTTAAAGCGGGTCGGCAGCAAATCCAGCGGGATTCTTTAATCCGCTATGGACAGTTATCTCAAACGCCATAGCCTGGCGGTTATGTCCGGTCATGTTATTTCTTCAAAATCTTATCTCTTCCAATCCGTATCAATATTTCATGAAAGCCGTCCGGATTCGCCATATCCGCCCATGTCTTGTGGATATACTTCTTGAGATCAAAAGTTCCGTTTTCCGGGGGGAATATCCAGACCCCTTCCCTCGCCGCCATGGCCATCATCCTTGACTGGAGCCGCAGGGCATAGGATTTCGTCTGGTAAAAAGCGTCCACGAACTCCCTGTGAGCGCTCAACTGATATTTCGATTCCAAAACCATTCTGGCGCTTTCCTCCCCGCGTCCGGTTTTTACTCCAATGGCATAATCCGGGTAATTGCGTTCCCCTCGCCCCATTTTAACCGGCATCTGCCGGACCCAGTCGGTTTCCTTGTAGCCGAGCCGCTTCAGGAAAGGTTCAATCAATTGAACCTCCGCATCCCGCTCATTCTGAAAGTCCAGCAACGGCAATTGTTCATTTAAAGGGATACGGGGTAGAGGGGACAAGTCCTGACCTTTTTGCCTCATGATTTCCAGAATGGCTTCGTATTCTTCGATGGTGAAGGCGGTCCGTCCTAAAGCACCCTGAAAATTGGCTCTGATAGCTGATTTCGTCGACAAAAGTGGATGATATTTCATTTCAACAAGTGAAACCGGCATGGTTTTAAGCTGGCTGCAAATCCAGACGGTTCCGTGATAATGGAAAAACGGATCAACAAATCCATCCGAACAGGCCCGCCAGATGGAATCAATGGCCTTGCGAGGACTCACCAGGTAAAGCATCAGGATATCGCCCCGCCGAACTGCCGCATTGCCAGACCACCAGCTAACAGTATCGGAAGTTGCATTATCAGCGGTTTCAATATCCCATGATCCTCCAGTGATAAGCCAGACCTTGGAGGGCGACGGCAGATCGGACGCATCCAGAGGCGTGATGAACTCCAGGGCGAAATCATACAGAAACGCACACATTTCCAGTGGTGACAACCCGTGTTCAAGCCGGAATTCCTGCCAGACTGCGTTAATGGCCCCGTAATAACGGGATCTGCCCAGCTTGTCGGCCTTGCCCGGAACCGGCGGCAGGGGGATGCCGAAGGCCGCATGGACTTCCTCCACCTGGTTGAATTTTGTCCTGAAATTGTATGGCAAAAAATATTCCGGTTGGCCCCGGTACAATCCCAGAGAAACCGCCGACACATAATCATACCATTCGTCATCATTTTCATAGGGGAACCCGGCAACCTCCACCGGCTCGCCAGTATTGTCCGGCATCATGAAGGACAGCCCTTCCTCCACCATTTTGCCGGTATAATAATTGGTTGCATCATCCTGGTTCTTAAGCGCTGTTGCGGAGAGGGCATTTCGGAACAGCTCCGGAATATTCATGGTGAAGCCCGGCATTTGAAACAACTCCACACCCTCTTCGCTAAATTCCAGTTCCATCGTCCGGCACCAGTCATCAATAAACTCATCCGTGAGGTTTGAAAACCGCTCAATGGCCTTCTTGCCGCGTTCCGACTGCATATACAATTCCCAAACGAATCTATTGAATTTCATGGGATTTAACTCCTGTGAGCATTTTTTCTCGGTTTAAAAGTTTTGGATCGTCAATTTTATTGGCCTAATCTTCCGTCAGCCCGGCTTTTTTAACTGCGCCTTTGCCGAATTTCGCCGCAATGGCGTCCACCGCAGTATCCAGCTTTTCCCATTTATCAATGGATTTGTCCGTTTGCCCGAACAGATCCATCTGAAACGGCTGGTCGTTTGCCGATAAATCGGATGCGCCCACGCCGATCAGCCGGACCGGCTTATCCAGCTTGCACGCATCCAGCAATGCGACGGCCGCCTGGTAAATTTTTTCCGATGAAAACGTATGGCGCGGCAATGTGGTTTGCCGGGTTTTTTGTATAAAATCAGAATATTTGATCTTAAGGGTGACAGTTTTCGCCTTGAGCCCGTGACGCCGGAGCTGGCGGCCCACGTCCTCGGATTGTTTCAGCAGGTGATGTTTAAGCAGAGCTTTATCTCTGGTGTCCATGGCCAGGGTTTCCTCGCAGCTCGCGGATTTCACGGGCCGGTCTATGTTAACCGCTGACCGGTCAATGCCGTTTGCCAGTTCAAAAATCCGTTTTCCGAACTTCCCCAGCCGGTCCAGAAGCTGTTTCTCGGAATACGCCCCCACGTCTCCAAGGGTTTTAATGCCCATCCGTTCCAGAATTTTTTCGGTATTTGCCCCCACGCCCGGCACTTTCCGCACCGGCAGGGCGCAAATAAACACGGAGACTTCTTCCGGCACGATAATGGTCAATCCGTCGGGCTTGTCCATGTCCGAGGCGATCTTGGCCAGAAATTTAAGGGGCGCGATTCCCACCGAACAGGTCAGGCCCACCGTTTCCCGGACCTTTTGTTTGATCTTCCGACCGATCAAAAGTGGTTCCCCGTGAATTTTTTCGCATCCGGTGATGTCCACAAACGCCTCGTCAATGGAAACCGGCTCCACCAGCGGCGAAAAGGATGTAAGCAGCGACATGATGATTTTTGAGACTTCTTGGTAGCGATGCCTGCGGGGCGGAACAAAAATCCCCTGCGGACATTTCTGCCTCGCCTGAAAGATGGGCATGGCGGAATAAACGCCGAATTTGCGGGCCTCATAGCTCGACGCCGCCACCACGCCCCGGTTGGTTTCACCGCCGACAATCACGCATTTTCCGGCCAATTCCGGATTGTCGCGCTGCTCCACGGATGCAAAAAAAGCGTCCATGTCGATATGGAGTATCATTGGCGTTACACAAACAGCGGCACATGCGAAAATTGCAATACATCAAACAGCCCTTTGTCCGTGAGTCTGAGCTCCGGGATCACGGGAAGCGCCAGAAACGACAGGGTCATAAACGGATCGGGAACGGGGACGCCAAGAGCATGGGCCGCCCGAATCAGGTCGTCCATCTGATTTCGAACGGACTCCAGCGGTTCCGGAGACATCAGCCCCGCAATGGGTAGGGACAGACGGGCCAGTATCCGTCCACCCTCTACAACCACCAGCCCGCCGTTCATTCCAACAACCTCCCGGACGGCGGCTGCCATGTCGGCATCCGTGACACCGGCAACGATGATATTATGGGAATCATGGGCCACGCTGGATGCCAAAGCGCCCTTTTGCAGCCCGAATCCAGAGACAAAACCCTTGCCCACGTTGCCGGTTCCCTTGTGACGCTCCACCACCGCGATTTTTAAAATGTCCCGCGCCGGATCGGATACGGCAAACCCGTTTTCAACCATAGCCTCGGCCACCGTCTGACCGGTCACAATCTGGCCGGGAACCAACGTTATCACCCGGATTTTTCCCGTTTGCGAGGGAATGCTGAAATCAAGTGAACCGGGTTTCACGTTCATGGCGGACGGAAAAATTGCAGCCTCCTGAAGATCCCGATCCAACATCATCCGGCCATTCTTGGCCACCAGCCGCCCGCCCACATACACCTGCTCCGCTTCAAATCTTCGTAAATCCGAAAATACCACCATATCCGCTTTTCTGCCCGGCGCAATGGCTCCCAATTGGCGCAGCCCGAAATACCGGGCCGGATTGAAGGTTCCGATGCGGATGGCGGTGACGGGGTCAATGCCGGATGCAATGGCCGCACGGATCATAAAATCAATATGCCCCTCGTCCAAAATATCCTGGGGATGACGGTCATCCGTACACCACATGAGCTGATGAGCGGTTTTTTCATTCACCAGGGGCAGCAGATCCCGTAAATTTTTAGCGCCGGTTCCCTCTCGAATCATAATGCGCATGCCCAGCCGCAGCTTTTCCAGGGCTTCATCCATAGTCGTGCATTCATGGTCGCTGCCAATACCTGCGGTGAGATAGGCGTTCAGCGCCTTTCCGGTGAGACCCGGCGCATGGCCGTCCACCGGCTTATGATGCGACAGGGCGTCTGCAATTTTTTTCATCACGCCGTCATCAACGCCGATCACCCCCGGAAAATTCATCATCTCGCCCAGACCCGCAATCCGCTCATGATCCAAAAAAGGTCTTAAATTTTCCGCATCCAGCACAGCCCCCGCCGTTTCCATGCCGGTGGCGGGCACGCAGGACGGCAGGGTGAACCGCATATTCATGGGCAGGTTTTCGCTTGCCGCCAGCATATAACGGATGCCGTCCGTCCCCATGACATTGGCGATCTCATGGGGATCGGCCACCACGGTGGTAGTGCCGCTGGGCACAACAGCCCGGGCAAACTCAGACACCGAGACCATGGAACTTTCAATATGCACATGGGCGTCAATAAGCCCCGGCGCGACATAACGGCCCTTCAGATCAACCGTCCGCCGGGCCGGATAATCCCCGAACCCCACAATATGGCCGTCATAAACGGCGATAGGGTCGGAGATAATTTCACCGGAAAACACATTGATGATGCGGGCATTGGTGAACAGACAGTCCACGGGTGTGTCGCCGCGGGCGGCAGTGATGAGATTTTTGAGATTGGTCATGGAAATACCCCGAATGGGAAAAAAATTACGAATTATGAATTCCGGATAGTTTTAACAGATAGCGCAGCCGGACACAAGAAGGATTCTAACTGTCCGGCATAATATGCCTTTACAAAACCCGCTGAAAAAAATAATAGTTTTTTGATTGAGAAAATGGTAAAGCGCAATTTCCATTGTTCGCAGTCCGATGGACGAGCTTTAAGGTGACTCATGAGGCCTGTTACACCGATCCGCATAACAGGCCGCGATAAAACGATGCGTAAAGGAAAAGCTTGCAATTATAGTATGTTAATGTGTCAAATGAAACCCATTCAATAGCATCTTATGCGGGCAGGAAACCAAAATTCAGCATTTTATGCGGATCAATTCATTTAACGATATGCTACTGAACAATAGAGGCAAAAATTCATGACTGCTGAAACAAATGCTCTTATGCAAAAGATTAAGAAAACGGCAGCGTCTGGGGTTGCTGAACATCTTGTGAATATTTTGAAAGCCGGACTGGCAACGGCACCATTTTGTGGCGGCATTGCTTCTTTGATGAGTGATTATATCCCTTCCTCAAAATTTCAACGCCTGGAACAATTCGCAGAGAAAATCGCGGAAGATTTGAATAGATTACAAAATCAAGTTGATGAAGCTATAATTCAAACCGATGAATTTGCATTTCTTTTTGAAAATTGCTTTCGAGGAGTCGCAGAAAATTATCAGAAAGAGAAACTTGAGGCGTTCCGTGGAATACTTATTAACTCAGCTATTGGCGTAAATCTCTCTGAAGATGAGAAAGAATATTTTCTTAATCTAGTCAATACGCTCTCGGTTCTTCATGTCAGGATTTTAAAATTTATGGCAAAACCAAATGAATATTTAATTGAGAATAAAATCCCAGTGGAGAGCATTAGGGGTGGATTTTCTCAGTTCTTTCCTGTCGCCATTCCTGGAGTTGATGTAGGAGTTATTGAGTCAGCCTTCGGTGATCTCTACAGTTACGGTTTCTTAAGCACTGACAAGAAAATATTTCACACAATGACATCTGGCCAAGGTTTGGATTTATTGGGGAATCGAGTAACGCAGCTGGGTTTAAGTTTTATCAATTTCTGTACTGCACCAATTGAATAGCATATCAAGTCAATTCAGGCGACGGGAATGGGGGCGCTGACGCGGCAGGTTCTTTGGCCCGCGCCTGATTTCTATCGTTCCCATACCACAAAAACCACCTTGACCATAACCTTATTTGGTAATAATATAACTTCATGAAATATGAGGTCAAAATCAAGAAGCACGTCCTTCGCGATTTACCAAAGCTACCTGCAAATGTTCATAAATTGCTGTTTTTGTTAATTGAAGACCTCAAGGCGGATGGCCCGGTACAAAAAAGTTGGCACAATTTTTCACCCTTGGGAAAGGATACATACCACTGCCATTTAAACTATCGGTATGTGGCCTGCTGGACTTTCCGGCAAGGGGAAATTGAAATTGAGGTGTATTATGTTGGCTCTCGTGAAAAAGCCCCGTATTGAAATATCCCTTCAAGGCGAAAATGTTGGTGAACTCATTGAATGGATCAGTAAAAAATATGATGTAAGCATTCTTACATCTGATCAGGATGAAAGTGTCGCTATTGAAGAAACGGATTTCTGGAAAGAAATGCAGTCAAACAGGATTGGCAACCTTCTCGTTGCCGCCCGGCTTAAGGCGAATCTGTCACAGTCTCAGCTTGCCCAAAAACTTGGGATTCGCCAGAATATGATCAGTGATTATGAAAGAGGGAAACGCCGATTATCGCCGGATATGGCAAAGCGGATTGCAGAGACCCTTAAAATCAAAGTTGAAAGAATTTCTTAAAAAAGCGTTGCAACACCACAAACTTTTTGAACTGATTTTCCGGGGCTGGCAGACAAACAGATGACGCCGCATATTGTTATTATTGATGACGAACCGATTACCCTCAAGCAGCTCCGGCGGATCCTTGAAAAAGAAGGATATGCGGTGGCTGCTTTTTCCAATCCGCAGCGGGCCCTGAAACATATTGAAGAATCGCCCTGTCACCTGGTGATCAGTGATGTCCGGATGCCCACCATGAACGGGCTGGAATTGATGACCCGGATCAAGGCGCGTTTCCCGGATATCGAAGTCATTCTCATCACCGGTTATGCGTCCTTGGACGGCGCGGTGGAAGCCACCCGGGAAGGCGCTTTCTATTACCTTGCAAAGCCGTTTACACCGGACCAAGTCCGGGACCGGGTGAAGCAGGCGATTACAGTCCTGAGCGCCAAAAAGCCCTTAAAAGAAAGCGCGGGGAATGGCGCTTGTGATGCCCAAGACACGGTTATCATTGGGGAAAGCAGCAAAATCCGGGAAGTTGTGTCCATTATCAGTCAGATCGGGCCAACAGACTGCAATGTGATGATCACCGGCGATTCCGGAAGCGGCAAGGAGCTGGTGGCACGGGCCATTCACGCGGCCAGCAGACGCGCCGGCGGTCCGTTTCTGGCGTTCAACTGCGGGGCTTTGAGCGAAACCCTCATCGACAATGAGCTCTTCGGACATGAGAAAGGCGCATTCACGGGGGCGGAAACCCGGAGCGCCGGACTTTTGGAAGCGGCCACCGGGGGCACGCTTTTTCTCGATGAAATCGGGGAAATGCCCCATGCCATGCAGGTAAAACTCTTGCGGGTGCTTCAGGAAGGCGAGCTGATAAGGGTCGGCGGCACCCGCCCCATTCCTGTTGATGTGCGCATCGTGTCCGCCACCGCCGTGGACGTGAAGGCGGCGGTGACCGGCGGGGCCTTCCGCAAAGACCTGTATTTCCGAATCAATGTCGTCAATATCAAGCTTCCCGGCTTAAGCGAGCGCAAGGAAGATATTCCGCTTCTGGCGTATCATATCTTGAGCCGCCTAAACCATAAAGGCGGCAAAATCGCCAATATTCATGCCATCTCCCAGAATGCCATGTCCCTGCTTCGCAGCTATGCGTTTCCGGGGAATGTCCGGGAACTGGAAAACATCCTTGAACGCGCCGTGGCGGTTTGTCAGGGGGAAATGATCCGTGTATGCGATCTGCCCCCGGATCTGATCGAGCTCGAACTCCAGGCATATAAGCCCCCGGATGAACAGTTCATGACCCTGGCGCAACTAGAGCAGGATTATATTTCTCATCTGCTCAAAATTACGGGCGGGGTCCGGGCCGACACCGCCGATATTTTGGGCATTGACCGCACCTCCCTGTGGCGGAAAATGAAAAAATACGGCCTGGCGTAATCGTTTCTGCAACACGCATGATCGTTTTTGCAACAAACCAATCCTTTTCCCCGATACGTAGGGGTGGGCTTTACGCCCTCCCTTTTCGGACGGGGATAAACCCCGACCCTACGGCTGCATTGCCCGAAGCGCCGATCACAGCCCGCGCCTGATCCGCCTGCATTCTTCCACCCCGTTGCATTTTGAAACATCCCTGCCCCGCACCCCATTCCAATAAATATCAATAAGCAATAAATTCAATATTTTATACTTAAACATCTTTCTGGCAGGCCTTTTGCATCTCCATACCCGCCAGGAGGATATTATGCCCCGCAACATTCTGCTTGTCTTTGAAAATGAAGAAATATTTCCGGAAGCGCTGACCTATTCCCGTGAATTCGCCATGCGCATTGACGCCAAGGTTACGCTGCTGATGATCGTGCCCATGTCGTTTATGGGGCGCACCGTCATCAGCCCCAAACGGAGTACCATCCGGAATATTGAAATCCGGGTGGGAAAGCTCTTGTCCGACTGCCTTCAGATATTTATTCAAGAGGGAATTGAGGTCAATTCAGCACTGAAAATCGGTGATCCGGCCCAGGAACTGATGAAATTTCTGGCGGATCGGCCGCCGTTTCAGGCTATCGTCTGGGGCAGCGGGCGGGATCTGCCGGACAAGGGCAAAAACGCCCAGCGTCACTGGATACACAAAGTCGTGGGCAGCCTCGAATGCCCCCTGCTGACCATCAGTAAACGAGAAGATCAGTAAAAATATATAAATTTTAAACGGAGTGACTATGGAACCTTTGACTTTTGAAATGATCCTGGTGATGTCCATGATCGGGGTGGCTGTTTTTCTGTTTATTGTTGAATGGGTGCGGGTGGATGTGGTGGCCATCCTCATCATGGTGACCCTGCCGCTCCTGCACCTGGTTTCCCCCAAGGAGGCGTTCATGGGCCTGGGGAGCAATGCGGTGGTATCCATTATCGCCGTCATCATCATCGGCGCGGGTCTGGACCGGACCGGCATGGTGAACAAGCTGGTGGCGCCGGTGGTCCGGATTGCCGGCGACACGCCGTCCCGCATCACCATCGCCATATCCTTGACCATTGCCATGATTTCCAGCTTTATGCAGAATATCGGCGCGGCCGCGCTTTTTCTGCCGGCGGTGCAGCGCATCAGCAAAATGAAAAAAATACCCCTGGGCCAGTTGCTCATGCCCATTGGTTTCAGTTGTATTCTGGGCGGCACAATCACGTTGGTGGGTTCCAGCCCCCTGATATTGTTAAACGACTTGCTGACACCATTCAAATTGCAGCCCTTCGGCCTGTTTGATGTCACGCTGATCGGTCTGGCCCTTACCGCCAGCGGCATTGCCTGTTTTATTTTCCTGGGCCGGTTTATTCTTCCCCAGGGCGAATCCACAGACAGCGGAGAAACGGGCAATGAACCGGCGGACCGAATTTTGGCGGATGGCGAAAAGAATGATTTTTATGAATTGTCGACTCCGGCGGATTTTACCCATTACCGTGATCCGCTGGTGGTGGAAGATCTGCGGCGGCGGTATCTGCTGAATGTGGTGGCCATGACCGAGTCGCCTGATTTTAAAGTATTATCTCCCATGCCGGATACGGAAATCCGTTCTGGCATTGATCTGGTGGTATGCGGCGAGAAAAAAAACGTTGAGCGGATGGCCGCCGCCGAAGGCATGCGGTTGAAAGCCGCCCTGGAAACCTATAAGGACCGCTTAAGCGCCCAAAACTCCGGCACCGTGGAAGTGGTTGTGGCCCCGAGGTCGCCATTTGCCGGAAAACGGCTCATGGACATCAATTTCCAGGACCGCTTCCGCCTTACCCCTTTAAGCGTTTACCGCCATGAAGAAACCTATCGCGCAAAAATCGACGATCTCCGCATCCAGGTGGGGGATGTCATCCGCCTGCATGGAACATGGAAACGGTTTAAGGCCCTTCAGGAAGAACGGGGTCTTTTGTTCAGCATCCCGTCGGACGTGGAATCCATGAGACCGGAAAAAGCGCTTTGGGCGCTGTTCTGGCTGGTCCTGGCGCTGACCATGACCATGGGATTTGATGTTCAGCTTTCTGTGGCGCTCATGACCGGCGCACTGGGAATGGTATTGACCCGGGTTTTGACCATTGACGAGGCTTATCAGTCCGTTGACTGGCGGACGATTTTCCTGCTGGCCGGGCTGATCCCCCTGGGTGTGGCCACTGAACAGACCGGCGCCGCCGCCTGGATCGCCCACACCGTGCTGGGTATTATCGGAACCGTTTCCCCCATCGTGCTGCTCACGGTAATCGCCATCCTGTCGACGCTGTTTTCTTTAGTGATTTCCAATGTGGGGGCCACGGTTCTCCTGGTGCCCCTGGTCATCAACATGGCCATCGCGGCCCATGCGGATCCCCGTATGGCTGCCCTGGTGGTGGGGCTGGCCACCAGCAATTCCTTTGTGCTGCCCACCCACCAGGTCAACGCCCTTTATATGGGGCCAGGGCGATACCGCACCGTTGATTTTCTAAAAGCCGGCTCCCTGGTCAGCATTGTTTTTATTATTGTCACCATTGCCATGATCGCGCTGGTCTATGGCGTTTAAATATTCACGAATCATTATAAAGCAAAGAAAGGAGCCATTACATGGCCATTATTACCATTTCCAGGGGATCGTCCTCCATGGGCAAAGCGGTTGCGGAAAAGGTGGCGGAGCGCCTCAACTACGCCATTATCAGCCGTGAAGTGATCCTGGATGCGAGTCATCAGTTCAATATCCCGGAGATCAAACTGGAAAAAGCCATTCATGATGCGCCAGGAATTCTCGAACGTTATCGCCACAGCAGCCATTCCTATATCGCCTATTTCCGGGCGGCCCTGACCGGTAGAATGGCCGAGGACAATATCGTGTATCACGGCCTGGCCGGGCATTTGCTGCTGAAGGGGATGCCAAATCTGCTCAAGGTCAGAATCAACGCGGACATGGAACGGCGGATTCAAATCGTCATGGCAAGAGACGGGTTATCCGCGCCGGAAGCCCACGCCCGGATTCTGGCCGATGACAAAGAGCGGCGCAAATGGACCAAAAACCTTTACGGAGAAGATCCCTGGGACAGTTCCCTGTATGATCTGACCATCCGGATTGACCGGCTTTCCGTTGACAACGCCACGGATTTCATCTGTCAGGCTGCCGAAGCCGAAGGGTTCCGTTCAACGGACAAAAGCCGTCAGAAAGCAAAAGACCTGGCCCTGGCCTGCCGCATCAAGGCGGAACTGGCCGATGAATTTCCCAATACCGGCGTGACCTGCGAATACGGAAATGTCCTGATTTATATAAAAGGCAAGGAACAGGCAAGCGGAAAGCTGACCAAAAAACTGAACGCCATCCGGGAGAGCACCAGCGGCATCCATCACCTCGAAACCCATGCCGGAACCGCGATTCCACCGGATGCCGTATAGATAAGGAGAACATCATGTCCATCATCATTGTTTCCTCTGATGTCAGGGAAATAGAAGAAATGATCGCTCAAAAAGTCGCTGATGCCATGGGTTATCAACGGTTGGACCGCGGCATTCTGCCCGGTGTCGCTGAAAAATACCAGATTGACCCCGGCAAGTTATGTGAATCACTGGAAAACACACCGTCATTATTTAAAAATCTCTCTTCCCGGCAATGGCGTCATTATCTATCCTGCATGGAGGCGGAAACCCTTGACCGATTGCTTGCGGATAATATCGTCTGCTGGGGCCTGTCGGCGCATCTCTATGTCACCGGCGTTTCCCATGCCATGAAAATCCGGGTTCTGTCGGCCAGCAGTCAGGGGCTTATGGAAATCGCGGAGCAAAAAAAGATCAGCCTGCAGAAAGCGGAAAAATTACGGGCTGACGCACTGGCGCACCGGAAAAAATGGTCCCTTGCGGCCTGGAACACTGATGAAACCGATCTGTCCCGGTTTGACCTGGTGATTAATTTAGACCAGATCGACCCCGGCGAAGCGGTCAATACCATTATCTCGGCCGCGGCATACCGGAAATTCCAGGTCATGACCTATTCTCAAAAATGCCTGTCCGACCTGGCCCTTGCCGCCAAGGTCAATGCCGCGCTTTTAAAATCCATGGCGGATGTCAAGGTCCAGGCCCGGGACGGATCGGTCATTGTGCTGACCAAATCGTTAAGTCCGCGGAAACGGAAAAAAATTGCAGCCATCAAGGAACTGGCCGGTAATGTTGAAGGGGTCAGTTATGTGGAAGTGCATGTGAAAAAAAATATTCTGGGAGAAGCGGCATAATCCCCATATTCATAAAGCTGGTCCGCCTATTAAGGAGAAATTTACATGACAAAATCACTGGAAATCCTGCTGCTGGATGATGAACCCATTGTGGGCAGACGTCTTAAACCGGCCCTCGACAAGATCGGGTGCCAGGTGGAAATATTTGAGAACCCCCTGGAAGCCGTGGCGAGAATCGATCAAAAGGAATTTGATATCGTGGTCACCGACATCCGCATGGAAGGCATGGATGGTATCCAGGTGCTTGAGCATATCCAGAAAAAATGGCCCCGCACCAAGGTGATCATGATTACGGGATACGCCAAGATGGATCTGGCCCGTGAAGCCATGGGAAAAGGGGTTTTTGATTTTATCGCCAAACCGTTCCGGCCGGACGATCTTCGCCGGATTATCGCAAATGCGGCGGAGGCTTTAGGCCGTCCAATCGATGCTGCTTTATTAAGCGGCGAACCGGATAAAGGATAAACGGCGCAGCACAAAAGCCGAAAGAACCATAAACGGGCCGAAAGCCGAAAACCAAATTCCGGCGGTGACGGGCCTGCCAAGGAGAAACCGCGATGAGCATCCTAAATAAATTGAAACTGGATAAATTAAAAAAAATCACGCACAGGGAACCGGAAATCAGGGATTTTTGCATTCAAACCATCCGTTTCAAAAAATTTCTTGAAAACGCCCGGGCCATGCTGGATCTTATTGAAGACGGCCGGGAAAAGGCCCTTGGAGAGTATATTTTTGATCGTCACTACGTGGTTTCCCTCATTGACAGCGTCATCGAACGCCTGGGCATGATGGTATATGACGCCTGTGTGCTGGCGCCGCAAAGCGGTGTGGAACTTTATGCGGGTTATGACAGGCACAAGCTTGCGGCCGCAAATCTGATCTCCGGGAAAAGCCCTGCCGGAAAAACCGGCGCATCCGAAACAGTCACGCTGACCGAGCCGGAATATCAGTTGTTGTCGGACGCGCTTTTTTGGTTAAATGGCAAAGACCGGGCGGATGCGGAAACCGTCATGGCCTTTATGAAACAAGTTTTTTTCCATGTAATCCAAGGCATTGAGCCAACGGATGCAGCCAAAAACCGATTGCTGTTTGACACCAGCAACGTCAAAGCCACGGACATGAATTTTTATATCATTGACCTGTGGAAAGATGCCCTGGCGCCCCCTGAGAAAAAGCGCACGGCCAGGGGGTTTAACTGCGTTCCGCTCAAACACCTGCTCATGGATGCAGACTGCGGGGAATCAAAAACCGGAACCGGAAACAGCTCAAGCGACCCGGACTGGGTAGCAGCGGTGACGGAATACCAGTTAAGCCTGAACTCGCTGAAACCGGACTTGGAATTCCGTCTGGAGACCCTGGCCAGCGGTGATGCGCAATCGGATTTTATCTTTATTTTCGCGGGCAAGTCCACAAATCTTGACAGCCTTCTGCCCGCGGGATTTCATATTGAAAAAGCGCATTACGGCCAATTGGCATGGGATCTCGATCTATCGGCGAAAACCATTGAAGACAGCCTCATGAACATCGGCCGCGGGCTTTTCGGCTGAAGCGCCTGGCGAACGCCATTATCAACCTTTTATCTATGACGGGAGAAACCAAATGTCAGAACAGCCGCTTAAAATAATGGTCATAGACGATGAAAATATCGTGGGCAAACGGCTCAAGCCCGCTCTGGAAAAAACCGGAGACATGGTTGAAGCCTTTGAGGACGGGGAGAAGGCGCTGGCCCGTTTTAATGAGGAACCTTTTGATATCGTGGTCACCGATATCCGCATGGACAAAATTGACGGTATTGAAATTCTGGAAAAGGTTCTCGCCATCTCCGGGCGCACAAAGGTAATCATCATCACCGGTTACGCCACCATTGAAATCGCCAGGGAAGCGCTGTCCAAAGGGGCTTTTGAGTTTATCGCAAAACCCTTCAAGCCTTCGGATTTACGAATGATCATCGAACGCGCGTCCAAAGAGCTGCGATCCTGATTTTATACAATTTGCTGATGACGGAGGATACCATGTCAATGCATCCGGAAAATACAGCGGGTTTGGAAAAGGATTTTCATTTCAGATTCCGCTATGAAACCCTTCGTTCGCTGCTCGACAAAAACGGCAGCGCGCTCCAGATTCTGAGCGATCTGGAAGCGGACTTAAATCACATGCGCCATTATGACAGACGGATAAAACGCCCGATTCAGCGGCTGATTACGGAATCCCTGCTCATGGCCCAGGAACTGAACCTGATGACCGGGGATCGTTATTCGGACCTGTACCGGGTCATTTTAGAGATCAGGGATAAAACAGACCAGTTGTTTTCCGCAAAGCAGCCGGATGCCCAGCAGCCGTTTATCTTGAAACTGGACAGCGCCACCAGCCTTGATCCGGCCCTGGCCGGCGGAAAGGCGGCTGGCGTATGGCGTCTCGGTAACCGATTCAAGGGCCTCGTACCCCCGGGGTTTGTCATCACCACCGCCGCCTACAACCGCATCATCGAAGACAACGACCTGCATAACCGCATCCGGATATTGTTAAAAAACCTGGACGTCACCGAAGACCAGGCGCAATTTACATCCAGAACCAAGACCATTCGCCGGATGATACGGGAGGCAAGCGTCAGCGAAGAAATTAAAAACGCCATCAAGGAACAGGCGGCCTTCATCGATCAGGCGTTTCCCGGTTCATTGTGGGCCGTCCGGTCATCGGCCGTGGCTGAAGATGACAGGCTTTCCTTTGCCGGTCAATTTGACAGTGAACTGCAAATACAGACCGAAAACCTGGTAAGCGCCTATCTGCAGGTGCTGGCGAGCCGGTTTTCCGACCGTGCGGTGAAATACCGGATACATCATCACTTCCTTGAGGTGGACACGCCCATGGCGGTTCTCTTCATGCCCATGGTGGATGCGGCCGCTGCGGGGGTTGCCTACACGTCCGACAACAAAGACCGGGACGCCGACACCATGGTCATCAGCGCTGTATCCGGTCTGGCAAACCGCATGGTTAAAGGCGAAGTGCAGGCGGATACCTTTCTGGTCTCAAAAGGGGCCTCCCCAAAAATCATCCGGATGATCCCGGCAGAGACCGGCAAGCCGACGGATTACATCACCAATGAAAAAATCCTGGAGATTGCCAAAATCGCAGGCCGTGCGGTGGATGAATTCGGGTATGAACTGGATATTGAATGGGCGGTGGACAAAAAAGGCCAGGTGCAATTCCTCCAGGCCCGTCAATTAAATGTCATTGCAAGTGATGAAGCAGCCCTCTTCAAACCTTCGCAAAAAATTGAGAGCCCGCCCATGATAGAAGGCGGTGTGACGATATTTCCGGGGCGGGCGGAAGGGCCGCTGAAATTTTTGGGGCCTGCGGACAAATTGTCAAGTGTTCCGGATGGGGCCATCGTGGTGGTGGAACAACCCCGGCCGGAGCTTGCATCCATTCTGCCGAAAATCGCCGCGCTGCTCGTGATGGAAGGCAACCCGGTCGGCCATCTGGCGACGCTGGTGAGAGAGTTTTCCGTGCCCTGCATTTTCAAAATCGGACAGAATGCAAAAATTCTGCTCGGTAAAAACATTCTCAGTGTAAATGCCACCAAGCGAACCATCTACGCGGGCATACGGTGGCCGGGCATACGGGAGCGCGTGCTTGCCCGGATCAACAGGGGTAACCGCCAGAAAAAAAAATCCGGGCCGCTTTACGATCTGGTTCTGGGACTTAATCTCCTTGACCCCGACGCGCCTTCATTTAAGGCGAAATCATGTAAGTCCGTGCACGATACCCTGCGGTTCATGCATGAAATGTCCGTGCGTTCGATGTTCGGTTTCGGTGACAAGCAAAGCCATTTGTGGAACAAAAAAAGCAAGGAGCTTGTTACGGGCCTGCCCGTCAAGTTCCAAATCATCGACCTGGACCAATCCGTCCCGGAAAATATGAAAAAAGTCGCCCCTGAAAATGTGGGAAGCATTCCTTTCCAGGCATTGTGGCAGGGCGTTTCAGACAAAAGGCTGTTCTGGCCTGACCGTTGGGAAAAGGAAATGCGGGGCATGCCGTCTGATTTCAAGGAATCCGTGTTAGGCGGGGACAAAGGCCCGAGACGGGCGAAAGACAATAACTACGCCATTATCGCCAAAGATTATATGAACTTAAATGCCAGGTTCGCCTATCATTACGCCATGGTCGACGCCATGGTGGGACCGGGCACGGAACATAATCATGTGCACTTCCGGTTCAGGGGCGGCGGGGCCAGCGATGAAAACAGAAATCGCCGCGCCCTTTTCCTGGAACGGGTTCTCCGGGAATCCGGCTTCGGGGTGGACCGCAACGGCGATTTGGTGACGGCTTGGTACCGGCGTTATCCGCAAAAGGATTCCGAAAACGCCCTGGGTTTTCTCGGGCGGCTCATTGTCTGCGCCAGACAGCTTGACGCAATGCTAAAGACCGATACCGCCATCAAACTGTATGCGGAATATTTTCTTAAAGAACAATTTGATATGTTTGCATAACCTTATTTTTAAATGGATTCCCATGGAATTACAATGGAATTACAACTGACGGATATTAAAGAACCGAATAAAAATTTCAGCGCCGAGCCGGAGAATATTCCGCTGCAACAACGGCCTTCCATCAGCATCCGGGCAAAGCTAGCGGTTTCGTTTTCCCTTTTCTTTCTTTTATCTTTTATCGTGACCGGCTGGTCTTACTGGATTCTCACGAAACTTGAAAATAAAATCGAATTTCTTGAGATTGCCGATAACTACATGGTGGAAATTCAGCAGGCCCGGCGGTTTGAAAAAAACTACCTGCTTTACCACACAGGCATGGATGACGCGCTGGAGCACCTGAAAACAGCGGACGCCATTTTAACGGAAAACAGCCTCATGGTGGAAAAAATCCTCGGCAAGGATTCTTTTCAGACCACGGTCGTTCTGATGTCGGAATACCGGGAACAACTGGTTCTGCTGGAAAACGCAAAAAATGAATCGGAAAAAGAATCTATTGTACCCAAACTTCGCGAGCTGGGCAGCCAGATGGTGACGCTTGGCGAAAAACTGGTCGCAAAAGAACGCAATTCCGCAACCCGGATGTTTTTGCTGGCAAAGCGCGTTCCCCTGTATTTCATGTCCGCGCTATTTATCCTGATGGTTTTTGTTTTAATATTTTTAACCCGGCAACTGCTCCTGACCCTGAACCGGTTTATGGAATATACAAAACGCATCGGCGAAGGGGATTTTTCCCCCATTCTGCCGGCCCGGAAATACAAGGATGAGTTTACCAAACTGGCCCAGGCATTCAACCGCATGATACGAGAACTCGATCACAAGCACAAGGTGCTCTTAGAATCGCACAAGCTAAGGGCCATCGGGACTCTGGTGGCGGGGGTGGCTCATGAACTCAACAATCCGCTCAACAATATCCTGCTGACGGCGTCCATGCTGACAGAGGATTTCCACACGCTTTCCGAAAAAGAAAAATATGAGATGATTGGTGACGTGATTGGTGAAACCGAAAGGGCCCAGCGGGTGGTGAAAAACCTGCTGGATTTTGCAAGGGAAGGCGAAACCGAGATTGCGCCTTTGGAACTTTGTAAAATCGTGGAAGATTCGACCCGGCTGGTGGCCAACCAGGTCAAATTCGCCAAGGTGGACCTGAAATTTTTCTGCGAGCCAAACCTGCCCCGGATTCACGGTGATGAGCAGAAACTGAAACAGGTGTTCGTGAACCTGATCCTCAACGCCGTGGATGTGCTGCCTCCGGGCGGCGAAATCCGGATCAACGTCAAAAAAGACCAGCAGCCCGGCTATGTGCTGGTCACAGTCCACGACAACGGGCCGGGCATCCCCGAGCATATTCAGGGCCGCATTTTCGAGCCGTTTTTCACCACCAAGGCCCAGGCCAAGGGGACAGGGCTGGGACTTTCCGTCTCCAGGGGCATTATCAGAAAACTGGGCGGTTTTATCCGGCTGGAGAGCGCTCCCGGCAATGGAACCACCTTCATGGTGGGGCTGCCCGTCACCGAATCCCCTTCGGAGATCATGTCAAAATAGAAAAAGCCGCGTAAGTATTCAGAAATGGGCAACTCTGACTTCTGGCTCCTGACTCCTGAATTCTGCTATAAGGGTTGAATCCGCGCGCCAATCGCTGCGGCCCGGTCCCGGACATCATCCATGCCCATCGCCACGGGCCGCCGGTCCCGCACCACCACCCGGCCCGCCACCAGCACATCCCGCGCATCCGCTCCCCGGACTGCATACGCCAGATGGGATTCCGGGTGATACATGGGGGTCAGGTGGGACTGCCGGGTATTGATAATAATGATGTCCGCCTGTTTGCCGGGCTCCAGAGAGCCGATGCTATCTCCCAGGCCGATGGCTTGCGCACCCATGATGGTGGCCATTCTTACAACGGTCCGGGCGCTCATGACCGTGGGGTTCCTTGCCGTCACCTTGTGGAGTTTGGCGGCCATATCCATTTCACCAAACAAATCCAGATTGTTGTTGCTGGCGCAACCGTCCGTGCCCAGACCTACGGTCAGGCCCTTTTCCAGCATCCGGGGAACCGGGGCCACGCCCGCAGCCAGTTTCATATTGCTTTCCGGCGTGTGCGCGATATTGACATTCCGGCGTGCCAGAATCTCCATGTCAGCTTCATCCACCCACACCGCATGGACCGCCAGTGTGTTTTCATCAAGCGCCCCGAGGCTGTCGAGATACCCCACCGGGGTCAGACCGGTGGCCGTAAGGGACTGGTTCCGTTCAAATTCCGTTTCCGCCACATGAATCTGAAACAGCACCCCCAGCCGGTCAGCCGCCTGTTTGGCCTTTTGTAATGTTTCGGATGAACAGGTATAGGGCGAATGGCAAAAAATGGAAGGGGTTATGAGTGATGAGCGCTGCCGCCATTTTTCCACAAACGCCACAGCCGCCGCCACATTCCTGGTCGGATCGGGAACGCCGGGGGCCGGAAAATCAATCACGCCCTGGGCCGCCACGGCCCGGATGCCGGAAAAAGCAATGGCTTCGGCCACCGCATCCTCATAAAAATATCCGTCGCAGCAGGTAGTGGTGCCGGAAAGGAGCATTTCCAGGCAGGAGAGCAGCGCGCCGGTGCGGGCGGTTTCCTGGGTAATATGCCTGGCTTCCGCCGGAAAGATATGGTCATTCAGCCACTCGGCAAGGGGCAGGTCGTCGGCCAGTCCCCGGAACAGGGACATGGGCAGGTGGGTATGGGCATTGACGAGCCCCGGCATGACGATGCCGCCCCCGGCGTCGATATATTCGGATGCCGGGATGGATGTAACATCCTTGCCGCCCGTCCGAACCCATTCTATCAGGCCGTTCCGTATGCCGATGACCCCGTTTTGAATGATGTCAAAATCCTGGTTCACGGTCACGATAAGGGCATTATGGATCACTGTATCCAATTTCACAGGGTCAAATCTTTAAACTTTAAAAATCACGGTTTAAACTTTTAGCCTCAACCTTTATATTGGCAAAGCCCTGTCATTTTTACTTTTCTTTGGCGGGCAAAGAAAAGCCCGGACCGGGAGGGCGTAAAGCCCTCCTTTACTGGCCGAAACGATGACCAATGCCCTATTTTTTCAATTCCTCTTTAACGGCAAGCCCGATCTTTTCTAATGTTAACGGCTTTTTAATGTATTTTCCCGCGCCGAGGGCCTGGGTTTTCCGCACGTCGTCCGTTTCGGAAAAGCCGCTGACGATAATGGCTTTCTGGCCAGGATGATTTTTGCTAATCCGCTCGTATGTCTCATGGCCATTGATGCCAGGATCCATGATCATGTCCAGCAGCAACAAGTCCACGGCATTTTCTTTCAGATATGCCACCGCCGCTTCACCGCTGGCAACGGAAAGGCTCCGATACCCGAGGATGTCCAGAATCCTGCACGATATCTCCCGCTGGCTTGCCACATCATCCACCACCAGCACCGTCTCGCCGTTTCCCGTATAGTCCATGACGGATACCTGAGCCTCTTTTTTAAGCAAGGCATCCCTGGTGATGGGAAAATACAGATCAAAAGCGGTCCCCTGTTCGCCGGTTTTCACGTCAATATAACCGTTATGGTCCTGCATCACATTCCAGACAACGGACAGGCCCAGGCCGGTGCCGCTTCTGCCCATTTTCTTTTTTGTGTAAAAAGGCTCAAAAATCCGGTCCAGATCTTCCGGTGATATGCCGGTTCCGTCGTCGGCCACTGACAAAACAACGTATTCCCCTTTATTGATCTCATTACACCCTTTCAAGGGCCTGTCCAGATAACGATTCTCGGTGGATATGACAATATTGCCGCTTCCCTGGATGGCTTCCGCTGCATTGGACACCAGGTTCATAATCACTTTACGAATATGCACGGAAGAAGCGCTGATATTCAGCAGGCCCGCATCCAGACTGGTTGTTAAATGAACGTTCGGATGATACTGCGCGAGCATGGCATATTCAGGTGAGTTCAGATATTCGTCCACCAAATCATTCAGTTCCAATGGTTCATTCGCCGTTGCCACGCCGCGCGCCATGGTTAAAAGGTCCTGAACAATGGCCGCGGCCCTGAGTCCGGATTCCCGCATGGTCTGGAGGGGTTTTCGCAGCTTGCTGTCCTCGGGCAAACCCATCAACAGCAGTTCCGGATAACTGACGATGCCCGAAAGAACATTATTCAGATCATGGGCCACACCGCCTGCCAGAAGGCCTAATGATTCCATTTTCTGTGATTTATGAAGCTGATCTTGCAGCCGTTTGCGCTCGCTGATATCCCGCGTCACGCCCAGCAGGGAGACCGGCCGCTTTTCCCGGTCATAAATAAACCGCACGGAAACCTCGGTCCAGACAATGGATCCGCCTTTGCGCACCTGTTCCAGTTCAAGGACGCGTGATCGCGACGGGTCATAATACGTCATCGCTTCCTGCAGTTCAACAGCCAGCACATTCATCGCCATTTCATAATAAGGCGGCGTCAGAAAATCCTCTAGCGTGAGCTTCAGCGCCTCTTCCATCGAATAACCGAAAATATGCTTGATGGAAGGGCTGAAATAGGTATACCGCATGGCGGCCAGATCAAATGTCCAGAGATTGTCGATCATATTCTCCGCCAGCAGACGATACCGTTCCTGGGATGCCCGGAGCGCTTCCGACTCACGTTTACGTTCGGTGATGTCCCGGATAACCCCCGCAAAACCGTCCGGCTTCCCATCATCATCGCATATCAGTCGAGCGGTCAGGCTGCTGATGATCTCCCGGCCGTTTTTCGCCTTAAACATCAATTCATAATTGGCCACATGACCGGACGTGATCAATTCATTTACAATCCCGTCCCTCTCCGCCGGATTACTGTAAAATTCTAGTACAGACCGCCCGATCATCTCCTGGGGATCATATCCCGCCGCAGCCTTGATGGATGGGCTGACAATCACTATTTCGCCATCTAACTTGCAGCGATAATAGACATCCTGTATGGATTCAAAAATCTGCCGGTATTGCATGTCGGTTTCATGGAGCGCGGCATTGGCTGTTTCCAGCTTTTCGGCGGCCTTTTCCATTTCGGTCCGGATATTCTCAAACCGTTCAAGGACAATTTCACGGGTTTTTTCCATGGATAACGCAAGCAGATACATCGTAAAATAGGCGGCGATAAAACGAATTTCAAGGTAAGGGCTGTAAACGGCGATCATGTCCATCTTTCCGCCCGCCGCAAAGATAATGCAGGCCATTACCAGGAAGGCCAGCGAAAAAAAAGTGCCCCGCCTGCTTCCCATCAAAAAAATGGCGAAAAGGGGGTAGGTAAAAGACCATACGTATGCGGTATTGCCCATGCCGCCGTATGCCAGGAGAAACAGAAAAAAAACGCCGGACAGTGCCGTGCCGGCCAATGTGACAGGATAATAATTCCTTGTTTTTTTTTAGATATACATAAAAGCAGAGCAAACAAAAGAAAACTGATAGATTGACAAAGCATAAAAAATAATCTTGGATGATGAATTCGATGAGGCCTAAAACGAGGAGAACAAAACTGCCGAAAAAAATGAGGAGGTTGCTTAAAAATATTTTACGCAGTGTCTCGATGTCATAATCGGCAGGCAGCCTGCTGAAAAAATAGTTCCAAAGCCATCCTTTGATGGCTTCTTTTTTTTTAATCGGCAGGCTTTGGCGGGGATACTTGCTGGTTGCATCCGGATCGAATTTCATGAGATGGGCTTTTCTCCGAATAGGGTCTCAAAGCAAAAAAACTGACGCTGATGCTTGCATGGTTCGCGTGTAAAATATTAACAGAACTGACTTTATTGTCAATTCATATAGTTGAAATTTTAGGTGAACATCATGGCCTTGGTTAAGGTAGTCCTCGTCAGACCACCCAGAGCGTAAACCGGTCTCCGCCATAGACAACCTTATGCCCCACCCGGCCCATGAAAAACGCCTCCACTTTTGAAAGCCCCCGGCGTCCGACCACAATGGCGCCATAACCGCCGACTTCGGCTTCCTGGATAATGGCTTCGGACCGGCTGACGACGCCGGACACTATTTTTTCTGATATTTTTTCAGCATCAAACCCGGATGAAATCAGTATCTCCTTGATATCCTGAAATATTTTTGCAACTTTGATTTTAAATGCCAGAACGCAGGCTTCCGGCGAGTCCGCTTCCACGCATTCCGCCGGGGTCAGCCCATCAAGACCAAATTGAATGCGCCCCAGGCCTGGGATGGCATGAAAAATACAGACCTCGTGGTCATGACCGCCCAAAAATGAGGCCGCGAATGCCGCCGCTTTTACGGAAGCATCAGATCCATCCACGGCCAGCAGTATTTTTTTAACAGGCGGGGCCGGGCCCACAAGTACGATCGGAATAAAATCTAATGATTGCAACAGCTTAACAGCCACACTGCCCAGTATGATGCGTTTGAGCGCGCCCATGCCCCGGCGTCTTAAAACCACCGAGGTATAACCGTTTTTTGCCTCATTGATAATATCCCGGGCGACGCCTTTATTTAAAGAATGAAATTTAATTTCAACGGATGATTCCGGAAATCCCCCCGCCACCAGCTTTTTTTTTGCGGTTTCCAGATAGGCCCGGATTCTGGTTTGTGTTTCCGTTTCCTTACCTTTCAACTGATCCAGGGCGTTGGCGCAGTTCGGGTCATCCGCCAGTTCGCGCCAGTCTTCAGGCATACCGCTGTAAACATGAAACAGCACGATCCGCGTATGCGCGTCAACGGGCATAAAGCCATTCAGATATGCCACCGTCTTCATGGACCGCTCCGAACCATCCATTAATACTAGTAATTTTTTCTCTATTAATTTCTTTTCTGTCGTCACGTTTCCCCCTGTCATTTATTTACCTCCGCCGCCCAATACCGCATAAAACCGCACCTGGTTGGCGAGTTTGGCCAGGTGGAGGGAAATGAGCCCCTGCTGGGCCGAATAAAGAGACCGCTGGGCGTCCAGAACCCCGAGATAGCTGTCGATGCCTTTTTCATACCGCTGATTTGACAGGCGATACGTATCTGATACCGCTTTTGTCAAAGACATCTGGGCGGCCAGTTGCCGGTCCACCGTGCCCTGCACGGCAAGCGCGTCCGCCACTTCCCGGAAGGCGGTCTGGATCGCCTTTTCATACTGGGCGAGAAGGATTTGCTGTTGGGCCTTGCTGACCCGGTACGCGGCCCAGGTGCGGGCGTCGAAAACCGGCACGGCGACCTGGGGAGCAAAGCTCCATGTGCCGGAACCATTGCCGAAGAGACCGGAAAGCTCGTCGCTGGCCGTCCCGATGGAGGTGGTGAGTGAAATGCGGGGAAAAAACGAGGCTCTGGCCGCGCCGATAAAGGCATTGGCACCTTTGAGCCGATGTTCCGCGGCCATAATGTCCGGCCGGTTTAAAAGCGTTTCCGAGGATCGCCCCGCAAAAATGGCCGGGGGCGGGTTCACGCCGGCCAGGTCTTTTGGCAAAAGGTCTTCCGGCACCGTTGACCCTGCCAGAAGATTCAAGGCATTGTGCTCCTGGGCGGTAATTTGCAGGAACCGGGCCACATCCCCCCGGGCCGAATCCACGGGGATCTGGGCCTGGCGCAAGTCCAGTTCGGAAGCGACACCAACCTCATATTGGCGTTTGATTAAATTATAGGCTGCCTCCTGGGTCGTCAGGGTGGAACGGGCCAGCCTGAGACTCTCCAAGTCGGCGGCAAGGGCCAGATACACCCTTCCAACCTCGGACACCAGAGCAATCTGGGCGCTACGGCGGGCCTCATCCGTGGCCAGGTATTCTTCCAGCGCCTGATCTTTCAGGCTCCGAATACGGCCGAAAAAATCGATCTCCCAGGAAGCCACGCCCAAATCCACGCTGTATTGCTCAACGGTTCTGGGCTCTCCGGGGCTGATGAGATCAGCGGAACGGCGCTGTTTGGCCCCCGCGCCAGCCACATTCACCGCCGGAAACAGCTCGGCCCGCTGCACTCCATACAGCGCGCGCGCCCTTTCCACATTCAGGGCGGCAATCCGCAGGTCCCGGTTGTTAGTTAAGGCCGTTTGGATAATCTGTCGCAGCTTCGGGTCTGTGAAAAATGTCTGCCAGCTCAGCGCCGAGGCAGAAAGCGCTTCGGGACCGGCCTGTGTGATTTTGTAGGCTTCGCCCTGGGGCCATGCTTCCGGCACCGGCGCCTGGGGCTGCGTGTATTTGGGATTCATGGAACAGCCAGCCATAAAAACCAGCGCGCCAAAAATAATAATGATTTGTTGTCTCATATTAACGTACCTCCTGAAGGCTGGCGGAGTCTTTAATGTATTCAGGGATTTTCCCCCTTTGTTTTCTTTGAAACAGTTTGGACACCAGCACAAAAAACAACGGAATAAAGATCAGGTCGATGAATGTGGCCGACAACATGCCGCCGCAGACCGCCGTGCCGATGGCGTTCATGGCCCCGGCGCCCGCGCCGGTGGCGATGGCCAGCGGCAGCACGCCGAAGAAAAACGCGAGCGAGGTCATGATAACGGGACGGAACCGCGTCTTGACAGCCCCCAGGGTCGCGTCTATCAGGTTGTCGCCATGGGCCAGCCGTTCCTTGATGAACTGAATGATCAGGATGGCGTTTTTGGTTGAAAGGCCTAACGTGGTGAGAAAACCGATCTGGAAATACACGTCATTGGGCATTCCCCGCCACGAGGTGGCCACAATGGCACCAAACACGCCCAAAGGCAGCATCATCAGATTGACAAACGGGATGGTCCAGCTTTCATACAAGGCCGCCACGCACAGAAAAATTACGAAAATGGAAAAGGCGTAAAGGATGGGGCCCTGGGCCGTGGCCATTCGTTCCTGATATGACAAGCCGGTCCAGTCAAACCCAAAGCCCTCGGGAAGCTTGGCGGCCAGTTCCTCCATGGCGGCCATTGCCTCGCCGGTGCTTCGGCCCGGCGCGGGCTCGCCCCAGATGTTGATAGAAGGAAACGCGTTATACCGTTCCAATTTGGGCGATCCTTTGCCCCACCGGCCGGTGGCAAACGCGGAAAAAGGAACCATCCTGCCCACTGCGTTTCTCACATAGAGTTTTTCCAGATCCTGGGGCAGCATCCGGTAAGGATCATCGGCCTGGGCGTACACCTTTTTCACGCGCCCCGCCTGGATAAAATCATTGACATAAGCGGAACCAAAGGCCGCCGTGATGGTGCTGTGAATGGAAGTGACATTGACGCCAAGAGCGCCCGCCTTGTCCCAATCAACATCCACGTAATACTCCGCCACGTCCTCCATGCCGTTGGGCCGGACCCGCACCAGGCGGGGATCCTGCATGGCCATGCCCAGAAGCTGGTTCCGGGCCGCCATGAGCTTATCATGGCCCATGCCGCTCCGGTCCTGCAACTGGAAATCAAAGCCCGTGGCCATGCCCAGTTCCGTCACCGGCGGCGGCGGAAAAGCGAACACCATTGCCTCCTTTATCTGGGAAAAGGCCCCCATGGCACGGCCCGCAACAGCCTTGACTTTCAAGTCCGGCCGCTGCCGCAGATCCCAGTCCCGCAGCTTAACAAACGCCAGGGCCATATTCTGGCCCTGGCCGCCGAAACTGATGCCCGCCACCGTCATGATGGATTCCACGGCGTCCTTTTCATTCCCCAGAAAATGGGTTCGCACCTTGTCCGTGACCTTATTGGTCTGTTCCAGGGTGGAACCGGAGGGAAGAATGGCCTGGACCATCAGGATGCCCTGGTCCTCATCCGGAATATAGGAGGTGGGCATGCGCTGGAACAAATATCCCACCGAGGCCACGATGAGAATATAGATAATGATGTAGCGGATGGTTTTGGAAAAAGACCGGTTCACAGTGCGCACATACAGGTCCCGGATACGGAAAAAGACCCGGTCGAACAGACGGAAAAAGGGCCGCAGGAAAAACACCGCGTTGTCCGAGGGTTCATGACCGACCGGGACGGGTTTTAAAAACGAGGCGCAGAGTACCGGGGTGAGGATCAACGCCACCACCACCGACAGGAGCATGGCCGCGATGACGGTTACGGAAAACTGACGGTAGAGAACGCCGGTGGAGCCTTCAAAAAAAGCCATGGGTCCGAACACCGCCGACAACACCAGGCCGATGCCCACCAGCGCGCTGGTGATCTCCGTCATGGACTTGGCCGTCGCTTCCCTCGGCGGCAGGCCCTCTTCGGCCATGATCCGCTCCACATTCTCCACCACCACAATGGCGTCATCCACCAGAAGCCCGATAGCCAGCACCATGGCGAACATGGTGAGCATGTTGATGGAAAATCCAAAGGCCGAAAGCACCGCAAAAGTCCCCAGAAGCACCACCGGCACCGCAATGGTGGGAATCAGGGTGGCCCGAATATTGCCCATGAAAAGGTACATGATGAGGAACACCAGAAACACGGCCTCGAACAGGGTCTTCACCACCTCTTCAATGGCCACCTTGGTAAAGGGCGTGGTTTCGTAAGGGTAAATCACTTTCATGCCCTTGGGGAAATACACGCTCATTTCGTCAAGCTTTTTCTTCACCGCGTCGGCGGTGGCCAGGGCGTTGGCGCCGGCGGCCTGACGGATGGCCATGGCCGCGGCCGGTTTGCCGTTGTATTTTGCCTCAATATCCGATCGTTCCGTGCCCAGTTCCGTCCTTCCGATGTCTTGCACCCGGACCACCGAGCCGTCGGGATTGGTGCGGATGGGAATATTGGCGAATTCATCGGGGGTCTGAAGCAGGTGCTGAACAATGATGGCGGCATTCATGCGCTGGCCCGGCACCGCCGGCGCGCCGCCCAACTGTCCGGCGGAAACCTCTACGTTATAGGTCCGCAGGGCAAGCACCACGTCCTCCATGGTGAGGTTGTAGGAAGTGAGTTTTTCAGGATTGACCCAGACCCGCATGGCGTACTCGGAACCGAAATTTTCCACCTCTCCCACGCCGGGCACTCGGGACAGGATTTTCTCAAGGCTGGACTGGGCGTAATCCCGCAAATCATCCCCGGTCATGCTTCCGTCCTCGGAAATCAGCCCCACGATAATCAGGTAGTTGCGGGTGGACTTGCTCACCTTGACGCCTGAGCGTTGCACCACGTCCGGCAGACTGGCCATGGCGAGCTGGAGCTTGTTCTGCACCTTGGACCAGGCGACGTCCGGGTCCGTGCCGGGCTCGAACGTCATCTCGATGCGGGACGCGCCCGAAGAAGAGGACGTTCCGGAAAGATACAGCATGTCGTCCAGACCGGTCATTTTCTGTTCGATAATCTGGGTAACGGTGTTTTCAACGGTTTCCGCGGACGCGCCCGGATAATAAGCGTCAATGGCAATGGAGGGCGGCGCGATGGGCGGATACTGCGAGATGGGCATCTTGTAAATGGCCAGCAGCCCCGCCGTCATTATGACGATGGCGATAACCCACGCAAATACCGGCCGGTCAAGAAAGAATCGGGATAACATTTACGCTCCTCCTTCGCTCTTTTTCGCGGGAGCGGCATTCGGGCCGGAAGGCGGCGCGGCACCGAAAGGCACCGCATTCACGGGTGTTCCCGGCCGAAGCATGAGAAGCCCTTCCACAATCACCCGGTCTCCGGTGGCCAGGCCGCTTACCACCAGCCATTTATTGGCCACGGCCCGCCCCAGGACAAGGGGCCGCGCCTGTGCCTTGCTTTCCGCATCCACGATCATGGCGTACGGATTTCCCTTGGGGTCCCGGGACACGCCCTGCTGGGGCACCAAAATCGCATGTTCGTTCTCGCCTTCGGAAATAATCGCGCGGACAAACATGTTCGGCAGCAGAATCCCATCCGGATTGGGAAACACTGCCCGCAAGATCACGGACCCGGTGGTGGGATCCACCGTGACATCAGAAAACTGCAAGACGCCATCATGGACATATGGCGCGCCGTTTTCCAACACCAGCCGCACCGTGTCGAGCCGATCCCCCCCCTGGCTTCGTGCGTTATCTTTCAGCCGCAGCAGTTCGGCGGTGGACTGGGGCACATCCACATAAATGGGATCCAGTTGCTGAATAGTGGCCAGGGCCACGGGTTGATACGCCGTGACAATGGCGCCATCCGTCACGCCGGACCGGCCGATGCGCCCGGAAATGGGGGCGGTGATGCGGGTATATTCCAGGTTGATGCGGGCCGTTTTCACAGTGGCTTGCCAGGAGGCGATATCCGCCTCCACCTGGGTCAGGGCAGCCGCCGCATCATCATAATTCTGCTGGCTCACCGCCTTGTCGCGAAGGAGGTCTTTGTAACGTTCGGCCCGCAGACGGGTGGCGGCCAGATTTGCCTGGGCCCGGCCAAGGGCGGCAAGGGCATTGTCTAAAGCCGCCTGAAAGGGCGCGGGATCGATCTCATACAACACCTGTCCGGCACGCACATCAGAGCCTTCCTCAAACAAGCGTTTAAGGATCAGGCCGCTCACTTGGGGCCGGATTTCCGCGATGCGAAAGGGGGAGGTGCGGCCCGGCAGTTCGGTGGTCAGAACCGCTTTTTGGGTATCCACCGTTATCACCGACACTTGCGCGGGGCCTTGCGCCGCTGCCGGGCCTTGTCCTGCTCCTTTGCTCCGGCCCACCAGTTTGCCAATTTCCTCACATCCCGTCAGCCCAAATGCTGCCAGGACCACCCCGGTCAACACGACCATTCTGATTTTTCGTCTTTTCTGCATGAGACACCTTTTACAAAGGGTTAATAGATTCGGTTCCAATAAAAAAATCATATAAAAGAATGAATGTTCATTCCTTTGTTATATTTTGACGCTGTCCCAGCAGGCCTGTACCAGATTCCGGGCCATGGCGGCATCCAGATTCACAAATCCCGCGACATGGTCCCGAATGGTCCAGGCCACCGGGGCAAACGCCAGATTGAAGAAAATCGGCATGGGAACATTCCGGACCACCTGATGGGCGATGCCCCGCTGATACAGTTCGGTAAAAATATCCGGTTTATCTGCAAATGCGAATATTCTGCGACGATGCTCAATACCGTATGGCGAGTTGTGAAACTGCTCGGAATATTGAAATTCAAGGGGATGGCGGATAAAATAATCGATCACGCCGCTGACGATATGAAAAAAACATTCCCGCACCGGCCGCCCATGGGGATACCGCTCCAGCAGAAACGCCGTCAGACGCGAATCTGCTGTCTTGTATGTCTCCTGGATCAGCACATCCCGGTTTTCAAAATACCGGTAAATGGTGCCGATGCCGACGCCGGCCCGGTCCGCGATCAGGGCCATGGGCGCGCCATGGAACCCCTGATTGGCAATCAAGCCCATTGCCGCCAGAATGATATCATCCCGCTTGTCCTGCTTTGCCATTTATATACACCTCTTAATAGGAATGAACGTTCATTCTGTTTATTCCCATCAAGCTTTCCTGTCAAGGTTTTATTTGTTTTGGCTTTCTCTTGTCACACAGGGCGGCATCCGACGCCGGGATTCACATCCCGACATTGGCCAACGCCGATTTATGGGTTTCCATACCCGGCAATGGCCTAAATGCCCAGCAATGCTTTGCGCACCACTTTCAGATGTTTTTCCGGGCTTTCCGTGAGCCAGATGCCAAACAGGGCTTTTTTCAGGATGGGGTTCTGAATCGTCACCGCCGGGGTTCTGGATTTGTTTTTGAACACCTGAATCCCGGTGCCTTTGATGTGAACAATATCATAGATATCGCCCTTGGTGATGCCGGATTTGAAAATCGCCACAAACCGGTCGATTTCCGGCTGAATGGCGGCCATGTGAATGCCCTGATTTTTGCAGGAATAGTCAAATCCTTCCAATGTGGCGTCCGTGAATTTTTCAGGTGTGATCAATTTGGTGACAATATGGAGCCGAATGGCCATGGTGTCGTCAGATTCAATGATGGCGCTCTCATTGCTGCTTTTCGCCTTCAGGTAAAGCCCAGCAGCGTAAACATCCACCCCCAGGACATATTTTTCCCGAAGCCCGGCCCCGTTTAAAAGCAGCATATCGCTGCCGATCGCAAGTGTTTCCGGCATGTCAATGCCCGCGATTTCCAGGGCCGAAACCGGGGACGCGACCAGTATCAGAACCGCCAGAAAAAGAATCCATTTTAGGTTCATGCACGTTTCCTTTTAATCTTTTCGGTAAAATGGCAAAGCGTTGTCTGGTTTGGAAACCCGACCTACGTAGGCCGGGTTTCTTTCCCGACATTGACCCATGCCTTTTCCCCTCCCCCCTTTGAAAAAAGGGAGCCGGGGGGATTTCCCGGAGAAAAACCCGGCTTTTATTTTTTCCCAATCATACCCGATTTTCCCGACGAATGAAACCAAAAATCCGCAGCCCACCATGGATTTTTTGCAGGTATTCCGGAAGGTTTCTTGTCAGTAAAAACCTACAAAAAAGAGCCGCCGACCCTGCCGCGTAAGAAACGCGGCCTGCGTTTCAACGGGCGGAAAAGGTTCGACGCGCAAATCCCCGTGCCGGGACTTTCCTTTTGACAAAATCACCGGATTGCATTATGACCGGTATCATTTCAAAACCAAACGACAACGGAACAACAACGCATATCCAAATCCATCTTTATACTTTATATAAGGAGAAGCCATGACCTATAATAATATCATCCTTGAAATGGACGGGGGCATCGCCACCATCACGTTAAACCGCCCGAAATCATTAAACGCCCTGAATACGGAAGTCATTAATGAACTGTTCCATGCCGCAGAAATGGTTGAACAAAATGACGCCGTCCGGGTTCTGATCCTGACAGGCAGCGGCGACAAAGCCTTCGCCGCCGGCGCGGACATCACGGAACTGGCGGAATTAAACACCCTGCAAGCCAAATTTTTTGTGGCCAACGGGCATAATACCATGGCCCGGTTCCAGAGCCTCCCCATTCCCGTCATCGCGGCGGTCAACGGATTCGCGCTGGGCGGCGGCCTGGAGCTGGCGCTGTCCTGCGATTTTATTTACGCATCCGAAAACGCGAAATTCGGACTCCCGGAAATCACCCTGGGCCTGATCCCCGGATTCGGCGGAACCCAGCGTCTGGCCCGCATTGTCGGCAAAAACATGGCCAAGGAAATGATTTTCACCGGCAAAATGATCTCCGCGGCGGAAGCCCTGGGGCTGGGCATCGTCAATCAGGTGGTCCCCGCAACCGAACTCATGGAAACCGTCCAAAAAACCGCCAAATCCATGGCGGCCAAGGGCAGGGCTTCCCTCTGCATGGCCAAACAAACCATCAATCAGGGCCTTGACGTGGATCTGGCCACCGGCTGCCGGATGGAAACCGACGCCTTCGCCCTTTGCATCGCCAGCCCGGACGCCAAGGAAGGCACCCATGCGTTTCTGGAAAAACGAAAACCGGTTTTTGCCGGGAATTTAAAGGGATAACCGTAAGGAGGACAAGTAAATGATTTTCGATATTGAATATGAGACCATGCCACGGGAGGCGCTGGAAGCCATTCAGCTCAAACGGCTTCAGACAACCATCTCCCGTGTCTATGCAACGGTTCCGTTTTACAGAAAAAAACTGGATGAAGCCGGCATTCTGCCCGGCGATATCAAAAGCCTCAAGGACATTCATAAACTCCCCTTTACCACCAAACAGGATTTGCGGGACAATTATCCCTTCGGCATGTTCGCCGCGCCCATGGCCAATGTGGTGCGCATCCACGCATCCTCCGGAACCACGGGACAGCCCACGGTGGTGGGATACACGGCCAGGGACATCGACACCTGGGCCGGACTCATGGCCCGGGCTCTTTCCGCGGCAGGGGCATCCAGGGGCGACATCATCCATAATGCTTACGGATACGGCCTGTTTACCGGCGGCCTGGGGGTTCATTATGGCGCAGAAAAGCTGGGCGCTTCCGTGATTCCGGTTTCCGGCGGCAATACCAAACGCCAGGTCATTATCATGCGGGATTTCAAGCCCACCATCATGACCGCCACGCCTTCCTACGCCCTGCATCTGGCCGAAGCCGCCGAAGAAATGGGGGTTTCCTTCAAAGACCTGCATTTCAAGGCAGGCGTATTCGGGGCCGAGCCCTGGTCCGAGGACATGCGCCTGGAAATTGAACGGAAACTCAATTTAAGCGCCATCGACATCTACGGATTGAGCGAAATCATGGGACCCGGCGTGGCCGTCGAATGCGCGGAAGCAAAAAAAGGGCTGCATATTTTTGAAGACCATTTCATTCCGGAAATTATCAATCCGGCCACCGGGGAAGCCCTGCCATACGGGGAAACCGGAGAGCTGGTATTCACCACCATCACTAAGGAAGCCTTTCCGCTTCTCCGCTACCGGACCCGGGACATCACCACCCTGAATCCCGAGCCGTGCATTTGCGGGCGCACCCACGTCCGGATGAAAAAAGTCAGCGGCCGCACGGACGATATGCTCATTATTCGCGGCGTCAATGTGTTCCCGTCCCAGATCGAAAGCGTGCTCATGCAGGTCCATGAAGTGGAGCCCCATTATCAGCTCATTGTTGACCGGAAAGACAATCTGGATACCCTGACGGTGCGGGTTGAAATCGGCGAAAAACTCTTCTCCGATGAAGTGAAACAACTTCAGGAACTGGAAAACCGGATTTCCAAAGACATCAAGGAAACGCTGGGGGTTTCGGCAAAAGTGCAGTTGACGGAGCCAAAATCCATTGCCCGCTCTGAGGGCAAAGCGATCCGGGTGATTGACAACCGGAAAAAATAAGCCGTTTGTCGGGATTGGCATCCCGACCTACCATAAGAAGGAGGGAATCAATATGCAAGCAGAACAAATATCCATATTTATTGAGAATAAAGCTGGACGTATATCGGACGTGACCGGTATTCTGTCTGAAGCCGGGGTCAATATCCGGGCCCTGGCCGTTGCGGACACATCCGATTTCGGCGTCCTGCGACTCATTGTGGACAATAACGCGAAAGCGGAAGAAGCCCTTAAAAAGGCCGGATTCACGGTCCGGAAAACAAAGGTGGTAGCCGTCAAGGTGGAAGACCGTCCGGGCGGGCTGCACAATATTCTCGCCATCCTCAAACAGGCTGGAATCAATGTGGAATACATGTATGCGTTTATCCAGCACAGCGGCGATAAAGCCATCATGATCTTCCGGTTTGACCAACCCGAGGAAGCCATAAGGGTTTTAACGGAAAAAGGCGTTACGGTTATTGATGAACGCACATTAAGCACGCTCTAATCTCTATGATTTCTGTGTGCCGTGGGGGAAAAGGCAAAAACCGATTTTTCATCAACCATTTTTTAAAAAAAGGAAAAAGCATGATGACAATCACCACCAAACGAACCGCCATTTGGATCATCACCCTTGTTTTCGCCTGTTTGCTCATTGCGTCTCCGGCGTTGTCGGAAACCGCCAAAGCGCCTTATAAAATCGGCGGCATTTTTGCGGTCACCGGCCCGAGTTCCATGCTGGGTGATCCGGAGAAAAAGTCCATGGAACTGGCAATCGAACAGATCAACGCGGCCGGCGGCATTGACGGCCATCTGCTGGAAGCCGTCATCTATGATACAGAAGGCGATCCCTCCAAAGCGGTCATGGGCGCAAGCAAGCTCATCAGCAAAGACAACGTGATGGCCATTATCGGACCCAGCCTGACCCCCACAACCCTGGCGGTGATGCCCATGGTCCAGAAAGCGCAAATCCCCTTTATCAGTTGCGCGGCGGGCAATAAAATCGTCCAGCCCATCGATCCCTGGGTGTTTAAAACCGCTCAGAGCGACATCAGCGCGGTGGCCGCGATTTACGACACCCTGAAAGCCAAGAACATCAAAAAAATCAGTATTATCACCGTGGCCAATGCCTTTGGCGAAAGCGGCAAGGAACAGCTTGAGGCCCAGGCCGCGGCATACGGCCTGACCATCGCCAGCGCGGAAACCTTCGGGGCCACGGATACGGACATGACGGCCCAGCTCACCAAGATCCGTCAGGACAAACCGGAAGCCATCGTTTGCTGGGGCACCAATCCGGGACCGGCGGTGCTGGCCAAAAATATCCAGCAACTGGGGCTCAATATTCCCCTTTACCAGAGCCACGGGGTGGCCTCCCCCAAATTTATTGAACTGGCCGGTTCCGCCGCCGACGGGGTCATGCTGCCCACGGGAAAAATCCTGGTGACCGATCTGCTTCCTGATACGGACCCGCAAAAAAAAGCGCTGGCAGCCTATGCTGCGGATTATAAGAAAAAATTTGACACCCCGGTGTCCGGTTTTGGCGGATATGCCTATGACGCCGTCAATATTCTGGCTGGAGCCATGAAAGGCGCTGACGGGGATAAGGAAAAAATCCGTGCGGGAATCGAAAACACCAAAAACCATGTGGGCATCAGCGGCGTGTTTAATTTCAGCCCCACCGACCATAATGGTTTGGGCCAGGACGCCTTTGTCATGGTAAAGATTGTTAATGGCAAATGGGAACTGCTGAAATAGGGCCATGTCGCGTAAGAAACGCGACCTACATCCAAATCCACATTAATGCTTCGGCGTAGGCCGGGTTTCCATACCCGGCATCGGATCGATTGAAATATGCAGGAGTTCCTCCAGTATTTTTTTTCAGGTATCACCAACGGCGCTATCTACGCCGTGATCGCCATTGGTTTTTCCATGCTCTACAACTCCACGGAGCTGATCAATTTCGCGCACGGTGAGTTTGTCATGCTGGGTTCCATGTGCATGATCACGTTTGTGGGCGCCATGCACCTGCCTCTGGTTCCGGCCATCGCTCTTTCCATCGCGTGCGTGACCGCTGCGGGCCTGATTTTTGAACGCCTGGCTATTCGGACGGTCAAAAATCCGGAGCATATTGTACTCATTATCATCACCGTCGGCGCCTCCATTTTTTTGAGAGGCGTCGGCATGATTATCTGGGGCAAAGACGCTTTTTCCATTCCCCCGTTTTCGTCCCACCCGCCCCTGGACATCGGCGGCGCGCGGCTTCTGGCCCAAAGCCTCTGGATCATCGTGATTTTTCTGTTGATCGCCGTGGGGCTTCAGGTTTTCTATAAAAAAACCCTGACCGGAAAAGCCATGGAAGCCAACGCCATCAGCAAACGGGCCGCCTGGATCGTGGGCATTCCTTCCCGGCTCATGGTCACCCTGGCCTTTGGCCTGAGCGCGGCCATGGGCGGCGTGGCTGGTGTGATTATCGCACCGGTGACCATGTGCAGTTATGATATGGGGACCATGATCGGACTGAAAGGATTCTGCGCCGCCATGCTGGGCGGGCTGGGCAGCCTGTGGGGAGCGCTCATCGGCGGATTTCTTCTGGGAATCCTGGAAGCATTCGGCGTGGGCTTTGTCTCCTCGGGCCTGAAAGACGCCACCGCGTTTCTGCTGCTGCTGTTTATCCTCTATGTCCGGCCGGGGGGCATCATCAGCGCAGTTGATGTCAAAAGGTTTTAGCCCATGCGCCTGATGACCCGAACCCGAATCGTTTACGCCTTGTTTGCCGCCGTTATCGCGGTATCCGGCTGGGCCATTAACAGCCCCTATTATCTCCAGATCCTGACCTTTATCGGCATCAACACCCTTCTGGCCCTGGGGCTCAACATGCTCATGGGATATGCCGGCCAGATATCCCTGGGACACGGCGCTTTCTATGGCATCGGCGCTTACGGCACAGCCATTTTAACCGTTCACTGGCATTTGTCTCCGTGGCTGGCCCTGCCGGTAACCATATTCGCCGTGATTCTGGTGGCATTTATTGTCGGCATCCCCACACTGAAGCTTTCAGGGTATTATCTGGGCATGGGAACCCTGGGATTCGGCATGATCGTCAATATTCTGTTCCGGGAATGGAGCAGCGTCACCGGCGGAGCCTCGGGTTTTGTGGGCATTCCGTCCCTTGAACTGGGGCCGATTTCTTTTGCATCCGCAAAAAATTATTTCTACCTGGTATGGGGATTTGTGATTCTCAGCTTTATTGTCTGCCACCGCATCATCCATTCCCGGGTGGGCAGGGCGCTTCGTGCCATTCATGACGGAGAAAAAGCCGCCGCAGCCGTGGGGGTGGACACCAGCCGCCTCAAATTGCAGGTATTTGTCTTGAGCGCCGTGTTCAGCGCACTCGCCGGTTTTCTCTACGCCCACATGGTGTTTTTTATCAGTCCGGAATCCTTCAGTTTTATCGCCTCCATCCGCATCGTCACCATGGTGGTCATCGGCGGCATGGCCAGCGTTTGGGGCTCCCTGCTGGGGGCGTCCGTGCTGACCTTGCTGCCGGAATGGCTTCACGCGTTTTCCGAATTTGAAATGGTGGTGTACGGACTGATTCTTATGCTCATCATGATTTTTCTTCCCAAAGGCCTGACCCGGGGGCTTCTGGATATGTATGAGCGGGCAGGAAAAAAAAATGACCGGTAACGTCCAGCCGCTCCTTCAGATTACATCCGTCTCCAAGGCCTTTGGCGGGATCCAGGCCCTCACGGACATTTCCTTTTCCCTGGCCGGCGGCACCATCACCGGTCTTATCGGACCCAACGGGGCAGGCAAAACCACCCTTTTTAACCTGATTTCCGGTGTATTTCCTCCGGACACCGGAAAAATTATCTTTAACGGAAACGATATCCGAAACAAAAAGCCCCACCAGCTCGTTTCCCTGGGCATTGCCCGGACCTTTCAAAATGTTGAATTATTTGACAGCATGACGGCCCTTGAAAATATTCTGGTGGGTCAGCACACCCGGACCCGGTGCGGCATGATGGGCAGTATCCTGCGGCTCCCCTGGGTGGCCAGGGAAGAGCAAAACGCCCGGAACCTGTCCATGGAGCTTCTGGACTGGATCGGACTGGGGGAACAGACGAATGCCAAAAGCGGCGACCTCCCTTTTGGCTGGCAGCGGCTTCTGGAACTGGCAAGAGCCATGGCATCCCGCCCCAAACTCCTGCTTCTGGATGAACCCGCCTCAGGGCTCAATATTGTGGAGACCCTGCGGCTGGGGGATCTCATCAGAAAATTCCGCGACCAGGGCGTCACGGTGCTGCTGGTGGAGCATGACATGAGTTTGACCATGGAAATTTCGGATCGCATCGTGGTGCTGGATCAGGGCCGAAAAATCGCGGAAGGCGCCCCAAGGGACGTTCAGGAGAATACTGAAGTAATTGCGGCGTATCTTGGGACACCGAAAAAAATTGACGATTGAAAATTGAAAAAATTGAAGGCCTTGATCATCGTTTCGGCCATTGTAGGGGAGGGCTTTATGCCCTCCCTTTCCGGGCGGGGATAAACCCCGCACCCTACGGACGCATTGGCCGAAACGATGATCATGACCAAATTGAACGCCAAAGGTGAATCGGTTTTATGCTGCGCATCACCAATCTGAAATGCTATTATGGCCGCATCATGGCCGTCAAGGGCGTAAGCCTGTCCGTGAAACAAAGCCAGATCACCGCCCTGATCGGGGCCAACGGCTCTGGAAAAAGCACGCTCCTGGAGGCGGTATGCGGACTGCTGCCCGGCTGGGAAGGGGATGTCGTATTTGAAGGCGCTTCATTAAAGGGCTGCGACCCGCCCGCAGTGGTCAAAAAAGGCATCAGCCTGGTGCCGGAAGGACGGCTGATCTTCCCGCCCTTGAGCGTTCTGGACAATCTAAAACTCGGGGCATACACCCTGTACCGCAAACGGGAACATTCGGCTGTCCGGGAAACATTAGAAAAAATCATGGATATGTTTCCCATTTTAAAGCAGCGGGCCAAACAACCGGCCGGCACCCTTTCCGGCGGCGAACAGCAGATGCTCGCCATTGGCCGCGCCCTCATGTCGCACCCCCGGCTCCTGCTTCTGGACGAACCTTCCATGGGCCTTGCGCCGCTCATTGTGGAAAAAATTTTTGAGATACTGGAGTCTTTGAGAAAGGACGGCATCACCATCCTCCTTGTGGAACAAAACGCCCAGGCGGCCCTCCAGATCGCCGACCATGGCTATGTTTTTGAAACCGGCAGCGTCGTGCTTCAAGGTCCGGCAGGGGAACTGCTGGCGGACCAGGAAGTCAAACGCGCGTATCTTGGCAAAGATTACGGAGAATTTTATGACGATTAAAGATGAATTTCTGTCCATGACCGGAGAAGAAAAAAATCAGCTCCAACTGGAAAGGCTCCAAAGCACGTTAAACCGGGCTTACCGGAATGTGCCTTTTCATAAAAAACGGTTTAAAGACATGGGCATTGATATATCGGATATCAGCCGCCTGTCCGACCTTGCCCGTCTTCCGTTTATGGAGCCCCGCCATATCAGCGACAATTATCCCTATGATCTGTTTGCGGTGCCCCTGCGGGATATTGTGAGAATTCATACCGCTCCCGGCACCACCCGGAAACCGGCGGTCAGCGGCTATACCCCCCAAGACCTGTCGGCCTGGCAAAACATTCTGACAAGAGCCCTTCTGGCGTCAAACATTACGCCCCATGATATTCTCCAGATCACCTTAAATCCCGGCCTTGCCAACTGGGGGCGGGATTACAAGTCCGGCGCGGAAGCCATTGAAGCCAGCGTGATTCCGCACACGCCCATGTCCATTGAAAAAAAAGTCATGGTACTCGCGGATTACCGGACCTCCATTCTCATCACCACCCCGGCTTCGGCCCGGCAACTAGCCGATTATGTTAAGATAAACGATATCAGCACCACCGCCCTTGAGCTGAAAACCCTGATTCTTGTGGGTGAGGCGGTTGATCCGGAAACGCGGCAATTACTGGAAGAACAACTGGGGGTAACGGTCTGGTCCCATTACGGCTTGAGCGAGGTGCCGGGACCGGCCATTGCTTTTGAATGCGAAATTCATAAGGGCCTGCATGTGAATGAGGATCATTTTCTGCCGGAAATTGTGGATCCTGTTTCCGGCGACGTGCTTCCGGATGGCCGGTTTGGGGAATTGGTGCTGACCACCCTGACCACCCGGGCTTTTCCGCTGATTCGCTATAAAACCGGGGATCGGGCTCGGATTATCCGGGAAACCTGCGCCTGCGGGCGGAAGCTTGCGCGCATCGAATGGATGGGTGAGCGGGTGGATGATCTGTTAAATATCGACGGGGTGAAGGTTCACACCCGGCAAATGCAGACTTCCATTTCGTCCCTTCTGGGATTTTCTTCGGAGGCGGCCGCCTTCCATGTGCGAAGAACAGACGGAAAGCGGTATATTGAAGTGTTTATCCCGGTCAACGACACGATTTTTTCCGATGAAATCAAGGAACTTGAAGCATTAATCCACCGGGCGGAAACCAGCCTCATGGAGAATATCGGCATCCCGGTGGTGATCCGCCTGAAGGAGAAAAGAACGGCGTGAGGCTTTATTTTTCAACCACCTCAAAGGATTCCACCACCACCTCAAGATTTTCCGGCATAGTGGGGGCGGCAGACGAGCCTGAAGCCAAAAGAATATCCGCGATCTCCTTAAAAGAAAAATCCGCTTCCCCCCCTGCCGGAAGGTGACTGATCACCGCTTTTTGCTCCGGCACTTTTTCAGCCCCCACAAACCATCTTCCCGGAATCCATTCTTCCCCACAGGAACGGCAATATCCGGTCACAACCACATTTTTCACATCCACTGGGCCGGTATTTGTTATTTTACCCTTTGCATCAATGAGATATGAATTTTCCTTGTCCTGCCGTAAAATAAATTCCTGGGCAGTAACCTCCACCTTGCCTTCCGGCTTTTTCTTTTCGCAGGAAACGATACACACGCAGAGGCAAAGCAACACAGAGAATAGCGCAAACCGCAAACAATATCTCATCATGGTCAACTCCTTCTGAATGTGAAAAAAATTTACACAGCATCCGGCAACGATAAAATCTATTGAGGCCCCTATTTTTCAACCACCTCAAAGGATTCCACCACCACTTCAAGCTTGTCCGGCAAGATTTCAGGCGCTTTGCGGGTCTGATCAAAATAGAATGCGATGTCCTGAAAACTGAATTTTTCCTCAGCGCCGGCAGGAAGGTAATTGATGGTGTATTTCTGTTCAGGCATTTTTTCGATATCCGAAACATACCAGACACCGCCCACCAGGATCTCGCCGCAGGATCTGCAATACCCGGTCACCACCACGTTTTTTAAGTCCGTTTCCCCGGAATTATGAACCTTTCCGGTAGCATCGATGGTCCAGTTAAAATCACCATTTTGGCGAATCGTAAATTGCTGGTCGGTAATTTCCGCCTTTCCTTCGCCTTTTTTCTTTTCACAAGAAAACAGACAAAAGCATACCATCAAGACAGACAACAACAGCATCAACGTCAGGCTAATTTTTAATTTCATGTCCCCCCCTAAAAAATTAAAATCGCTGCGCGCTATTTTTCCGCTGTTTCAAAGGACACCACCGCCGCTTCAAGCTTTTCGGGCATGGCTTCCGGTTTTTCCGATACGGTATTATACATGACAGCCACTTCTTTAAAGCTGAACGTCTGTTCCTCGCCGACAGCCAGAGAAGTGATGACAGCTTGCTGTTCGGGTGTTTTTTCAATGCCTGACACAAACCAGTATCCCGGCTTGATCATCTCAATGCAGGACCGGCAGAATCCCGTGACCACCACCTGCTTGACATCCACTTCACCCACATTCTTCACCTTGCCCTTGCAGTCAATCACATAGGCTTTGTCCGAATCCGCACGCATGACAAACTCACTTTCGGTGACAATGACCTTTCCTTCTTTTTTCTCCCCGCAGGCATTCATCCCTAAAACAATCATACACACGCAGAGCAGTACAGCAATGGTTTTAAATCGCATAAAAACTCCTTTTCTCCCATAAGCAGATTAATACAAACGATACCGGCGGCGTTATTCGTATTTACCGCCAACCAACTATAATTATAATGAAATTATCATTTACCGGAATTCCTTCAGTGTCAATCATATTTTGCTTTAATACCCAATTTATCCGAAATGCAATATGGCCCATAACGTGTAAAAACGCTGGCCTGGCTCCGCCGACCGCCTGCTTGTCCTTGCGCCCTGCCCCCATCCCGCCTTTTTTCCCTTGCGAAACGTTTCTCCATAGTATAAATTGTATCCAATTCATATGATTTGTATCAATCTTCGATGGTTCCATTTGCATTCCGAGAGGAGGAGACAATGAAAAAAGGTATCGCTGGCATTGCTTTTCTGGCGGTTTTTCTGGTGACTGTTTCATGCGGTTTCTGCGAAACCAATATCGTGCCAAACGGAGGATTTGAAACGAAAAAAACAGACACGCTTCCGGAAGGGTGGACCACCAAAATCTACCGAGGCACCTCCGCCGCATTCGCCTTTAATGACACTGAAAAACACGGCGGCGCAGTTTCTTACATGGTCACGGTCAATCCGCCGGGCGGCAGCCTGCTATTGTTCCCTGAAACCCCGATGACCACCATCACGCCGGGGAAAAAATACCAGGTGAGCGTATGGGTTAAAGCCAAGGGCATGGGATACAGCCCCAATTTTATCGCCCCGGCCATCCGGCTTAATTATAAGCCCACAAGACTTTCACCCGTGCCCACCATCGATCTGATGCTGGAAATGAAAGGCCAGGACGGATGGAAAAACCTGAAACTTACAACCGTCGCCCCGAATGATGCCAAGGAAATCACCCTGGATCTTTTATTAACCAACGGGACCGTATGGATTGACGACGTGGAAATTACGGAAGTCAATTAATAAAATAATTAATACCGGATACTTAACGCAGGAGCTGTTTCCGTAAGAGTTCCTGCGTTTCTTTTTTGACCCCCGCCTTTTTTGACAGATACGCCGACGCGGATCCGTAAACATCCCGGATATGGCGCAAAAAGGCCGTAATTCCTTCGTGCGGGGCCGTAAAATATGGAACCAGCAGATCCGGATCAACACCGTAGGAAGCAATGAGCCGGTAAACCCCCGGCAGCATGTGCGCGATATAGTCGTTTGAAAGCTGATGATCGCCTATCACGGTTTCTTCATCAACCCCCAGCATGAGCAGAATCAGGGCCGCGCAGGTGCCGGTCCGGTCCTTGCCGCCGGTGCAGTGAAACACCACCGCATGATTATCTGAAACATCCGCCAGAGAATGAATCACCTGCCCCCAGACCGGGCCAAATTCCTCAAGATTCCGGATATACCCGTTCGCCATAAAATCCGGCGTCAGCCAGTCCGCATCCCCTTTTTGCAATCGCTTCATGGCCACGGTAAAATCAATGGCCCCATGCATCACCGGAAGGTTTTCATATTTGACGGCGCCGTCTTCCGGCAAATGGTCCGGCGAGGCGGAGACCTCGGCGTGGGTGCGAAAATCAAACACCCGGCGAATTCCGATGCGCCTCAGCATCTCGTGGTCTTTTGCCGTCAGCCGGGCCAGGCCATCCGACCGGTATACCCTGCCCCACGCAACCGTCCGGCCGCCTGCCGCGCAATATCCGCCGATGTCCCTGAAATTCACGGCGCCTTCCAGGGGCACCCGGCGATCAAGCGCCGGATTCAAACCGCCGGTTTCAGCGGCTATCATATCGTTATTTTCCATACGTTCCATCGTTTACCGTCTCCATCAAAGTGTCACAATGCCGGTTTTAAAACATAGATCTCTTTGTATTGCGCCTTGATATGCGAATCCTTAAAGGGCATGGACCGGGTTTTTCCCTTTAACCATACGGAAATGGCATCATCATAATGGGGGCTTGCCGGATTGCCGGACTGGCCGCCGCTGCTGGTCAGCAGCATGGGTTCCTCCAGGCCGAAATCCACAATCATTCGCATGGCCGGCACCAGCCATACCTTGAAGTTTTCCCCTTTGAGACTTCCGGCCACATTCAGCGTATTATAACTGCCGCCGGCGGGATAGGGCCCCCGATCCGTATAATGGCCGATCATCCCAGCGCCGAACCGCTGCATGGCAGGCAGCAAATCCTTCAGTTGGGTGGTCTGGGTCTGCCACTCATAAGTCAGAAGCCTTCCCCATTGCCATTTTTCCCGATTTTTTCCCAGATGGGTTTCCGCATAATCAATACACCCCGCCAACGACTCCGCGATCATATCCGCTTTTGTTTCTGTTTCCGGTGTGTGGATATCGTCCCAGAACGGACTGTCCGCACGTCCCAGCAGATGGTCCTGGTCCGCGGAATACACCGCCTGAATCGCCGCGATAAAACTTTGCCAAGCCGGGCTGTCCCGAGGCCCCAGCTCATCCAAAAACACCCGGTGAATAAACACCTGTTGAAAAATCCCCATGACCGCCGCCCCTTTGGATTCCGGAAGCATATTGCCGTCAAAGGATTTCAGGATTTCGAGCGACTCTTTGGCCTTTTGTCTCTTTTTTTCATCTTGCCATGACTGGATGCGATTTTGCACCGCATCCAAAAACGCCGGTTCAAATAAAACCGCCTGGATTTTTTTCACCCCCAAATCCATGCGGTCCCGGTGCATGAGAGCGGATTCCTGAAAGGTGTGCCGGCTCGTTTTTAGAAGCATCTCTCTGATGCGCTCGGACCTTTCCGGCGCGTACCAGGTAGAGGAAAGAACCAATTCCTGATCCGGCGGGATGGTCCGGTTATTGGCGGTATACAGATAACCAGCGGGCGGGTCCATGACACAGGGATGATCGTCCGCGTCAACATATCCCACCCAGTCATATTCCCCGGTCCACCCCGGAGACGGCAGATGGCCCCTCCCGGATTTGCGGATGGGATAACGCCCGCTGACCTGCCAGGCAATATGATCCCGGTCGCCATAAATAAAATTTAAGGACATGGACCGCATCTCGCGAATCGCTTTTTTCGCGCTGTCCATGTCCTTTGCCCGCATCAATCCGTAAATGCCGCTAAAGGACTGACCGGGATGGGAAACCACGGACTGCACCGCAAGACCGCAGGCGGGTCCGGTTTGGATGGCCGGCGGCTGCATGATATTTTTCGGCGAATGGGCAAGCGCAGAATTTAGCAGCGCCCCATGCCGCGTGAATTCAATGGCCTGGACCAGGTCCGCTTCGCCTTTGATCTTATAGATCTCCTGTCGTTTTACCACCGGCAGCCACTCTCCCTTGGTTAAATAATGGGAGGTTCCGCCAATATCTTTCAACTCTTCGATAAACACATCCTGATTATCCCCCATCACCATGGTCATGCCCCAGGCGATACTGCCGTTGAAACCCGCGACAATTCCAGGAACACCGGCAATGGCCACGCCCGCGACATCCAGATCCGGGCATTTCAGGTGCATCAGCATCCACAGGGCCGGTTGTTCCAGGGGAAGATGGGTGTCATTGGCGATAATACTGGCATGGTTCAGGGTCTTTTCGGGGGCGATACCCCAGTTATTCGATGCTGCCGTACCCGGCGGAACCATGACGCATTTAAGTTGCCGGACCACCTGGGTAAGCGCTTCGGAACAAGGGGCGACCCCCTTGAAATCGATTTTTTCAAGAACCGCGGCCTTTTCAAAGGGCAAGGGTTCATCCGGATACACCGGCATCAGCCACGCGGCCTTGGATGCGCCAACAGCGCCCGCAATATTTAAAAAAGCGATCTCCTGGTGAAGATTAAAGGACAACCCCAGATTAAACACATGGGCAATATAAAGGGAATTGACCGGCGCCCATGGTTCCGGCGCATATCCTGAAATTTTGAAATCCAGGGGCAGCCGGTTTCCGTGGGACGTGATATAGGCATTGACCCCATCGGAAAACGCACCCAGGGCGGTCTTGACTTCCGGGTTTAAGCCCTCAAATTCCGCCCTTGCGGCTTCGGGTACGCCCATGGCGCGGACATAAATATCCATATCAATGGCGATTTTTCCGGCCATTTCAGAGAGTCTCCCCTGTCCGAGGAGCGAAAATGTCACCATCTGGGCCAGGCGGTCCGAGGCCATGGCATAGCCCGCAGCAAAGACCAGATCATGAAAATTCTTCGCTTCAATCACCGGGATGCCCAGATCATCCCGGCGGATGGTCACCGGTTCATTAATTCCAGAAAGCGATACCTCGCCCGCATCCGGATCAACGGTTTTGCGCAAAGAAAAATCAAGTATTCTGCCGCATCCGGCAAGCATCAAAGTCAACACGATCAGGCAGCATAATTGAAACATCCGATATCGCGCATTCATGGTTTCGCTCCTGTAAATTTCGTTGTATGGGGCATATCATAACCCATTTTATAGGAAATCAATCTGAAGAACGGACTCTTTCTTAAAAATAACAGCCTTTATTTTCTCTCTCGGACGGTCACCGCTTACGGGTGACACCTGGGATACCGGCCGGCCGTTTGCGTCGACCGCATATTTCCACTTACGGACAACCCCCGGAACAAGTGCATAGGCGCATCCGCCCGTCCCGCAGCAGGTGGTGTCAAAGATGGCCGCGCCGATCAGGTATAACAGTTCCTGGCCCTCAAACGGCAGACGGACTTCCTTGATCCAAAAATAACTGCCGCCAATAGCGGTGACCTGTTCATTTAACTCAGGGTGTGAAAAATCCTGGACGCCGGGTTCCATGTTCATCCTTTGAATAAAAGCGTTTTTTAATCCACGAACTGCCGCCGAATCTCCTCCACGCGCTTCCGGTTGACCCCAAGATCCGAATAGCCGACCCGTGACGCGGAGCGAACATGAATCACCGGCTCTTTTTCATCCAGATAAAACTCCACATCATCCACAAACCGGAAAATCAGAGACCTGAATTCCACGTGGATATAATTCCCATCGGATACGACAATTTTCACCCGTTTTGCGGTCTGAAGTATCGAAAGCAGTTTCTGGCGCGCATCATCCTTGGCGCCTTTATAGCGCAAGGGTTCAACCGCATGAGCGGGAGATGTTTCAAAAGATGACACACAATTGGGCGAATCCGGGCAAGGCATGAGGCGATTTCCCTGAATACCGGTATTTGACGTACCGCAGGCGCAAACGGACATCAGCAATCCGGCCATTACCATCGCCATAACGCCATAACCAGTGGTTTTCATAGGTAGCGCTCCTTTTCCATGAGGGTTAGATATAATCATTCATTATAATGGATTATGCCTTGAAACCCGCCACATTTCATGACAAACTGCAAGAAAAAAAACAACGCGGCCCAGGCCCCCGACAGATAAAACACTATTCAACAGACATTATGAAAAATCCAATCCGGGAAGTAATTATCCCCAAGGAAGAGGCCGTATTCTGGCTGGACAAGGCCGGATGCTGGCGAAATGACGGCGGAAAATTCCGCAACAAAAAACTCATCGACTATTTCCATGCATCAATCGGAAAAGACGATGCCGGGTATTTTGTTTCCCATATCCGGGATGATGTGCTGGAAAAGGTCTATTTCCGGCATGAGGACACGGCCCTGTTTGTTGTTGATATTCTGATGGATGAGACCATTACCCTGGTTCTGAACACAGGGGAAAAGGTTCCGTTAGATTCTTGTGGTCTCTATACCCGGAATGACAATCTCTATGCGTGGGTCAATACCGAACCCGTTAAATTTACCGAACGAATGATGGTGCGTTTGTCTTCGTTTATTATAGAAAAAAATGGCATGTTGCTTCTTGAATGGAACGGTAAAATTTACAAAATTTCCGAAAAATAACAAGTTGAACGTACATGACGATCCATTGACGATCCATGAGGAAACCCCCATCGCCTTTTTTATAGAACGGCACTACAAGGACGCGTTTGACAGAATCACCAAAGACAAACAGCGGCGTATCCTTGACGCGGCCAACGAAGATGCCGCTTGAATGCGAATTGGAATTAACAATCACCTCTTTTCACAATCATAATGCCTTAGCCTGACGGCCATGGCCATGGCCCCCCAGCAAGGCCCGGTTCTTTAATGGCTGCCCCATGAGCAAACAGATGATGAAAACCGAATCCCAAAACCTGTCCCAGGCCCTTCTTGGGTTTTCACTGGCGTCTCATTGCGGGGAAAAAAAGACAAGCCAACCCCTGAAAATTTTACACCTGTTGTCCCAGCAGCCCGGCAAAACCGGGAGCGGCGTTTATCTTCAGGCTATGACGATTCTTGCGGGCCGGGCGGGATACCGTCAGCGGGCCGTGATCGGCATTCCCGGCGACAGCCCCCTGCCGGATGTTCCGCCCCTTGCCGGGGAAGAATTGTTTCCTGTTCGGTTCGACCGGCCGCCGGTTTCTTTCCGCATCCCCGGCATGAGCGATATCATGCCCTATCCGTCCACCCGGTTTTCCACATTCACCGATGCCATGCGTGAAGGCTATCTTCATGCGTTTTGGGACGCCCTGAACGCTGCTGTAAAGGATTTTCAGCCGGATATCATTCATTCCCATCATCTTTGGCTGCTCACGGCTTTGGCAAGGCTCCGGTTTCCGGAAACACCTCTTTGCGCATCCAGCCACGGCACGGAACTGCGGCAACTGGTGAATGCCCCGCAGCTTGCGCCATTTGTGCTGCCGGGATGCCGGGCCGTGGACCGGGTGTTTGCCCTTCATGAAGACAATAAACGACAAATCATGGCCGCTTATGGGATCCCCGAAACCCGGATCCAGGTGACCGGCGCCGGGTTCCGGTCCGACCTGTTCCGGCCTTCCGAAACCTGTGTTCCGGCGTTTGAGCGGGAAGAACTGACCATTGTTTATGCGGGCAAAATTTCCGCGCCCAAAGGGGTTCCGTGGCTTATCCAGGCCATGCGGCAAGTACAGGCTCCCGAAGGAAAAACCGTCCGATTGCTGCTCGCCGGTTCCGCTGGAGAAGGCAGCGGCGAGGAAATCCGGCGGCAGGCGGCGGACCTTGAAAATGTGGTGTTTTTGGGGGCGCTGACCCAGAATTCGCTTGCGGAAGTACTCCGGGAAGCGGATATTTTTGTGCTACCGTCCTTTTTCGAAGGCCTGCCCCTGGTGGTGGTGGAATCCCTTGCCTGCGAATGCCGGGTGGTGGTGACGGATCTGCCGGGAATGGATTCATGGATGCCGGAAGATTTATGCGCGGACCGTGTGGTGGAAAAAGTCCCGCTTCCCCGCCTCACGGGGCCGGACACGCCGGTTGCCGAAGACCTGCCTTTGTTTGTCGAACATCTTGCCAAGGCCTTGTCCCGGCAACTGAAAGCGGCCGCCGCTTGCAGGGGACCGTCCGGCATTGCCTGCCGGGTGGCCGGACTGTCGTGGGAAGGGGTATTTGAAAAGATTCAATCGGCTTATCTGGAGCTGGCGGAGGAGTCGTATCATGACACTAAGAACACTCTATCATAAAGGAGATCCCGCATGACCCTGAACCATCCGGAATTAACGCAAAAAGCGCTTGAACTCGTAAGAAATCCCGCAGCCTTCGAATGGCATCTCATCCCGCTCCTGGCCTGTGTGGTGTACATTTATTTCAACGAAATCTCGAAAAAAAACTGGCGGGGCGTCGCTGCGGGACTGTCTCTCTATATGGTGCACTGGTTTTATGAGACCCTCAACGCACTGATCCAGCATTTTTCCGGCCATGCCCTCTGGACCGTGCCTGCGGGCACCAGTTATCTTCTGCTGGTGGGCGTGGGCGCGGAGCTTTCCCTGATGTTTTCCGTGGCCGGGCTGATTTTCAGCAAGGTTCTGCCCGAAGACCGGCACTTAAAAATCATGGGCATCAACAACCGCATCCTGTTCGCTCTCGGCAATGCGGCATTTTTCTCGATTTTTGAAATCTTTCTGGCCAAAACTCCGGCGTTTCACTGGGTCTATCCCTGGTGGGGGTCTTTTCCGGTATTCGTCACCGTGTATATCCCGTTTTTTCTGGCCGCCAATTTCGCCTATGACTGGCAGCCGAAGACCCAGATCCGCTGGATTGGCGGTTTATTCGCCGTCAACGCATCCATGCTCATCGTGTTTGCGGGGATTTTGCACTGGATATAAACATGGGCGTATATCTCTGCCAAGCCGGCAAAACCGTTTCCTGCGGGGCCTGCTGCGGGCTTTATAATGTCGCGGACGCATCATTTGAAGCCCTTTCACAAATGCTTTCGCGGCGGAGCCGGATATTTGCCGCCCTGCCCCGGACCATGGACGCGATTCTGGATTTTGGCCAGACGGAAACCGCGAGTCTCGGCGTCCCGCCCATGCCGGAATTTCATCATTGTCCCTATATCGGGTTTATCGGAGATGGAAATAACCGGGTGGGGTGCCTGCTGCATCCCTTGGGCCGGGGCAACGGCGGCGTGGACTTTCGAGGATTAAGTCATTACGGATCCATGACCTGCGGCATGTATTTCTGCCCCAGCCATCGCAACCTGCCGGATGATTTCAAGCAGGTTCTCCGGGATATGGCCGAAGACTGGTATATGTATGGCCTGATGATTTCAGAACCGGTTCTGCTTGGGGCCATATGTGAAGAAATCATCAAACGAGCCGCCGTGGCAAAGATAGACCCGGTCCAGGCGGGCCGTTCCAACAACCGGCCCGTCTGGACCGAACTGTTCACGTTAAAAATCCGGTGGCCATATCGGGCGGCAAATCGGCCCTGGGCCAATTATCTGTTTAATGACCCGATCTATCCGAAACCGCCGGTTGATTATGAAATCCTTGCAGCAGGCCCGTCTAAATTTGACCTGCTTTTTCGCGAACTTCACTCCCATTTTACGTCACACGACGACCTGATGGCGGCTGAGAGGTATCTCGACCGCCTGCTTGACGATCTTGCCGCAACAATTGCCTGACAAAAACGCAAAAAATGCCTCCGCGCCCTTGATCTTTTTCCCTATTCCCGCCGAAAATTTAAATCCCTTCCCCACACTTCTCCATTCTGTCTTTGACTTTTCAATAATTTAACAGTAAAAAAAATTTTTTTATATCATTTAAAAAAATCAAAAGAGGAGGAGACAAACAAATATGACGACAACCCAGGATCTATTGACCAAACTGGAACAAAAAAGCCAGGAGGCCCTCCAGGGCGGCGGCGCTTCCCGGATTCAGAAACAACATGAATCCGGAAAGTTAAGTGCCCGCGAACGCATCGGCAAACTGATGGATCCAGGCACATTTGTGGAGCTCGACCGCTTCAAGGCCCACCGGTGCACGGATTTCGGCATGGCGGACCAGAAGATCCTGGGCGATTCCGTGGTGACGGGATACGGCCTTGTAAACGGGCGCCAGACCTTTGTTTTCTCCCAGGATTTCACCGTTTTCGGCGGTTCTCTGTCGCTCGCCCATGCGGAAAAAATCTGCAAGGTCATGGAAATGGCCCAAAGAACGGGCGCACCCATCGTGGGATTATGTGATTCCGGCGGGGCCCGTATTCAGGAAGGGGTCATGAGCCTTGCCGGATACGCCGATATTTTTCTCCGCAACGTCCTTGCCTCCGGCGTCATTCCCCAGATTACGGCCATCATGGGGCCGTGCGCGGGCGGGTCCGTGTATTCCCCGGCCCTGACGGACTGGATTTTCATGGTGGAAGGAACCAGTTCCATGTTCATCACTGGCCCGGACGTCATCAAGGCGGTGACCGGCGAAGTAGTGACCAAGGAAAACCTCGGCGGCGCCATGGCCCATAACGAAATCAGCGGCGTGGCGCATTTCGCATCCCCCAACGACGAAGCCTGCATCTTAAAAATCCGCGAGCTCATGAGTTTCCTTCCCCAGAACAATATGGATGACCCGCCTCCCGTCCAGACCAGCGATAACCCCCATCGCCGGGATGAAAAACTCCGGGATGTGGTGCCGGTGGACCCCAACAAGCCCTATGATATCCGGGACATCGTCCGCTCCAATGTGGATGACGGGTATTTCTTCGAGGTTCATGAACATTTTGCCAGAAATATCGTGGTGGGATTCGCCCGGTTCGACGGGGCCGCCGTGGGCATCATCGCCAACCAGCCCGCTGTTATGGCCGGGTGCCTGGATGCCAACGCTTCCCTCAAAGGCGCCCGGTTTGTCCGGTTCTGCGACGCCTTCAACATCCCCTTGGTGGTCTATGAGGATGTGCCCGGATTCCTGCCCGGCGTTCATCAGGAACATGGCGGCATCATCAAGCACGGGGCGAAACTCATTTATGCCTTCTGTGAGGCCACCGTGCCGCGCCTTACCCTCATCACCCGCAAAGCCTACGGCGGAGCCTACTGCGTCATGAATTCCAAGCATATCCGGGGGGATATCAACCTTGCCTATCCCATGGCGGAAATCGCGGTCATGGGCGCGGACGGGGCCGTCAATATCGTTTTCCGCAATGAAATCAAAAACGCGGCGGATGCGGATGCTGAAAAACAGCGCCTGGTGGAAGAATACCGGGATAAATTCGCCCATCCCTATAAAGCTGCGGAATACGGGTATATCGACGATGTCATTGATCCGGCGGACACCCGGCCCCAAATCATCCAGGCCTTAAAAATGCTCAAAACCAAACGGGACACCAATTCACCCAAAAAACACGGAAATATTCCGCTTTAATTACACAGGAGATTTCGCTAATGTCGTTTGAACATGTACTGGAACTGATCAAAAGCATCCTGATTACCCAGACAGGGATCCCCAATCTGACCGGCGGCCAGGGACTCATGATCTGCATCGGGCTGCTGTTTCTCTATCTGGCCATCGCCAAGGAATACGAACCGCTCCTTCTGCTGCCCATCGGGTTCGGGATTTTTATCGTGAACTTCCCCCTGGCTCCCCTTATGGGATACACGGATCAGGGCTCCCCGGAACTGCTCCGGGCGTTTTACAAATACGGCGTGGAATGGGAAATCATTCCCTGCGTCATTTTTCTGGGGCTGGGGGCCATGACGGATTTCGGGCCGCTCATCGCCAACCCCAAAACCCTGATTATCGGGGCCGGGGCCCAATTGGGCGTCTTTGTCACCTATGTGGGCACGCTTTTCTTCGGGTTCACCTTAAAGGAAGCCGCTTCCGTGGGCATTATCGGCGGAGCCGACGGTCCCACCACCATTTATCTCACGGCCAAGCTGGCTCCCCATCTGCTGGGCGCAAACGCCCTGGCGGCCTATTCCTATATGGCCATGGTTCCCTTGATTCAACCCCCCATCATGCGTTGGATGACCACAAAAAAACAAAGGTGCATCCGCATGAGGCAGTTGCGGGAAGTGTCCGCCAGGGAAAAGCTGCTGTTCCCCCTGGTGGCCTGCCTGCTCATTGTGTTGCTCATTCCGGCGGTGGCCCCGCTCATGGGCATGTTCATGTTCGGCAACCTGATGCGGGAAAGTCTGGTGGTGAAACGCCTCACGGACACGGCCCAGAATTCACTGATGAACATCGTCACCATTTTCCTAGGCATCTCCGTGGGCGCCACCATGAAGGCAGAGACGTTTCTGCACTGGAAGCCCATGCTGATCTTCATGTTCGGGCTCGGGGATTTCGTGATCTGCACATTCGGAGGCATCCTCACGGTTCATATCATGAACTTGTTTTTAAAGGAAAAAATGAACCCGCTCATCGGATCGGCCGGGGTTTCGGCGGTGCCCATGTCCGCCCGTGTGTCCCATGTGGAAGGACTCAAGGCAGACCCGGATAACTGGCTGCTCATGCATGCCATGGGTCCGAATCTCGCGGGCGTCATTGGTTCCGCGGCGGCTGCCGGCATGTTTATCGCCATGTTTCAATAGGAGGGGCCAATGAAAAAAACATCATCATTCTATAATATAAAAACAGGCGTCGTCCTCTTGTTTCTGGCTGTCCTGCTTCTGCCGTCCGTATCTTCCGCGTCTTCTTCGGCCATGAAAGAAGAAGACCGGGAAAAACCCAAACCGGCATTTACGCGAGAGGGCGATATCATTACCGCGAAACTGATTCCCAGGGCCAAAAGCAACAGCATCACCATCGACTTTCAACTGGCCGATGGGGGAACGCTTAGCGCGGTGGATGCCTTCGACATCAACAAGGCACTGAACCCGCAAATCAACATCAAGGATTTCCGCTCCGACCTTTTTCATATTGACATTGAAGGGGTGGTTCCGGGTGGAGAAGCCACCTTGTCCGTTTCTTCCGCATTTTTCACTTCATCCACCTATTTCTGGATTTTCAATGAACACCTGCCGACACCCTGGATGGATTCCAAGGCCGAGAATATCCCGTTAGGGGACAAGGTTCAGAAATTTGTGGTCCGCATACAAGATGGCGGCCAGTTCGATTCGGATGGGGCTGCAAATGGACGCATCACCGTGATCGGCGGCCCCAGCGATTCCTTCTGGGGATATGTGCTGGGAACTTTATTTATCCGGTTTTTCGGGGTATTTATTGTGCTAGGCGTGCTGATGATCGGGATGCTGATTTCCGGTAAAATTTTCCAGGGATTGGAGAAAAAACCGGAAGCGGCAGATCCCCTCATGCCTTTGGATATCGCGCCCCCGGCCCCGGTCCCGGCCCCGATATTTGAATCGCCGCCCACAACCCTGGCGGATGCCATTACCCCTGAAATGGCGGCAGCCATCGGCGCGGCCCTGGCCATGCACTTGGCCCCGCAAAAAGCGGCAGCACCGGCCGAAAGTGGAATATTTCAGGCAACCCCTTCCTGGGCCCTGGACGGACGGCGGCAGATCATGGCGGACAGAAGCATGGTGTTTAACCGGATCAAGGGATGACGGCCAGTTTTATTCTGATGATAATATTTTTCCGGTTTATCCGGGATTAAGGAGACGCATTTTTATGAAATATAATATTTCCGTTAAAGAACAGGCTTTTGAAATTGAAGTAGGTGAAATCAGGCAGGGAATGGCAAGGGTGAACGTGAACGGCACGGACTATGACGTGAAGATCAATCATGATCCGGTCGCGGCTCCCCCCCAACCCGTCATGCCGGCTGCGACATTGCCCCATCGGACGCCTGCCGCGTCCGCAGCCCCGTCCCAACGGGCAATGACGGCCCCGCCTGCGCCCGCGCCGGAAGTCCTTTCCGGCGGCAATGCCGTCAAAGCGCCCATGCCCGGCCTGATCCTGGATGTTCAGGTGAAAATAGGGGATTCGGTAAAGGCTGGTCAGACAGTGATCATCATGGAGGCCATGAAAATGGAAAACAGCATCACCGTCAAAATTGACGGCACCGTAAAGGAAATCCATGTGCAGAAAGGCGCCCAGGTCATGACCGGGCATACGCTGCTCATCGTGGGCTAAACATTCCGCGCCCGAAAACCATCCCCGTTTCAGGGTACGGGGTTTAATCCCATAGCCGTAGGGAGGGCGTAAAGCCCTCCCTACGGCTATGTCCGAAACAATGATCAAGGTCAGCGCCATATTTATTTAAGCAAATTTAAAAAACAACCGCCACTCCGACCCCGCCATAAAAATTCACATCCTGGGATGGCTCCGGAAGCACATCCTCATCAATGGCGTCCGTGTACGCCACGCGGCCCGATACCGACACATTGTCCATGACGGCGTAAGTCAGCCCGGCGCTTAACGTATAATCGAAAAATCCCGAATCCTCGCCGCCGTAAGCAGCGGCAAAATCCTCGCCCGCGTATCCGGCCCCGGCCCGCAGACTCATGGAAAGCTTCGGCGCAAGCTCCATGCCATAACCCACATACGGGTTCAGATAAAAATCATCCACCTCGTCAAAATCATAATAACTGGCAAGGCCCAGGGATAAGCCGTCCACCGGCGCCACGCTGGCATCCAGATACACTTCCCGGGTACCTTCCGCACCGGTTTTTTCGGTGGTGGGGAACAGGTATTCAATATACCCGGCGGTGAGGGCCACCGGACCGGCCTGATGGGTATAGCTCATGGTGAGGTCCACCTCGGAAAACTCCCCGCTGTCCAGTTTATCGTCATAATCATCCACATCCAGATTGCCCCAGACATTGAGGTTAAACCCGTTTCCGGCGGCCACATTGATACTGGGCTGCACCACCACGCCGTCATTAAAGGTGATTCCCCGCCAAACGTATGCGGAATTGACATCCACCGCGGCGGTGGCGTCCGCCCCGAAAGCGGTTCCCGTCATCATGAGCATTCCCGTCATTACTGCCCATGCCACTGTTTTGATCTGTTTCATTTTTTTCTCCTTTGTGTTTGATTTAAAATAACGATTCAAATGGTATGAAAGCCTTAAATGGCGGCTTCGTTTTTCTCACCTGTGCGCACCCGGATGACCTGTTCCAGGGACATGACGAAAATCTTGCCATCCCCGATCTTGCCGGTATAGGCGGATTTCTGGATGGTCTCCAGCACTTGGGCCACCCGGTCCGTGTGGATGACGATTTCAATTTTGATTTTCGGTATAAAATCCACCAGGTATTCCGCGCCCCGGTACACTTCCTTGTGGCCTTTCTGGCGGCCGTAGCCCTTGACTTCCGTGATGGTCATGCCCTGGAGTCCGATTTCACTGAGCGCCTGCTTGACGTCGTCGAGCTTGAATGGTTTGATGATGGCTTCTATTTTTTTCATGTTCTTTACTCCTTATATATGAATTGTTGACTTATCGTCAGGTTAAATTTCAAACCCGCGTTCTCCGTGAACCGCGCTGTCCAGCCCCTCGATTTCCTGCTCCATATCCACCCGAATCCCGCCGGTAAGGGCCTTGGTAATCAGCACCACAACAAAGGTTCCAACAGCGGAATAAGCGATGGTGGCCACGATGGAAACGGCCTGGATCACCACCTGTTTCGGATTACCGTAAAAGAGGCCCGTGCCGAGACTGTTGACAAACGGAGAGGCGAACAGGCCCGTGGCCACTGCTCCCCAGATACCGCACAACCCGTGAACGCCAAAAGCATCCAAGGAATCATCATATCCGATTTTCAGTTTCAACCGCGAAACGCTGAAATACCCCAGCACGCCCGCCACCAGCCCGATGAGCAGGGAGGCCGGCAGGTTCACAAATCCGGCCGCCGGGGTAATGGACACCAGTCCCGCCACCGCGCCCGAGGCGATGCCCAGCATGGTGGGCCGTTTGGCGAATACCCATTCCGCGCCCATCCAGGCCATGGCCGCCATGGCCGCCGATGTATTGGTGACGAGAAACGCGGAGCCAGCCACGCCGTCCGCGGCGAGCTGAGATCCCGCGTTGAACCCGAACCAGCCGAACCACAAAAGGGCGGCCCCCAGGGCGGTCATCATGACGCTGGAGGGAAACATGGCCTCCGCGCCGAATCCTTTCCGCTTGCCCAGCATGAGCGACAGCACGAGACCCGCAACACCCGCGTTGATATGCACCACGTTACCGCCGGCAAAATCCAGGGCCCCCATTTTGGCCATCCAGCCCCCGCCCCAGACCCAGTGGGCCACCGGGCAGTAAATGGCGGTAATCCATAGCGCCGCGAACACAATCCATGACGAGAATTTCATGCGGTCCACGATGGAGCCCAGAATCAGGGCCACCGTGATGCCCGCGAACGTCATCTGGAACAGCACGAACACATAGGTGGGAATGGATCCGGATACGCTGTTGACATCCATGCCGCTTAAAAACAGATGTTTCAATCCGCCGATCATCCCGCCCGTATCCGGCCCGAAGGCCAGGGTGTACCCGTATATCACCCAGATAATGCTTCCCAGGCAATAGGAAATAAATGTCATGGCGAATGTATTGAGCAGGTTCTTGTAGCGGGACATGCCGGAATAAAACAGGGCAAGCCCGGCTGGGGTCATCACCATCACCAGGGCCGTGGCCACAATCATCCATGAGGTGTTTCCCGTGTCAATGGCGTCAGCCGCAAACGCCTGTGATGCGGACCCCAATAAAAAACCCGATGCATATAACCATTTTTTCATCTTTTCTCGTGTCATTGTTCCTTCTCCTTATCTAACAATTGGGTTGATGACGGACGGGGCGACCGTCCATGCCTTTACAGTCTGGCAAACAGATATTCCAAGTATCGTGCCAACAACTCAAATTTACATTTATCTATCTGAGATAATTAATAAATTATTAATTTAATCAAAATTGACATTTTTTACCATGTTTACATTTTTGTAATACCGAACGGCATTCCAACCCCGCAACGTCTGGAGCAAAGACGGGAAAAGATGCGTGCCGGAAAACCGGATAATCGGGAGTTAGGGCAAAAACAAGAATCATTGGGAAAAAAACACATGGCCGGATTATTCATGCCATTTTTGTCCGTCAATATTTCAAGACCGACATTTTTGTAAGCGTCAATAAATTGATCATGCCGTCTGATTTCACCCCATGTCCAGCCGTAAAAAACCCTGAATTTTTTGCTTGCATATATTTTGATATCGTAATATATGTATAAATAATTTTTGCAGGCAAAATTATTTACCCGAAACCTGGGAGGCTGAAATGACGGAAAACCATTTAAATGCGATCAAGTTAACTGCGATCAAGGCGTGGTGTGAAAAACATCTCACCGGGGAAACCATCCGGGAACTGGACAGCGATCCCGCGCTGGCGGTGAAGTTGTACCGGGATTTTACAGATAACGGCTGGCTGGAATCCGTGAATATTTTCGAAAACCAAAACACGTTTCAAGAACTCATTGAACTCGGCAAAATCCTGAGCGGGTATTCCAGCGCCATCAGCAATATCATCGGCGTGAATTGCGTTTGCGCCATGATGCTGACCACTTTTGGAAACGATGCGCAAAAAGAAACCGGACGGAAGGTGCTGAAGGGTGAAATCTTGACCAGCTTTTCCCTGACCGAACCCGACGCCGGCTCCGACATCCAGAATTTGCAGACCACGGCCACACTCACAGACGGCGAGTGGGTGCTTTGCGGCGAAAAATACCTCGCCACCGGCGCAGCCGTGGCCGATTATCTCCTGGTGGTGGCGCGCACCAGCGCGTACAAACCGCTGAACAAGGGTATATCGCTGTTTCTGGTTCCCAGAAACGCCGGCGGCATAACAATATCCCCCCAGGAAAAAATCGCCACCAACAGTTTTGCAAGCTGCGAAATCCGGCTTGACGCCGTCAGACTGTCCCCGGACACCATTATCGGGGGCCGGGATTTCGGGTGGGGGGTGATCACCTTTGCCGGGGCCGTGGAGCGCCTGATGGTGGCCGCGTCCTGCGTGGGGCTTTCCCGGCGCATGCTGGCATACCTTTATGAATACACCGGACAGCGCATGATCGGGGGCCGTCCCCTTTACGACATTCAATGGGTCAACCACGCGCTTGCGGACATGACGATCCGGCTCAAGGCGGCTGACCTGCTGTTGAAAAACGCCACGGAACTGCTGGCGTCCGGAGCCACGCCCACGGTGGAAATCTGCGGGGCCAAGGTGTTCGCATCCCAGATGCAGCAGGAACTATCCCTGGCCGCCATGAAAATCATGGGCGGACGCGCCTATTTGAAATCATATCCGGTGGAGCGCTGGATGCGGGAGGGGCTTCTGTCCCTTTATGCCGGGGGCACCAATGAACTGCAAAAAAACATTATCGCCCGCAAATTGCAGCGTGATTACGCCTCCAAAACCGTCGAGAGGGCCTCATGAACCGTTTATCCCCCGAAGATTACCCGTTTTTCCTGATCACCCGGGCCGCCTTGTCCATGACGTCGATGATCAAAAAAAGCCTGGCGAAAAATAACTTGCCGGATATCAAGCCTTCCTATCTGGGGGTTCTCATGTGTTTGTGGGCCAACGACTCCATGGATGAGATGCTCGGCAAGCTGGGCAGCGAGGGCGGGATGAAACTCAGCGATCTTGGGCGCTGCGCGGGTGTGGAGCCGTCCACCATTACCGGGCTGATCGACCGGATGGAGCAGGACGGCCTTGTTTATCGCGCCAGCGTTCCCGGAGACCGGCGGGCCCTGAAAGCGAATCTAAGCGAAAAAGGGATGCGGATGCGCGACAAGGTGCTTCAGGCCCTGGAAGAAATGGCCCAGCAACTTTTTGCCGGCATCAAACCCGATGAAATGGAAACCATGAAGCAGGCGCTTCGGCAAATGCTGGAAAACGCGAGATAGCCTCGCTTCCCGCTCCATACCTTTAACGGAAACCGCCGGGTTCAGGGCCGCATCGTAATGGGCGTTTCACCATCGCCGCAAGAATGCCGCCCTTTTCCTATTTATTTTGAACCTGCTGAAAAAATAGTGGTTTTGGAACCGGACGGAAAACCAATATTCCGCATTTACGCGGTAGTGTTCGCTTTAATAATTATTACTTTTTGAAAAGATCAGAATGTGTTCCTGTTCTTTCCATAAATAAATCTTCTGATGTGCTTCGGTAGATTAGAATCCAGTCAGGTTCAATGTGACAATCTCGGTGATTTTTCCAGTCCCCGGATAATGGATGGTCACGATAGATTGAATCCAGAGGTTGACCCGTGGATAGTTTCTCAATAACCGACCTCAATTTTGAAAGATCTTTGTTCTGTTTTTTGATCCTTTTGTAGTCTTTTTTGAATTGAGTTGTGTAATGAATGTTCAACGATCGAGTTCCTCGAACAATTCTTCAACAGAATCAGCTTTGAGAAGGTTATTTCCGTTTTCAGAGTCTCTGAGGGTTTTAGCTGTTACCTCATTAGGGATCTTAATCTCAAAAGGAATTCCCCTTTGAAGTGTAATCTGTGAAAGGTACATTGAAATAGCCTCTGACATTGAAATATTTAACTTGTTTAATATAATCTGTGCGTTGCGTTTTACGGCAGGATCGACACGGGTTTGAATAGTCGCTGTTTTTCCCATAATTAACTCCTAATAAATCAGTTTGTATTGACAAATGCCCTACATACATCAAACGTACAACAAAACTGAAAAAAATCAAGGCAATTTTTATTTATAAAATATCAATGAGTTGAAGCGACCATTCGCTGGTGCCGACCCAAAAACCGGGCGGCACAGCCCAGTTAGCCCCATTAAAACCACACCATCTTTCCCGCCTCAAACTTTCCCCGACCCCAGGGATTCCACGAGTTTTTTCAGGTTTTCGGCCAGGGCTGCCGTTCCGCATCAAACCGTCATATCGGACCGGCTTAAACCCGGCCAGTTCAGGCTTTTCACGCCCCCCCGGCATCATCCATCAGAACTTTCGGTCGTGGGCGTATCCTTATTATAGCGGGTAACGGGTTGGTGAAACGGCGGGCATAAAACAGCGGCGCGTTTCCGGATAGTCTTGCAGGCGGGTGGGGCGATTACAAGCAGGCTCCAATCATTCCGGAATCTATTTATTTTGAACCTGCTGAAAAAATAGTGGTTTTTGAACCGGAAAAATGCTACGGGTTATTTTCGGGACTCCTTCAGTCCGATGAATGGGATTTAAAGCAACCCATGAGGGGTTTTATGCCGGTCCGCACAAGACGCCGCGATAAATCGAAACATTAAGAAAAATGATGTAAAATAGGCTGCTGTGTTAATAAAAGTGTTTTAAATGGCATGATATGCGGACGGAAAATCAAACTTCAGCATCTTATGCGGATCAATCCATTTAATGTTCGGCTTAATTGAAGGAGATGTCGGATGAGACTCATTATGCCTTGCATGAAATGTACGAAAGAGCACGGTATTTCAGAGGACGATCTCCTTTTTGTAGAAATACATGACGATTCTTATTATGACTGTGTATGCCCCCGGGGACACAGGAGCACCATTTTTATGACAACTCCCAAGTTCGAAATTCTTTTTGAGTTTGGTGCAATGGCCCTGATAGACGGATATACAAGGGAGGCTGTTTCTAGTTTCGCTGTTTCACTCGAACGCTTCTACGAGTATTGGATACGAGTCCAATTATTGCATAATAAAATAAATCATGACACGCTCGATGCATCGTGGAAGCAGGTCTCTGTCCAATCTGAACGCCAACTCGGAGCATTTATTGCTTTGTTCATCCGCGAATACGGCCTTTTAGCTCCTCTCCTACCCCAGTCAACCATTGAATTGCGGAATAAGGTCACTCACAAAGGATATATACCGACACACCAGGAAGCCCTTAATTACGGGGATCAAGTGCTTCAGTACATGTCGTGTTTGTATAGACAGCTTTATGACACAAGATATGGTGGTATCTCAAAACTTGAAGGAATTGAGTTAGGCAGGGCTGTTTCAAGGGCACCTGAATTAACTGCGACTATGGCTGATGCCACTGTATTTTCCGAGGCCGTCAAGCCCACAGGTTGTCATCTTCAGGATGCTCTTATTTATCTTGAAGGACGAAAAAATCGTATTTACAAAATTTGAGGATAGCTGAGGTAAAACTGGCTATCTTCCGAACCATGGGCTGGAATGGACGCGGAGTTACAAGGCGGCATTTTTGGAATGATTTTTCGTGCGCCATCCTCCCCCCC